>Ga0316222_1004036_pt1 | contig 13796 bp, 14 predicted proteins | sample TBH18011metaG_FD_206008 | JGI IMG/M metagenome (GOLD analysis project Ga0316222, IMG submission 206008) | Freshwater microbial communities from Trout Bog Lake, Wisconsin, USA - TBH18011 | ecosystem: Environmental > Aquatic > Freshwater > Lake > Hypolimnion/Profundal zone | place: USA: Wisconsin...
AATAGCACGGCCGCCATCAGCACCAGAGCGACCGCCGCCAGGCTGGCGAAGGCCAATCGCAGCCATTCCTCGTCCACAAACCGTATCATCTGACAGCCCCCAGAAATGTATAGTCTATAGAGTGGTGGGGTATTGTCGTCGTGTCAAGCTATTCGTGGGCATATGTGTTCGTGGGCATATGGCGATGGCTTCGGTCACTGTCCACGTCGTTTCCGTGGCCAACCCAGCGAGCATTCCCAATCATGCCAGAGCGCGTTACAATTCGACTGCACCCCGCCGACTGGGGCGGGGCCATTGGCGGGCGTCATGGCGATTGGGTGCCGATTCGGGCCGGTAATGCTGGCATTACGCGTGGGAATGGTCGCTCTGCTGGCCGGGACGCAGCCAGTTTTGGCGCAAGTCCAGGTCTCGGATACATCGCCGATCGATTACGTCTATCCCGACCAATCGGTCTGGACCACCAGGGTCAATGCCGGCGGGGAGCCAGAAAATCCGTTGCTGGGCCTGGCCGCTGCGATATTCGCGCGGGTCGGATTGGCTTGGCGGGCCAAATCCTATCCGGCGGCCCGCATGTTCGAGGCGTTGAAAGAGGGTTCCGGCGGTTTTTCGATCTTGGTCGAGGCGCCCGTCCTGAGGCAATGCTGCCTGTCCAGTCAGCGGCCGGTGGCCGGCACGGAAGTGCGCCTCTATCGCCTGGATGGCACTCCCCCGATTGCTGGCCGCGACGACCTGTCCGGTAAGGACGTCATCACCATTCGCGGCTATTCCTACGGTCAACTCCGGAATTTCGTCGATGATCCGGCTCATCGCATCATCGACAACATCGCCAACAGTCACGAAGCCGCTTTCCTCATGCTGAGGAATCATCGCGCCGCCTATCTGATCGATTATGTCGGGCCGGCGGTCGAGGTCCTGGCCGACCATCCCATCGAGGGTTTGCGCTTCCAAGTGTTGGAGCGGCTGGGTGTGCATTTGGTTCTGTCCAAGACCTATCCCGATGCCGAACGGGTGATGGCTCGGCTGGAGGCCGCAGCGGCTGCGATCTTGGCCGATCCGAAGGCGGCGGGGGTTAGCCTTCCGACGGTGGGTGGCGAGGTGTCGCGATGATGCTGCTGCTCAATCGGGGCAACCGTCCGAAGCGGATCGGTGGCCGGCTGATGATCCTGATCATCACTTTCAGTTCGTTTCTGGCCCTGGTCGCGACTGCCTTCCAATTGTTCTTCGAATACCGCGAGCAGCGCGCCGACATGGACGTCTTGCTCGATGAGGTTGGTATTTTCCTGCCGCCTTTGGCCGCCAGCGTCTGGACATTTGACGACAAGCAGGTCGCCCTGGGACTCGATGCCCTGGTCCGCCTGCCTCACATTGACCGTGTCGTCGTATCCATTCCTGGCGGTGACCGCTCGTGGAGCGCCGGGGAAGCGCGATCGGCCCGCAGTGTCACCCGCGACTATCCGCTTGTCTACGTCACCCACGGCTCGGCGCGGACGATTGCCACCATCGCCGTTACCGGCAGTCTCGATTGGATTTTCGATCGCGTGTTGTCCAAGGCCATCGCCATTCTGGTCAGCAACGGCATCAAGACCTTTCTGGTCGCGGCCTTCATGATCGTGGTGTTCCAGCGGCTGGTGACCCGGCGGATCGAAGATCTGGCGGCGCGGGTGGTGTCACTCATTCCCCGCATGCGGTTAAGTGCCTCGGCGACCCCGGTGGGGGGCTTCATGCCGGCCGAGCCGCGCGATGAAATCGAGGCATTGGGTTGGGCCTTCGACGACATGAGCGATCGTCTCAAGCTGGCGGTCGAAGACCTGACTGGCAGCAATGCCGAGCTGCGGCGGACAGTCGATGAATTGTCGAATTCCAACGCCCTGCTAGAGCGTTTGACCCATGCCGCCGCCCACGATTTGCGCGAGCCGGTCCGCAATTTGGTCAGCTTTTCGCAGCTTCTGGAACGCCGCCACGGCGGTCAAATCGGTGCCGAGGGTCGGGAATACCTTGATTTCATTGTCGCCGAGGCTCGGCGGCTGTCGGATTTGGTCGGACAATTGCACGATTACATCAGCTATGACCGGAAGACGCTCCAATTAGTGGACGTCGATTGTGCCGAGTTGGTGGGTAAAGTTGTGGAGGAGTTGCGGCCCACTATTGAGGAAGCGCGCGGCAATATCGCTGTTGGCCCATTGCCGAAAGTGGTCGGCGATAATCGCCAATTGAAGCGGATGTTCCATAAGTTGATCACCAATGCCGTGAAATACGCCCGTCCGACCGTGCCGCCCGATATCCGGGTGACGGCCGAGCGAGAGGGCAATGGGTGGCGCTTCCAGGTCGCTGACAACGGTATCGGCATTGCCGCCGAATATCATGAGTATGTGTTCGAGCTATTCCGCCGCCTGCACACCCGCGCCTCGATCTCTGGTGTTGGGGTCGGTTTGGCAATGTGCAAGCGCATTGCCGAGAATCATGGCGGACGCATTTGGCTGAATTCGGCGCCGGGGGAGGGAACCCAGGTGTTCTTTACGATCCCGGACGGGCGACCGGAAAATCCAGCCTAGCTCAGATTTCGTACATCAGTACCGGAGCCGGCTGGCGCGACGCCATTTCGGCCAGGGTGGTGTTATCCAGAATCTGTCCAACCGCGTCGCGCACGTCCTGCATGATCGCGCGCACGGCGCAGGCGGCTTCATCGACGCAATCGTCGCATTTGCGATAGGCGGTGCGCGACACGCAGGGCACCGGCGCCAGCGGCCCGTCAAGGACACGGACAATGTCGCCGACCGGGATGGTGCTGGCGCTCTTAGCCAGATTGTAGCCGCCACCCTTGCCCTTTTTGCTGGCCAGGAAGCCGCGGGTTTTGAGTTCCAGCAGGATGGCGTCCAGGAATTTGCGCGGAATTCGCTCGGCCGCCGCGATGTCGGCGATCAAAATGGCGCCTTCACCCTGGCGGCGAGCCAGGTGGACCATGGCCTTGAGGCCGTATTTCGCTTTGCTTGAAAGCATGAATCTAACTCACCCGATGGACTGTTAGAAAATGCGACCCCGTCAGAACTTTGTCAAGCACTGGTGGCATTGTGGCGGTTGAGCGCGACGGCTGCGCCTTGTATGGTGCCGCCCATGAACAAAGTCACGCTTTGCGCCGACGATTATGGTCTCGCTCCCGGTGTCAGCCAAGCCATCCGCGCGCTGATCGTCGCCGGCCGTTTGCACGCCACCGGCTGCATGACCGGCTCGCTCCACTGGCCCGAGGCCGCCCACGCCTTGAAGCCACTCGATGGCCTGGCCGAGATCGGCCTGCATTTGACCCTGACCGATCAGGTGCCGCTGGGGCCGATGCCCGATCTGGCCCCCTCTGGCCGCCTGCCCCCCGTTGGCGCTCTGGTCAAGCGGGCGCTGGCCGGTCGGCTGGACCGGGCGGAAATTGCCGCCGAACTCGACCGCCAACTCGATTCCTTCGAAGCGGCCTTCGGTCGCGCTCCCGATTTCATCGATGGACACCACCATGTTCACCAATTGCCCGGCGTTGGGGAGGCGGTGTTGGCGGCTTGGCAGGGGCGGCTCGGCCGCAAGGGTTGGGTGCGAAGCTGCTGGGAGCCGCCGACGTCCATTCTGATCCGCGGCATTGATCGCCTGCGTGCCCTGATCATCTCGGAACTGGGCCGTGGCTTCCGCCGCCGGCTCAAGCGGGACGGCGTGGCGCACAATCTTTCCTTTCGCGGCGTCTACGACCTGAGCGACCGAATCCCCTACGCCGATTTGTTCGCCGCCTTCACCGAACGGCCCGGCCCCGCCACCCTGGTGATGTGCCACCCAGGCGTGGTTGACGCAGCGCTGATCGCCGCCGATTGCCTGACCCATCGTCGCGAGGCGGAATTCCACTACCTGGCATCGGCGGACTGTGCCATATCGCTGGCCGAGCGCGGTATAACTCTTGGGCCGCTGACAGTTTGACCCGCAACGCCGCCTTCATCCGCCTTGCCGCCTATTACGCCCTTTTGTTTACCGCCGTCGGCATCCAATTGCCGTTCTGGCCGGTGTGGCTATCGGCGCAAGGCCTGTCGGCGGCCGAGATCGGCATGTTGGCGGCGGTGGGGTATCTATGCCGGATCGTGGTCAATCCGGTGGTGGGCATCGTCGTCGATCGGCGCGGTGACCGCCGTAAGCCGATGATCGCTCTGGCTTTGGCCGCCGCCACCGCTTGGGCGTTCTTTGGCGGGGTCGATGGCTTCGCCGCCATCCTGGTGGTGACCCTGGTGGCCAGCGGGCTGTGGGCGGCGATCATGCCGGTGGGCGATTCCCTGGCCCTGATGATGGCGGCCGAATGGAAGCTTGATTATGGCCGGGTCCGGCTGTGGGGCTCCGCCGCCTTCATTGCCGCCGCCGTGCTGACCGGCCGCCTGTTGCTGACGGTCTCGCCCTCGGTGCTGGTGTGGCTGGTGACGGCTGCGCTGGTGGCCACCGCGCTCGGCTGCGCTCCGCTGCCCGATCTTCGCGCGCCGTCCCACCACGGCGCCAGGGTGGCGCTGCGGCCGTTATTGACCAGCGCACCGTTCTTGCTGTTCCTGGCCTGCACCGCCCTCAACCAGGCCTCCCACACCGTCTATTACGCCTTCGCCACCCTGCACTGGCGCGCCGCCGGCATCGGGGATGACACCATCGGCCTGTTGTGGTCGGAAGGGGTGGTGGCCGAGATCGTGTTGTTCGCCGTTTCGGCGCCTCTGGTGAGGCGGCTGGGAGCGGGGGGCCTGTTGATGGCTGCCGGAGCCGGCGGGGTGCTGCGCTGGCTGGCCTTGGGTCTGACGACCTCGGTGCCGCTCTTGGCCATGGCCCAAATCCTCCACGCCGCCACCTTCGGCTGCGCCCATTTGGGCGCCATGCGTTTTATGCACCGGGCCATCCCGCCCGGCTTGGGGGTGCGGGCGCAGGGCCTATACGCGGCGGTGGCGATGGGGGTGGCCCCCGGTCTGATGAGTCCACTCACCGGCGCCCTATTCCAGCGCTTCGGCGGTGGCGCCTTCCTGGCGATGGCGGTGCTGAGTTTGGGGGCGCTGGTGGCCGGGTGGGGGCTGCGGCGGAGGTGGAGCGGCGGAGTGGCGTAATCAGCCCTCTCCACCACCCGTCACCGTCGCCACGTATTTCGAGAATTTAGTGTCCTCGGTGACGGTGTGGCTGCAGAACCAATTGAACAGGAACGCCACCAATTCGCCGATGCGGTCGATGCCAAGGCGGATGTCGTGGATGAAATCGCGCATCTCCGCCAGGATGGCCTTGTGGATGTCGCGATGGGCCCTGATGGCGGGGTAGCTCACATCCTCCATCAGGTTTTCTTCGCTGGCGAAGTGGAATTCGGTGTAGAGCGCCAGTTCGTTCAGCGAGCGTAGTACCCGCATTTTGTCGGCCCCGCGCTGGATGTCCTCGTCGATCGACTTGATGATGTCGAAGAAGGCCTTGTGCTCGGCGTCGATGCGGGGATGGCCGACTTCGAACCAGCTCTGCCAGGCAATGTTGATTTTCTTATCCGGTATCGGCATGTCGGCGTCTTTCCCGAGAATGGAAATTGCCAGAATAGTGCTCTTTTCGTCTCTTCCCGTCGTGAAAAAAATCACCCCCGGCCCGTAACGGCCGGGGGTGTCCGTTCGATCAATGCATTCCCAGTACGTTGGCGACCAGATAAAGCCCGGCGCCGAACAGACCCGCACCAAGGAACACGCAAACCGGCAGGGTCAGCACCCAGGCCAGCAGCAGGTTTCTAAGAGTGTTCATCTGCAGGCCGGAATGGTTGGCGGCCATGGTGCCGGCCACGCCCGAGGACAGCACGTGGGTGGTGCTGACTGGCAGGCCGAAGGCGTCGGCGGCGCCAATGGTGATCATCGCCACCACTTCGGCCGAGGCGCCCTGGGCGTAGGTCAGGTGAGCCTTGCCGATCTTTTCGCCCACCGTCACCACGATGCGCTTCCAGCCGATCATGGTGCCAAGGCCCAGCGCGATGGCCACCGCCGCCTTGACCCAAGTGGGGATGAAGGTGGTGACCGACTTGACCGCGTCCTTCAGCCCGCCCAGCAGCTTCTTGTCGCCATCGGGCAGGGCGTTGGCCTTGCCCAGCTTGGCGACCGTCTCGGACAGTAGGTAAAGATCGCTGCGCAGGGTGCGGCGGGCGTCGGGGGCGATGTCGCGGATGGTGCCGATGCCGTCCAGAGTGTGAGCCACTGCCTCGCTCTTGACCGCCAGGGCGGCGAAGGTGGCCGGCTCGGCCTTGCCGCTGCGCAGGTACTGGGACAACACATTCTGGGCGTCTTCGGGATTGCTGATCGTCGCGCCGTTGGCCAAACGCTCGAACACGGCGGTCGAGGTGTGGGCGTCGGCCGAAATCTTGACCAGGGTGTCGTGGCCGGTCGAGATATTCAGGGCGTAGGTGGCGGGCACGATGCCAATCAGGATCAGCATGATCAGGCCCATGCCTTTCTGGCCGTCATTGGAACCGTGGGCGAAGGACACGCCGGTGCAGGTCAGCACCAACAGGCCGCGAATCCACAGCGGCGGCGCCTTGTCCTTGGGCGGGTCCTGGTACAATTCCGGCTTCTTGATCAACGCCTTGGCCAGCAACAACAGCAGGCCGGCGCAGACGAAGCCAACCACCGGCGAGACCAACAAGGCCATGGCGGTGTCCTGAACCTTGCCCCAATTGACGCCCTCGCCGAAGGCGCGGTCGGCGGCCAGATAGGAATTCATCAGGCCGACGCCCAGGATCGAGCCGATCAGGGTGTGCGAGCTCGACGCCGGCAGGCCGAAATACCATGTGCCGAGGTTCCACACGATGGCCGACAGCAACAGGGCGAAGACCATGGCAAAGCCGGCGCCCGAGCCGACATTGACGATCAGTTCCACCGGCAGTAAAGCGAGGATGCCAAAGGCTACCGCCCCGGTCGAGGTCATGACGCCAAGGAAATTCCAAAAGCCCGACCACACCACCGCGACCATCGGCCGCAGGCTATGGGTGTAGATCACGGTGGCGACGGCATTGGCCGTATCGTGGAAACCGTTGACGAATTCGAAGGCCAGCGCCATTCCCAGCGCCAGCACCAGCAGCATCATGTTCGGCGCCGTTAGGCCGCCATCGATCAGAGCGTCCATGTTTTGGTCCCCCCACAAACAACGCCGGGACTTTACCGGAGGCGAAGAGACGCTTCGGCGAAAGCTTTGTGAAAGTTTCGCGGCGATCCCAGGCCATTGCCGCAAGGGGGGTGGCGCGGGTATAGTCGTTTCATGCGCACTCCCATACCCCATCTTGTGATCCTGGCCTTGCCCGTGCTGCTAGCGGCCTGCGCCGCGTCCCCTCCCGCCGGGCCGCCGCCGGCACGGGTCGCGCAGTCCGGCGCGCGTTGCCCGTCGCCGGTGGCGGTGGGCGCGGGGGACACCGTTTATTCGGTGGCGCGGCGCTGCGGCGTCTCGGTGCGGGAGCTGATCGAGGCCAACCATCTGCAGGCGCCCTATAGCCTGGCTGACGGTATGCGCCTGGTGATGCCGGGCGGGGGCGGAGAGCACATCGTGCGGTCGGGCGATACCTTGCTGGCACTGGCGCGCCATTACCATGTCGAGTTCCAGGCCTTTGCCGCCGCCAACGGCAAGACCCCGCCTTACACCCTGCACACGGGCGAGAAGCTGCGCATCCCTGGCGCGCATGCTGGGGCCGATGGGGCCGGTTCGCAGTTGGTGGTGGCCTCGCCCAATTCCGGGTCTGGTCGAGCGGCGGCCTGGGTCCCGCCGCCGCCCCCGCCCCGCGAGACGGCTTTTCTGCCGCGTTCTTCGGCGTCGGTCCCGGTTCCCCCGTCGCCGCCATCGGGATCGGCCCAGGCCCCAGCGCAGCCTCAATCGCCGCCGCTCCAACCCCCCATCGCCGTGCCGGCTCCGGCAACCGCCAGCGGTCGGGGCTTTCTGTGGCCGGTCAAGGGCGACGTGTTGGTGGAATTCGGTCCCCAGGCGGCCAAGGGCCAGAACAATGACGGCATCAACATCGCCGCCGTCAAAGGCGCGCCGGTCCGCGCCGCCGAAAACGGCGTGGTCGCCTATGTCGGCAACGAGTTGAAGGGCTTCGGCAATCTGGTCCTGCTCAAACATGCCGACGGCTGGATGACCGCCTACGCCCACACCGATCAGGTGAACGTCAAGCGCGGCGACACGGTGCGCCGTGGCCAGGTCATCGCCACCGTCGGCGCCACCGGCTCGGTTGCCGCGCCCCAATTGCATTTCGAGATCCGTCGCGGCACCGAGGCCGTCAATCCCACCCCATTGCTGAGTGATGGGCCGGTGTGAGTCATTTGTGCAACACAGACGACTCGTGACCGAACAAAATCAACCTCCAGAATAACAATCGATTGACGGCAGGAATCAGCATGTGATTCCATCCCGCCATGCTTAGGGACATTCGCCAACGCTTTCGCGCTATCATGGGGCCGCTGATCGGTCTTGGCGCGGTCGGCTATTTCGCCTACCACACCGTGGAAGGTGATCGCGGCGTGTTGGCCTGGATGCATCTGCGCAACGATATCGTTGACGCCGAGCTGCAATTGGCCAAGGTCACCAGCGAACGCCAGCAATTGGAACATCGAGTTCTATTGCTGCGCCCCGATCACCTCGACCCCGACATGCTGGAAGAGCGGGCACGGGCCATGCTCAACATGGGCCGGGCCGACGAGGTCGAAGTTCTGGATCGCCCCGCCAAGCATTGAGCCGCTAATCCCGGAAGCGCAGCGCCTCGACCACCAGGGTGAAGGCCGGCGACGATTGGCGACGGCTGGGGTAATACAGGTGGTAGCCCTGAAAGGGCGCGCACCAATCTTCAAGCGCTTGGACCAAGCGGCCATCGGCCAAATGAGGCGCGACCATATCTTCTGGCAGATAGGCAAGGCCGAAGCCGAGCAGGCAGGCCTCGAGAATCTGTGACCCGGCATTGAAAACCAATTGCCCATCGACGTGAACTTTCAGATCACGTCCGTCCTTCTCGAATTCCCAAACCAGATTGCCGCCATAGGTGGGGAGCCGCAAATTGATGCAGCTATGGCCGAGCAAATCCTGCGGCGTTTGCGGGGGCGGCCGCTTGGCGAAATAGGAGGGCGCGCCGACCACGGCGATGCGCAAATCGGGGCCGATGCGGATTGCGATCATATCCTTGGCCACCTGTTCGCCCAGCCGAATGCCGGCGTCGTAGCGCTCGGCGACGATGTCGGTCAGGCCGTAATCGGTGATGATTTCCACCTTGATGTCGGGGTAATCGGGCAGGAACTTGGCCAGCTTGGGCCAGAGGATGGTCTGGGCGGCATGCTCTGCGGTGGTGATTCGCACCGTTCCGGCCGGGCTTCCACGCAGCTCGCTGAGCGCCGCCAATTCGGCATCAATCTCCTCGAACTTTGGCCCCACCGATTGAAGCAGGCGTTCCCCCGCCTGAGTGGGTGAAACGCTCCGCGTCGAGCGGTTCAGCAGGCGAATGCCAAGGCGTGCCTCCAGCCCCCGGATGGTGTGGCTAAGTGCTGATTGGGATACGCCGAGTTTAGCCGCCGCCTTGGTGAAGCTGCGCTCGCGGGCGACGGCCAGAAAGGCCGTCAGGTCATTCAGGTTCTCGCGCGCCATTGATGAATCCAGCTCATGGGTCCATGCAACTTATGCCATCTAATCACGGAAATGAACCCCTGGTAGCTTTCTGTCCACGGCGGCTCCTGGGCCGCACCCCGATCACACGGAGAATGACCATGCGCAAACGCCAACTTGGCAAGAGCGGCCTTGAGGTTTCAGCCATCGGCTTGGGCTGCATGGGGATGAGCTTCAGCTATGGCCCCCCCAAGGACAAGGGCGAGATGATGGCCCTGCTGCATCGGGCGGTGGAACGCGGCATCACCTTCTTCGATACCGCCGAGGTCTACGGGCCTTACATCAATGAGGAACTGGTCGGCGAAGCTTTGGCTCCGTTCAAGGGGCGCGTCGTCATCGCCACCAAGTTCGGCTTCCAGCTTAATCCCGATGGGGCGCCGGGCTGGCTCGGTCTGAACAGCCGTCCCGAGCGCATCAAGGCGGTGGCCGAGGCCTCGCTGAAGCGACTGGGGGTCGAGGCCATCGATTTGTTTTATCAACATCGGGTCGATCCCGATGTGCCGATCGAGGAGGTGGCGGGGGCGGTGAAGGATCTGATCCAGCAGGGCAAGGTCAAGCATTTCGGCCTGTCCGAGCCGGCTGCTGCGACCATCCGGCGCGCTCACGCGGTTCAGCCGATCACGGCGGTGCAAAGCGAATACTCGCTGTGGACCCGGGTGCCGGAGGCCGAGGTGCTGCCCACGCTGGAGGAATTGGGGATCGGCTTCGTGCCCTATTCGCCTTTGGGCCGGGGCTTTCTCACCGGCACGATAACCGAAGCCACCACCTTCGCCGCCTCCGACTTCCGCGCCAACCTGCCGCGCTTCACCCCCGAGGCGCTGAAGGCCAATCAGGCGCTGATCGACCTGTTGGCAACCATCGCCACCCGCAAGGGGGCCACCCCCGCCCAGATTGCTCTGGCCTGGTTGCTGGCTCAAAAGCCTTGGATCGTACCGATCCCCGGTACCACCAAGCTGGAGCGCCTCGACGAGAACCTTGGCGCCGATGCCATCGCGTTAACCGCCTCCGACCTCGCTGAAATCAATTCAGCCGCCGCCAGGATCACCGTGCATGGGGCGCGCTATCCCGATAAGCTTGAACAAATGACCGGCCGTTGAGGAGCACATTACCATGTCCACCAAAGCCTATGGCGCCCACGCCGCCGACAAGAAGCTTGAGCCGTTGGTGATCGAGCGCCGTCCGCCCGGCCCCCACGATGTCCAGATCGAGATTGCCTTTTGCGGCATCTGCCATTCCGACCTGCACACCGTCCGTTCCGAATGGCCCGGCACGCTGTACCCATGCGTTCCTGGCCACGAAATCGTCGGCCATGTCACCGCCATCGGTGCCCATGTCACCCGGTTCAAGCCGGGTGATTGCGTGGGCGTCGGTTGCCTGGTCGATTCTTGCCAGACTTGCGGGTCCTGCGCCGAGGGGTTGGAGCAATATTGCGAGAATGGCTTCACCGCCACCTACAACTATCCCACCCCTGATGCGCCCGGCCATACCCTGGGCGGCTATTCCCAGCGCATCGTGGTCAGCGACAAATTCGTCTTGAAGATCGGCCATGCCAAAGAGCAACTGGCCGCCGTGGCCCCCTTGTTGTGCGCTGGCATCACCACCTTTTCGCCCTTGCGCTATTGGAAGGCGGGGCCGGGCAAGAAAGTGGGCATCGTCGGTATCGGCGGACTTGGCCATATGGGGATCAAGCTGTCCCACGCCATGGGCGCCCATACCGTCGCCTTCACCACCACCGAGGCCAAGCGCCAGGACGCCCTGAGGCTGGGCGCGGATGAGGTGGTCGTTTCCAAGAGCGCCGAGGAGATGGCCAAGCACATCGCCAGCTTCGACTTCATCCTCGACACGGTGGCGGCCAGCCATAGCCTGGATGCCTTCACCGCCCTGTTGAAGCGCGACGGCACCCTATGCCTGGTCGGCGCTCCCGATCATTCCCACCCGTCGCCCCAGGTTTTCAATCTGATCCTCGGCCGCCGCTCGATCGCCGGCTCGCTAATCGGGGGCATCGCCGAAACCCAGGAGATGCTGGATTTCTGCGCCGCCAAAGGCATCGTCGCCGATATCGAGATGATCCCAGCCGCCAAGATCGACGAGGCCTATGACCGCATGCAAAAAAGCGACGTCAAATACCGCTTCGTGATGGATATCGCCTCGCTGGGTGGGTGAGGGCCGGGGTCTGGCGCCGCCCGAAGAAGAAGACAACAGGGGCATTGGGTGATCCTCCGACCCTAAACACAGCATCGGCCGATGGCGGGAACCACCCTCTTGCGGATCGTGCGCCGTGTCTCTCAGAGCGTGGCGCTGCCGATAGTCTCAGCGAACGCGTCGGGCCGGTCATCATTGCGCGTCGCCACAATCAGTGCGGCTTCGGCCTGGTGATGATCACCTCGGCGCCAACGGCCTCGGACACCTCCAACCACTTTCGGTCGGCGGTCAACACCGCAGCTTTCAGCAGCACCGCCAGTCCAAGGCAGGCTCGGTCGCCCAGTGACAGACCCGACGTCCTGGTCGCCTCGCGCAGTTGCGCCGACATGCGCGCCTGTATCTGATCGTAGGACACCTCTTCGAGGAGTAGTGGAGCGACCAGGCTGAGGGCGGTCTCGAGCGACATTCCCTTATCGATCAAGCGGGTGAGCACCTCGGCCATGCTGATTGCCGAGATCAATAGTCGGTTATCGTCGCTGCTGGCGATTTCGGCGACGGCCTCCATGCCGGGTTCGCCGAAGGCGAAGGCGAGGACTGACGACGAGTCGATGACGTACTCAGCCATCCTCGTCCTCCTGCCGCGCCTCGCGGCGCCGATCCGCCAGGAACTCCTCGACGACACTGCCGTCACCCGGCTTCAGGTAGGAGCGGGCGATCACTTGGACGCGGCGCATCGCGACGTCGAATGGCTCAAAAACAAGGGCGCCGTCCCGGATCGAGGCGATCAGCCGGCCACCCTTGGGCATACCAAGCTCTTGGCGCAAAGCCGCTGGCACGACGAGCCGGCCGTTATCTGCCATAATGACCTTTTCCATGCCAGTACCCTCCACTATGTGCCACTTAGATGTAAATATACCACTTGAGGTGGGGAAACGGAAGTTTTGGTCGAAAAGACAGTCGGTTCCCAGCGCCCGCCATTGCAATTTGGGGGTGCCGGGGCCACCTTCTACCCAACTGGCATGCCAAGTTCGGGGAGCGACAATGGCGACCACCAAGAGCAAGGCCCTGTCGGCGGCGACCTCTTCCGCCGACCAACTGATTGGCTATTACCGCGACATGCTGCTGGTCCGCCGCTTCGAGGAGAAGGCGGGGCAGCTTTACGGCATGGGGCTGATCGCCGGCTTCTGTCACCTCTATATCGGCCAGGAGGCGGTGGTGGTGGGGATGACCTCGGCTGCCGGTCCTGCGGATTCGGTCATCACCAGTTATCGTGACCATGGCCACATGCTGGCCTGCGGCATGGATGCCAAGGGGGTGATGGCGGAATTGACTGGCCGCGCTGGCGGCTATTCCAGGGGCAAGGGCGGCTCGATGCACATGTTCAGCCGCGACAAGCGCTTCTATGGCGGCCACGGCATCGTCGGCGCCCAGATCCCGCTCGGCACCGGCCTGGCCTTCGGTCACCAATACCAGGGCGATGGCGGCGTCTGCCATGCCTATTGCGGCGATGGCGCCATCAACCAGGGCCAGGTCTACGAAGCCTTCAACATGGCGGCCCTGTGGAAGTTGCCGGTGGTTTACGTCATCGAGAACAATCACTACGCCATGGGCATGTCGGTCGAGCGTTCGTCGTCCGGCACCGAATTGCATCTGCGCGGCGCCGCCTACACCATTCCCGGCGAGGCCGTCGATGGGATGGACGTGCTGGCGGTGCGCGAGGCCGCCGGCCGCGCCCTGGCCCATGCCCGCGAGGGTCGTGGCCCCACCATTCTGGAAATGAATACCTACCGCTATCGCGGCCATTCCATGTCCGACCCGGCCAAGTATCGTGCCAAGGAGGAAGTCACCCGCATGCGCGAGCAGCACGACCCGATCGACACCCTGAAGGCCAAGCTTCTGGCCGACGGGGCGATCGACGAGGACGGGCTGAAGGAGATCGACCGTCAGGTCAAGGCGGTGGTGGCCGAGGCGGCGGAGTTCGCCCAGACCAGCCCCGAGCCGGACCCGGCCGAGCTGTT
>Ga0316222_1004038_pt1 | contig 13791 bp, 9 predicted proteins | sample TBH18011metaG_FD_206008 | JGI IMG/M metagenome (GOLD analysis project Ga0316222, IMG submission 206008) | Freshwater microbial communities from Trout Bog Lake, Wisconsin, USA - TBH18011 | ecosystem: Environmental > Aquatic > Freshwater > Lake > Hypolimnion/Profundal zone | place: USA: Wisconsin...
CGCGCTTGAAATAGCCGCCGGGGAACTTGCCCGCGGCCGCGGCTTTTTCGCGGTAATCGACGGTGAGCGGGAAGAAGTCCTGCCCGTCTTTGGCCTTCGTGGCGGCCACGGCGGCGACGAGGATGATCGTCTCGCCCATCTGCACGGTCACGGCGCCGTCAGCCTGCTTGGCCAACTTGCCGGTCTCGATGGTGATCTGTTTGTCGCCGATCGCGGCGATTATTTTTTCTGACATAACTGGCTTTCAGACCGCCCCCTTCTGAGGAACTTCAGTGAAATCCGGCGGGAATGAACCCGGAGCTCAATGAAATTTCCCGAAGACGGCGGCTACTTTTATTGCGCGAGGATTTTTGGTTGGGGAGCAGGATGGTTCGCGCGGACAATCCCGGTCCTGGATATATATGGGGGGACGGCCCTGAAAAGGAGCCGCCCCCGCCACAAAGTGTTCGGACGGAGAAGGCTACTTGCGCAGCTTGAGCTTTTTGGTGAGCGTCTGATAGCGGCTCAGGTCCGTGCTCTGGAGATAATCCAGGAGGCGGCGGCGCTGGCCAACCATCACCAAGAGGCCACGGCGGGAGCTGTGATCCTTCTTGTTGCCTTGCAGATGCTCGGTCAAATGGTTGATGCGCTGGGTGAGCAGCGCGATCTGCACATCGGCGGAACCGGTGTCCTTCGGGTGCAGTTTAAATGTTTCGATCGTCTTTGTCTTCGCTTCCATAACTTCCATAATTAAATTGAGTCAGACAGAATAATGAGGGTAGGGAGAGTTGTAAAGCGAATTTAATCCGATAAACCGACCGGGCATTGGACGGGGTGTTTTGGGGTGAAACACGCCTGCCACCAAGCTGTCGCAAGGCGCAAAAAGATACCAAAGACGGGGCCGGTTCGCCACAAAATACCGCGGCACACCTATTCCTCCCAGGAGTAATCCTGAATCTGGTGCCATGGCAGATAAACCGCCCCGTTGCGTTCTTGCCGTTCGTCTCCCCCATAAATTACCAGTGAAGATACCGGCTGCTTTGTTTTGGCAAACAGGCCGGCAATCTTCTGTGTGCTGGCGGCCCAATCGGATGCAATGGTCTGCCCGGCCTTGACCTCGACCAGTTTTAAACCCTGGGATCCGTGAACCAAGGCATCGCACTCCAATCCGGATTTGTCCCGGAAGAAATAAACGCCATTGGACTCACCCCGGTTAAATCGCCGCTTGATGATCTCGGAAATCACCCAGGATTCAAAAATCGCCCCCCGCAGCGGATGCAAATCCAGTTGCCCCGCATCACGGATGCCCAACAGCCAGCAAGCCAGCCCGCTGTCATAAAAATGCAGCTTGGGCATTTTGATCAGCCGCTTGGAGAAATTCCCGTGATAGCCCGGCAGCCGGCAGGCGATGAAACTGGCCTCCAGCACCGACGCCCACGCTTTGGCGGTGGGCTGGGAAATCCCGCAGTCGGCCGCCAACGACGACAGGTTCAGCAGTTGCGACAACCGGCCCGCGCACAATTGCACAAAGCGTTGGAAAGCCACCAGGTCGCCGATGTTCGAGATGGACCGGACATCCCGCTCCAAATAGGTCGCCACATACGCCGCCAGCCAGTCGGCCGGCCGCAGCTTGCGATCCAGAATGCGCGGATAACCGCCCGTCAGCAGGGTCTCATTCAGCGTCTTCGGATGCGGGGTGAATTCCACCACTTCATGCCGCGTCAGCGGCAGCAGATGCAGAACCGCCGAGCGCCCGGCCAAGGACTGGCTGGTGGACTGCATCACCGAAAGGTTGTGCGATCCCGTCAAAATCCACCGTCCCGGAACCGGGTCCCGGTCGATGACCTCCTGCAAATAGGATGTCAATTGCGGACAGTTTTGTATTTCATCCAAAATTGCCCCGTTGGGAAACTGTTTGAGAAAGCCCCGGGAATCTTCCCAAGCGAAAGCCCGCACGTCCGGGGATTCCAGCGTGGTGTAAGGCAGGGCGGCAAACACCTTTTGGCAAAGAGTGGACTTGCCGCTCTGGCGCGGACCGGTCAAAACAATGGCCGGGAACTGTCTGGCCAGCGTTTGTAACCGGGACTCAGCATCACGAGCTACCATAACGGTCAAAATAATAAGGCTTTGCCTACTTCAAAGTCAAACTTTGAATTGGACGCGCAAGATTGCCGCCCGGATGGCAATCCTTTCAAAACAGCGCACTAAAGTTGTCCGTTCACTTTAGCTGCAGACCTCCACAACGCCCCCCCCTCACTTCAACCACTTCGCCACATCCATCGCCGCATATGTGATTAAAATATCCGCCCCGGCGCGGCGCATCGACAGCAGGGTTTCCAGCGTGACGGCGCGTTCATCGATCCATCCCTTGGCGGCGGCGGCTTTGATCATGGCGTGTTCGCCGCTCACCGCGTACGCGGCGGTGGGGAGGCCGAACTCCGTCTTCACCCGGTAAATGATATCCATGTAGGCCAGTGCCGGCTTCACCATCACCATGTCCGCACCTTCGGCAATATCCAGGGCCGTCTCGCGCAGGGCCTCGCGCGCGTTCGCGGCGTCCATTTGGTAGCTCCGGCGGTCGCCGAACTTCGGGGCGGATTCGGCGACTTCGCGGAACGGGCCGTAATAGGCCGACGCAAATTTCGCCGCGTAGCTCATGATCGGCGTGTCGCTGAAACCTTCGTTGTCCAATTCCGCGCGGATGGCGCGGACGCGGCCGTCCATCATGTCGCTCGGCGCCACGATATCCGCGCCCGCCTCCGCATGGCTGGCCGCCGTGCGCGCGAGCAGGGTGAGGGACGGGTCGTTCAAAATCTTGCCGCCATGCACGATGCCGCAATGGCCGTGCTCCATGTATTCGCAGAGGCAGACATCGGTGATGACCAGCAGCGAGGGCAGCTCCTTTTTGAGCAGGCGCGTGACCTGCTGGACGATGCCGTTCTTCGCATACGCGCCGCTGGCCTTGGCGTCCTTCTTGTCCGGAATGCCAAAGAGCAGCACCGCCGGCACGCCCAGTGAATGGGCGGCGGTCGCTTCGCGCACAATCTCATCCGGTGAAAGCTGGAACACCCCGGGCATCGCGCCGATCTCGCGGCGAAGCTTTTTTCCCGAACGGGCGAAAAGGGGCAGGACGAGCTGCGAGACATTGAGGGAGGTTTCGGTCACCAGCTTGCGCAAGGCGGGCGTCTGGCGCAAACGGCGCGGGCGGACCACGGGAAATCCGGGCGAATTCATGCGGCCATTGTAAAAACAAAGCGGCGGCGGAGGAAATCATTTTTAGCCACAGATGAAACACGGATTGAACAATGAAGCGGTTTGTTTCCGTGCGCTCACGTCTTGTCTTTGCCTGATCCGTGTTTATTCCGCGTTCCATCCGTGGCCGGTGGCTGGCGGTGCGCCACTTGATTTCTGCCGGGCGGTGGCGCAGAATCCTTTCGCAATGAAAACAATGTCAGCGAAGGATTGTTCATGATCGCGGCCAGTCTGTCAGCTTTGCTGCCGGCGCCGGCGGTGCCATTGGCGTTGTCATCCACGAACGCCACTACGGGGACCGATTCCCTCACGGCGACGAATCCGGCCACGGTGATGGGCGAATTGTGGCACCATTTCTCCAGTCACGGCTCGTCGCTGGGCTCGCGGTTGCTGCTCATCGTGGTGCTCTCGGTGCTCGTGCACCTGCTGGTGCGGTTTATCCGGGAATTCAGCGAATGGATCATCCAGCGCAGCCATAACCAGAAGACCCCGCTGGATTTCGTCACCCGCCAGCCGAAGTTCGTCACCTTCATCCAGCTGCTGGCGGCGACGGTGACGTTCAGCATGTATTTCATCGCGCTGGGGCTGGTGTTGGAGGAGTTGTTCAACCTCAATCTGGCGGCCTATTTGGCCAGCGCCTCCATCATCGGGCTGGCGATCAGCTTCGGTTCGCAGGGATTGGTGCAGGATGTGGTGACCAGTCTGACGCTGATTTTTTCAGATGCGATGGACGCGGGGGACATGGTGGAGCTCTCCGGCACGGTCGTGGTGACCGGGCGCGTGGAGCAGCTCGGCCTGCGGTTCACCATGCTGCGGAATTTTTACAACCAGACCGTGTTCGTGCCGAACCGCACCATCGCGAACGTCAGCCGGTTCACGCAGGGCGGCGTGATTGCCTACGCAGACATCCAAGTGCCGGCCGGCGCGGATGTGGCAAAGGTGAACGAAGTCATCACTGGCGTGGTGAAAGGGACGTGGACGCAGTTCGGCGCGATCATTTTGAGCGAACCGCTGATCGAGCCGGCGGCGGCGGCGCAGGGCGGCGGCTGGGAATTCATTCGCGTCCACTTCAAGCTCTGGCCCGGCCAGGGCGCGCTGATTGAGACCACCTTCCGTCAGCAAATCATCCATTCGCTGAAAGCATTCGATGCGAATTACGCCGAATGGCAGGTGCCCATCACCTACCGGGCGAAGACCATCTCGAAGGCGGTGTGACGGGCGTTACATCGGGAGGGAACTTGCACCGGATGAAAGCTTGTTCAAACCGCTTCCGTCTTCAGTTTTTCGGCGAGCCAGGTCTTGATGAGCGCCTGGCGGGCGATGCCGTGCCGGCCCGCCACGCGATCCAGCTGGCCGATCATCCACACCGGCATATCCACGTTGACCCGGTTCTTCTTGTGTCCCGGGCGCGTGATCCGGCCCGCATCAAAATAGTCGAGCACGTCTTCACCCGCCGCGAACCGGGCTTCAAGATTCGCCGCCGTCGTCTTCGTTTTGATTTTGCTCATAGATGTTTCCTTCGATGGTGCGCGCCCGCCGCACGCTGATGAGGCGGATTTTTCCGCCCCGCTCCGTGAATATCGCCGCCCAGACCTTGCCTTGGAGCCGGCCCAGCAGCAATTGCCTCGGTTCATCGAGGCTGATGGCCGGCAACACGGCCCGGTCGGGATCGTTCCACAGTTCCTGCGCCTGTCTGAAATCGATGCCGTGCTTGGCCTTGTTCGTCAGGCTTTTGGTCGGGTCAAATTCAAATTCCATTAACGGTATAAAAATAGCACCTTTTCGGTACCGATTCCAGCGAAAAAACTGAGCGGCGGTGACGGGCGTTTTTTTGACCTTGGGGTTCGGACCTTCGGCTTTGTTGCAGCGCCGATTATAAATATGCCCCGGTTTTATAACCGGTTTTTACTTGTTTAAAGGTTCCGGCGGGCGTACAAAAGCGCAGGTAAAACGTTTGAACCCAATCCTATTATGATTTCCATCTTTTTCGGCTGCGTGGCCGGCTTTGTGGCGTGGTTCCTGATGCGCTACCTCGTGGCGGGGTTCTATACCGTGGACCAGAACGAGCGCGCGGTGAAGACCAGCTTCGGCCGGGCCGAGCGCGTGGGGGAGGCGATGACGGGCGAAGACCCCATCGCCGAATCGCTCAACGACGAGGAGAAGGAGCGCTACAACTACCCGCAGGTGCGCGTCATCCCGCCGGGCGGGCCGTATTTCAAGTGGCCGTGGGAAAAGGTCTACAAGGTCACCGTGGCCACGCAGACCATCAACATGGCGTTCGATCCCGACATGCCCGAGGCGAATTCGCAGGGCACCATGCTGGAGGCGGTCACGAAAGACCAGCTGAACACCGGCCTCACCGGCCAGATCCGCTGGCGCATCTCCGAGCGGAATCTTTACGCGTATGTCTTCGGCGTGCGCCAGCCCATCAGCCACGTCATGGGTTATTTCGTTTCCGTGCTGCGCGAGCGCATCGCGAATTTCGAGGCGCCGCCGGCCCCGGAGGTGGCGGCGGAATCCACCGGCGCCGCGGCCACCGTGGCCATCGGCATTTCCATCAACGATCTGCGGAAAAACCTGCGCGACATCAATGACAACATGGACAAGGAATGCGCCTCCTCCGCCGCGCGCTACGGCATCCAGCTCGAGGCCTCGCTGATCACCGGCATCGACCCGCCGCCGGAAGTGGAATCCGCCCTCGCCGCCATCAACACCGCGCACAACCAGGTGTCGTCGGACATCAGCCTCGCGCAGGCGGCGGCGGACCAGAAGATCGTGCAATCGCGCCGCGCCGTGGAGATCGAGACCCTCAAGGCGCAGGCGGAAGTGCAGCCCGTGGTCGCGCTGGCGGACCAATTGGGTGACCTTAAGAAGAGCGGCAAGGGCGCGCTGGATTCCTATGTGCGCAACGTGCGGTTGAAACTGTTCAGCGAAGCGAAATCCGTGATCCTGGAGGCGAGCCATGAATAATTTCCCGACCGACAGTCCGTTCGTCCATTTTCTGCTCGCCGGGGTCATCACCTTCGGCGCGCTGTTCGTGCTGGTGCCGGTGTTCTTCGCCATCGTGCGGCTGTTCGGGTTTTACACCATCGTGAACGAGCGGCAGTGCAAGGTGTACATGCTGTTCGGCAAGGTCGTGGCGGTCATCGACCAGCCCGGCCTGCACCTGCTCATCTTCAAGCTCGGCATCAGGGCGCCGCTCGTGAATTTTCTCGGGCAATGCCATGTGCTGGACCTGCGGCTGGACCAGGAGTACCTGCGCAGCACGCCGGTGAACTCCGAGGAAGGCGCGCCCATGGGCATCGGCGTCTGGTACGAGATGTTCATCAGCGACCCGGTGGCGTATCTGTTCAAGAACGCGGATCCGCGCGGTTCGCTGGCGGCGAACGTGAGCAATTCCACGGTGCGTTGCCTGAGCAATCTCCGGCTGGCGGGCATGCTCGAGAACCGGCATCCCATGAGCCAGACCGTGCGCACGGAGGTTTCGCCCCTCTCGCAGGAGTGGGGTTACAGCCTCGGCTCGGTCTACATCCGCAAAGTCCATTTCCGCGACGGGGCGATGATCAAACAGATCGAGGAGAAGGTGGTGAACCGCCTCCGCCAGGTGACGGCCGCCATCAAGCAGGACGGCGCGAACCAGGTGAACATCATCACCAGCACGGCGGAACAGCAGGCCGCGGTGGAATTCGCAAAGGCGGCGGTGATGCGCCCGCAGATCGTCGGCGCGGCGCTCCAGAAAATCTCCGAGGACCCGGCGGTGTCCGAGGCGCTCTTCAAGGTGCTCGAGACGCAGAATCTCATCGAGGGCCAGGCCGTCATCACCATCGTGCCCAAGGGCGCGAATCTGCTCGGCGAAATGCTGGCGACGGCGCAGCAATCGCGCAAGGAATAGGCGGGGTTTGCCGCCCGGCTACATTGGCGCGGCGGGGATGTTCACGCGGCCGGCTCAAACCGCGTGACGTCCTTGAATTTGTCGAAGTCGCGGTCAAATGAGGCGATGGCGCTGCTTTCCGCAAGACCGCAGCCGGCCAGGTATGCATCGGCAAATCCCACGTTGAAGTTACGCAACCGTTCGAGTGCCGAAAACACCGGGCCGCTGTCGCGGACTTTGATGCCGGGCTGGCGCAACAGCGAGAGCAGTTTCTCGGCCGCATCCTTCCGCCCAACCTCATAAAATGACACCAAGGTGCATATGGTTTCAAGTGTTCAAAATTGTCAAACAAGCATCGCATTGTATTTGACAAATGCATTGTTATATAATCATACCATGTGAAAAGTGTGATGATGGTTACCAACCCCGCGCTCACTGCAAAAACCTTGCGCTCAATGCAAATGCATTGCGCATCATATTGCTTCTTGGGAGGATGGTGACGTTCTACAAGGGGAATCGGGCTGTTTAGCCCTGTTTTCGACCAGAAATGGCGTTATTTGCCATTCTATCGGCTGGCACGACAGTTGCTTAAATAAGCGGTGGCAACGTGTTTTCTCTCTCTCAAAACGGTGGAAAACGGCTATTTTGAAACGCGTGTCCGGAAAAAACCTATGAAAATGAATCAATTGATCGGTGCGGCGATGAACGGCAGGCAGATGGCGGCCAGCTTGATGGCGGCGATCGCGCTGCTGGCGGCCGGCCGGGCCGGGGCGCAGCAGATCTGGTATGGAACGGTCTCCACCAGCTGGAACAACCCCACCAACTGGACGCCGTCCTGGCAGATTCCCGGCAACATCCAGAGCGTGCCCGCCGCCGGGGCAAGCATCACCATCCCTTCCGGTGACAGCTTTTATCCCGTCGTGACGAATAACGTGACCCTCGGCGCGCTGGCGATGAACCAAGGCAGCGGCAGTTTCACGGTTTCGGGCGGCACCCTCACGGTCGGGTCCGGCGGCATCAACGCCGCCGGCGGTTCCACCTTCACCATCGGTTCCGGCGCGAGTCTGGTTTCCACCGGCACGTTCACCGAGAACGGCGTCCTGACGGTCAACGGCACCGTGACCGGTTCGCTCACGGTTTATAGCAGCGCCACGATCACGGTCGGCACGAATGGCATGCTGAACACGTCCTCGGGCGGGCTGAGCGTGGTGAATGGCGGCGGCAATGTCACCATCTACGGCACGGTCAATGACGGAAACAACATCCTCAATGACAATGCGTCCCTGACGGTCGCCGCCGGCGGCTCGCTTACGGCGGGTGCGGTCATTTTGAACGCCGGCAGCCTGACGGTCTCCGGCGGCACGCTGAACTGCGCCGGGTGCACGTTCTATAACGGCGGTTACCTCGCGGTGAGCGGGGCGGCCACGTTCACCTCCACTGGCGCATGGGTTTATGACGGCGGTGGCTACAACATCACCGGCGGCAATTTCACATTCGGCGGCGGCAGCCAGACCCTTCCGACCGGCGCTTTCTCCAGCCTGAACCTCACGGGGGGCGGCACGATCACGTTGTCCGGTGATTCGGTCACGGGCAACCTCAGCATTGCCTCCGGCACCGTGGCCAGCCTGGCTTCCGGCGTGAATGTTCCCGCCGGCTCGCTCACTTTGGGCGGCGCGGGCCAGCTCAACGGCACCTGGGGTTCCACGGCGTCCACGGCGGCCCATACCAACAACACTTACTTCACCGGCGCGGGTTACCTGACGGTCACCACCAATGCGGCGGCCCAGGCCACCACGACCACGCTCGCCAGCCTGCCGGCCGTTTCCTATGGCGCGGCGGCGATCTTCACCGCCACGGTGGCGCCCACGCCCACCGGCGGGACGGTGCAATTCCGGACCAACGGTGTCGCCATCGGCAGCCCGGTGACGGTGACCGGCGGCAAGGCTGCCTACACGAACAGCACGCTGGTTGCCGGCAGCTACACGGTCACGGCGGTCTACGGCGGCAATTCCCTCTTCAACACCTCCACCTCCGCCTCCGCCACCCAGGTGGTGAATCCGGCCACGGTGACAGTGACCTCCGGACTCACGGCGAACAGCAAGGCATACACCGGCACCACGGCGGCGACCATCAGTTCGAACAACGTGGTCCTGGCCGGCGTGCTGACCGGGGACACGGCGAATGTGCATATTTCCACCGCCGGTTACACCGCCACCTTCGCCGGCGCGAATGCGGCAAGTGGCATTGCGGTCACGGTTTCCGGTCTGACGCTGACCGGCAGTGCGGCGGCGAACTACTCCCTCACGCAGCCGGCCGGCCTTACCGCGAACATCACGGCGTTGCCGGTGACGGTGACCTCCGGCCTCACGGCGAACAGCAAGGCTTACACGGGCACCACCGCTGCGACGCTCAGCGCGGGCAGCGTGGTTTTGAACGGGGTTTTGGCCGGCGACACCGCCAATGTCTCGCTTTCCACAAACGGTTCCACCGCGACTTTCGCCAGTGCGAACGTGGCGAACGGCATCACGGTCACGGTGAGCGGCCTGACGCTGACCGGCAGTGCGGCGGGTAACTACACGCTGACCCAGCCGTCCGGTTTCACGGCCAATATCACGGCGCTCCCGGTGGCGGTCACCTCGGGCATCACGGCGAACAGCAAAGCTTACACCGGCACCCCCGCCGCGACCATCAGCGTGAGCAGCGCGGTCCTGAGCGGGGTGTTGAGCGGGGACACGGCGAATGTGCGCCTGGCCACCAACGGTTATACGGCCACCTTTGCCAGCGCGGGCGCGTCGAATGGCGTGGCGGTCACGGTGGCCGGTCTGAGCCTGGCGGGTTCGGCGGCGGCGAATTATACACTGACCCAGCCGTCCGGCTTCACGGCGAACATCACGGCATTGCCGGTGACGATCACCTCCGGACTCACGGCGGGCAACAAGGCTTATGACGGCGCCACCACCGCGACCCTTAATGCGGGCAGCGTGGTCTTGAGCGGAGTGTTGAGCGGGGACACGGCGAACGTGCATCTTTCGACGAACGGTTACGCGGCGACCTTCGCCAGCGCGAATGTGGCGAACGGCGTGGCGGTCACGGTGTCCGGTCTGACGCTGACCGGCAGTGCGGCGGCGAACTACACGCTGACCCAGCCGGCCGGTCTGACGGCCAATATCACTTCGCTGGCGGTGACGGTCACCTCCGGCCTCACGGTGAACGGCAAGGTTTATAACGGGACCACCGCCACCACCCTCAATGCAGGCAGCGTGGTGCTGGCCGGCGTGACGTCCGGCGACACGGCGAACGTGCATCTTTCGACGAACGGTTATGCCGCGACTTTTGCCAGTGCGAATGTGGCGAACGGCATTACGGTCACGGTGAGCGGCCTGACGCTGACGGGCAGCGCGGCGACGAATTACACGCTCACCCAGCCGGCCGGTTTCACGGCGAACATCACGGCGGCGCCGGTGACCGTCACTTCCGGCCTCACCGCGAACGGCAAGATCTACAACGGCACGACGGCGGCGACCCTCAGCGCGAACAGCGTGGTGCTCGGCGGCGTGGTGGCGGCGGACTCGGCCAATGTGCATCTCTCCACCGCCGCGGCCGGCGCGACCTTTGCCGGCGCGAATGTGGCGAATGGCGTCGCGGTCACGGTGACCGGCCTGACGTTGACGGGCAGCGCGGCGGCGAACTACTCGCTGACCCAGCCGGCCGGTCTCACGGCGAACATCACGGCGGCCACGGTGACGGTCGCCTCCGGCCTCACAGCGAACAACAAGGCGTATGATGGCACGACAGCGGCGACGCTCAGCGCGAACAACGTGGTGCTCACCGGGGTTGTCACGGCGGACGCGGCCGACGTGGCGCTGTCCACGAATGGCTACACGGCCGCGTTTGCCGGCGCGACGCCGGCGCTCGGGGTGCATGTCACGGTCGGCGGGCTGACGCTGACGGGCAGCGCGGCGGGCAATTATACACTTACGCAGCCGGCCACGCTGACGGCGAACATCACCCAGACGACGGTGGCCATCACCGCGCCGGGGTCCGGCCAGTCCGTCACGAATGGCAATCTGACGGTGACGGCCACGGGCACGGCCGCGGGCAACACCCCGGTGGCGGGCGTGTGGCTCAGCCTGAATGGCGGAACCTGGACCAATGCGACGACGGCCAACGGCTGGACGAACTGGGGCCTGGCGCTGCCGGTCACGGCCGGGGCGCAGTCGCTGCGCGCTTACTCGGTGGACGCCCTCGGCAACCGTTCGGTCACGAACACGGTGGCCTTCACCTACGCGCAAACCGCCGTGCTGACGGTGCTCACGAACGGTTTCGGCATCGTGAGCCCCGCGGATAACGGCCAGACGTTGCAAGTCGGCGCGGCCTACAGCCTCACGGCCACCGGCCAGAACGGGTTTGCGTTCACGAACTGGACGAGCAACCTCCTGCCGGCCACGAACACGGCGACCTTGAATTTCACGATGGCGAGCAACCTGACGGTGACGGCGAATTTCGCGGACATCACGCCGCCCACCCTGAGCGTGCTGACCCCGGTGGCCAGCCAGGTGATCCAGACCAATACCGGCACGGTGACGGTGACCGGCAAAGCGGCGGACAACGCCACGGTGGCCAATGTGCTCGTGAGCCTGGACGGCGGCCTCTGGACGAATGCGACGACAGCCGGCGGCTGGACGAACTGGAGCGCGGTGCTGCCCGTGACGGGCGGGGCGCACACCCTGTACGCCTGCGCGGTGGACGCGGCGGGCAACCGTTCGGCCACGAACCGCACGGCGTTCACCTATGTGCCGACGGCGCTGATGACGGTCATCATCAACGGCAATGGCACGGTGAAGACGAATTACAACGGCCAGCAGCTGATCGTTGGCAACACCTACAGCATGACGGCCACGGCGGCGACCGGCGGAAGTTTCACCGGCTGGACCGGCAATGTGGCGCCGGGCCAGGCCAATCTGTTCACGCTGAATTTCCTGATGACCTCCAACCTGGTGGTGACGGCGAATTTCACGAACGTGCCTTCGCCGAACCTCACCGTGCTGTCGCCCACGAACGGCCAGCCGGTCGTCGGCAATCTCGGCACGGTTTCCGTGACGGGCACGGCGGTGGAGAGCCTCCGCGTGAGCAATGTCTGGGTGAGCATGGATAACGTGACCTGGACGAACGCCGCCTCGAACAACCACTTCACGAACTGGAACGCGACACTGCCGGTGACCGCCGGCGCGCAGACGCTGTATGCGTACGGCGTGGATGTGAACGGCCACCGTTCGGCCGTGACCGCGGTGCCTTTCAACTTCACCCTCACCGCCCTGGTGATCGTGAACCTGAATGGCAACGGCGGGGTGACCACGAATTACAGCTATCATCAGCTGACGGTCGGCCAGTCCTACTCGGTGACGGCTTTCAACCAATACGGCTGGGTCTTCACCAACTGGAGCGCCAACCTGCCGCTGACCACGAACCAGATCACCCCGACGAACAATCCCGCCCTGACCTTCACCGCGGTCTCGAACCTGGTGCTCACGGCGAATTTCTACTACACGAACGCGCCGACGATCGCGATCACGAATCCGGTGAATGGCCAGGTGGTGACCAGCGGCACGCTGGCCCTGCAGGGCGTGGCGGCTTCCCCCGGCGGCTTGGGCGCGGTGTGGTATTCCCTGAACACGAATGCGTGGCAGCTCGCCACCGGCACGACCAACTGGTATGCGAGTGTGCCGCTGACGCCGGGCACGAACCTGCTCCGGGCGTTCTCGGCGGCGGCCTACGGCGGCTACACCTCCTTCGTGAGCACCACGCGCGTGATGTATGCGGTGTCCGCGCCCCTGACGATCCAGACGAACGGCCTGGGCAGCGTCACGCAGCCGGCGGGCGGTTATAACATCGGCCAGAACTACACGCTCACGGCGGTGCCGGCGACGGGCTTTGTCTTCACGAACTGGACGAGCAACGCCGGGCCGGGCACGAACAAGACGCAGTTCAGCTTCACGATGGTCTCCAACCTGGTGGTGGCGGTGAATTTTGCCGATACCGTGTCGCCCACCGTGGCGATCACCAGCCCCACCTCGGGCTCCACCGTCACCAACGGGCAGCTGTCCGTGACCGGCACGGCGGGGGACAATTGGGCGGTCGGCGCGGTTTCCTACCAATTGAATGGCGGCGCCTGGACGCCGGTCAGCACGGCCAATCGTTACACGAACTGGAATGCCACGCTCACGCTGGCCCCGGGCACGAACGTCATCAAGGCGGTGGCGGCGGACATCGGCTCAACCGTGCCCTTTGGCGTCACGCGCTATTCGACCACGAACTCGGTGACGGTCATCTTCCAGGCGGCGCCCACGAGCCTGGTCAACACCCGGGCGATGGTGACCCTGGCGGGCAGCCTGCCGGTGGAAGTGGATTTCGGTTCCGGCGTGTTCAGCCAGTATGACTGGGGCACCAATAACGACGACGCGGCCGGCGCCTACACGGCCACCAACACGGACCCGGCCACCATCCGCGTGACGCTCGCGGCGTTCGCGCTGCCGCAGAACACCTTCACCCAGGCGGTGCAGTTCAACTTCACCAACCGCAACATGGCCTGGTTCACCTACACGAACGGCCAGGGCCAGCCGGCGACCGCCACGGCGGTGTTCAGCCAGATCACGAATGCGACGGCGGCCACGTTCACCGGCCAGGTGCTG
>Ga0316222_1004040_pt1 | contig 13789 bp, 10 predicted proteins | sample TBH18011metaG_FD_206008 | JGI IMG/M metagenome (GOLD analysis project Ga0316222, IMG submission 206008) | Freshwater microbial communities from Trout Bog Lake, Wisconsin, USA - TBH18011 | ecosystem: Environmental > Aquatic > Freshwater > Lake > Hypolimnion/Profundal zone | place: USA: Wisconsin...
CACCTGAGCGGCACGCTCCGCAATAGAACATACCGGCGGCGGGCCTCTGTCGCCGGTATTCTGACGCAGCGGCTGCGTCACCCCGCATCGCCACAGAACTGTCACGCCATTTCACGCCCGTCATGCTACGGACCCGTCCCGATGGAGGGACGATGATGGCCAAGCGGAATGTATTGCTGATCGTGGTGGACCAATGGCGGGCAGATTGTATGCCCGCACTCGGCACGCCGCATTTACGCACCCCTCATATCGACAGGCTTTGCAGCGCTGGCGTCACGTTCAGCAACAACGTGGCCGTCTGCGTGCCCTGCGGTCCGGCGCGGGCGTCGATGTATACCGGGCAGTATCTGATGAACCATCGGCAGGTGCAGAACTGGATTCCGCTCGACCACCGCCATGTCACCCTGCCACAAGCCGCACGGGCATTGGGTCATGATCCGGCATTGGTCGGCTACACCACCACGCCCCCAGACCCGCGCACCACCTCCCCCCGTGATCCACGCCTGACAAGTATGGGGGACATGATGGAAGGCTGGCGACCGGTGGGGGATTTTGGGCCGGATCACGATCACTATTTCGGCTGGCTGGCGCAACAAGGCTACAAGCTGCCGAAAACGCGAGAGGATATCTGGCTGCCGGAGGGGCTGGATGTCATTCCCGGTGCCACCCACCTGCCCTCGCGCGTGCCGGCGGAATTGTCAGACAGCGCCTATTTCACCACCCGTGCGCTGGAATACCTCAAGGGGCGCGAGGGTAAGCCGTTCTTTCTGCACCTTGGCTATTACCGCCCCCACCCGCCTTTCGTCGCCAGCGCGCCGTTTCATGCGATGTATCGGCCAGACGACATGCCGAAACCCATTCGCGCCGCAACCGTTGCAGCAGAAGCGGCCCAGCATCCGCTGCTCGGCTACCAATTGGGCCGCTCGCGGCAATCAAGCTATTTCCAACGCGGCGAAGGATTCTCCACCGATTTGACCGACGCTCAAATCGCCCAGATGCGCGCAACCTATTACGGCATGATCAGTGAGGTTGATGCGCAGCTTGGCCGCGTCTTCGCCTGGATGGACGACGCCCAGGCGTGGGACGACACCCTGGTGATTTTCACCTCCGACCATGGCGAGCAATTGGGCGATCATTATCTGCTCGGCAAGATGGGCTATTTTGATGAGAGCTTTCGGGTTCCGCTGGTGATCGTAGCACCGGAGGCCGAGGATACGCGGGGCAATGTGGTGGATGCTCCGGTGGAGAATATCGACTTGATGCCGACGATCATCGATTGGCTCGGCGGCAATTCGCCCGATTCAGTGGATGGGCATAGCCTGCTGCCATTCCTGCACGGCAAACCACCGGCGGATTGGCGCGATGCACTGCATTACGAATATGATTTCCGCAACGTGCCCGCCAACAACGCCGAAGACGTGCTTGGGGTTGCGATGGACGATGCGTCGTTGATGGTGGTGCAGGATGCGGCGTTCAAATACGTCCATTTCACCACCCTGCCGCCGCTGCTGTTCGATCTGCAGGCCGATCCGGCGCAATTGGTCAACCGCGCGGGTGAGCCTGCCTATGCCGACATCATGCGCCGCTACGCGCAAAAGGCGCTGTCGTGGCGCATGCGACACACGGATCGTGGCCTGACCCGCTATCGCATCACACCAAACGGGCTTGAACACCGCGCTGCCGATGGCACAGCTTGTCGCGTCGATGAACCGAGGGGATAGTCACCCAATGTCCGACTCCGCGATGCCCTTGCTCAGTGTGAACAATCTGCGCGTCGCCTTTGGCGGGGTTGAGGCGGTGCGTGGGCTGGCGTTGACGGTGCAGGCGGGGCAGACGCTCGGCATTGTCGGCGAAAGCGGCTGCGGCAAATCCGTCAGTTGGCTCGGACTGCTCGGTTTGCTCGACGATGAGGCGAAAATCCGGGGATCGGCGCTGCTCGATGGTGTTGAGATGATCGGCGCGCCCTCCCGCATGCTGGAACGGATTCGCGGCGGGCAGATCGCCATGGTCTTTCAAGACCCCTCCGGCGCGCTCAACCCGATGCGCAGCATTGGCTGGCAGATCGATGAAGTGCTGCGCCTGCATCGCGGGCTGCGCGGGGCGGCGGTGCGGGCGGAGACCTGTCGTCTGCTCGACCGTGTTGGCATCCCCGATCCAGCGCGGCGGGCGAAAGCCTATGCCGATGAACTTTCCGGCGGGCAGAATCAGCGTGTGGCAATCGCAATGGCGCTGGCGGGACAGCCGAAATTGCTGATCGCCGATGAGGCCACAACGGCACTCGACCCCACCATTCAGGCGCAGATCCTGGCCTTGTTGAAGGATGTCCAGCGCGAGAGCGGGATGGCGATGGTGTTGATCAGCCACGATTTGTCGCTGGTCTCAGAGATGTGTGACATGGTGGCGGTGATGTATGCGGGCGAGATCGTCGAGCATGCCAGCGCCGAGACATTGTTCGCAGCCCCGGCCCATCCCTACACGCGCGCTTTATTGTCCAGCATGCCGATGCTGGAAGGTCCGCGCAGGCCAATGATCGCCATTCGTGGCAGCGTGCCGCGCAGCGCAGAGATGCCCAGTGGCTGCGCTTTCGCACCACGCTGCGACGCCTTCATTGTCGGCTGCGCCCGCCCGCAGGGGCTCTACACGCTGTCGCCCGGTCACGTCGTGCTGTGCCATCGCGCCAAGGTGGCCGCATGACCATTCTGCAAGCGACCGATTTGGTCCGAACCTACCGGTCCCGTGGTGGCCTGTTCCGCGCCGCCCCTGCGATCAAGGCCGTCGATGGTGTGTCCCTCACATTGCGGGCCAATCGCACCTTGGCCTTGGTGGGCGAAAGCGGCAGCGGCAAATCGACCACCGCTCGGCTCCTGCTCGGACTGGAAACGCCCACGAGTGGCACGGTGCATTTCAATGAAGCTCCGATGCCCAAGCAGGGCAGCGCGGAATGGCGCGCGCTGCGGGCGAAGATGCAGCTGGTCTATCAAAACCCACGCGCAGCACTCGATCCCCGTTTGACCGTGGCGGATTCGGTGCGTGAGCCATTGCAGGTGCATGATTCCGGCTTCGTCGGCGATGGCCCGCTGCGGGTGGCGGCGGCGATGGAATCGGTGGGGTTGGGGCTGGAATTCCATCACAGACGGCCGCATGAACTCTCCGGCGGCCAACTCCAACGCGCCGTGCTCGCGCGTGCTTTTGTCACCTTGCCAGAGATTTTGGTCTGCGATGAGCCGGTCTCAGCCCTCGACCCGTCGATCCAAGCACAGGTGATCGCCACGCTGATCGAACAGCAGAAGCGCAGCCACGTGTCGATATTGTTCATCAGCCACGATTTGCGGGTGGTGCGCCAGGTGGCGGACGAGGTGGCGGTGATGTATCTGGGCCGGATCGTCGAACAGGGTCCGACCGAGACGGTGCTGCATGCGCCGCGTCATCCCTACACGCAGGCGCTGATCGCCGCCATGCCGGTGATCGGCCCACGCCACGCACCGCGCATTTTGCTGCCGGGTGAGACGCCGGACCCGGCCAATCCACCGAAAGGCTGCCCCTTCCATCCGCGCTGCGCCGTGGCACAGGATCACTGCCGAACGGAACCTCCGGCGCTACGTGAGGTCGCCGGCGCTGGAAAGCTTGCCTGTCACCTTGTTGGAGATGGGCGATGAACCTCACCCGCCGCACCGCACTCTCCACAGGCCTTGTCAGCACCGCCCTGCCGCGCATCGCCTTTGGTCAGGCCAACGGTGATCGCGTGATACGGGTGGCTGTGCAGAAGATCAGCAACACGCTCACGCTGGACCCTCTGCGGGAACAATCTTCCAACGCCTCTGAGCGCTGGATGGCGTCGATTTTGGAGAATTTGATCGGACGCAACCAGCACAGCGGTCTGGAACGTGTGCCCGCCTTGGCCACCGCATGGCGGCGGATTGATGCGCTGACGCTGGAACTCGACCTGCGCCAGGGCGTGATCATGCATGATGGGCGGGAATTCACCTCCGAAGATGTGCTGCAATCCTTTGGTGAAGGTCGAATCTTCGGGCCATCCGTGCCCAAAGACGTCACCGCCATCGCGCAACGGCATTTCCCCACCCTTGAACGCCTGCAACCCACCGGGCGCTATGGCATCCGCTTCATCACCTCCAAGCCCGATGTCACGCTGGAGGGACGACTATCCGCGGGCGGTGGCGAGATCATTTCTGCCCAATCCTGGCGGCAACGGCAGACTTGGCAGGCCAACAGCATCGCCCCCGTCGGCACCGGACCATATCGCTTGGCAGAGTTCGTGCCCGGTGTGCGTTTGGTGCTGGATGCCCATTACGCCTATTGGGACGGCCCACCACCGGCGCAGCAGGTGATTTTCTTTGAAGTGCCCGAAGCGGCCTCGCGCATTGCAGGCCTCCGCGCCGGAGATTTCAAATTTGCCTGCGATCTGACACCTGATCAGGCCATCGCCCTGGCCCGCGATCCCAAAGTGCAGGTACAGGGCGGTCTGGTGCCCAATCACCGCATTGTGGCATTCGACAAGACCCATCCCCCGCTGGACAATCCCAAGGTGCGGCTGGCGATGGCGCATGCGGTGGATGGTCAGGCGATTGTTGATTCGCTCTGGGCCGGCAAAAGCCGGGTGCCGCCGGGGATGCAGTGGGAATTCTACGGCCCGATGTTCGTGCCGCGCTGGCGCGTGCCGGAATACAACCCGCCACTGGCACGCACGATGCTGCTCTCAGCCGGATATAATGGCGAGGAAATCATCTATCGCGCTCGGCACAATTACTATCCCGCCGAAGTTTCAACCGCACAGATCCTGCTGGAATATTGGCGGCAGGTAGGGCTGAACGTGAAGCTGGAGATCTGTGAAAACTGGGCGCAGGTGCTCACCAAACACGGCCCGCGCGGCGTGCGCGACTGGTCGAACTCAGCAACCTTTGACGATCCAGTGTCCTCCCTCGTCGCCCAGCACGGCCCGCATGGGGCGCAGCAGACCAATGGTGAATGGAGCAATGCCGAGATGAACGCGCTCTGCGTTCAAATGGAAGCGAGCACCGACTTCACAGCGCGGCAAGCCATGTTCCGGCGCATGCTGCAAATCTGCGAACGCGAAGACCCGGCTTATATCGTGTTGCATCAAAACGCTGTCTTTACCGCCCATCATAGGGGCATCCCCTGGCGGTCCTCGCCGTCGTTCTTCCTTGATTTCTCACTGCGCGGATTTTCCTCGTGATGATGCGCTTCATCGCCTGGCGGCTGATACGCGCCATACTGACAGTGCTGGCGGTGGCGCTGTTCGTGGCAGTGGCGCTGCGGATTTCCGGCGACCCGGCGGTCATCGCCCTCGGCCCGGATGCGACAGCGCCGGTGTTGCAGGCATTCCGGGAACAGCACGGGCTAAACCGGCCAATCCCGATGCAGATCCTGGTGCAATTCCAGGCCATGCTGCACGGCGATTTCGGTGCGTCGATGATGGACGGCACCCAGGCGCTGCCTCTGGTGCTGCATCACGTGATGCCGACATTGGAAATTGCGCTGCCGGCCCTGCTGCTCAAACTGGCACTCGGCATTCCGGCGGGCATCCTGGCGGCGGTGCGGCGAAATTCCTGGATCGACAGGCTGGTGATGGCCGGCGCGGTGCTGGGCTTGGCGCTGCCGAATTTCGTCATCGGCGTGGCGCTGGTGCTGGTCTTTGCCGTCAAACTCGGCTGGCTGCCGTCGAGCGGTCATCCGAATTTTGCCGGGCTGCTGTTGCCGGTCATCTCGCTTGGTCTGGCCGGGGCGGGCGTGATGGCGCGGTTCACCCGCTCGGCGATCATCGGCGTTCTCACCCAACCCCATGTCCGCGCCGCCGCTGCCAAGGGGCTGAGCCGATATAAAGTGATGCTGCGCCATGTGTTGCCGAATGCGGTGGCAACCCTGCTGCCGGTGATTGGGCTGGCGATTGGCGGGCTGCTGGCAGGCACGGTGGTGGTGGAGACGCTGTTCAGTTGGCCGGGTCTGGGCAGTCTGCTGGTGGTGGCGGTGGCCAACCGGGATTTGCCGGTGGTCGAATGCATCCTGATCCTGTCGGCGGCCACGATGGCGGTGTCCAATCTGGTGATGGATGTGGCGCATGCGTGGCGCGATCCGCGCATCGTGCGGGGAAGGCACTGAGATGGCGATAATGTCCGGCAAATCTCGCCCCCTCGTGATCTCCCTCGCCTTTGGCTGGCTTGGGTTGGTGCTGTTGCTGGCGCTGTTCGGCGGCTGGTTCACCGAAACGGCGACGCATCTCGATCTGCCGAACCGGCTGCATCCGCCCTTGTTCTTCGGCGGCGATGGCAGCTATCCGCTCGGCACGGATGAGTTGGGGCGCGGCATGATCGCGCGGCTGGTCGCCTCGATCCGGATCAGCTTGTTGATCGGCTTTGCTGCAACCTGCCTGGGGGCCACCATCGGCACAGGCTTGGGCTTTGTGGCGGCTGAATGCCGGGGCTGGATCGAACAGGCCATTTTGGCGCTGGTGGATTTTCAGGCCAGCCTGCCCTTCCTGATTGTCGCCCTCGCTCTGTTGGCGATATTCGGCAATTCGCTGGGCCTGTTCATCGTGCTGATGTCGCTGCATGGCTGGGAACGCCATGCCCGCGTGGCGCGAGCGACAGCACTGGAAGCCAATGCGCAGGGCTATGCCTCGGCAATCCGCCAACTCGGTGCCGGCTGGTGGCGGGTATATGGGCTGCATATTCTGCCCAACATCGCAGGCCCGCTGATCGTCTCGGCGAGCTTGGCATTTCCCGAGATTGTGCTGCTGGAAAGCGGGCTGTCTTTCCTCGGCCTGGGCGTGCAACCGCCACTGACGTCCTTGGGTGCCATGGTGGGCTTTGGGCGCGACTATATCGACATCGCACCCTGGATTTTGGTGCAGCCCTCATTGGTGATCGTGATGACCACGCTGTCGATCAATTTGATCGGCGATTGGCTCCGGGATCGATTGGATCACCGACTGTAGGGCGGAGCAGCGCAGCGCAGTCTGCCCTGCTGCGCATCACGCCGCCTTGCCCTCATGCGCAATCCTGTTGAGGTTGGCCAACACATCGCGCGCCAGCTTCACCCGCTGCGCCACCGTCATCTCCGCCACAATCGCCAGCTTATGATCCGGCCGCAGCTTTACCAGCCCGCCTTTCTTGCCCAGCCACGCAATCAGCCCGCCCGGATTACGGAATTTATTACCCCGGAAGGTGAGCACCATTCCCTTCGGCCCGGCATCGAGCTTCTCCACGCCCGACGAGCGACAGAGCCGCTTCAGCGCCACCACATGCAGCAGGTTCTCCACCTCTTCCGGCAGCTTGCCGAAGCGGTCCACCAACTCAGCGGCCATTGCCTCGCTCTCGGCGTCGTTGTCCAGCGCACCGATGCGGCGATACAGACCCAGACGGGCAGGCAAATCGCGCACATAGGCTTCCGGGATCAGCACCGGCAGACCAAGGCCGATATTCGGCGTCCAGTCGCGGGCCTCGGCGCGCTTGCGGCCCTTCTCGGCGCGCATCTCGGCCACGGCGTCTTCGAGCATCTGCTGATATAGCTCGATGCCCACCTCGCGAATATGCCCGCTCTGCTCATCGCCCAGCAGATTGCCCGCGCCGCGAATGTCCAGATCATGCGAGGCCAGCGTGAAGCCCGCGCCCAGATTGTCGAGCGTCTGCATCACCGCCAACCGCTTCTCCGCCGCCACCGACAACGCATTGGTCGGCGGCCAGGTGAGGTAGGCGTAGCCCCGCTGCTTGCCACGCCCCACGCGACCGCGCAGCTGATAAAGCTGGCCCAGGCCAAACATCTCAGCGCGGTGGATGATCAACGTGTTCACGGCGGGCATGTCCAGGCCGCTCTCGACGATATTGGTCGAGAGCAGAATGTCATATTTGCCGTCGCCGAATTCGGTCATCACCCGTTCCAGCTCAGTCGGCGACAAGCGGCCATGCGCCTGAATACACCGGGCTTCCGGCACAATCTCCGACAATCTCTTGGCCATCCGGTCGAGATCTTCCAAACGCGGACAAACACAGAAAATCTGCCCACCTCGGAACCGCTCACGCTGAATCGCCTCGCGGATCACCACCGCATCGAACGGCATGATGAAGGTGCGCACGGCGAGGCGGTCCACCGGCGGCGTGGCAATGATGCTCATCTCGCGCACCCCGGTCAGCGCCAATTGCAGCGTGCGCGGAATGGGGGTGGCGGTCAGCGTCAGCACATGCACATCCGCCTTCAGCGATTTCAGCTTCTCCTTATGGGCGACACCGAAATGCTGTTCCTCATCCACAATCACCAAACCAAGATTGTCGAATGTCACGCTGTTGGCGAGCAAAGCGTGGGTGCCGATGACGATGTTGATGTCACCATTCGCCAGCCCCTCTTTCACCTTCGCCGCATCCTTGGCCGTCACCATGCGGGAGAGTTGGCCGATCTTGATCGGCAGCCCCTCAAACCGCTTGGTGAAGCCACGATAATGCTGGCGGGCGAGCAACGTGGTGGGCACGACCACTGCCACCTGCGCACCACTCATCGCCGCCACAAACGCCGCCCGCAATGCCACCTCGGTTTTGCCGAAGCCCACATCGCCGCAGATCAGGCGATCCATCGGGCGACCGCAGGCGAGATCTTCGAGCACATCGGCAATCGCCCGCGCCTGATCTTCGGTCTCGGCGAACGGGAAGCGGGCGCAGAATTCGTCCCACGCCCCTTCGGGCGGCGCGATGATTTCCGCCTCATGCAGACGGCGTTCGGCAGCGGTGCGGATCAGGCCAGCGGCCATATCGCGAATCCGCTGCTTCATCTTGGCTTTGCGGTTCTGCCACCCCACGCCACCGAGCTTGTCGAGCGCCACACCGGCGGTCTCGGAGCCGAAGCGGCTCAGCATCTCGATGTTTTCAACCGGCAGGAACAGCTTGTCATTGCCGTCATAGAGCAGCCGCAGACAATCATGCGGCGCACCGCCGACATCCAGCGTCACCAGCCCATCATAGCGCCCGATGCCGTGATCCTGATGCACCACCAAATCGCCCTCAGCGATTTCGGTGGCCTCCGCAATAAACTGATCGGCCCGCTTGCGGCGACGTGGTGGGCGGGCGATGCGTTCGCCGAGCAGATCCTGCTCAGAAATCAGCGCCAGCTTCTCGGCCACAAAGCCGCGTTCAATGGCCAGCACCAGCAGCGCCATCGAGCCCGCCGGAACGCGCGCCACCTCCGCCCAATTGGCGCAGGGCACCAGCGGAAAGCCGTGCTCGCTGAGCATGTGCTGCAACCGCTCCCGCGAGCCGCGCGACCAGGCCGCGATAACGATGCGGCGGCCTTCGCGAATCCAGCGATCCGCTTGGGCATGCAATTGCTCGAACAGATTGGCACCGCCCGTGGTGGTGCGCTGTGCAAACAGCGGCGCCGGACGTCCGCCGCCATCCACACCCACCGCCCCATCGGGCAATCCGAAGGGCGAGAAGGTGAACACCGAATGCCCGTCCAGCATCGCATCCCAGCCGGTGCGGTCGAGATACAAACGCTCCGGCGGCAACGGGCGATACGGAATTTCACCATCGCGCGGCACCGATTTGCGGGCGGCGTAGTGGTCGGCAACCATCTCCAGGCGCGACGTCAGAACGTCTTCACCCTGATGATCCAGGCTGATCGCCGCCCCCGGCAGATAATCGAGCAGCGTCTCCATGCTCTCATGGAACAGCGGAACATAATGCTCCATGCCCGGATGGCGATGACCATCGGAGATCGACATATAAAGCGGGTCGCTCGCCGCCGCGTTGCCGAACATCTCGCGCCATTGCGTGCGGAAACGGGCGATGCTCGCCTTATCCAGAAACACTTCCGACACCGGACGCAGGCTGAACCGCTCAATCGCCGCCCCGCTGCGTTGGGTGGCGGGATCGAAGACGCGCAAGCTCTCGATGCTGTCACCGAAGGTATCAATGCGGATCGGCGCGTCGTGGCCTGCCGGGAAGATGTCGATAATACCGCCGCGAATGGCATATTCGCCGGGCTCCATCACCGTGCCCGCGCGATTATAGCCTCTGCCTTCCAGCACACGCGCGAGATCGTCGGATTTCACCGTGCCGTTGACGGCCAGTGACAGCGACGCCCCATGGAAGACATGGCGCGGCGGAATGCGCTGCACCAGGGCGTTCACCGTGGTCAGGATAATCCGCTGGCCTTTGGATGGCTCCAGCAGAGCGGCCAGCGTTGAAATGCGCTCGGAGATAATCGCCGGATTGGGCGACACGCGGTCATACGGCAGACAATCCCAGGCCGGGAAACGTAGAATTTCGGCGTCTGGCAGGAAGAACGCCAGATGCTCGGCCAGGGTCGCCATCCTTGCATCGTCACGCGCGACGTGCAGCAGCGGATAGGCATGTTCTGGCACCCGGCGGGCCAGGAGCATCGCATCCCAGCCTTCCGGTGCGCCGTAGACCGTAGCGGTCATGCGCGGCCGATACCGTCGATGGCGGCCTGCCGCATGGCGCGCAGCATCGGGCTGTCCACCTCGGAGGGGATGGCGATGCGTCCGGTCAGCCAATCGGCAAGATCGGCGTCCTTCAGCTCCATCACCTCTTCAAGGCTGTCCATCTCCGCGTCGGACATCGTGCCGATGCGGGCGGTGACGAATCCACCGATCAGCAGATCGGTTTCATGCGTGCCGCGATGGGTTGCGCGGAAGATCAGGCGGCGTCGCCGAATGTCGCTGGGCGAGAGCGTGTTTTCTGTCATGACATTCCAAGCTATAGCGAGCGTCATTGAACGAGTCAGCCCGTGGAAACCTACCAGCTTGATCCGCTTTTCGCAGAGCTGACCGCCTTGCGCGGCGTGGGCGACGCCCTAGCCAAGCTGATGGCGAAGGCATGCGCGGGGAATCGCGTGGTGGATCTGCTGTTCCATTTGCCCGAATCCTATCTCGACCGCCGCGAACGCAGCCTGATCCGCGATGCGCTTGCCGGCCAGATGGTGACGCTGGAAGTCGATGTCATCCGCATCGAACGTCCGCAATCCTCGCGCCAGCCGACGAAAGTCTCCGTCACCGATGGCAGCGGATTCGCCGATTTGGTGTTTTTCCGCGCCTTCCCCGAGGCGAAACTGCGTCCCGGCACGCGGGTGCTGGTGGGTGGCAAGATCGATGATCGCCGCCAGATCGCGCATCCCGAGCACATCGCCCCCGCCGGTCAGCCGGAAAAATTCCCCTCGGTGGAACAAGTCTGGCCGCTGACCGCCGGTCTGTTCGCCTGGCATTTGCGCAAACCCATCGCCGAAGCGGTCGGGCGGATGCCGGAGGGGGTGCCGGAATGGCATGACGAGGCGCTGCTGAAACGTGAGCGTTGGCCGAGCTTCAACGAGGCGTTGCGCGGCCTGCAACTCCCCACCGCCCTGCCCGCCCCCGAACTGCGCCGTAGGCTGGCTTACGATGAATTGCTGGCAGGCCAAGTCGCTATCGGGCTGATGAAGCGGCGCAATCGCGTGCGTCCTGGGCGTCCGTTGCAGGGCGATGGCACATTGCGCGCCAAGGCGCTGGCAGCGTTCGGGTATGATCTGACCGACGCCCAACGCGAGGTTCTGCACGACATCGACGCCGATCTCGCAGCCCCGCGCCGGATGATGCGGCTGCTGCAAGGCGATGTCGGCTCGGGCAAAACGCTGGTGGCGATGATGGCGATGTTGCGCGCGGTGGAAGCCGGTGCCCAGGCCGCCATCATGGCCCCCACCGAACTCCTCGCCCGCCAACACGCCCGCACATTGGCCGCCATCTCGCCGGTGCCGGTGGCGCTGCTGGCAGGCTCCGTCACCGGCAAGGAACGCACCCGCGTGCTCGACGGGCTGGCCGATGGCAGCATCAAGATCGCCATCGGCACCCATGCGCTGGTGCAAGACGGTGTGGCATTCCAGGATTTGGCGCTGGCGGTGATCGATGAACAACACCGCTTCGGCGTCAATCAACGCCTGATGCTCGGCCAAAAGGGCGAGCAGGCGGATATGCTGGTGATGACCGCCACCCCGATTCCGCGCACGATGCTGCTGACGCAATGGGGCGAAATGCAGGTCTCGCGCCTCTCCGGCAAACCCGCCGGTCGCCAGCCGATCCGCACCACGACGCATTCGCTCTCCACCATCGGCACGGTGATCGAAGCGGTGTCGCGTGCGCTGGCGCAAGGGGCGCGGGTGTATTGGGTGTGTCCGCTGGTCAGCGAAAGCGAAACCACCGACCTCGCCGCTGTGGAAGCCCGGTTTGCGCATCTGGTTGAACGCTTCGGCGACAAAGTCGGCCTCGCGCATGGTCGGCAGGACACCTCGGTGCGCGAAGCTGCCCTCGCCGATTTCGCAGCGGGCACGACGCAGTTGCTGGTCGCCACCACGGTGATCGAAGTGGGCGTGGACGTGCCTGCCGCCTCGGTGATGGTCATCGAACAAGCCGAACGCTTCGGCCTGGCGCAATTGCATCAGCTACGTGGTCGCGTCGGGCGAGGTTCGGCGCAGAGTTTCTGTCTGCTGCTCTATGCCGACGACATGACCGAAACCGCGCGCAAACGCCTCGCTTTGCTGCGCCAGACCGAAGACGGGTTTCGCATTGCCGATGAGGATTTCCGCCTGCGTGGTGGCGGTGATGTGCTCGGCACCCGGCAATCCGGTCTGCCCGGCTGGAAGATCGCCGATCCTGAGACCGATGAGGGTCTGCTGCACATGGCCGGGCGCGATGCGGAGGCGCTGTTGGAGCGTGACGCAAAATTAACCAGTGAGCGGGGCCGCGCAATCCGGCTGCTTCTGCGCCTGTTCGACCGTATAGAGGCTTTCCGCACCTTGAACTCCGGCTGAGCTTTCGTCATTGAAGAGGCGCGGGGGGAGAGTGTGCCGTGTCCGAGACCCTGATCGACATCGCTAATCTGACCAAGAGATTCGGCGCCTTCACCGCCGTGGACCGTGTATCGTTCAGCGTGGCGCGCGGCGAAGTGCTGGGATTTCTGGGCCCGAACGGTGCCGGAAAATCCACCACCATGCGCATGCTGGCAGGCTTCGTGCGCCCAACCTCAGGCCATGCCAGCATTTGCGGCTATGACGTGCAGGACGAGGCGGTGAAGGCGCGCAATTGTCTGGGCTATCTGCCGGAGGGTGCCCCCGCCTATCGCGATATGAGTGTGGACGATTTCCTGCGCTTCATCGGTCGCATCCGGGGCTTTGACGGCGCCGAACTGCGCGAGCGCGTGCAGCATGCCGTCGCACTGACCAATCTTCAGGACGTCTCCCGCCTGCTGATCGAAACCCTCTCCAAAGGCACCGCCCGCCGCGTCGGCCTCGCGCAAGCCTTGCTGCACGACCCGGATGTGCTGGTGCTCGATGAGCCAACCGACGGGCTGGATCCCAACCAAAAACACCAAATCCGCGCGCTGATCCGCCACATGGCCCCCCGCAAGGCGATCATCATCTCGACGCATATTCTCGAAGAGGTCGATGCCGTCTGCACCCGCGCGATCATCCTGGCGCATGGGCAGATCGTCGCCGATGACACGCCGCTTGGCCTCAGCCGCCTGCATCACACTGGCCGCCTGGAAGACGTCTTCCGCAGCCTCACCGTGCCGGACGCCGCATAATGGGCAGCGCTGTGATCATCGCCCGCCGTGAATTGGCGGCCTATTTCGCAACGCCGGTGGCGGTGGTGTTCATCGTCATTTTCCTGGCGATGCAAGGCGCGCTGACCTTCAATGTCGGCCATTTCTTCGACCGCAATCAGGCCGATCTGGTGCCGTTCTTCACCTATCTGCCCTGGGTGCTGCTGCTGCTGGTGCCG
>Ga0316222_1004045_pt1 | contig 13776 bp, 14 predicted proteins | sample TBH18011metaG_FD_206008 | JGI IMG/M metagenome (GOLD analysis project Ga0316222, IMG submission 206008) | Freshwater microbial communities from Trout Bog Lake, Wisconsin, USA - TBH18011 | ecosystem: Environmental > Aquatic > Freshwater > Lake > Hypolimnion/Profundal zone | place: USA: Wisconsin...
CACATAAATGCACAAATCCGTTTGATTTTATTATATAATCATCGTATGAGTTAGTGCAACCTGATATAGGTTGGTGCAACCATGAGTAACGACGTGAAACCAGAAAACTGCGGTTCGAATACATGTCGGACAACCACATTTCCAAAGGAAACCGATGGTTTTCTTGACTCGCGCACAAATCCCGCACCGATGGGGCAGGAATTAGTGGAACCCCAAATGCGGTTTCCGAAGACCATTTCCCACTACGAAGCCGAGTTTAAAATCTACGGCAAGAAGAACTATCCCTAATTATCTCTTTTACCAAATTGTTTACCGCATGGCCGGCAAGCGCAAGCTGGAACATTTTGCCAAATATTCCGAGGCCAAAAAAGCTGCGGAAACGAAGACGGAGGAAATTCACAATGGTTCGGTTGCTTCCGCGTTGACCGCCAACCAATCACGCGATGCTCTCGCTGCCTTTGAACGATTGGAAACCCTTCGACATACAATCAGCCGACGCATTTCGTTCCTAGCAGCCGTTTCTGAATTTGCCGACGCTCGCGGCGATGCAGATCACTTCGGCAGCAGCGCCACCAGCTCGTCATGCGGCCGGGCGATGACGTGCGCCGCGATCAGCTTGCCGAGCGAGCCGATGGCCTTGCTGCCGGCGTCAATCGCCGCCGTGACCGCCGCCACATCGCCACGCACGATGACGGTGACGTAGGCGGCGCCGATCTTTTCCTTGCCGACGAGCGTAACATTCGCGGCTTTAAGCATGGCGTCCGTGGCTTCGAGAATGGCCGTCAAACCTTGCGTTTCGAGGATGCCGATGGCTTCTTGTTTATTGCTCATAATTTTATTTTCAGGTTGCGGAAAATCGGTTGGCAGAAATTGGTCGCGTCCGCCGTAGAGCGGATTTTGTGCGTTCGGAAAATGAATCATCGCGTCCAACGCCTCCGCCGGACGCGCGATGCTTTGCACCACGGCGGCACTGCCCAGCCGCGTGGCAAATTCATCCGCCGTGGCGAGCGCCGCCTCGACATCGGCGATGCCGCCGCCGAGCCGGATCAGAATATTTTCATTGCCCGTCGCCTCAAAGCCGAGAATCGAAACGCGCGCCGCCTTCGCCGCCGCATCCGCCACGACGGCGGCGATGCTCAAAAACGGAACTTCGATGAAACCCAGCGCGTTCATGAAAACGTTTATTTTTGCTGCGACAACATTTTGCCCATCACCTCGCGCACGAGGTTTTCAATGTCCACGCGGTTCGGCGGAATTTTGGTGGCCGCGCATTCCGCACGTTGACATTCGCCCGCCGCTTCGCTGAAACCACAGTCCGCCAGCACGCAGGCCAGCTTGCCGCGCATTTCGGCAATAAGATTTTCCTCCTTGTCCGACAGCGGAAACCGCGCGTGGCCAGCCTTGAAACCGCGCAGCTCGTAGCCGGCGCGAAAACCTTCGGGAAAATTCGGCGCGCCGACCATCAACGAAAAAAGGTCGAGCAGCTTGAACTGCACGCGCTTCGCCTCGGCCCAGTTACCGCTGCGCGCGTCGTTGTAAATTTTCATCACGATTTCCGGCACCACGCCCGCGCTCGACAGCGTGCCGCCATCCGCGCCCATGAACAGCGCCGTGCAGAGCAGTTCTTCCCAACCGATGAGCACGCTGAAATCCGGCCGCTGCGGCTTGATTTCTTGCAAAGTTTGCTGGAAGCGGCACATATCCTTGCTTGTGTCTTTCGTGCCGACGATGCGCGGACAGTCGAGCGCGAGCCGCTTCAAAACGGGAATGGAAATTTCATTCGCGAACACCGGAATGTTATAAACCACGATGTCTATTGGCGATTTCGCGGCGATTTCGCGGAAGTATTGCTCGATGCTTTCCTGCGTGAGCTTGTAGTAATACGGTCCGGTGATGGACACCGCGCGGCAACCGAGGTCGGCACAGTAGCGGCACATTTCCAAAACCAAATCCACGTTCGGCTCGGCCGCGCCAGCAAGAATGGGCTTGCCCGCCGCTTCCTCGACGACGATTTTCAGCACGCGCTTCCGCTCCTCGTAGCTCAAGCGGATGAATTCGCCCATGCTGCCGTTTGGGTAAAAACCGGTCACGCCCTTGCCGACGAGCCAGCGGATGATGCGGCGCAGTTCGTCCTCATTGATGCGCCCCTGCGCGTCGTAAGGCACGATGTTCGGGACAAAAATTCCTTCAATGGCAGCCATAAATTTCAGATACGATAGATTCTTTCCGCGTTTTTGTAGAACACTTTTTCGCGCTGTGCTGGCGTGGCGGCGGCGAACAGCTGGTCCGCCGCTTCCGCCCATTGCTGCAACGTCGCCGTGAGCGTGCAGACCGGCCAGTCGCCGCTCCACACGACGCGCTCCCAGCCAAAATTCGCGACGACGTGCTCCACCCACGGGCGCAAATCGTCCACCGTCCACCGTTCGCCGGCCTGAACGACGATGCCACTGATCTTGCACGCGACATTCGGCAATGCGGAAATTTCCCGGAGGCAAGCGCGCCACGGGTCAAAGACCTTACCTTTCACATCCGGCACGCCGCAGTGGTCGAGAACGAACTGAACTTCGGGGCATTGCTTTGCCAGCGCGATGGCCAGCGGCAACTGCCGCGACAACACGCACACATCAAACGTCAGCTTGTGCGCCGCGAGCCGGCGCACATTTTCCGCGAACAGCGCCGATTGCGAAATCCCGTCCGGCACGACGTGCAACACGCGCCGAATTCCGCGCAATTTCAGCAGCTTCAACAGCGCGTCGAGTTGCGCCGGAAAATCCGCGCGCTCCGGTCGCGCGGCGGCGACGATGCCGGCGATGAGCGGGTTTTGGTCCGCAAGGTTTTGGATGTGTTGCGCCTCGGCCAGCGCGTGCGGTTCATCCACGTCGCACTCGACAAAAATAGTTTTCTCGACACCCATTCCCGAGGCGGCGGCGAGGTATTCGTCGAGCAGGAAGCTGCGGCTCAACACAGAAATGCCGCTGCACCAAGAATAGGGGAATTTTCCAAAATCCAAGAGATGTTGATGGGCGTCAATGCGTTTCATGGCTCCATGAGTTCAGGGAATTTCGACGAGATGTTGCCAGGTGGCCTTGCCTTGATTTGGTGGACAGCGTTGGGGTGACGCATGAGCCATGGTTTAGTTCATTTGGTTTTCAAAGTCCACAGGGTTTTGTAACCGAGGGCGCGGTGGTGTCGCTCGCGGTGGTAAAAGACTTCGCTCCCCTCGAGGCGGGCGTCCGTCGGCGGACGCCAAAGTAAGAACGAATGCGCCGATCCGAAGGGTGCCGAATCTTTTCCCGCAGGCGATCAGGGGATTTGAATCTGGAAAAATTTGTCGGGCGTGCCGGGGAAAAGCGTGTTGGTAATCTGAAAGTTTCCAGAGGCATCAAACTGGTTGGTCACCAGCCGCGTCCATTGCGCCAACGGTGTCGTCAAATTGGTCGCCGTCAAAACATAATAATACCAACTGGGCGTGCCGCCGCCACCGTTGGCGACCAGGTTGGTTCCCGCCAATCGCGTCCGGGCGATGGCGGGCGGCAGCGTGCTAACGACCCAGAGCGTGCCGTCCGTTTTGAGCCGCGTGGTGTTCCAAGCGAGGTTCGTAGCGAGCACTGGCAAAACATAATTAGCAAACGACCCGGCATAAGTTCCGGCCCTGAACAATTTGAAAACGTCGCCGGCGGCGAGAGCGGCCACGCCGGCGTTGGTGACATTCAAGGTGCCGCCCGCAGTCCAGACGCCGGTCACTTTCAAAGTGTCGTTGGTGAGCGGCAAATGCTGGACTTGCATCAGCGTCGTGCTGCCGGATGCGAGCGTCAGATTGTTGCTGACGGTCAACGTGCCGAGCGGATTGCCCGGCGCGAGCACGCCTCCTGAATTCACCGTGACGGCACCGAAAATAAATCCGCTGCCACCGAGCGCGCCGCCGGAATTGACCGTAACCGCGCCAGAACCGGTGCCGCTGGCATTGGTGCTGTTTACAACCAGCAAGCCGCCATTAATGGTTGTGCCGCCGGAGTAAGTGTTGTTCGTGCCGGTCAACGTCCACGCGCCGGTGCCGACCTTGGTGATGGAGTTGCCGGTAATGTTTCCGGCAAAGGTCGCGTCGGTGTTCAGCGCGCCAATCGTCCAGGCCGTGCCGGACATGGTGGAGCCGGTCGCGCCGCTCATTTCGCCCACGGCCATGCTGCCGTTCAGCGAGTAAGCATTGACGCCACTGGCGAGGTTGATGGCGGCATTGCCATAGCCGTGCGTATTGTTCGCGCGGAAATCCTGGCCGGTCACATTGATTTGTCCGGTGAACGCCGACCAATCGCCGTCCAATTCCGTGCGAACGTAAGGCGCGTAAAAATTCAAGGTGCCGTCGCCGGTGAGCGAACCGTAAAGATTCACCCGCCCGTCGCCATTTAAAGTGCCGACGCTGCCGGCAGGCACGATCAGATTCCACGAAGCGCTGTTATAAGTGCCCCGGTCGTCGTGCATATTCAAAGTGGCATGATCGAGCGTGATGTCGCCGGTGCCGAAAGCATTGGCGTTGGCGGCGTCATTGGCGAGATTGACCGTGGCATAACTGATGAGCGTGTCGCCGTTGTAAGTGTTGTTGGTCGTCAAAGTCACCGGCCCCGGTCCAAGATAGTTGATACCGTTGGTGCCGGAAATGATTCCCGAAAGCGTCAGCGTGTTGGCGGAGGCGTTGCTGACATTCAAATCGCTGTTCAAAACCATCGGCGCGGAAATCGTGTCGCCCTTGCTGGCGGACAATTCCACCAGCAACGACTCGCCGGGCGTGTCGTCGAACGTCAGCACACCGCCGTTGCCGGTGAGGTTGAACGCGCCGCCGGAGGCGCCGAGGCTCAAATCCCCGATCGTGATAGACTGGTTCAAATTGATCGTCTGGCCGGCGGCGATGGGCGAATTGACAATCGCGGTCGCCTGCGTCGAATTCGGAAAGGCCGTGCCGTTGCTCCAATTCGTATTCACATTCCAGCCTTGAGCGGAAGTCGTTATGGCGTTGATCCAATAAATCGGCGGCGGCCCGGCAAATGGCGCGGCACTGGCTTCCGGCGAATAAATACTGTTGCCTCCCGTGCCCACCGCATAGACGACGTAAAAATAATTCGTGCCGTTCAATAAACCCGTGTCGGTGTAAGTCGTGTTGGTCGTGGTGGCCACCACGATTGTTTCATTGCCGCTGTTGGTGCCGCGCAGAATGACGTAGTTCGTGGCGCCGATGACCGGACTCCACCGCAGTGAAATTTGCGCGTTGCCCGGATAAGCGTTCAGGCTGGCCGGTGCCGCCGGTGGCGTGCTGACGATGGCAGAATTGCCGGATACGCCTCCGGCGTTCATCGCAATGACCGTGTAGGAAAAAAGCGTGTTGGAACTCAACCCGCCATCGGTGTAGTTCGTTGATGTCATGCTCAACACATAATTGGTCGGAAACGAAAACGGCCCGCCGGGACGGTTGCTGGCGCGATAAAGAATATACCCCACCGCGCCGCTCACCGGTGACCAAGTGACAGAAACTGATTGGTTCGTGCTGGTGACGGTGGTTTTAATGGAAACATTTGCCGGCGGCGTGGCGGGCGGCGGCGGAACCGGTTTGGCCGTAACCGACGACGACGCGCCGCTGGTGCCGCCGGCGCTGGTGGCTGTCACGAAATAGCTGTAAGTGCAACCCAAGGTTCCCGAAGCATCAGTGTAAGTGGTGTTGGTGGTCGTGTTGCTCAAGATGATGTAAAACGGAACATAGCCAAGCAGATTGACCACCGTGCCGCGCTGGACGGTGTAGTAATTTGCTCCCGGCGAAACGCTCCACGCAATTGTTACAGCGTTGTTGGTGCTGGTGACGGTCAGGCCCGTCGGTGTGGTGGGTGCCGTGCTCGACAGGCTGGCTGAAGGAGTCACACCACTGCTGACTGGTGAATTGGTGCTGCTGCCGGCGGAATTCGCCGACTGAACTTTATAGTAATAAGTCGTGCCGTTCGCCGCGCTGCTGTCAACGTATGTGGCGTTGGCTGGACCGCTGCCGCAAACCGAACCGGTCACGCCGTTCGTGATGGAAACATAACCGCTGACGGAATTAGTCGAACGAAGAAGGTTGTAGCTCGTCGCGCCGGGCATCGCCGGCCAGCTCAATAGAACAGCGTTGTTGCCGGCATACACGGCGACTCCGGTTGGCGGCGGCGGCACATAACCGGTGAGTTCCAGCCGGATGTAGTCATACATGAAATGATTGAAGAAGCTGGCACCGCCGGCTTGGCGCAACGTGATGACGATTGTGTTGGTGCCCGCGACCAGAATATTGCCGGGGAAATTGATGCGCTCGTCGGTGGCCGGGCCGTGATTCCCTTCGCGAACGCTCGTGTCATCGCCAACCGGCGGGCCGTAGCCGGTCGTGGGTAATGAACTCGGCGAAGCGGATACGCCGGAAACGCTCGCCAGATTTTGTCCGTTGACTGTGAGAATTACCGCGTCAGCATCGTTGGCCGCCAGCGCAATATACAGCGACGCCGTGGAAATGGCCGCCGGAGCCGACACCAGGTTAAAGGTGATGGTGGAACTGGTTGAAACCGAATTTCCAGCGAGGCCCGGCACTGATGACTGAACGTAATTCCAATCGGTGCCCCAGCGGCTTTGGCCGACGACGTAATTCAAACCATTCGGGAAATCGAACGGAAACTCGAAGAACTTATCCCACACGGGACTCGGCGCGGTCGGGCTGGGGCCGACATCGCCAACATTGTAGTCGTCGCCGTGCCGGAACTTGTCGGACTTGCGGTTCGGATAACCGATTTCAAAAACCGTCGGCCCCACGCGCGATGGCGTCCATGTCACCGTTCCTAAATTATTCGTCGCCCCGCCCGTGACCGTTACCGCAAACGGCGTCGCCGACACATTGAACAAAATCGGCGGGCTGCCGCCCGTTTGATTTTGCGACATGAAAGTTCCCGCCGCGCCGGGACCAAAGGCATACAAGGTGTAATTATTCGTGGCGACGACATTCGGAATCGTGAAATTTCCGCTGGCATCCGTCTTGACCCAGAAATGCAACGGCTTCGCCCATTGCTGGAAATCGTAGTTGTTGACCACGGTGACGGGCTGGCGGACCAAGCCCACCCACAAGTTCGACGCAGACGCATTGGGATTGCCGCTGTCGTTGATGACGATTTTGCCGGTCACAGTGCCGCGTTGCGATGCCGATGCGTAAACCGGATTGCTGAACCAACTGTAAGGCCACGCGGAAACTTCCGCCGCCGCCTGCGCCTGCGCATCGGCAAAGAGCGCGCGGGAAGTTTGCACGGGATCGATGAGGGAATTCGTGACGTTGTTGAAATAAATAAAATATGGGCCGGAAGCGCGCGACCAGATTTCACCGCTGCCATAACTGTTGTCCAACGAAAAGGAATGGCTGCCGCCGATCATGTTCACCATCGGCGCGTCGGTGAGATCGGCGTTCAACGGTCCGCCGGCATCGTATTCGGAACTGGCCTTGATGTGCCAGATGCCGATGTTTTGCCCGACCACGCCGGCGGCGGCATCGCTGACGCTGCTCCAGCCCCAGACGCGCAGCGAAATCAAATCCGTGATGCCTTTGTATTTGTCGTCGTAAATGCCCTGCCGGATGCCGGTGGTCACCAGCGAATTCTCTCCCGGCGAATAAAATGCGGGCGTGTGGCCTTCACCAAGACCGATTTCCCAATCGCGCGCGGCGTCCACGCTCTCCCAGTTGAAGATCGGCGCGAAGTAAATGTTGTCGCGCATCTCGCCGGTGCCGAAAGCGCCGTCCTGCGCGCGATGGCTCCAGATGGGCGTCGCATAAAATCCCGGCGAACCGCGCGTCATGGAAAAATGGATGTCCACCGTGCCGTTGGTGGCGGAATCGCTGAACAAATCCACCTCGGCATAACTGCCAGTGTTCGCGGCCAACGTGTAGGTGAAACTGCCCGAACCGAAACCACCGAATTCCCAGTAGAACGTGCCGCCGTTCTTGCCGCCGGCGAGAACTTGGTTCGTCACCGTGGTGCCGCTGTTGTTGTAAGTGTAGTAAATCTGGTTGATGGTGGCGCTGGCCTTGGTGATGACGATGGACATCACGCCGTTGGCCATCGTGACTGTGCCATTGCCGTTGTCCGTCACGGTGACATTCGGCCCCGTGCCGTTGCCACCGCCGGGGATGTTGGCGTAAGCCGGCGTGTTGAGAACCGAGCTGCACCACCACATCAGCAAGATGCCGGCGAACGAAAATGCCTTTTTCATCAACAAAATGACAACGCGTCGAAAAGTTAAAGTGGCTGTAACGCTTGGTTTCATGATGTTCATTTCATAAATGACGCAGTGTGGGACATTTGTTAATATTCCGTGTTCTTCCAAATTTGCGACAAAAAAAGCAATTTTTCGATATTCTCGCACAGCTATAATACTAGCCTTGGCCGCCTTGGCCATGGCGCTGAAACCACGCCGTCCAACCGCTGGCCTCGTGCCTCACTCCGATCGCGGCGATGAGCCGTCCTGATTTTGACATGAAGCCGGAGCCGACACCAGAACCGGCGCGGTTTCGCACTCTGCAAATTTAACCCAATTGTCACGGGCAGCGGCGGGACGGTCTGATAATTTCTTGGGCTTGTGATGGAACCACTTTTCGCTAAATTAAACAACCGCGCGCGGCGCGAACCATGAAAACTTTTGCCGAAATGAATTTTCCGGGCCGGCTCATCGCTGTCGAGGGTCTCGACGGGTCGGGCAAGTCCACGCAGATTTACCTGCTCAAGCGCTGGCTCGAAGCCGAGGGCATCAAGGTTTATTTCAGCGAGTGGAATTCTTCCGAGCTGGTCAAGTCCGCGACGAGCAAGGGCAAAAAGCGCGAGCTGCTCACGCCGACGACGTTCAGCCTGATTCACGCAACGGATTTTGCCGACCGCTACGAACGGCATCTCGTGCCGCTGTTGCGCGCCGGATATATTGTGTTGTGCGACCGTTATGTTTTCACGGCGTTTGCGCGCGACGTGACGCGCGGCTGTCCGCCGGATTGGGTGCGCGGCAATTATAGTTTCGCGTGCGCGCCGGACTTGACGATGTTTTTTAAGGCGGATTTGGAAGTATCGCTGAACCGCATTTTGGAAGGCCGTCCGAAATTGAAATTTTTCGAGGCCGGCATGGACTTACGGCTTTCGACCGATCCGTATGAAAGCTTCAAAATTTTTCAGGGTCGTATTCTGGAGCAATACATGGCGATGAGCAAAGAGTTCAACTTTGTGGTCATGGACGCGAACGAGAATGTTGAAAAACAGCAGGTGCTCGTCCGCAAGCTGGTCAGCGAAAAAATTGATTTGAAAAAATTCAAGCGCCGCAGCCCGCTGCCGTTGCCGCCGTCGCTGGCCGGCGACCATCTGGAAAAAGAGGAATCGGAGGACAAAGCCGCATGAGCGCAAAAAAATCGCATAAATTTTACGGTCACGGCATTCCGCGCGTGAAACCCGAAGATCTCGGCGGCAAGCTAATTGTCGTCGAAGGCGCGGACGGTTCCGGCCGCTCCACGCAGATTGTTGAGCTGGTCAACTGGCTCGAAACCAGCGGTCGCCCGACGGTGCAAGTCGGCTTGAAGCGCTCCACGCTGGTCAGCGAGGAATTAGAAAAGGCGCAGCACGGAAATGTTTTGAGCCGCACGACGCTCTCGCTGTTTTACGCGACGGATTTTGCCGACCAGTTGGGCAACATCATTATTCCAGCGCTCAAGGCCGGTTTCATTGTGCTGGCCGACCGTTACATTTACACGTTGATGGCGCGCGATTTGGTGCGCGGCATGGATGAAAAATGGTTGAAAAATCTTTACGGCATCGCGCCGGTGCCGGACGCGGTGTTTTATCTTTCCGTGGAACCGGAAGAACTCGTCCAGCGCAATCTCTCGAAAAATGCCACGCTCGATTATTGGGAGAGTGGCATGGATTTGGGTTTGTCGCGCGAGGTGTTCGACAGCTTCCTAAAATATCAGGGCGCGATGGGCGAGGCGTTCCGCCAGCTCCAGAAAACCTACAAGTTCGAAATCGTGGACGCGAACCGTTCGGTGAGCGCGGTGAACAAGGAACTGCGGAAAAAAATCAGCGCGGTGCTGGAAGAATAATTACGGCGCGTTCGTGGCCGTGCCGGTTGCAACCGGCGCGTTCGTCCCAAACAGTGGCCGGCGAAACGGGCGTTTCACCAAATTATCAAAGGCCTGTCGTTGCGCCGGCGTGAGGGCCTCGCGAATTTCCAGCCGCGCGTCCTGCACCGCCTTGCGCACGGAATTTTGACCCTCCTCGATGATTTTCCGCACCGTCTCGTGCTGCTCCTTGGTCAGTTGCAAATCCATGTCGAGCCGCTGGAGAAAATCCTTACTCAAGATTTCCGGAGCCTTGGCCGGCTTCCCGGCGGGCGCGTTGAAACTGCTTGAATTAGTTGCAACGGCCTGTGCGGCATTGGTGCCGGCTAGAATTACGGCAGTCCGTTTGAACGGCTTTCCGTGCGGCTGCTTGACGTAATCCACCAGCATCCCACCGGTGAAAACCCCCGCGCCGAAAATCAGCACGGTCGTGATCACAATCGTCGGGATGACTTTCCAGTCGTTCACGGCGGCGAAGCGTTGTCCGGCAAATCCGCCGAGGCCAGCAGCGTGTTTTCGAAATCTTGTGACAGGTCATTCCCGCTGTCCGTAGCCGCCGGGGTGAAAAAGGAAAACGCGCCGCACACCAGCGCCAGCGCCACGCACGAAACCGCCGCGCGCCAAAACCCGCGCGCCCAAAGGATGCGCCCAGACACCGCCGCGCGTTCCGCGATGAGCGCCATGATGCGCTTCTCAAACGCATACGGCACACGGTCGTCCGGCGGTTGCCGCCGGGCGGCCGCGATCAATTTTTTTTGCAGTTCAGCGAGATTCATACGCTTCAATCCTTGTGACGCGCAAGATTTGCGCGGGGTTACAAATACTTCTCCTTGGCCAGCCGCGCCAGAATTTTCCGCATTTCGCCGCGCGCACGGAACGCGCGGACTTTCACCAGCGGCACCGACCAACCGGTGAGCTTGGCGATTTCCTTCACGGAACGATCTTCGATTTCCAAAAGCTGAATCACCAGCCGCGCCTCCGGCGAAAGGCGTTCCAGCACGCGGTCAATGAGCATTTTTGCCGCGTCCGCATCCTCGGCGGAATTGCCCGGCTCGGCCACGAAACGCTCCAGCCAATCCTCTTCCGGCTCGGAAATATCGCTGAAGGAAGAAATGCGGTTGCGCTGGTGGCCGCGCAAAAAATCGTAGCACGTCCGCACCGCCATCCGCATCAGCCAATGTTCAAAGGGAGCCTCGCCGCGAAAAGTCTTCAGCTTGTCGAACGCCTTGAGCCAGACTTCCTGACAGATGTCTTGGATTTCGCTTTCGCGCCGCGCATAACGGCGCGCGGTGGCAAACACGCGCGGGGAATATTTTGCCACGAGCGGCTCGAAGCTCGCCGCGTCGCCCTTGAGCACGGCGGCGATGAGTTCAGCTTCGGACCGTTCTTCCATGCGGACAATCCTCCCGCCTCAACGGCGCGTCAAACCGAGCAAGCCCTCAAACACGCGGGAAAATTCCGCGATGGTTTCCGCCGCCTTGTGCGGCTGTTCCAGCAGCAGCTTGAGCCGGTCCGCCGGGGATTGGTCGGGACGTAGGCGAATCAGTTCCGCTGCCGCGACCACATTGGCCAGCCGACCGTTCACGTCATGGCGCATATCCCGAAGCTTCTGGTGCAAAGCCAGAATCTGCTCCTCGGTCAAAGTCACCGGACCGTTGGTTTTGTAATCGGCGGACATAACTGAATCATCGCGGAAACCGCCCAGCGAAAGCAAGCGGCTTTCCACCACGTTCTAATCCTAATCCTAATCTTAATCGTAATCCTAATCCCTCGCCCGGAGGATTAAGATTAAACACCCGATTATGATTACGAAAAAAACCGTCTCACGCGTAAAAATAGCCCAGCTCGCGCAGCGACGCATAATCCTTTGCCCGCGCCGTCGTCGCACAGCCGATGATGACGTGATCCACCACGTCAATTTTCAAAAGCTGCCCCGCGCGAATTAAATCGCGCGTCACCTTGATGTCCGCGTCGCTCGGCGTCGGGTCGCCACTCGGATGATTGTGAATCAAAACAATCGCCGCCGCGTTCGCCGCAATCGCCGCGCGAAAAACCTCGCGCGGATGCACCAGCAGCGTGTCCAGCGTGCCTTCGGAAATCTCCTCCACGCGAATCAGTTTCTTCCGCGCGTTCAGCAGCAGCACTTGAAACGCCTCCACATTTTTCAGCCGGTTTGATTCGCGCAGGAAGTTCACCACCGTCACCGGATTATCCAGCACCGGCGATTCTTCGCGGCGCTCTTGTTCCATTCTTCGCGCCAAAGCAAAAGCCGCCACCAGCGTCGCTGCCTTGTCGCGCCCGATGCCGGGAATTTTTCTGATTTCGTCCACCGATGCCAAAGCCAGCGCGTTCAACGAACCAAATTTCTGTAAAATATTTTGCGCGACCTGCACGACATTTGTGCCTTGCAAACCCGTCCGCAGCAAAATCGCAATCAGCTCCGCGTGGGTCAGCGCATCCGGCCCACGCGCGACGAGCCGTTCACGCGGACGCTCGCTGGCCGGCTGATCCTTGAGGCGAAAGCTGTCGGTCATAAAAAACTTGTAAGCAAACCCGCCGCCAAATACACGCGGAAAATGTCGCGCGAAGAACGCGAAGGGGGCGAAGTAAAAAACTTTATCTAGTTATATTCGTCTTCGGTTGAAAATTCCTTCGGCCTCTTCGCGTTCTTCGCGCGACCCTCCCTTTTCAATCCGCGCCAAGTGCCAGCGTGTTTCCGCCTTCCGATGCAGCGGGTGGTGCCGTCTCGCGCAAACGCACCAACGCCGGGCGGATGAGCCGGCCTTGAAATGTCAGTCCCGGCGCAAGCGTCTCGGCGGCCACGGCGGCGGCGGACGGATTTTCCACGCCATGCGCGCGATGTTTTTGCGCGTCGAATTTTTCATCCGGCTCCGCCACAAACGGCGTCAGCCCCACGCGCCGCGCAGCATCGCGGCACGCATTTTGGAAATTAGCGATTTGCTCCGCCAGTTCCGGCTGACCCGAACGCGCGGCGGCATTATGCAGCGCAAAAATATGGTCGAGAATGCGCACGACCACCTGCAACCATTCGCCTTCGGTGCGCCGGAGTTTTTCCACTTCCAACCGCAGCGCGCTCTTTTCGCTGTCGTTGAGCTTGGCCTGAAATTCATTGAATTCGCGGATTTCCACCGCCATGCGGTCGGCGATTTCCTGCGCGGCGGTGGTGGTTTTTTCCGCGCTGCCTTTCGTCGCGTCCTGCACCAGCGCCCACTGGCTCGTGGCAGCGGCGATCTGCGCGGAATAAGTTTTCAAGTCATGCAACTGTTCCGCGACGGTCGTGACGGCGTTCACCTCGATGAGCTTTTTGACTGCGCGATATTCCAAAATGAACGGCAGGCAGCCGAGCAGCACGCCCAGCGCTGTGCTGCCAATGGCCACGAACATTTCTGTCTGCGAAATGGGATGCGCAGCCTTGACGACCACGCCGGCCGCTACCGCGAGCAAAACCGCATTGGCAGCGAGAAACGGCCACTTGGCAATTTTCCAGTCAGAGATTTGATCCATGCCGCCAGTGTCCGAAAAATGTCGCCGAAGCGCAAGCCGCCGGCGCGTTTCGGCTCGACTATCGGCACGAATCGAAAATCATTTCCGCGTGCGCATCTGCGTCATTTTCAATCCCG
>Ga0316222_1004047_pt1 | contig 13774 bp, 12 predicted proteins | sample TBH18011metaG_FD_206008 | JGI IMG/M metagenome (GOLD analysis project Ga0316222, IMG submission 206008) | Freshwater microbial communities from Trout Bog Lake, Wisconsin, USA - TBH18011 | ecosystem: Environmental > Aquatic > Freshwater > Lake > Hypolimnion/Profundal zone | place: USA: Wisconsin...
ACAGCGCCTGCTCACCGATTTGCTTGATCGCCGCGCGATAATATTGCCGCCGCTTATCCGGGCTGGTGATGCCACCGCCCTGCTCGATCAGCGCTTGCAGATCCGGGTCACGCGCATAGTCGTTGTCACCGCCGCCGAAGAAATACGGCAAAATCGCCGAGACATCGTTGATCGAATAACTGCCCCAACTGCCCAGGAAGAGCGGCGCTGTGCCGGCCGAGGCACGAGCAATTGCTTCGACCAACGGCAATTGTGTGATCTTGGCGTGAATGCCGATCTCGTTGAGGTCCGCCGCCACCGCCTCGGCATATTGTGGCAACACATAGGAGACGATTTCTGTGCTGAACCCATCCGGATAGCCTGCCTGCGTGAGCAAGGCCTTGGCGCGCGCATGATCGACAACAAAGCGTGGGAAGGCGGTCTGATCGCAGCCGAATTGCGTCGGAAAACACGGTGCTTCCGGCACCCGCCCGCCCAGAGCCAATAACCCGCGAGAGAGCATGTTGCGGTCGATGGCAGCAAAAATCGCCTGCCTGACCAACAGATTTGTCAGCGGGTTATCCGGAGCACTGCGCCCGGCGGCATCGAGTTGCAGATAGCCAATGCGCATGCTTTCCGCGTGCGCCTCCTGTAAGGCAGAATTGGCGTTGATCACTTCGGATTTTTCCGGCGAATACGACCAAATCCAATCGGCAGCGCCGGTCAGCAAATCCTGCAATTCGGTGTCGGCGTCGGTCACTTGCCGAATGGCGATATGCGCAATCGCCGGGCGGCCTTTCGGGCTGTTGGCCGGGTAGTCCTCGAAGCGATCAAGCAGAATACGGTCTTGGCTCGCCTCGGTGATGCGATAGGGGCCGGAGCCGATGGGGTGGTGGCTGAATTCGGCGGGCCCAACCCGCGTGCGGTAATCCGCAGGCAGGATCGGCAGCACGAGTGCGATGTATTCAAGCGCTGCGGGAAAGACGCGCTTGAGGTGAATGCGCACATGCGTCACGTCCACCGCCTCTGCCCCCGCCAGCCAGGCGAAATTCGATGGCACGGCCACCGCCGGATCGGTCAGCGCCACCCCCACCGTGTAAACCACATCGGCGGCGGTGACGTGATCGCCGTTCTGGAACACCGCATCGGGGCGGAGTTCGAATTCCAGCGTGGTGTCGTCGATATATTTCCACGACGAAGCCAGCAGCGGCTTGAGGGTGAAGGTGTCCGGATCGCGCCAGATCAGCCCGTCCCACGCCTGATGCGCCAGAACAAGGCCGTTGCGCGCCGGGTTGTGATAGGGGTCGGCGTCGGTGATGCGATCACGCCAGGTGATGCGCAGCGTGTCGGCGGATTTCTGCGCCCAGGCGGCGGGGGCCGAGAGGGCGAGCAGCATCAAAGCGGCTGAAAATGCTGCTCGCCATCGCATGGTTCAGCCCATGGTCGAGTTGAACGCGCCGCCATCGAGCAGCAGGTTCTGACCAACAACGAAGCCGGATGACGCGCTGCACAGGAACACGCAGGCCGCGCCAAACTCAGCAGGATCGCCCACGCGGCCGGCCGGCGTGGCTTTGGCGCGCTGTTGCAGCATGGTATCGACATCCACCCCGGCGGCTTCTGCTGCGGCCTTGGTGTTGCTGCGCAGACGATCGGTCAGGAACGGGCCGGGCAGCAGATTGTTGATCGTCACATTGTCCCGCGCCACCTGACGCGAGAGCCCTGCCACGAAGCCGGTCAAGCCCGCGCGTGCGCCGTTGCTCATGCCAATCGCCGGAATTGGCGACTTCACCGAACCCGAGGTGATGTTGACGATACGGCCGAATTTGCGGCCGATCATGCCGTCGATCACCGCCTTGATCAGAAAGATCGGGGTGAGCATGTTGGCGTCCAGCGCGGCAATCCAGGTGTCGCGGTCCCAATTGCGGAAATCGCCCGGCGGCGGGCCACCGGCATTGTTGATCAGAATATCCGGTGACGGGCAGGCTGCGAGTGCGGCCGCACGGCCTTCTTCGGTGGTGATGTCACCGGCCACTGCCGTCACCTTCACACCGGTGGCGCGACGGATTTCCTCGGCGGTTTCCTCAAGTGTGGCGGCGGTGCGCGCGGTGATGGTGACATCCACGCCTTCCTGCGCCAGCGCCATCGCACAGGCGCGGCCAAGCCCCTTGCTCGCCGCACACACCAGAGCCGTTTTGCCCTTCAGACCGGTATCCATAGCATCCTCCTCACATAATCGCTTCAAAGGCCGCACGCTGTGCTGCCGGGATGGGGGTGGGCTTCATCGTGGATTTCTGCACATAGACATGCACAAAGAAGCCCTCAGCACTGGCAATATCCTCATCGGCGCGGAACACCGCCGCCACGTAGCGGACTGAGGAATTGCCTAGTTTATCAACGCGGATGCCGACGGTGATCGGGTCGGGATAAGCGATTTCGCGCAGATACCGCAGATTGGTCTCCGCCACGACGCCGACGATCTCGCTGCCGCCAAGTTCCAGAATGCCGTTATCGATCAGGAACACATTCACGGCCGTGTCGATCCAGGAATAATACACCACGTTGTTGACGTGACCGAACATGTCGTTGTCCTGCCAGCGCGTGGTGATTGTCTGGAAATAGCGATAATCGGTACGGGTGGTGGGCAGTGGGCGAGACATCAGGCGGCGTTTCCTCGGCTTTGCATGCACTACACTAGGAATGCGCCGCTTCGTCCACCTCGCTTGCCTGCATTGGTGCATGGCGGTTGGACAAGACGACCAGCGAGCGCTATGCCGCATGAGTGGGTTATGTTGCAGGTGCGAAGAGGTCAAATGCAGAAAATCTCCAGGCGAATACTGGCGATCTCGCTGGGTGTGGCGATGTTGCTGCCGCTTTCGCGCAAGGCTGAAGCACATGCGATCCTGCTCGAAAGCACGCCAGCGATAGACGGCAGCGTGAAGCCCGGACCAAGTGCGGTGCATCTGCGCTATAATAGCCGCATCGACCGCGCCCGCTCGCGCCTGATTCTCACCCGCCCGGACAAAAGCACCGAATTACTGCCGATCACCACGGAGGGCAGTGATGATGTGCTGACCAGCCAGATTGACCTAGCAGCCGGGCATTACAGCATTCGCTGGCAGGTGCTGGCGGTGGATGGCCACATCACGCGCGGCGATATTCCCTTTACGGTGGAGGCGCGCTGAGATGGACTTGAACCTGCTCGTCGATCTGTTCGGCTATCTCTCCATCATCGTGCATGGCTGCACCATCGTCGCGCAATCGATGACAATTGGCGGCGCGCTGTTCCTGTTCATCCTTGCTCTGCCGATGGCGTCCAAGATCGGCCCGCAAGTGGCGATCAGCACCGCGCGGATGGCGGCATGGGCGGCGTTTGCGTTGGTGATCTGCGAGGCAGCGACGGTGGCGCTGCAGGCCTCCGTGCTGATGGCCACCGTCGATTTGTCACTGTTGGACGCGCTTGGAGCGACTTCAGCAGAAGCGGGCCTGGCGAAAATTGGCGCGGGTCTTGTGCTGTCCGCCCTGCTGTTTGCCTACGGCACCGCCGCCCCGCGTGTGCCGGTGCTGTTGCTGGCGCTGGTGGAGTTGGTGGCAGCGACGATGACGACGCATGCAGCCGCACGGCTTGATGATCAGGCAGTGCTGCTGGCGGCCTCCTTTCTGCATCAACTGGGCGCTGCGATCTGGATTGGCGGCATTCCGGCTTTCGTCTCGGCCCTTGGCACGGTGCATGACCGCACCGGCTGGCTGGCAGTGGGGGCACGGTTCTCGCGGATGTCGATGGTGGGCGTTGCCTGCATCGTCGTCTCAGCGGCGGCGTTCACATTCTATTATATCGCCGCCCCCGATGCGCTGTACGGCACCGCCTATGGCGTGATGGCGATGGCGAAGGCTGCGATGTTCGTCATGCTGCTTGCCCTCGGCTATGGCAATTTCCGCGCGGTGGAGCGGCTGAAGGCGGGCTCGGATGTGGCGGTGCCACGGATGAAGCGGTTTGCTGAAATTGAAATTGGCATCGGCTTTTCCATCTTCTTCGCCGCCGCCTCACTCACCTCGGTGCCGCCCTCGGTTGATTTGGTCAATGATCGGGTCAGTTGGCACGAAGTGGTGGAACGCAACGCGCCGGTCTGGCCGCGCATGGTCTCGCCGCAGCACGACGTGTTGGCGCTGCCCGCATTGCAGGCCAAGCTCGATGCCGAGGCCGCTGCCCAACATGCAGACCATGCCGACGCCGCCTTCGTGCCCGGCGCAGGCTTCCTGCCGGTGCGCAATGCGGCCGATATTGCGTGGTCGGAGTTTAATCATCACTGGGCGGGTGTGTTCGTCACGTTGATCGGCCTGTTGGCGCTGATCAATCAGGCGGGCGTGCGCTGGGCGCGGCATTGGCCGTTGGTGTTCCTGGGCTTGGCGGTGTTCCTGTTCCTGCGGTCTGACCCTGAGGTGTGGCCGATGGGCGATGAGGGCTTTTTCGAAAGCCTGCGTGATATCGAAGTGTTGCAGCATCGCTTCTTCGTCTTCCTCACCGTGGCGTTCAGCCTGTTCGAATGGCGGGTGCGGGTGGGCGGTTGGAAAAGCAGTTGGGCACCGAAAGTGTTCCCGCTGCTGACAGCGGTCGGCGGCGCGGCGCTGCTGACGCACAGCCACGCCATTTCCAACGTCAAGGATGCGCTGCTGATCGAGTTGACGCACACACCATTGGCACTCTTCGCCATCGCCGCCGGTTGGGCGCGTTGGCTGGAAATCCGCAGCGACGGCAAACTCAGCCGGGTAGCGGGGTGGCTGTGGCCGGTGTTCTTTATCGTTGTTGGCTTGATTTTGCTCGATTATCGCGAGGCATAGCTCGCGCCTCGCAGTTCCGCCAGCACGACCGGCAAATCCGCCTCGGTGGTGCGATGATTGACAAAGGCCGCACGCAACACCGTGCGGCCTTCAATCGTTGTGGTCGAGAGCACCGTCTGCCCCGCCAATTGCAACCGGGCCGCCAGGTCCACGTGAGCGGCATCATCCAGCCCTACCACCCGGAAGCAGACAATGTTCAGCGGCACCGGGGCTGCGCGTTCAACATCATCAGCAGCGTCGATCAAGGCGGCGAAGCGTTCAGCAAGCGCCACGCAATGCGACGTCACCGCCCCCAATCGCGCGGCACCATGGGTTGCGAGTGTCATCCAGACCTTCAGCGCCCGGAAACCGCGCGAGAGTTCGGGGCCGAAATCCACCGGCCACGCCTCCCCACCCGCCAGCCCAAGCGGGGCGCGGGCGAGATAATCCGCTTGTCGGGCGAAACTGGCGCGATGGGCGGCGGGGTCACGCACCACCAGACAGCCGGATTCGTAGGGCACCTGCGCCCATTTGTGGAAATCAAACGCCACCGAATCCGCCCGCTCCAGCCCAGCCAAACGTGGGCGCAGTGTGGGAGAGAGCATGGCAATGGCCCCAAAGGCCGCATCGACATGCAGCCACAGCCCTTGCTGGGCCGCGAGGTCAGCAAGCCCGGTCAGATCGTCAATCGCGCCGATATCCACGCTGCCCGCCGTGCCGACCAGCAGAAACGGCTGTCGGCCGTTTGCGCGATCCTCGGCCAAGCGGTCGCGCAGCACATCCAGCCGCATCCGGCCCATCGCATCCACCGGGATCAACCGCAAGGCGTCAGCACCCAGCCCCGCCATATCGAACCCACGCGCGATGCACAGATGTGCGCCCTGCGCCGCATACCCCACCAGCCCGGCCTGTGCCACACCACAACGGCGTACGCTGGGACTGAGACGCGCCGTGCGGGCGATCAGAATGGCGCAGAAATTGGCCATCGACGTGCCGCTGAGCAGCACGCCGGACGCCTCCTGCGGGAACCCCAACATCTCAGCCGCCCACCGGATGACCTGGGCTTCCACCGCAATCGGCGCATGATCCCGCCCGCCGCAATTGGCGTTCAGAAACCCCGCCAGCATCTCCGCCAGCCCACCAATCGGCGTGCCCGCACCATGCACCCAGCCGAGGAATCGCGGGTGCCGATTGCCCACCGCATAGGGAGCGATCAGGCGCTGATATTGCGCGTACACATCTTCTGGCGCGGATTCGCCCTGTGGCAGCTCGGCCTTCCAGGCGGCACGCACCGCATCGGGCATTTCCTGCCACACCGGCCCATCCCGCACCCCCTCCAGCGCGTCGAATGCATCATCGAGCATCCGATGCCCGAGAGCACGCAGGCTAGCCCAGTTTTCAGGGTCCAAAGAAGAGTCACGCAATGCCATGAGATTCCGATGAAGGTCGCGCAGCCCCCGCCCTCCTATTGTGCGAAGAGCAGGGTGCGGCTTCTCATGCTAAGAAAGCGTTAACGGATCAACCGATTTCCGCTTCACCGTCCATCGTCAGCCAGCCCTGATGATCGCGTCCCCAGAGCTTCACCCGCCCGCCTGCCTCAAGCCGCGCCTGCACCGAGAACGGATTGATGTCAAAAGTCGGTCGGATCGCCCGGAAGTGGAAGCGCTTCACAATTGCGTCAGGCGCGTTCTGGCGGATCAACTCCAACAGCAGCGTCGCCAGCAGCGGGCCGTGCACGATCAGGCCGGGATAGCCCTCAACACCCGTGACATAGGGGCGGTCGTAATGGATGCGATGGCCGTTGAAGGTCAGCGCGGAGTAGCGGAACAAGAAGACATCATCCGCCTTATAGTCCCGCCGCCACGTCTCGCCCTCGGGGGCCGCCACCGGAGCCGTCACCGGGTCATTCGGAGAGGCTGCCGGGCGATAGACGATATCGTGGAACTCTCGCAGCGCCACCTCAGCGCTTCCCTCCACGCGGAATTCATGGCGCACTTTGACGAAGACAAGCTGGCCCGAGCGGCCATGCTTCTCGGTGACATCCTCAATGGTCGAGGTACGCACCATGCGGCTGCCGACGGTGATCGGCGCCAGGAATTCCAACTGACTGCCCGCCCACATCCGGCGCGGCAATTCCACTGGCGGCAGAAATCCGCCGCGACGGGGATGACCGTCGGCGGTGATGTCAGATTGTGGCGCGGTGGCGAGGAAATACAGCCAATGCCACAACGGCGGCAAAGCCGTGCCCGGAGCGGGGCGCCGAATCGGCGCATCCAACGTGGCCGCCATCGCCTGAACCGGATATCCGGTGATGTCGTCCGCGAGGCTTTCGCTGCGACCGATCCAGTCCTTCAGGTTCACGGCAGATTCTCCCGCGCTTTCAACTCCGTCCCAGCCAGCAACTCGCTCAGACGGGCAAACTCGGTGTGATCCCGCCCATGCCCCAGTTGCGCCACGGCAGCAGCGGCGAGTTCGCGGGTGTGGCTGGACAGCGGCACCGCCGTCTCGGTCTGACGTGCGAGATCGACGGCAATGCCGAGATCTTTGAGCATCAGATCAAGCCCGAAGCCCGAGTCAAACCGGCGCGAGAGCACGAATTGCTTGAATTTCTTCTGACTGGAATTGGTCATGCCAGTGGAGGCATTGAGCACATCGACCATCCGCGCCGGATCGAGCCCGAAGCGCTGACCGATCAGCAGAGCCTCGATCCCGGCCAGGAAGCCGGCCGCTGAGACCATGTTGTTGAGCGCCTTCATCGCCTGCCCCGCACCCAGGCCGCCCACGCGATGAATGGTGGTGCTCATCGCCTGCAGAATGGGCGTGGCGCGGTCCAGATCCTGATCCTCACCACCGGCCATGATCGCCAACGTGCCGTCCTTGGCGCGCGAGACGCCGCCGGAGACTGGCGCATCGATCATCGCCACCCCTCGCGGTGAAACCAGCGTGCCGAGATGGCGCGTGGTGGCAGGCGCGCCGGAACTCATTTCCAGCAGCAACTGCCCGCCTTGGAAGGCGTGCAACGACTGTTCGATCACCTGCGCCACTTCTTTCGAACTCGGCAGCATGGTGATGATCGCATCCGCCGCTGCGATGGCGTCGGCAGGTGTTGCCGCCGCGACGGCCCCAGTGCGAACGGCAAAGGCAGCAGCGCGGCCAGGAACTGCGTCCTGGCCGATCACATGATAACCGGCGCGCAACAGGCACTCGGCCATCGGCTCGCCCATCCGGCCAAGGCCGATAAAGGCGATGCGGGGCAGTTCGCCGCTCATTCTGCCTTCGCCTTGGCCGGAATCGCACCTTCCTTCAGCAGCACTTCATGCGCCGCCTTGAACGCATCAAGCCCAGCCGGAATGCCGCAATAGGCGGTGGCGTGCAGCAGGGTCGCTTTGATTTCCTCAACCGTGAGGCCGTTGTTGAGCGCGCCCTTCACATGCAGTTTGATCTCATGCGTCCGACCGGTGGCGGTCAACATGGCGAGGTTGAGCAGGCTGCGGGTTTTGCGGTTCAGCGTCTCGTCACCCCATGCCCAGCCCCAGGCCCAAGCGGTGGTGGCGCGCTGGAAGGACATCATGAATTCATCGGCATTGGCGACGGACGCATCGACATATTCCGCCCCGAGCACTTCACGGCGGATCGGCATGCCTTTGTCGAACAGGGCTTGGTCTTCATTGGACATTTTGTTTTTCCCTTGTCTTGCTTGAAGTTAGTGGAATTCGCGACGGATTGCCTCGGAATGCTCGCCGATGGACGGCACCCTGCCGAGATGTGGAGCCTCGCCGTTGCGGATCACGGCGGGGGCGATGATGGAGGCGGTGCCCATCTCAGTCTCCAACGACACACGGCGCAAGGCCGGATGCCGGGCGAGGCCGGGCAGATCATTGACGAGGCCGTAGGCGGTGCCTGTGCGGCGCAAGCAGGCAGTGGCTTCATCGCACGTCATCTGGGCAAACCGGCTGGCGACGTGGGCATCAACCACCGCGCGCTGCGCACAGCGGGCGACGTTGCTTTCATAGCCGGGTTGCTTGGGCAGATCGGGCTCCCCCATGAACCCCGCGCAGAAATGAGCAAATTCGCGCTCATTCTGGATCGAGATCAGCACCAAAGCGCCATCACTGGTGGCAAAGGCGCCATAGGGGCAGATGGAGGGATGCGCGAGGCCGACACGCTCGGGGGCTTTGCCGGTGCCTTCCCAATAGAGCAGCGGCACGTTCATCCAATCGGCCAACGCGCCGAACAGCGAGACTTCGAGGCCCGCGCCCTTGCCGGTGATGCCGCGCTGGATCAACGCCTCCAACACGCCGGCATGGGCGTTCATCCCGCAGGCAATGTCACACACTGAGACACCCACGCGACCGGGCCCGGCAGGGTGGCCGGTGATCTGGGCGAGGCCCGATTCGGCCTGCACCAACAAATCATAGGCCTTCATGTCGGCGTAATCGCCCGCTTCGCCATAGCCACTGATATCAACGGTGATCAGCTTCGGATTGCGCGCCCGCAATTCCGCCGCACCAAACCCCGCGCGGGCGGCGGCACCGGGGGCGAGGTTCTGGATGAACACATCCGCCTGATCGATCAGCTTGTGCAGCAGGGCGGCGTCGCCGGGCTTCTTAATATCGGCGACCAGCGATTGCTTGCCGCGATTGAGCCAGACGAAATAGGAGGCCAGACCGCCGACCGATTTATCGTAACCACGTGCGAAATCGCCCTCCGCCCGCTCAATCTTGATCACCCGCGCCCCAGCATCGGCCAGACGTGAGGAGCAATACGGGGCGGCGACGGCTTGTTCGAGGGCGACGACGAGCAGGCCGTCCAACGCACCCATCTCAATAGCTCCGTGGCAAGCCAAGCACGTGCTCGGCGAGGAAGGAGAGGATGAGGTTGGTGCTGATCGGGGCCACTTGATAGAGGCGGGTTTCGCGGAATTTGCGTTCCACATCATATTCCTCGGCAAAGCCGAAGCCACCATGGGTTTGCACGCACATCTCAGCCGCCGCCCAACTGGCTTCGGAGGCGAGCATCTTGGCCATGTTCGCCTGTTCACCACAGGGCTCGCCACGCTCGAACCGCGCCAGACCGTCCTGCACCATCAACTCAGCGGCGCGCATTTTGGCATAGGCATTGGCGATCGGAAATTGAACGCCCTGGTTCTGACCAATCGGACGACCGAACACCACGCGGGTCTTGGCGTATTCGGTGGCCTTCTTGATGAACCACTTCGCATCACCGATGCATTCGGCAGCGATCAGCAGGCGCTCGGCGTTCATGCCGTCGAGAATGTAGCGGAACCCACGCCCTTCGGTGCCGACCAGCGTGTCGGCGGGGATGCGCATATCGTCGAAGAACACTTCGCAGGAATTGTGGTTCATCATCGAGCGAATCGGCCGCAACGTCAGGCCGTGTCCCTTGGTGGCCTGCATATCGACGAGGAAGGTGGACAGCCCCTCGGTGCGCTTGGTCACTTGGTCGCGCGGCGTGGTGCGGGCGAGCAGCAGCATCAGATCGGAATGCTCGGCACGTGAGGTCCAGACCTTCTGCCCGTTGACGACATATTCATCGCCCTCGCGTCGAGCGGTGGTGCGCAAGGCGGTGGTGTCGGTGCCGGAGGTGGGTTCGGTGACGCCGAATGCCTGGAGTCGCAACTCACCGGTGGCGATCTTGGGCAGATAGAACTGCTTCTGCGCCTCCGAGCCATGCCGCAGCACGGTGCCCATGGTGTACATCTGCGCGTGGCACGCCCCGCCATTGCCGCCGCTTTCGTGGATCGTCTCCAGAATCGCCGCCGCCGCCGACAAGCCGAGGCCGGAGCCGCCATATTCCTCAGGGATCAGCACAGCCAAATAGCCCGCCTCGGTCAGCGCTGTGACGAATTCGGTGGGATAGCCACGCCGCGCATCCAATTCGCGCCAATAGTCGCCGGGAAATTTCGCACAGAGCTTGGCGACTTCCTCGCGAATTTCGCTATGTGCCTCAACCGCCGCCATCTTATCCCCCAGCCAAATGCTTCGGAGCCAAGGTTTCACACCCCTGGCACAGCGTCCAGCGCATGCAGCGCCCACCGGGGTTGCAGGATGAGCGACAGCGATGCGATGCGGTCTGGGCAATAAAAAACGCTGATGTTTTCACATCAGCGTTTTTTCATCGCAGAGCGATATCAGCGAAATTTAGCTGCGGCGACGGCGAGCGGCACCGAGACCCAGCAGGCTCATGGCCATCAGCGACAGGCTGACCGGCTCCGGCACCGGGGTGGTGGTGTCGGTGACGGAAACCTGAGCAATCAACACCGACGTGTCACCGGGCTGGCCTGCGGTGTCGCCGTTGAAATACAGGCCTTCCGAGCTGCTGGTTGCCGTGAAGGTGGTGGTGAACAGCTGGAACGCCGCGTCGTAAACGTAGGTGGCATCCACCGACGGCATCAGCGTGCTGGCGATGATCACCGGGTTGTTGATGCCAACGTCAGTGCCCAAGGTCACGTCAAAGCTGGACGTTGAACCCGGCGTCGCCAAGTTACGACCATTGGCATAGAACGACAGCGAATACGTATTGCCAACGGTCAGACCCGTCAGCGTCGTCGTCAGATAGCCAGTGCCCTGCACAAAGCCGACATAACCCGACGTGCCCTGACCCGGAACATAGCCGTTATCCCAGAACGCCGCGCCCGAGCCGCCAACGAATGTCGAAACACCCGCGCCAGCACCCGACCAACCCGAGGCAACCGCTGAGCCAAAATACCCAGGGGCCGTGTAGCTGGAGGCGTTCAAATTGGGATTAGTCACCAAATTTGCATTGGCCGATGCTGCCAATGGCACCATTGCCATCGCCGCCAAAACCGCGATAATCCGCAACTTCATGATAAAAAATCCCTCAAACGCACGGCACAAGCCGCATCACTTGTCGCCATCGTAATTTTTCGTCAGCAGCACGTCAAGCAATTACCGTTGAATGAATCACATTGACACACAGCAAATCTCAATAGGGCAGCCCAACATAATTCTCGGCAACAGATGTTGAAGCGGCCACCGAACTGGCGACGTAATCCAGTTCGGCCAATTGCATACGCTGTTCAAACGGCGATTGGCTCGGAAAGCGATGCAACATGCTGGTCATCCACCACGAAAATCGTTCCGCCTTCCAAATTCGACTCAGTGCCTTATGTGAATAAGCGTCAATACCGGCATTGGACTTTTCAGTGTAATGTTCGCGCAGTGCGTCAAACAGATAACGAATATCTGACGCGGCAAGATTCAATCCTTTGGCCCCGGTTGGAGGCACAATATGGCTGGCGTCCCCGGCCAGGAACAGACGGCCAAACCGCATCGGTTCCGCCACGAAGCTGCGCAAAGGTGCTATGCTTTTCTCAATCGATGGTCCGGTGACGACAGCATCGGCGACGTCTTGCGGAAGTCGCAGCCGCAATTCGTCATAGAATCGGTCATCGCTCCAATCCTCCACGCGCTCATCAAGCGAGACCTGCACATAATAGCGGCTGCGCGTGTTGGAGCGCATCGAGCACAGGGCAAAACCGCGCGAATCATTGGCATAGACCAGTTCGTGCGCAGCAGGCGGCACATCGGCCAGCACGCCGAGCCAGCCGAACGGGTAGACGCGCTCGAATTCGGTGATCGAATTTTGCGGCACGGATTGGCGGCAAATACCGTGGAAACCATCGCAGCCCGCGATGAAATCACACTCAAGCGTCTGCATGTGACCGTTCTGGACGAAGGTCACTTTTGGGTGATCGCTGTCGAAGCCTTCAACGCGCACGTCATCGGCCTCATAAATCGTCGTGGCCCCCGCCGCCGCACGCGCATCCATCAGATCGCGCGTCACTTCGGTCTGGCCATACACGGTGACGGTTTTGCCGCCGGTCAGGCCGTGCAGATCGATGCGATGCTTGCGGCCATTGAAGGCGAGCGCGAATCCGTCATGGACGAGTCCTTCCGCCTTCAGCCGCTCCGACACTCCGGCCTCGACCATCATGTCCACCATGCCCTGTTCGAGCACGCCAGCGCGGATGCGGCCGAGCACGTAATCGCCGGATTTGCGTTCAAGAATGATGTTGTCGATGCCCGCACGGGTCAAAAGCTGACCGAGCAGCAAGCCGGACGGGCCGGCGCCGATGATGGCTACCTGGGTACGCATGATAAAACTCCTCCCTCGCACCGTGCTATGTGCGCCTTAAGCCATGGCGATGAAATGCACGGTTCGAGGAAGAAATTGCACTTTTCAGATGTTCTTTCCCGTCACCCGATCCGTCATCGCCACCGACAATCCCAGATACTCCGCCGGATCGCATTTCGCCCGCGTTGCGTCTTCACCACCAAGGGCGGCCACCAGATCGGCATTTTCCAGCACCACATCGGCCAGTGAACGCTTCTGCTCGATCCCCTTGCGGCAAGCGTCATACACCAGATCATGCGCATGCTGACGGCCCAGCTTGGGGGCGGCGGCCATCATCACCGCTTCGGCGACGATCAGCCCGCCGGTGAGATTGAGGTTCTCCCGCATCCGCGCTGCATCCACCACCAGCCCTGCCAGCATGAATTTGGCCTGACCGAGTGAGGCACCCGTGAGCAGGAAGCTCTCCGGCAGCGACACCCATTCCAAATGCCACGGCCCAGTGGCGCGTTCGAAATCGTGGATCATGCCATCGAGCATCGTCGCCACGTGCTGACGCACCGCCTTGGCGGCGGCCAACATCAATTCAGACGAAATCGGGTTGCGCTTCTGCGGCATGGTGGAGGAGGCACCGCGCCCATGCACAAACGGCTCAGCCACTTCGCCGAACTCGGTGGCGCACATCAGCATCACATCGGTGGCAATCTTGCCGAGCGTGCCGGTGATCAGCCCCAGCAAGCCCACCGCCTCCGCCAGACCGTCGCGCGCCACGTGCCAGGTGATGGAAGGCTGGTGCAGCCCGAGTTCGGCACAGAACAGCGCCTGCATCTCCAACCCACGCTCACCGACGGACGCCAGCGTGCCC
>Ga0316222_1004049_pt1 | contig 13769 bp, 7 predicted proteins | sample TBH18011metaG_FD_206008 | JGI IMG/M metagenome (GOLD analysis project Ga0316222, IMG submission 206008) | Freshwater microbial communities from Trout Bog Lake, Wisconsin, USA - TBH18011 | ecosystem: Environmental > Aquatic > Freshwater > Lake > Hypolimnion/Profundal zone | place: USA: Wisconsin...
TACTTCAAGCAATGTTTCGCCCAGGTCACCAATCCGCCGATCGATTCGATCCGCGAGGAATCGGTGATGAGCCTGGTTTCGCTGATCGGACCCCGGCCCAACCTGCTGGAGACCGGCGGTGGCGCCACCCACGGCACCCGGTTGGAAGTCAAGCAGCCGATCCTGACCAATGACGATCTGGAAAAGATCCGCCATATCGAGAACGTGCCCGGTTCGGGCTTCCGCGCCGTCCGTCTCGATATCACCTGGCCGGCCGCCGAGGGCGCCGAGGGCATGGAGCCGGCGCTGGCCGCGTTGCAGCTCGAGGCCCAGGCTCGTGTGGGCGAGGGCTATAACATTCTGATCCTGTCTGACCGCAAGGTGTCGGCCGAGCGCATCCCGGTGCCGTCGCTGCTGGCCACCTCGGCGGTGCATCACCATTTGATTCGCGAGGGTCTGCGCACCCAGGTCGGTCTGGTGGTCGAGACCGGCGAAGCCCGTGAAGTCCATCACCTGTGCTGCCTGGCCGGCTATGGCGCCGAGGCGATCAATCCCTATCTGGCCTTCGAGACCATCGAGTCGTTTCGTCCCGGCCTGCCCGAGCCGATGACCGCCGATCAGGTTCAGACCCGCTTCATCAAGGCCGCCGACAAAGGCATTCTCAAGGTGATGGCCAAGATGGGCATCTCCACCTACCAATCCTATTGCGGCGCCCAGATCTTTGACGCAGTCGGCTTGTCGTCCGAATTCCTCGCCAAGTACTTCTCGGGCACCGCCAGCCGCATCGAAGGCGTCGGCGCCCGTGAAGTCGCCGACGAGGCGGTGCGCCGTCACGCTCTGGCCTATTCCGACGCGCCAATCTATCGCAACGCACTGGATGTCGGCGGTGAATATGCCGTCCGCCTGCGCGGCGAGGAGCATGCCTGGACCTCGGAAACCATCGGCGCCTTGCAGCATTCGGTGCGCTCGAATTCCTACGAGCGGTTCCGCGATTTCAGTCGGGTTATCGACGATCAGAGCCGCCGCCTGCTGACGCTGCGCGGTCTGTTTGAAATCGCGCCCGGCGGCAATGGCATTCCGCTCGACGAGGTTGAATCGGCCAAGGACATTGTCAAGCGTTTCGCCACCGGGGCGATGTCGTTCGGCTCGATCTCCTACGAGGCCCACACCACCCTGGCGGTGGCGATGAACCGCATCGGCGGCAAGTCCAACACCGGCGAGGGCGGTGAATTGTCCGAGCGGTTCAAGCCGCTGGCCAACGGCGATTCCATGCGCTCGGCGATCAAGCAGGTGGCCTCGGGACGTTTCGGCGTCACCACCGAATATCTGGTCAACGCCGATGACATTCAGATCAAGATGGCCCAGGGCGCCAAGCCCGGCGAGGGCGGTCAGTTGCCCGGCCACAAGGTCGATGAGAGCATCGCCAAGGTTCGTCATTCGACGCCCGGAGTCGGCCTGATCAGCCCGCCGCCGCACCACGATATTTACTCGATCGAGGATCTGGCCCAGCTCATCTTCGATTTGAAGAACGTCAACCCCGAGGCGCGCATCTCGGTCAAGCTGGTCTCGGAGATCGGCGTCGGCACCGTCGCCGCCGGTGTGGCCAAGTCCAAGGCCGACCACGTCACCATTTCTGGCTATGACGGTGGTACCGGCGCCTCGCCGCTGACCTCGATCAAGCATGCCGGGTCGCCCTGGGAAATCGGCCTGGCCGAGACCCACCAGACCTTGGTGCTCAACCGCCTGCGCGGCCGCATCTCGGTCCAGGTCGATGGCGCGCTGCGCACCGGCCGCGACGTGGTGATCGGCGCCCTGTTGGGGGCCGACGAGTTCGGCTTCGCCACCGCGCCCTTGATCGCCGCCGGCTGCATCATGATGCGCAAGTGCCACCTCAACACCTGTCCGGTGGGGGTGGCGACCCAGGACCCCGAACTCAGGAAGCGCTTCGTCGGCCAGCCCGAGCACGTCATCAACTTCCTGTTCTTCGTCGCCGAGGAAGTGCGCGAGTTGATGGCCAAGCTGGGCTTCCGCCGTTTCGAGGACATGATCGGTCGCACCGATCTGCTCGATTCCAAAAAGGCGGTCGATCATTACAAGGCCCAGGGGCTGGACTTCACCCGCCTGTTCCACCGCATCGAGGCCGGTCCGAACGTTCCGGTGCGTCAGGTCGAGATTCAGGATCACGGCATCGAGGCCGTGTTGGATCGTCAATTGATCGCTGAGGCCTTGCCTGCCATCGAGAACGGCAAGCGGGTCGTCATCACCAAGCCGGTGCGCAATATCGATCGCAGCGTCGGCGCCATGCTGTCCGGCGCGGTGGTCAAGCGCCACGGCCATGCCGGGCTCAAGGACGACACCATCCACATCAAGATGACCGGCACCGCCGGCCAGTCGTTTGGTGCTTTCCTGGCAAGGGGAATCACCTTGGAATTGCGCGGCGAAGCCAACGATTATGTGGGCAAGGGTCTGTCCGGTGGCCGCGTTGTCGTCGCGCCGCCCAAGGATTCCAAGCTGGTGGCCGAGGACAACATCATCGTCGGCAATACCGTTCTATACGGCGCCATTGAGGGTGAGTGCTATTTCTCGGGCGTCGGGGGCGAGCGCTTCGCGGTGCGCAATTCCGGCGTCATTGCGGTGGTCGAGGGCGTCGGCGATCATGGCTGCGAGTACATGACCGGCGGCTGCGTGCTGGTGATCGGCGCCACCGGGCGCAACTTCGCCGCCGGCATGTCGGGCGGTGTGGCTTATGTCCTGGACGAGGCCGGGGATTTCGCCGATCGCTGCAACCTGTCGATGGTCGAACTGGAGCCGCTTGCGGCCGAGGAAGAGGCCAACGCCACCTATGAGGGCCAGGCCAACGATCTGGAAGCCCATGGCGTGGTCCATGTCATGCACGACATGACTCGTGACGACGCCGTCCGTATTCGCGCGTTGCTGCGTAGCCATGCGCATTACACCGGCTCGAAGCGGGCCAATGACATTCTGCGGGACTGGGAGTCGTACATGCCCAAGTTCGTCAAGGTGATGCCGGTGGATTACCGGCGCGCCCTGCTTGAACGTGATCAGAATACGAAGCGCGTTGCCGGGGGGGGGCGCTGATCATGGGCAAGACCACTGGTTTCAAGGAATTTGTCCGCAACATTCCGGCCGTCGAGCCGGCCGGCGAGCGGATCCGCCATTTCCGTGAATTCTCCAAGCCGATGCCGGTCGAGGAGCTTGGTCACCAGGGCGCGCGCTGCATGGATTGCGGGGTGCCGTTCTGTCATCAGGGATGTCCAGTCAACAACATCATCCCCGACTGGAACGATCTGGTCTATCGCGGCCGTTGGCGCGAAGCCCTCGACGTGTTGCATTCGACCAACAACTTCCCAGAATTCACCGGCCGCATCTGCCCGGCGCCCTGCGAGGCGGCCTGCACCTTGAACCTTGACGACTCGCCGGTGGCCATCAAGACCATCGAGCATGCGATTATCGAACGCGCCTTCGCCGAGGGCTGGGTGGCGGTCGAGGCGCCCAATTTCTGCACCGGGAAGAGCGTGGCCGTGGTGGGGGCGGGGCCGGCGGGATTGGCCGCCGCCCAGCAATTGGCCCGCGCTGGCCACAAGGTCGTGCTGTTCGAGAAGAACGCCAAAGCCGGCGGCCTGCTGCGCTACGGCATTCCCGATTTCAAGCTCGACAAGTCGGTGATCGACCGCCGTCTGACCCAGTTGCGCGCCGAGGGCGTGGAAATTCGCACCAACGTCAATGTCGGAATCACCTTGCCAGCGTCGGAATTGTTGGCCGGATTCGATGCGGTGGTGCTGACCGGCGGTTCCGAGCGGCCGCGCGATCTTGAGGTTCCAGGTCGCGAATTGGCCGGCGTTCATTTTGCCATGGACTTCCTGACCCAACAGAATCGCCGCAATTCCGGGGAAGAAGTCGGCGTCGCCGATATCTATGCCACCGGCAAGAAGGTGGTGGTGATCGGCGGCGGCGATACCGGCGCCGATTGCGTCGGCACCTCGATTCGCCAGGGGGCCGCCTCGGTGACCCAGATTGAAATTCTGGCCCGGCCGCCGGAGAAGGAAAACAAGCTGGTGACCTGGCCGCTATGGCCCAACAAGCTCAGGACCTCGACCTCCCACGACGAGGGATGCCAGCGTCGCTGGTCGGTGGCCACTTCCGCCTTTAGGGGCGTCGATGGCCGGCTGGTCGGGCTCGACTGCACCGAGGTCGATGGAAAGTTCCAGCCCGTCGCCGGGTCGGAATTCAAACTCGACGCCGATCTGGTGCTGTTGGCCATGGGTTTCGTTCATCCGATCCATGCCGGATTGCTTGACGGCCTCGGCCTTGAGCGTGACGGTCGCGGCAACGTCAAGGCCGATACCGAGCGCTATCAGACCTCGAATCCCAAGGTGTTCGCCGCCGGTGACATCCGTCGCGGCCAGTCGTTGGTGGTGTGGGCCATCCGCGAGGGCCGTCAGGCGGCCAGGGCGGTGGATGAGTTCCTGATGGGGGCGAGCGAGCTGCCGCGGTGATGCCGTGACCTCACAGGCGGAGCGCGGTGACGGCCACTGGGCGGTGGCACTCGCCGCTTATGGCCTGCTGTGTGTTGCCGCTTTCCTGACGCTCGACCGTCATTTCGACGGGCTGTGGGTGTTCTATTCCCAGGGACGCTTGGCCATCGCTTGGGCGGTGGCCGGCTTGGGCATGGCCGGGATCGCGGCCTACGGACGGTGGCTGCCGCCGTTGCCACCGCAACGGGCCGTGCCAGTCCTGGTATTGGCCGCGACAATGGCGGCGCTGGTGGTCGCTTTCGTCGTTCTTGACCGCTTCATCAATTCCGCCGACGAATACGCCTATCTGTTCGAGGCCCGCACCTGGGCCGCCGGCCGGCTGTGGAATCCGGCTCCGCCGCTGGGGCAGGGATTGGCGGCCGATTATACCTGGGTCAAGGACGGCAAATGGGTCGGCCAGTATCCGCCCGGCTGGCCACTGGTGTTGGCCATTGCAGAAATGGTTGGCATTCCCGCCTGGGCGGTGGATGCCCTGTTGGGCGGCCTGTCGATCTGGCTGCTGTGGCGGCTGGCGCGTGGCCATGGCGCCGGCTTTGCCGCACTGGCGGTTCTCGCCTACGCGGTCAGCCCGTTCTTTTTGTTTAATGCCGGGTCGATGCATTCGCACATGCCGGCGGCGGTGACCGCGCTGGTGGCTTACTCTCTGGCCGAGGCGGCGCTGGAGCGGCGCTCGGCGGCGCTGGCGGCGGCTACCGGCGCCGCTCTCGGCTATTTGGCAATGATCCGTTACAGCACCGCGCCGCTGATGGCGCTGCCGCTGCTGGGCGCCGTCCTCGCGCGCGGCCAGGGCGTGCGGGTTAAGCTGCTGATCTCGGCGGCCCTGGGCGCGCTACCGCTAATCGCCGCCCTGCTTGCCTATCACTGGGCCATTACCGGAGATCCCTTCAAGCCTGTCTACTACCTGGGGAACAGGACCCTCGATCATCTGTACTTCGATTCGGCCGGAATGCGGAAAGGCATCTCCATCTCATTCTGGCGGGTGATTGAACTGGTGGAATGGACGGCGCCGTCCCTGGTGCTGCTCTATCTGGCCGCGTTGGTGGCGAAGGCGCGTTGTCGCATGGTGAGCGCGGCCGATGCGGTGTTTCCGCTCTTCGTTTTGCTGTTCCTGTTCTATCCGTTCGACGGCGCCAACCGCTATGGCCCGCGCTACTGGTTCGACGCTTTTCCGTTCCTGGTGCTGACCATCGCCAGCGCTTGGCCGGCTTTTGTCCGACTTCACGCCGATCGATTGGCGGGGAGGTTGTGCGCCCTGGCAGTGGTGGCGTCGCTGGTGGCCCTGCCGTTCCTGGCCCAGCGCTATCACACCATTGTGTGCGAGCGCCAAGAGGTCACCGATCTGGTGGCGGCGGCCAAACTCGATAACGCGGTGGTATTGGTTCAGACCGATCCTGGGGACCTGTGGACGATGGAGGGTGATGACTTGGCCCGCAACGGTATCGATGCCAATGGGCCGGTATTGTACGCGCGCGGCGATCTGGTCAGTGTCGCCAAAATTCGCGCGCAGATGCCAAATCGTCGCCTGTATATCTACCGAAGGGAGGATTGGGAGGACCAGGGTAGTCTCAGGGAAATACCCTAGGCCGTGGGGTGGGGGGCGAACGACATTTGACAATGTGCGGATTGGGGTGTGTATTCTGGAGAAAGTGAAACTTCCGGGTCGGTTTCCCAGAATGGGTTAGCCGACGAGTCGTCTTTTGCGCGGCAGGCGTGGCATGAACATCAATAACTGGTCGTTTCGGCTAAAAATATTCTTCATCCTGGGCGTGTCACTTTTCGGTGTGGCGCTTACGGTGGGGCTGGGCCTTAACACACTCTACGACGAGATGATTGGCAATCGCCGAGTCAAAACCCAGCAGCTGGTCGATGTCGCCCACGGCGTGGTCATGCATTACGTCTCTGAGGCCAAGGCGGGCCGGATGGGCACCGAAGAGGCCCAATCGGCAGCCAAATCGGCGCTGAAGGGGCTGCGCTATGGCGGCTCGGAATATTTCTGGATCCAAGACTTGACCCCCCGCATGGTCATGCATCCGATCAAGCCGGAACTCGACGGCAAGGATCTGAGCGAGGCCAAGGATCCCACGGGCAAGAGGTTGTTCGTCGCGTTTGCGGATACGGTCAAGGCCAACAAGGCCGGGTTCGTCGAGTATCTGTGGCCCAAGCCCGGCTTCGAAAAGCCGGTGCAGAAGGTGTCCTATGTCAAGGGCGTTGAGGATTGGGGCTGGTTGGTCGGTTCCGGCATCTATATCGACGACGTCGCCGCCACCTTCCAGCGCGAGGCCTCGATCCAGGCTGCCTGGGTGGCCGGCATTTCCATCCTGGTGCTGCTGACGTCGTGGTTCATTGGCAACACCATGGTCACGGCGATGGGGATGATCAGCACCGGCATGGCCCGTTTGGCCGCAGGCGACACTTCGATTGACGTGTCCGGTCATGGCCGTACCGACGAGTTCGGCGACATGCTAAAGGCGGTGACGGTGTTCCGTGACAACGCCATCGAAGTGAAGCACCTTCACGAGGAGCAGGAAGCGGAGCGGCATAAAGCCGAGCAGGAACGTCATCGCACCTTGGGCAATCTCGCCGAGGAGCTTGATCACGGAGTGTCCGGCGCTGCCCAGGCGGTGAGCGCTGCCGCCAGCCAGATGCGCAACACCGCCACCGCGATGACCCAATTCGCCGATCGCGCCAGCGAGGAGACCTCGGTGGTCGCAGCCGCCGCCGAAGAGACCTCGGTCAATGTCGAGACGGTGGCCGCCGCCGCCGAAGAATTGTCCGCCTCGATCTCCGAGATCGCCCGCCGGGTTGGCCGTTCCAGCGAGATCGCCCAGGACGCCGTCGAGGCGGCTCGGCGCACCGACGAAGTGGTGCGCGGCCTGTCCGATGCCGCCGCTCGGATTGGCGAAGTGGTCAAGATGATCAACGATATCGCCGGCCAGACCAATCTTCTGGCGCTGAATGCCACCATCGAGGCGGCGCGGGCGGGGGATGCCGGCAAGGGCTTCGCGGTTGTGGCCAACGAGGTCAAAAGCCTGGCCAACCAAACAGCCAAGGCCACCGACGATATCTCGACCCAGATCACCGCCATTCAGGCCAGTTCAGGCGATGCGGTGCGGGCGATTCAGGATATCGGCTTGACCATTGAAAACATGAACGCCATCGCCTCGGACATCGCCGCCGCCGTTGAACAGCAAGGCTCGGCGACCCAGGAGATCGCCCGGAACGTCGCCGAAGCGGCTCGGGGGGCCCAGGAGGTGTCCAGCCATATCGTCAGCGTCAACCGCAACGCAGGGGAGACCGGAGCCGCCGCTCGCGATGTGTTGTCGGCTGCGGACGGCTTGGCCCGCGATTCCCATGCCTTGACCGACGGCCTACAAAGCTTCCTGGCCGGCGTTCGCAAGATGTAGGCGGGGGATGGTGACGCGGCTCTCGACGCGTCACCATCGGTCCGTTTAGGCGCGGGCGGCGACCGCGCCGTGGGCACGGGCCGCCAACGGGGCGGCATCGTCGTGGATGGTTGATAATTCCTCGGGATAGGCGGTGATCTGGTGAATGGCCAGATCGGCGCCCATGAACTCCTCTTCGGGCGATAGACGAATTCCCAGGCTGACCTTCAGCCCGCCATAGACCGCCAAGCCGGCGGCGAAGGCAAACGCGATTCCGGTCGCGGTGCCGGCCAATTGCGCCAGCGGGCTGACGCCGCCCAGCCCACCCAAGGCTTCAAGCCCGAACACGCCACAGGCCAAGCCGCCCATGGTGCCGCACAGCCCGTGCAGCGCCCAAACGCCGAGCACGTCATCGATCTTCCACTTGTTCTGGCACAGGTTGAAGGCCCAGACGAACAGCGCGCCGGCGATGCCGCCGGTCACCAGGGCGCCGATCGGATGCATGACGTCGGACCCGGCACAGACCGCTACCAGACCGGCCAGCGCGCCGTTATGGACGAAGCCGGGATCGTTCTTGCCGACGAACAGAGCGGTCAGGATGCCGCCGACCATCGCCATCAGCGAGTTCAGCGCCACCAGGCCGGAAATGCCGTCCATGCTTTGGGCGCTCATTACGTTGAAGCCGAACCAGCCGGCGCACAGTATCCACGAACCCAGGGCCAGGAAGGGGATATTGGATGGCGGGATCGCCACCACATGGCCATCGCGCCGATAGCGGCCCTGACGCGCTCCCAGCATCAACACGGCGGCCAAGCCGATCCAGCCGCCCACGGCATGGACCACCACCGAGCCGGCGAAGTCGTGGAAGGACTCGCCGAAGCTGGATTTGATCATATCCTGCCAGCCCAGCCGGGTGCCCCAGGCCATACCCTCGAAGGTCGGGTAGACGAGACCGACCAGGATCGACGTGGCGATCACCTGCGGCCAGAACTTGGCGCGCTCGGCGATCCCGCCGGAGACGATCGCCGGAATTGCGGCGGCAAAGGTGCACAAAAAGAAGAACTTGACCAGATCGTAGCCGGCGGGGGCAAACCCGGCGCCGGCCACCTTGCCCGAAATCACCCCAGCGCTGGCGATAAAGCCAATGCCATAGGCGATGCCGTAGCCGACGAAGAAGTAGACAACGGTCGAAATCGCGAAGTCACAAATGATCTTCACCAAAGCATTGACCTGATTCTTCTTGCGGACGGTGCCGGCCTCTAGAAAGGCGAAGCCGGCATGCATCGCCAGCACCATAACAGCGCCCAAGAGTACAAAAAGAACATCAACGCCAGTTCTTGTCGTTTCCATTGATAACCTCTATCACCCGATGGTCCGCCCCGTAGGGATGGCCGGCGCCAATCACGCCGCGTGCCAAGTTGGTCACAGGCAAGAAAGATAGTGATTACATATACTTATGATATGAGCAAGAAATATGCGCAGATGGCGTGGCGAAAAAATGATCATAAAAGCGCAAAAATCGCCCAAATAGCGGGCATTCGTGGCGGCTCTGGCGCGGGCCAGCCGGTCAGTCTGGTGCAAAAATTATGCACAAAATCTACATGTCGAATATTTATGCAGACAAAATTTTCGGCGGCGCACGATCATTTCGTCGCTCAGGCCGATCCACACCGCACGAAACGCCGCGCAGGGGAGAGCCGTAGAGAGATTTAGGGGAGGACGCGCCAGATCCCAGGGACTGGGAAATGGCGCGAGTGACGGGACTCGAACCCGCGACCTCCGGCGTGACAGGCCGGCGCTCTAACCAACTGAGCTACACCCGCAATTCGTCGAGGGCCGGGGATATAGCAGCCTCCCGGAGGGGACGCAAGGGGAGAAATCGCCTTTGTCGCTTGATGTGATTTTCGGTCCCCTCGATGCCGCGCCGTCTGGTGAAGAGGGGGCGGAATCGAATACCATTCGGAGGCGAGATCACCTGGGCCAGCGGAGCGACTGAATGGCGGACATCGTCAACCTCAACCGGGTTCGCAAGGCCAAGGTCAGGGAAGAAGCCCAAAGTCGGGCCGAAGCCAATCGCTTGGCCTTCGGACGGCCCAAGGCGGTCAAGGACGAGGCCCGCCGGCTGGCCGATTTGGCCGAGCGCGAACTGGACGGCAAAAAGATCGACGGGCCGAAGAATGATTAATACCGGCGGGTCAATGAATTGACCCGCCGTATGGCCCCTCGCCGGGCGCGGCCTTCGGCCGCTTGGCCGCCGCCTCAACGGCGGCAGGACCAGCGACCGCAAGTCAAGACTTACGGTCACTGGTATAACTCTTCCGCCAGAAGTGCCGCGCCTCGCGGTAGGTTTCCCAGGCCTTGGCCGCCTCGGCCAACAATTTCGGGCGTCGGCCCGCGTGCCACCCGGCCACCAGCCCGGCCGCCCAGGCGCACGGGCCGTCGTGGCGGCCGCCGGCCAGACGGGTGGCTGCCACCGCGATATCGTTTAATTGGCCGAGTAGATCCTGAAGATCGGCCAGTCCGGCGAGAAAGCCGGTCGTTGCCTTGGCTGGGAACAGCGGCGCGAAGAATTCGCCAGCATAGCGCAATTGCTTGCCCAGGATGCGGGTGTGGTGCAGGTCAGTCTCGGACAGCTTGGCCAAATCCTCGCCACCGGCCGCGCGTAGCCGCTTATCCCGCTTGGCCAGGGTGCGGCGGGCGAAGGGCTGGATCGGCTCGTCGAGCAAGGGCTGGCGGTCGGGTGCTGCCAACCAGTCGCCGGCCTCGACCCACTCGGCCACGGTTAACAGCAAGTTGGTGAAGCGGCGGTCGGCCACCGCCGCCAGCGCCTCGGCCAGATGGCGGTCGTGTTCTGCCCGCCATTGGGCGCGCAGCGCCGCTAGCGGCGCCGTCTCGGGGTGGGCAGCCATCACCGGCTCGACGATTTCGGCCAGAAACACGTCGTCGTCGCGGGCGGGACCGAGATGCCCGAGCAGCCAGCCGATCTCGGCACGCACCGAAGCCAGTTGGGGGCCGGCGGTGGCGTCGCGGAACACCCGCATGGCCGAGCGTAGGCGGCGCAGCGCCACCCGCATTTGGTGGATGGCCTCAGGATCACGGGTCGCCAGCAGGCAGCGCTCGTTGGCTAGCAATTGATCCAGGCAGTTCCGAGCGATGGCGCGAAAAGCGGTGCCGACGGTGAGGCGGTCGCTCATTGCCACCGTCTTGGCCTTGAGCGGCAGCGGCGGAGTTCCCGCCGCCAATTGATAACCACGATCCGATTTGGCCAGGACCAGCAGCCGGGCCGGCACCGCCGCCGCGATCTGGTGGGCCAAAGCGAAGAGATGATGGGGCGAACCGCTCACCAATTCCAGCTCGGCCTCGCAGACCGGCTCGCAGACGTCACCAGCATCGACCTCGCCCCGGTCCAGTGCCAGCGCCACTTGCCACTCAGCTTCGCCCAGATGATAGAGGGTGCGGCGCAGCCTGGTGGAGAATACCGGCGCCAGTTGGGCCAGGGCTTCCGGCGGCCTCAGCACTGCCAGACCGGTGGAGCGCAGCAGGGTGGGGTCGGGGAAGTCGCCGTCGAGCGGCCATTCCCATTCACGGCGGGCGATCAGGCCGGCACCCCGGCTTCCCGCAGTCTTGACCGTCAACTGGTGCCGCCGCCCGTTGGCGCGGACCCGCACAGATACACCGCACCGGGCCAGGGCTAGGTCGGGCGTGTCCCAATAGATCGAACTGAGCTGTGCCGAGGTGGTGGCGCCTTGGCGTAGCCGCCGAAGCAAAGGATGGCGGCGCAACCGGGCCATGTCCCCGGGCTCGAACCGAAGTTTCAACTCGATGTCGTCGCCGTCCATCCCCGTCTTATAGCATAAGGCCCGCTATCCGCGATTAAGGAAGTGTGAACCAGCTTGCGCCATTGTAGTCTTACGCGTGTCTATTGGGCGCGCGTCACCACAATGGTGCGCCATGCGCGGTTCCAGGGGGAAAGACGATGGGGAAGGCCTCTCGAGTTGCGCCGATGCTGGCGGCAATGTCGCTGGTGGTGGGGCTGTCCGGCTGTGGCTCGCCGATTGATCTCAGCGGTGCCGAGGACACGGTGGCCTCGATCATGCCGAGCGAACGGCCGTCCGATCGCGCCCTGACCGCGCTGGCTCATGGCGATATCGGCAATGCCGAGAATTACGCCCTGACCGCCCTGCGGAAGACCCCCAAGGACCCCACCGCGCTGATGGTGGCCGGGCTGGTCTACCAGCAGACCGGCCGCTACGATTTGGCCCGGCAATATTACGAGGTCATCCTCACCAACAACATCGTCGCCTCCCTGATGGTGCCCGGCGATAACGGCGTGATGCAGCCGCGCTCGGTGCTTGATATTGCCAAGGCCAATATCGAGACGATCGACAAGATCACCGGCCGCAAGGTGCCCCATTCCGTGGCGGATTCGGGGCGGGCGCCCGGAGCCGATTTCATCATGACCCCGGTCAACGACGCGGAAACCAACGTGGCCGGCCGGTTTCGCATTCTCAAGCGATTGCTCGACGAGGATCTGATCACCCCCGATGAATACGCGAGCCGGCGCCGCGTCAATATCGGCGCTTTGCTGCCCCTGACGGCGCCGCCGCCGGCCCAAGGCCTGGAGCGACCGACTCCTTCGGACACCCAGATCGTTCAGCGTTTGAAAGCGTTGAAGGTGGCGGTCGAGGCCCGCGAACTGGCGCCCCGGGAGCAGACCGAGGAACGCCAGATCATCCTCGATGCATTGCTGCCGGCGCAGCCGCGCGCCACGACGCTGCCACCACTGGCACCCAGGGACATGCTGGAGGCGGCCCAGGCGGCTGGGCGGGCCGAGCGGATGCGGGCGGCCGGGTTGATTTCGTCGGAGGAAATGGCCCGCGAAAAGTCGGCGTTGGATATGGTGCTCGACGCCCCCCCCAGCGGCAAGGCGCCGGAGGGCACCGCCACGGGGCTGCGCTATGGGCCGCTGCCGGCGGCAGGCACTACGGCGATTCCGGTCACCAGCCAGCCTCTGGCCGCCAAGGCGGCGAAGTGGGGGGTGTCGGTCGGTCTGGCCAAGAGCGAGGAAGCGGCAGCCACCGCCTGGGATGGCGTCAAGGCCAAGTTCCCCGAGGATCTTGGGGCCTTGCAACTGATGGCCAAGAAGGTCGAATTGCGTGAAAAGGGCACCCGTTGGCGGGTGCTGGCGGGGCCGTTGGACAGTCGCGAAGCCGCGCTGAAGCTATGCAAGACGCTCAAATTGCACAGGCAGTCCTGCGATCCCGCGCCCCTCGACAAATAGCCGGGGGATTAGACGCTCCGGGGCTTGCGCGCCCGGACGCGTCGGCATATAGTCACCTTTCGCCCCAATCGCTGGGACCTGTCATCAAGGCTTCATAAAGAAGCCTTGACGGAGTTCCCGCCGGGGCGTAGAACCCGCCCTCGCCGCGCACCGATGTGCAAAACGATGGTGGGCGACGAAGAAAAAAAGATGTTGACGCCGGGCCGGCGATTAAGTAGAAACCGGCCTCCCGCTGAGAGCGGGGCGGTGGTTCCGGTGTAAAGCTGGGGTTTCTGTGAAGGACTGGAGACGGTTCTTCTGCTCTTTGACAAGTGAAGACGCAAGGAAGGGATGCGCAGGCGGCGCCGGTCCGTAAGACACGGACCGTTTGAAGCCAGTGCATCTTGTCAGCAATGCGTGATGTAAATGCTTTGGACGAGCTCCGTTTCCATTAGGTTTCGGCCTGAATGGAAGTCAACTTGAGAGTTTGATCCTGGCTCAGAACGAACGCTGGCGGCAGGCTTAACACATGCAAGTCGAACGATCCCTTCGGGGATAGTGGCGCACGGGTGAGTAACGCGTGGGAATATG
>Ga0316222_1004057_pt1 | contig 13737 bp, 14 predicted proteins | sample TBH18011metaG_FD_206008 | JGI IMG/M metagenome (GOLD analysis project Ga0316222, IMG submission 206008) | Freshwater microbial communities from Trout Bog Lake, Wisconsin, USA - TBH18011 | ecosystem: Environmental > Aquatic > Freshwater > Lake > Hypolimnion/Profundal zone | place: USA: Wisconsin...
GCAGCGCGCCGAACAAGCGGCGGGCAGCCCCATTTCCATTCTCGTCAACAACGCCGGCGTGCATCTAAAAAAATTCGCCGTGGACATCACGCCGGAAGAATTTCAAACCGTTTTCAGCACGCATGTCCTCGCGGCGCACGCGCTGACGCGGGCGCTGATTCCCGGCATGGTTGCGCGTGGTCGCGGCTCGATTTTGTTCACGTCCTCGATGGCGGCGTTCATGGGCGTGCCGCAGGTGATGGCTTACGCGGCGGCGAAGAGCGCTTATTTTGGTATGGTTTCCACATTGTCAACCGAGCTGGCGGCGAAAGGCGTGCGCGTGAACGCTATCGCGCCCGGCTGGATTTTCAGCGAGATGTCGCGCAAGGCATTGGACAACGATCCGGCGCGCAAAGCCAAAGTGCTTTCGCGAATTCAAATGGGCCGCATGGGTCAGCCGGAAGACGTCGGCTGGGCGGCGGTTTATCTGTGCTCGCTGGCGGCGAATTACGTCACCGGCGTCACGCTGCCGGTGGACGGCGGCGCGGCGGTCGGTTTTTGACCAGACCAGAAGCAATATGAAATAAGCCTGATAACTGAAGCAAAAAAAATAACCATGAGCATGTTCAACACTTTTGGCCACGCCTCCGACAATGCCGGACGGAAGGAAAACACCCTGCGCAAACTCGACCGCCTGCACAAGGCGCTGCGACACGAGGAACCAGATCGCGTGCCGATCAGCGATTTTTTCTGGGGCGGCTTCACGCGGCGCTGGCGTCAGGAACTCGGCCTGCCGGACGACGCCAATCCATATTATTATTATGACCTCGACTGGATTGTGACCGTGCCGAACATGGACCCGTGGATTCGTCCGTTCGAGACGCTCAAGGAAGACGCCGAGGAAGTGGTGGTGAAAACCGGATTCGGAGCGATCATGCATAAAATCCACAGCCTGCCGATGCCGGAGATGCGGGCATGGGAAATTGATTCCTTTGAAAAACTGGAGCGTTGCACGTTTGATGATCCGCGCGACCGGCGGCGATTTTTTGAAGGCGGCGACAATCAGGTTGCCGGCGTTGGTGACGGTTTCGAGCGCAATTCGCCGCCGTGGATTGACACGGTGAAGTCGCTGCGGCCGGATTTTCCCGTGTTCGGCAGCATGATGGAAGTCAGCGAATGTCTCACGCGGCTCATCGGCCAGCAAAACGCGATGCTCTGGATGGGCGAGGAACCGGAGCGCATGGGCGCGGTCATCAACCGCCTCGGCGCGCATTACCTCGAATGTGCCAAGGCGGAGATTGACGCGGGCAAGGGCCTGCTCGACGGCTTTGTGATCTGGGGCGACGTGGCCTACAAAAAAGGAATGTTTTTCTCGCCGAAATACTGGCGCGAGTATTTCAAACCGTGGGTGGCGCAGATGGCGGAATACGCGCACGCGAACGGACTGCCGGTGATTTATCACGGCTGCGGCAACGTGAAGACGATTCTGCCCGATTACATTGAGATTAAAATTGACGCCTACAATCCGCTCGAAGTAAAAGCTGGGATGGACTGCGTGGAATTGCGCCGGCAATACGGCCATCGCATGGGCATCTGTGGCAACAGCGACATGCAAATCTGGGAAACGGGCGATCGTGACGCCATCCGCCGAGAAGTGCTGCGCAAGCTGAACGCGGCGCGCGGCGGCGGCTACATTTTCCAATCCGACCATTCCGTGAGCAGTGCCGTGTCGGGACAAACTTATGATTACATCGTGAAGCTGGTGCGCGAGTTCGGGAATTATCCGATTCGTCTGCCGGCGGAATTTGAAGAAAAAATCTGAACATGCCACCACTTGCCGCCAGCATTTTCTTTCACGCCATCGGCGCCACCGCCGCCGCGTGCTGCTATGTGCCGCAGAAAAAAGTCCAAGGCTGGTCGTGGCAATCCTACTGGCTGACGCAGGCGGCGTTCTGCTGGCTGCTGCTGCCGATCATCGGCGCGTTTCTCACCGTGCCGGATTTCTGGCAAGTGGTGCAAACCGCGCCGCGCAGTGCGATGTTGAACAGTTTTCTGCTCGGCGCGGCTTATGGCATCGGCGGCACGGCGTTTGGCGTGGCGATTCGTTACGTCGGATTTTCCATCACTTACGCGGCGGCCATCGGGGTTTCCACGGTGATGGGCACGGCCTACGCCATCGCGAAAGGCGGCACGACGCTCGCGGATGCCGGCGCGAACATCCACGCATTTCTGGCCAAGACCGGTGCGCAGTGGGTGGTCATCGGCATTGCGATCGGCGTGGTAGGCGTGGTTTTCTGTGGCGTGGCCGGGCGCTGGAAAGAACGGGATCAGGTGCCCGCCGGCAGCGCGCCGTCGAGCGGAAATAATTTGTTCATCGGCCTCGCGCTCTGTTTGCTCGCCGGAGTTTTGTCGGCCGTCTATGGCATTTCGCTCACCGAAGGCGCGCCCATCGCCAAGCTCGCGGAAGCGCACGCCGTCGGCCACAAGATTCTCGGCATTGACGCCGCCACGTTTTGCAGCAACGCGATTTATCCGTTCTCGAATTCCGGCGCGTTCCTGACCACGGCGCTTTACTGCCTGTTCCTGCATCGCAAACACAAGACGCTCGGTGAAATCGTCGTGCTGCCCGAAGGCAAGGAAAAGGCCAGCCTGCCCGTCAACTGGGCGATGGCCATCCTCACCGGCTGCTTGTGGTATGGGCAGTTTTTCTTCTACGGCTTCGGCCATTTTTACATCATGAAAGTCGCCGGATTCGAGCAGACCTGCTGGGCGATTCACATGATTCTGCTGATCCTGCTGGGCACGCTCATCGGCGTGGTGTTCAAGGAATGGAAAGCCTGCCGCCCGCGCACTTACGCCTTGCTGGGTGTCGCCATCGGCCTGCTCATCTGCGGCAAACTGTTGCTCGATTACGGAAATTATCTCGGCACCTGCGCCCATCAATAAAATTATGAAACGCTACGGCTCCATCATCGCTGTCCGCGACGAAAAACTCGCGGAATACAAAAAGCTGCACGCCGCCGTCTGGCCCGACGTGTTGAAAATGATCAAAGCTTGCAACATCCGGAACTACTCGATTTACCTGCGCAAACTGCCGGACGGGCGGCATTACCTGTTCAGCTATTTTGAATACACCGGCAGCGACTTTGCCGCCGACATGGCGAAAATGGCCGCCGATCCGACCACGCAAAAATGGTGGGAAGTTTGCATTCCCTGCCAACAACCGCTGGACGACCGCGCGCCCGGCGAATGGTGGGCCGGCATGGAAGAAGTGTTTCACCAGGATTGATTTTTTTGAGAATGAATTCACCACGACTCCAAGGCAAAATAGCGATTGTCACTGGTGGCAGTGCCGGCATCGGCGCGGCCATCGTGCAACGCTTCGTTGCCGAAGGCGCGCGGGTGCTCGTTGGCGATCGCGACCAACCGCGCGGCGATTTGTTATGCCAGCAAATCGGACCGTCCGCCGTGTTTCACGGCTTGGATGTGGCAGATGCGGCTTCGTTTGCGGACGCGATTCAATGCGCGGTCAAAATGTGGGGCCGGCTCGATATTCTCGTAAACAATGCCGGCATCGCCTTGCCTGCAGCGACGGTGCAGGACACTAATTTGGATCAGTTCGAGCAACTGGTGGATGTCAACATCCGCAGTGTTTTTCTCGGTTGCAAACTGGCTTATCCGCACCTCAAGGCGTCGCGCGGCTGCGTGCTGAACATTTCCAGCATGGCGGGTGTGACCGGCCAGGAGCGGCACGCGGTTTACGGCGCGACCAAGGGCGCGATCAATGCGCTCACCAAATGCGCCGCCGTGGATTGGGGCCGCGACGGCATCCGCATCAACGCCCTGTGTCCCGCCGGCGTCTGGACCAACACGCTCCGGGTGTGGATGAAGATGCAGCCCGACGCGGCGGGCATTGACACTTATCTCAAACAAATTCACGCGCTGGGCTACTGCCCCGAACCGGAAGAGATCGCTTCCGTCGCGGCGTTCCTGTGCAGCGACGAGGCGAAATTTATCACCGGCTGCCTCATGCCCGTTAGCGGCGGCAGCGAGTGCGGCTACAATGTTCACGCGCCCGTCACACTGGCTGATCCTCATTCTTGAATTGACCAAACAGACAACAACAAACGGAAAAACAAAAACATTATGATCGAACTAAAACAACTCCACGAAGCCATCCTCAACGGCGATGCCAAAACCGCCAAAGCCGTCACCGAACAAGCGCTCGCCGCCGGTCACGAACCGCTCAAGCTCGTTCAGGAATACATGATGCCCGCGATGAACGAAGTGGGCCGCCGCTTCGAGTGCAACGAGTATTTCGTGCCGGAACTGTTGCTCGCGGCGCGCGCGATGAAAGCCGCGCTGGAATTGCTCCGACCGCTGCTGGCCGCCAAAGGCAACCAACCGGTGGGCCGCGTGGCGCTCGGCACGGTGAAGGGCGATCTGCATGACATCGGCAAGAATCTCGTCGGGGCCATGCTCGAAGGCGGCGGCTACGAGGTGATTGATCTGGGCGTGAACGTGACCCCGGAACAATTCATCGCCGCGATCAAGGACAAGAAAGCGAACATCGTGGCGATGTCGGCGTTGTTGACGACGACGATGCCCTCGATGAAAACCACGATTGACGCAATGAAAGCGGCGGGCGTGCGCGATCAGGTCAAGATCATCGTGGGCGGCGCGCCCATCACTGAAAAATTCGCTTTGGAAATCGGCGCGGACGGTTTCAGCGAAAGCGCGGCCGGGGCGGTTTCTGCCGCGCATAAAGCCGTCAACGGTTAATCCCAGTTTATGAAATTTAATCATCTTGTTCTCCAGTCGCCCCGCCGCTTGGCCTTGCCGATCTCAATGTATCCCGGCCTGGCGCTGACCGGCGCGAAAGTTTCCGACATCGTCACCAATCCGCAGGCGCAACTCGCCGCGCAGGCGGCAATCCGGCAGCGCTATCAGTCGCCGTTCGTTCTGTGCGCGATGGATTTGAGCGCGGAGGCGGAGGCGTTCGGCTGCACAATCGCGGTTTCCGATTCCGAAGTGCCGACCGTGACGGGACGCCTGATTACGAGTCAGGAACAGGCGGACAAACTCGCCGTGCCGCAACCGGGCGACCGCCGCACCGGCGTTTATCTCGAAGCCGTGCGCCTGCTCCGACAGATGCCCGGCCAGCCGTTTGTATTTGCCGGCTGCATCGGGCCGTTCTCGCTGGCCGCGCGCCTGGTCGGCGTGAGCGAGGCGATGGAGTTGACGATTGCCGAACCGGAATTGATGCACACGCTGCTGGAGAAATGCACTGTCTTCCTGACGAATTACCTCAAGGCGTTCCGCGCCGCCGGCGCGCACGGCGTCATCATGGCCGAACCCGCCGCCGGTCTGCTTTCGCCGCGCGGACTGTCAGCGTATTCCAGCGCCTATGTCAAACGCCTCGCCGCCGAAGTGGGCGACGAATCATTCAACATCGTGTTGCACAACTGCGCGGCGAAATTGCTGCACCTGCCGGCCATTCTGGAAACCGGCTTGAAGGCGTTTCATTTCGGCGCACCGATGGACATTGTGGCTGCGCTCGGCAAAGTCGCGCCCGACGTGATTCTCTGCGGCAACCTCGATCCGGCTGGCGTTTTTGTGCAAATGCCGCCCGCGGAAATCACGGTCAAGGCCGCGCAATTGCTCACGGCCACGACCGCGCATCGCAATTTCGTTCTCTCATCCGGCTGCGATCTGCCGCCGAACGCGCCGCTTGCCAGCTTGGATGCGTTTTACGCCGCCTTGAAACAAGCAAACGCCGCCGCGCACTAAAGGGATATGACCCCCAAACAACGTATTCTCGCCGTCCTGAACCGGCAGCCGGTGGATCGTCTGCCGGTGGATCTCTGGCACACGCCGGAAATCGCCGCCGCGTTGCGCAGCCATTTCAACGTGGCCGATGACTTCGCCATGTGGCGGGCGCTGGGACTCGACAAGATTGTCTGGGATTTCATGGACTACCGCACCGAGGCCGGCGAACGCGCCGGCGGCCAGTCCGGGGCGGGTGCCGAAGCCGGCGGGGCGCGGACGATGTGGGGCGTGCCGCTCACAAATATTCAAGCCGGCGAAGCCAGCTACGCGGAGTTTGGTTCTGCGCCGCTCGCGGATTTCAATACGCCGGCAGCGCTGGAAAATTATCCGTGGTGGCCAAGCGTGGAACGCTTTGATTATGACGCTGCCGTGGCCTTGGCAAAAAAAGCGTCGCCGGATTACGCGGTCATCGGCCCGTGGGTTTCGTTCTACGAAATTTACTGCCAGTTGCGCGGACTGGAGCAGGCGATGATGGATCTCGTCGAAAATCCCGAACTGGTGGAAGCCATTCTGGACCGCATCGAGACGATTCAGACGGAGATGATGAAAAAGTTTTTCGCCCTGGCCAAAGGACATTTGGACCTTGTGTTCATCAGCGACGACATTGCCGGCCAAAAGTCGCTGCTGATGTCGCCGCGCCTGTGGCAGACGCATTTGCAGCCGCGCCTGAAACGCTGGTGCGATTTGATCCATGCGCACGGCCTGAAAGTTTTTTATCACACCGACGGCGCGGCACGGCCGCTGCTCAAGCCGATCCTCGATTGCGGCGTGGATGTGCTGAATCCGATCCAGCACGCTTGTCCCGGCATGGAGATGGCAGAGCTAAAAAAAGAATTTGGATCGCGCGTCATCTTCCATGGCGGCGTGGACAACCAAAGCATCCTGCCGCGCGGCACGGCGGCGCAAGTGCGCGCCGAGGTGAAAAACTGCCTGCAGACCTTGGGCGCGGGCCGCGCCGGTTTCATTTGCGCCTCCTGCCACAATGTCCAGCCCGGCACGCCGCTGGAAAACATTTTTGCGATGGTCGAAACCGTCCATCAATTCCGCCACGACTAAACTGCACTAAAAAAATTATTTATGACCTCACGCGAACGCATCCTTGCCGCCATTGAACATCGTCAACCCGACCGAGTGCCGACCGACCTCGGGGCCACGCCGAGCAGCGGCATCTCGGCCATCGCTTATGGCAACCTGAAAAAACATCTCGGCCTCACGCAAGGCAGCACGCGCGTCTATGACGTGGTGCAACAGCTTGCGCAGCCGGAAGATTTTATTCTGGATCGGTTCCGCATTGACGCGATTGACATCGGCCGCGCCTTCAACACCGAAGCCGCCGCCTGGCAGCCCACGATTCTCGCCGACGGTCAGGCCGCCGAATACCCTGCGTGGTTTCATCCCGAACCGCAGGCCGACGGCTCGTTCATCGCGCGGATGAAAGACGGCCTCGACATCGCGCACATGCCAGCGGGCGGGACGTTTTACGACCAAAGTTATTTTCCGTATCTCGACGGTTATCCGGCGGACTTCAGCCAACTCTCCGACGAAATGGGAAAAATCCTCTGGGCCGCGCTCGTCCACAGTCCGTGGGATCATGCGGGCGATCCCGGCTTCTGGGACACGCTCCGCGCCAAGGCGCTCGAACTCCGCCGCACCAGCGACCGCGCACTGATGATCGTCATCGGCTGCAATCTTTTTGAATGGGGCACGTTTCTCCGGCGCATGGACAATTTTCTCATGGATCTCGTCGCCGAGCCGGAGAAAGTCGAGGCGTTGCTCGACGCGCTGATGGAACGGCATCTCGCCGTGCTGGAAAAAGCCTGCCGCGCCGTCGGCGACGTCGCGGATGTCATCCGCTTCGGCGACGATCTCGGCACGAACGGCGGGCCGTTTATGTCGCCCAAAACTTATCGGCAACTGTTCAAGCCGCGCCACACGATGTTGTGCGACTATGTCCACAAAAATTCCCAGATGAAAACTTTCCTGCACTCGTGCGGCTCGATCCGCGCACTGATGCCGGACTTGATCGAAGCCGGTTACGACGTGATCAACCCGATGCAGACGACGTGCAAAGGCATGGAGGCGGAAGGCTTGAAGGCGGATTTCGGCAAGGACATCTGTTTCTGGGGCGGCGGCTGCGACACCAAAGCCATCCTGCCCAAAGGCACGCCCGCCGAAGTGAAAGAGCATGTGAAACGCCGGCTGGAAATCCTCATGCCCGGCGGCGGTTTTGTGTTCAACACCGTCCACAACATTCTGCCCGAAGTCCCGCCGCAAAATATCGTGGCGATGTTCGAGGCGGTCGAGGAATTCAACGCATGAGCCGTATTCATTAAATTTCCATCCGCGCCGACGGTTATTCCACGACTCAGGAAGTCGGCAGTAGTTGCGATATGAAGCCCTAAAAACTATGCGGGGAAAACCGCATTTCTTCAGCATAAACCTCTTGGAATGCCTCGTCTTCGTTGAGCGCCAGATGGCTCACGCGCCGGGCGACGGCATCCCATTCCGTCGCGTCTTGAAACAAACCCATCTTGGCGCCGAGCAGGGCCGTGTTGCCCGCCGGCGTGATTTTTTCAACAGGCAGTTTCAGCAGGCCGATTTTATGCGCGCTGGCCCGGCTGATGTAATTGCCAAACGCGCCGGCGAGATGCAGTCGGCGCAGTCCACCAAGTTCCACGCCGAATTGCTGCGTCAACAGGCGCAGCCCTGCGGCGACCGCGCCCTTGGCCAGTTGCAATTCCCGCACGTCGCCGGGTTTCAGGCTGACCGCTTCGGCCAGCGGCATTTGCGCCCCGACGGTCATCCTGCCATTCGGCAGAATCCAGCCCAGTTCCAGTCCGGCAGCCACGGCATCCACCAAACCGCTGCCGCAAAGCCCGCGCGCGGCGCCGCCGCCGATGACCCGGCAGACCAGCGCGCCGTTCTCTACCTGCACCTCGCTGATGGCTCCGGTGGCCGCGCGCATTCCCTGAGAAATGCGCGCACCTTCAAATGCCGGCCCGGCGGCGGTGGAGGTGCATACCATTTTTCCGCGATGGCCCACGACGACTTCGCCGTTCGTGCCGAGATCCATCAGGGCCGTCAGTTCGTCGCGCTCATGCAGGCCGGTGGCGATGATGCCCGCCAAAATGTCCGAGCCGACAAAACTGCCGAGGCCGGGCATGAATTCCACCGTCACTGTGTCCGGCAAATTCCAGCCGAGGGCGCGTGGCGAAAATGAGAAACGCCCAGATTTGTCTGATTCAAAGGGATGTTCCGCCAGCGGCGCGACGCTCAATCCGCAAAAGAGATGGTGCATGACCGTGTTGCCCACGATGACGACGCGGTTCAACGGCTGCGCCGTCTGGCGGTCGCCGAGGAGTTGCAAAATCATTTCGCCAAGCTGGGCGCGGATCAGCTGCGTGAGTTCCACCTGGCCTCCGCGCGTGGCGTATTCGACGCGGCTCATCAGATCGCTGCCGTGGCGAGCCTGGGGATTGAGCGCGGTCTGCACGCCCAGCACGTTGCCGCTGGCCAGATCCACCAGTTGCGCGGCCAGCGTCGTGGTGCCGAGGTCAATCGCCACGCCCAGCCCGCTGGCGGGTGTGAACGCGAAAGAGGTCTGGTCGGCGAGCACGGAAATTTCCCACTGCGCAAGCTCCAGTTCCAGATCGCCGGCCAGCGTGTGACGACAGGCCATGCGCCAGCCCGCGTCCAGTTCCGCCCGCGTGAGCCGGGTTGCTTCTTCAGCGCTGACGGGCAGATGTCCGCACAGGACTTTTACCCGGCAACCTTGGCAGCGACCGCGACCGCCGCAGGGAAACTCCACGCCCTGCGCAAACAACACATCTTGCAGGCGCGTGCCGGCGGCAACTTCGAGTTGCTGTCCGGCGGGGGAAAGCTTGAGCTTGGGCATGATTAGATTTTTTCCGCGCCGATGAGCTGCGCGTCAGAACGCAGCGCGACGCGCTCGCCGGGGCACAGTTTCAAAAATTCTTTTTCGTTCCACTCCGCGTCGAGCAACCGCCGCAGCCAGCCGAGATCGCCGGGGAGCCGGTCGAATTTCCATTGGCGTTTCGCTGCGATGTCGCGGGCGACGCATTCCCATTTCTTGGCCGCCGGCACGGGCGTTTCAATGAATGCCAGCCGCTGGTAGTGCTGGGTGAAATCGGCGAATTGTTCCAACAGGAAATCGGCGTTTTCCTCGCCGTATTTTTCCACCAGCGCGGCGCGCGTCACGTTGGAGTTGGGGCCGAAGGTAAAATTCTGCAGCCGCACGTCGCCGTTCAGCGGGGAATTTTCCAGCCATCCGGCGCTCTGAAAATAGGTGCCGGGCTGGGCTTCAAGCTGTGCCAGATAGCAGGCTGACGACCCGAGCAGAATGCCGAGACAGTCATGGGCGCGGGGAATGATGACCGGCAGCGCCTTGGCCGTGAGGCCGATGACGCCGCGATTGCACAGGCCGTAGGCGATGAGGACGGCGTCGAATTCTTCCGGCGCAGCGCTGTCGATCGCCGCTTGCAGCGCGGTGCGGAGAGCGTCCGCCGGGCGCTCGTGCAGGCTCATTTCTAGCCAGCGCAGGGTGAGTGAATGCTTGGCACCGGCGGCGAGCAGTTCGATTTCCCGCTGGAAAACCGGACAGGCAAGGACGAGCAACCGGAGCGGATTCATGTTTGTTGGTCGGGCAACCGTTGGCGGGCGGCGCGTATGAATTCAGGCGAAGTGCCGCAGCAGCCGCCGATAAAGTTCGCGCCAGCGGCGAGCAGTGCTGGGATGAAACTGGCGAATTCCTGCGGCGTGGTTTCGTAAATGGCTTTGCCGTCCACCATTTTCGGCAAACCGGCGTTGCCCTTGATCCAGACGGGCTGGCCGTTTGCGGCGGCTTTGAGCCGGGCGCAAATTTTCACGAAGCCGGCGATGCCCTGGCCGCAGTTGGAGCCGATGGCATCCGCGCCCGCTTTGATCAAGCCCGCAGCCGCCTGTTCTGGCGTCACGCCCATCAGCGTGCGATTTTTGTCCTTGCCGGAATCAAACACCATGCTGGCAACAACCGGCAGGCCGGTGGCTTTCGCGGCGCGGATGGCAATGGCCGCTTCGTCCAAATCCGCCAAAGTTTCGATGACCAGTCCGTCGGCTCCGCCGCGCACCAGAGCGGCGGCTTGTTCGCTGAACGCGGCGAACAGTTCTTCCGCCGTCACGTCGCCGTTCATCAGCATCTTGCCGCTCGGTCCAATGGAGGCGAAAACGAGCGCCCGGCCCGCCGCCGCTTCCAGCGAAAGCCGCGCGCCGGCTTCGTTGACTTCCTTCACTTTGTCCGCCGTTCCGGCTTCCGCGAGGCGAAAGCGGTTGCCACCAAAAGTATTGGTCAGGATGACTTGCGAGCCGGCTTCGACATAGGCGCGCGCGACTCCGGCAACCTTCTGCGGTTGGGTGAGGTTCCATAAATCGGGCGTATCGCCGGGCGCGAGGCCGCGGGCTTGGAGTTGTGTGCCCCACGCGCCATCGGTCAGAACCGGGCCGCGGGCCAATAGTGCTTGCAGAGTGGGATGCAGGTTCATATGAGCGCTTTGATTTCCCACAGTGCAACTGCTTTTGGCGCCCATCGCCAGAAAAATTTTCAGCGAAGTTAACTCGGGTTTTTCGGCAGGTCGACGGCGATGGACTTGAGTTTTGGCGGCGGGCCGAACGATATGCATTTCAAGCTCGGCACGGCGGTCGGCATCCGCGTGGCGAATAATTTGATTCACGATGCGCCGCGCAATGCGGTGCTGGTCATGGGGCAGGACAATGTATTTTGAATACAACGAACTTTTTTACTACGGTTTTCAATCCGGCGATGTCGGCGCGTTTTATTCGTGGCTGGACTGGACGATTCGCGGTCTGGTCATCCGCTACAATTTTATTCACGATACTGTCGGCGGTGTGAATCCCGACGACGGCGCGGCGGGTGATTTGATTTACGGCAATGTTTTTGCCGGCGACCGTGTGGGCGTGTGGATTGCCTCCGGCCCGGATCATCAAATCATCAACAATATTTTTGTGAAGAACTAAGGGCCGGTGTTTGGCATGGACGACCGGGGCGCGGCGCGCGGTTACGCGACGAATTCAAAGCTGATCAAGGCCGTGATGGACACCCATCCGACGAAGCCGCCGTTGTCGGTGCGGTTTCCGCTGATGACCAACCTGCTGGCGAGTCATCCGGAACTGCCGCAGCGCACGAAGTTCGAGCGTAACCTGATTGTGATGACGAGTGGCGAGCCGTTCGCGTTGAAGATGAGCAAGCCCCGGCAGACGGATACGAACCTTTTCTTTGCAAAGGATAATTTTGTGACGGTGATGGATCCGGGGTTTGTGGACGCGAAGAAAAATAATTTTAACCTTCGATCCGATGCGGTCGTCTTCCAACACATTCCCGGATTCCAGCGGATTCCGTTCGAGAAAATCGGCTTGCAGGTTGATGAATACCGCCGGACACTGCCGTCGGCGGTGGAAATTGGCCGGAACGCAGAGCCGGGGAAAAAAACGGGCGATAAAAATTTTGGAACTTGAACGGGCGGCCAGCCTTGAAAATAAAAAACTAAAAAACATGAAAAAAGCAATCATCACAACCCTCATTGCCGCATCCTGCGCGGTGGTTTTCACAACGACGACCCAGGCGCAGACCAACCAGACCGACAAAATTGAAACCAAGGAGCAACGCGACGCGCGCATGGCGTGGTGGCGCGAGGCGAAGTTCGGGATGTTCATCCATTGGGGCGTGTATTCGGTGCCCGCCGGCTACTATCACGACAAGCCGGTGGCCGGCATCGGTGAGTGGATTATGAACCGAGGCAAGATTCCGATGGCGGAATACCAGCAGTTTGCCAAGCAGTTCAACCCGGTGAAGTTCGATGCGGATGCCTGGGTGAAAGCCGCGAAGGACGCGGGCATGAAATACATTGTCATCACCTCGAAACATCACGACGGCTTTGCGATGTTCGACACGAAGGCGAGTCCGTGGAACATCGTGCAGGCGTCGCCCTACGGCAAAGACCCGTTGAAAGACCTCGCCGCCGCGTGCCGCAAGTATGGCGTGAAGCTGGGTTTTTATTATTCACAGGCGCAGGACTGGAACAATGGCGGCGCGGCCGCCGGTGGCAAATGGGATCCGGCACAGGAGCACAGCATGGATGATTACATTGACAAGATTGCCGTGCCGCAGGTGAAGGAAATTCTTTCCAACTATGGCGAGTTTCCCGCCGTGCTTTGGTGGGACACGCCGCGCGACATGAACAAGGAACGCGCGCAAAAACTTTACGACGCGGTGCAGCAACTGCGTCCGAACATCATCATGAACAACCGGCTCGGCGGCGGCTTCAAGGGCGATACCGAAACGCCGGAGCAAAAAATTCCCGCGAAAGGTTTTCCCGGCCGTGATTGGGAAACGTGCATGACGCTGAACAACACTTGGGGTTTCAAGAAGGATGACAATAACTGGAAATCTACCGAGACCGTCATTCACAATCTTTGCGACATCGCGAGCAAGGGCGGCAATTATTTGCTGAACGTCGGCCCGACGAGCGAAGGTTTGATTCCACAGCCGAGCCTAGACCGGTTGGCGGAAGTCGGCAAATGGATGCAGGTGAACGGCGAGGCCATTTACGGTTCAACCGCCACCTGCTTCGGCGGCGAACTGGGCGCAGCGGTCAAGGCCAAGGACGGTTATGGTCACGACACGACGGTTTCTTCGGCGAATGACTGGCGCTGCACGACCAAGGCGGGGAAAATCTATCTGCTGATTTTCAAGTGGCCGACAGATGGAAAATTTGCGCTGGCCGGTTTGCAGAGCAAAGTCAACCAGGCTTACTTGCTGGCCGACCGCAAAAATTTGAAGGTTGAGCAGACCGATGCTGGTGTGGCGTTGTCATTGCCGGCCCAGGCTCCAGACAAAATTGCTTCGGTCGTTTGTCT
>Ga0316222_1004058_pt1 | contig 13736 bp, 11 predicted proteins | sample TBH18011metaG_FD_206008 | JGI IMG/M metagenome (GOLD analysis project Ga0316222, IMG submission 206008) | Freshwater microbial communities from Trout Bog Lake, Wisconsin, USA - TBH18011 | ecosystem: Environmental > Aquatic > Freshwater > Lake > Hypolimnion/Profundal zone | place: USA: Wisconsin...
CAACTCCAAGCCCGCCCCTGAAACGGAGCCCCGGTGGTAAACGCAGTGCCCTTCCTGGAGTCCCTGCTGCTGGTGCCGCTCACCCTGCTGCCCATCATCAACCCGCTCAGCGCCGCCCCGGTGTTCATCGCCACCGCGGGCAGCAACCCCGTGGTGGTGCGCCGGATGGCCCGCCAGATCGCGTTCAACAGCTGGTGCATCCTGGTGGTGTCCATGCTGGTGGGCATTTATGTTCTGGACATCTTCGGCATCTCCCTGCCCATCGTCCGGGTCGGCGGCGGCCTGCTGGTGGCGGCGTCCGGCTGGCGCATGCTGAACCGCACCGGGGGCAGCGACGTGCAGGAGGCGGTGGCGCACCGGGAGGTGGATCTGACCCGCACCGAGATCATGCGCCGCAGCTTCTTCCCGATCACCTTTCCGCTCACCACCGGCCCGGGCGCCATCGCCGCCGCCATCGCCCTGGGCGTGCACCTGCCGCACGAACCGGTGCTCTACCTGGTGAACGCCTCCATCGCCGTGGTGGGCGTGGCGGTCACCGCCGGGTGCGTCTACCTGTGCTACCGCTACGCGGCCGGGCTGCTGGCCATGCTGGGCGAGATCGGCACCATGGTGATCATGCGCATGCTCGCCTTCATCCTGCTCTGCATCGGCATCGAGATCATCTGGGCCGGATGGGCCGCGCTCAACCACATCAAGCCGTGAGCGTCAGCAGGGTCCGCAGCAGCACGTCGGCGCCCAGCTGCAGGTGCCGGGGCTCGGTGCGCTCCAGCGGGTTGTGGCTGATCCCGCCGATGCTGGGGACGAAGATCATGGCGGAAGGGCAGATCCGCGCCAGCATCTGGGCATCCTGGCCGGCGCCGGAGGTCATGCGCCGGATCGGCCGGCCCAGCCCGGCCGCGGCCTGCTCGATCACCTCGACCACGCCCGGGTCGAAGCGCACCGGCTCGAACCGGGCCAGGCGCCGGGTCGCCAGTTCCAGCCCCTCCCCTGCCGCCAGTTCCTGGAGAAAGACCTCCAGCCGGCGTTCCGCCTCGCGCAGCCGCCCTTCGTCGGTGTGGCGCTGATCCACGGTGAGGATCGCCTCCCGGGCGATCACGTTGATCAGGTTGGGCGAAAGCCGGAGCGAGCCCACGGTGCCCACGCCGCCCAGCTCCAGGGCCAGGTCGCGCACGAAGCAGGCGACCCGCGCCGCGCCGTGGCCCGCGTCCCGGCGCAGGTGCATGGGCGTGGTGCCGGCGTGGTTGGCGCTGCCCCGGAGGATGACCTCGCGCCAGGCGATGCCCTGCAGGTCGGCCACGGCGCCGAGCTCGCCGCCGGTGCTGTCCAGGACCGGCCCCTGCTCGATGTGCAGTTCCACGAAGGCGTGCGGCACGACGGCTCCGGGCGCCATGGTGCCGGCGTAGCCGATCCGTTCCAGCTCGGCGCCGAACCGGCTCCGGTCGGTGCCCACCAGCGCCAGGGCCTCCTCCACCGGCAGCCCGCCGGCGTAGACCAGCGAGCCGGTCATGTCGGGCTGGTAGCGCACCCCCTCTTCGTTGCTGAACACCGCCACCGCCAGGGGCCGGCGGGTGGTCACGCCCTGGTCGTTGAGCACCTGGACCGCCTCCAGCCCCGCGAGCACCCCGAGGCAGCCGTCGTACTGGCCGCCGGTGGCCACGGTGTCGATGTGCGACCCGGTCATGACCGGGGCCAGGTCCTCGAGACCCGGGCGCAGGGCGATGATGTTGCCGACCCGGTCCACCCGCACCTCGAGCCCCAGTTCGCGCATCCAGGCGACCACCAGGTCGCGCCCCTGGCGATCCTCGTCGGTGAGCGCCAGCCGGCAGCAGGAGCCGTCGCCGAGCCGGCCCACCGCGCCGAGCCGCTCGAGCCGGTCGATCAGGCGCTTGCCGTCGCAGTGGAGATTGTCCGGATTGAGCATGGGTCTACCCCAGGAAATAGGCCAGCACCGAAGCGACGAACACCCCCGGAAGCATGTTCCCCACCGGCAGGCGCTTGATGCCGGTGAGGTCGAGGCCGATGGCGGCGATGAGCAGCCCGCCGGTGGCCGTGAGGGTGGCCAGCACCGGCAGGGAAAGATAGGCCGTGACCCGGGCGGCCGCCAGGGTGATCCCGCCCTGGTACAGCAGCACGGGCATGGCCGACAGGGCCACCCCCACGCCCAGGGCGCTGGCCAGCATGATGGAGCAGATGCCGTCGATCATCGCCTTGACGTACATCACGTGGGGCTGGCCCGCGGCATCCTGGATGGGACCGATCACCGCCATGGCGCCGATGCAGAACATCAGCGTCGCCGTGACGAAACCCTCCACCAGGCTGTGGCCCTCGCCGGCGGCGCCCGGCGCGGAAAGCCCGGAGGCCCACCGCTGCATGCGCTGGCCGAACCGTTCGAGCCGGTCCTCGAGCTCCAGCAGTTCGCCCAGGATGCTGCCGAGCACCAGCCCGCCGATGATGATCAGCGGATTCGGATGGTAGGGCAGCGGCCCGGCATAGTGCAGCTTGCCCGGATCCACCCGCGGATCCAGGGCCATCTGCATCCCCAGGAAGAAGATGGTCAGGCCGAGGGCGGCCATGGCGGTCCGCCGCACCCGCTCCGGGATCACCCGGCCGAACAGGAGTCCCACGGCGCTGCCGGCCAGGATGGCGCCGGCGTTGACCAGGGTTCCGAGACCAGCGATGGCCGCCCGCACGGGTTATTCCGCCCCGGCGAAATCGACCACCCGGCCGCCGGTGACCGCCACCAGCTGGTCCAGGGTGATGCGCACGCCGGTCGCGTCGTTGCCCGCAGCCGGGAACACCGATTCGTACCGGCCCAGGTCCCGGTCCAGCAGGATCTCCACCCCTTCCAGGCCGAACGGGCAGACCCCGCCGGGACGGAAGCCGGTGACCCGCTCGGTCTCCTCCGCGTTGGTCATGGACACCTTGGAGCCGATCACCTGGCGCAGCACCCCCGACGGGATGCGCTTGTCCCCGGTGCACACCACGAGCACGAAGGCGCCGGCCTTGCTCTTGAACAGGAGGGATTTGGCGATGCGCGCCGGCTCGACGCCCAGGCGCCGGGCGGCCAGCTCGACGGTGGGCGTGCTGCCCGGCTCGTATTCCAGGGTTTCGAGCCCATGGGCGCTGAGAATGCTTCGCACTTTTTCAGGGACCATGGGACCGCTCCTATGCCACTGGAAAAACTATGTCACAAATTTACAACCCCGGGGATCGCCCCTGGCCTGGATTTCAGCTAAGGCGCTGGTCAGTTAATCATTTCCGTAGAATCGGCTCAACATCATGAGGTTATCAACCGATACCTGAAGACAAGGGCGCCCGCCTGCCCCCTTCCAGGAGTCAGCCGATGTCGCAACGCCAGCCGCGCGGATCGTGGGGTTCTGCCCTTCTTTGCCTGGCGTGGCTGCTCTCGGCGTTCCTGGTGTCGTGCGGCGGCGACGGGTCCACCGGGAACGGGCCGGCGGCCCCGGGCGGCAGCGCCGGGCCCGCCGCGGCCATCACCGGCTTCAGCGCCGCCCGGACCATCATCAGCGCGGGTTCCAGCACCACGCTGAAACCGGTGTTCGTGAACGCCGCCAGTGCCGCCATCGACCAGGGCGTGGGCCAGGTGGCCTCCGGCTCCGGATTCACCGTCGCCCCGGCGGCCACCACGGTGTATACCCTCACCGTCACCGGCCAGGGCGGCCCGGTCACCGGGACCGTCACCGTCACCGTGGTGCCGCCCCCCGCCATCACCTCGTTCAGCGCCGCGCCCCAGGCCGTGCTCAGCGGCGGCAGCAGCCTGCTCAGCGCGGTGTTCTCCGGCTCCGGCAGCATCGACCATGGCATCGGCCCGGTCACCAGCGGCCAGCCCGTCGGCACCGGCGCCATGCAGACCAGCACCACCTACACCCTGACCGTGACCAACGCCGCTTCGGACGCCGTGAGCGCCTCGACCACGGTGACGACCGGCTCGGCCGTGGCCATCACGGCGTTCAGCGCGGCCCGGACCACCATCACCGCGGGCGCCAGCACCACCCTGCTGCCGGTGTTCGTGAACGCCGCCGGCGCCGCCATCGACCAGGGCGTGGGCCAGATCAGCTCCGGCGCCGCCGTCACCGTCTCACCCCAGGCCACCACGATCTATACCCTCACCGCCAGCGGGCTGGGCGGCCCGGTCTCCCGGACCGTGACCATCACGGTGGTCCCGCCCGCCAGCATCATCTCCTTCGCCGCGGCGCCCCCGGCCGTGGCCAGCGGCGGCGCCAGCCAGCTCACCGCCGTCTTCGCCGGCGGGACCGGCGCCATCGACCACGGCATCGGCCCGGTCGGCAGCGGGGCCCCGGTCACCACCGGCGCCCTGGCCGCCAGCACCGGCTACAGCCTCACGGTGACCAACGCCGCCGGCGACAGCCTCACCGCTTCCGCCACGGTGACCGTGGGGCCCGCCGTGGCCATCACCGGCCTGTCCGCGGCCCGGCCGGTCATCAGCGCCGGCGCCAGCACCACGCTGACACCCTTCTTCGTGAACGCCACCGGGGCCGGCATCGACCAGGGGGTGGGCCAGGTGGCCTCCGGCGCCGCCGTCACCGTCGCGCCCCAAGCCACCACCGTGTATACCCTCACGGCCGCGGGCCTGGGCGGGCCGGTCACCCAGTCGGTGACCGTCACCGTGGTCCCGCCCCCCAGCATCGCCTCGTTCAGCGCCGCCCCGGCAGCCGTGCTCACCGGCGGCAGCAGCCTGCTCACCGGGGTGTTCGTGGGTTCGGGCACCATCGACCAGGGGATCGGCGCGGTCAGCAGCGGCCAGGCCGTCACGACCGGCATCCTCCAGATCAGCGCCAGCTACACCCTGACCGTGACCAACGCCGCCGGCGACAGCGTGACCGGCGCAGCCACGGTGACCGCGGGCCCGGGGGTGGCCATCACCGGTTTCAGCGCCACCCAGGCGATCATAAGCGCGGGGTCCAGCACCACCCTGCGGCCTCTGTTCGTGAACGCCGGCAACGCCGCCATCGACCAGGGCGTGGGCCAGGTCACCTCCGGCTCCGGATTCACCGTCGCCCCGGCGGCCACCACGGTGTACACCCTCACCGTCAGCGGCCTGGGCGGCCCGGTCAGCCGGACCGTCACCGTCACCGTGGTGCCGCCCCCCGGCATCACTTCGTTCAGCGCCGCGCCCCAGACCGTGCTCAGCGGCGGCGCCAGCCAGCTCACCGCCGTGTTCTCGGGTTCCGGCACCATCGACCACGGCGTCGGCGCGGTCACCAGCGGCCAGCCGGTCTCCACCGGCGCCGTTCAGGCCAGCACCACCTACACCCTGACCGTGACCAATGCCGCCGCGGACAGCGTCACCGGCACGGCCACGGTGACCATGGGCTCCGCCGTGGCCATCACCGCCTTCACGGCCACCAAAGCCACCATCAGCGCGGGTTCCAGCACGACCCTCCTGCCGGTCTTCGTCAACGCCAGCGATGCCGCCGTGGACCATGGCGTGGGCCAGGTGGCCTCCGGCTCCGGCCATGTGGTCTCCCCCCTGGTCACCACGGTCTACACCCTCACCGCCAACGGCCTGGGCGGCCCGGTCACCCTGACGGTGACGGTGACCGTGGTCCCCTTGCCCGCCATCACCTCGTTCAGCGCCTTCCCCACCTCGGTGAACACCAACAACAGCAGCCAGCTCACCGCGGTCTTCTCCGGCGGCACCGCCACCGTCGACCATAACCAGGGCGCATTCACCAGCGGCGTGGGCGTCTACACCGGGCCGCTGGCCGCCAGCACCACCTTCACCCTGACCGTGACCAACGCCGCCGGCGACAGCGTCACCGCCACCGCCTCGGTGACGGTCAAATTCTATTTGACCTTCCTGTCCGGCGGCAACGGTCAGGTCAACGGCACCAACCTGCAGAACATCCCCACCGGGGGTTCCAGCACAGCGGTGACCGCCGCTCCGTTCGCCGGCTATGCGTTCACCGGCTGGACCGGCACCGGCGGGTTCGTCGCCACGCTGGCCAACCCGCTGGTGGTCGCCAATGTGGCCGCCAGCCAAACCATCACCGCCAACTTCACCGCCCTGCCGGCCATCGGCAGCTTCACCGCCGTCTCCAACACGATCACCCAAGGCCAGACCGCGATTCTGAACTGGAGCCAGGTGTACCCCTTCGTCAGTGCCAGCATCGACAACGGGGTCGGCGCGATCCAGTCGCCCAACGGGTCGACGTCGGCCTCCCCGTCCACCAGCACCACCTACACTCTCACCACCAGCAACGCCGCGGGCACCGCCACCGCCTCGGTCACCGTCACGGTGCTCATCCCGCCGGTCATCAGCGCATTCACCGCGACCCCGGCAGCGATCCAGCAGGGCCAGAGCAGCACCCTGGCCTGGACCGTCACCGGCAACCCCACCTCGCTGTCGATCAACCAGCAGATCGGCACGGTGGCAGGCGCTTCGACCAGCGTGACGCCCCAGGCCACCACCACCTACACCCTCATCGCGACCAACGCCTCCGGGTCGCGCACAGCCAGCGTCACCGTGACCGTCCTCAGCCCTCCTCCGGTGCTCACGCTGGCCGGCAACACCCTGGCCTTCGCTTCCGGCATCCCCATCACCCCGGTGACGCCCAGCAACAGCGGCGGCGCCGCCGCCTCCTGGAGCATCGCCCCCCAGCCGCCGGCGGGCCTGAGCTTCAGCACCCAGAACGGCACCCTCTCGGGAACCCCGTCGGCCACCGCGGCCCTCAGGACCTACGTGATCACCGCCACCAACAATGGCGGCAGCGCCACGGTCAACCTGAGCTTCGAGGTGGATCCGCCGGGCCCGGTCATCACCACCCAGCCCCACGGCCTGGTCCTGGCCCAGGGCAGCCAGGCCGGGTTCACCGTGGCCGCCAGCGGCACCGGCGTCCTGTCCTACCAGTGGTGCCGGAACGGGACGCCCATCGGCGGGGCGGTCTCAGCGGCCTACACGCTGGGCGCCATCGCCCCGGCCGATGACCGGGCGGTGTTCACCGTGATCGTCACCGACGGAGCCGGCAACAGCACCACCAGCGACCCGGCCATCCTGTCCGTGCTCCAGGACCTGGCCGCCTGGCTGGGGGCCCACCCCGCCATCGCCAACGCCATCAAATGGCAGACCCAGTCGGCCAGCGCCAATGTCTACCTGCCGCCCACCGATGCCAACAAGCTCACCTGGCCGAACTGGAGCGCCAGCCAGAAGTCGGACCTGAACCAGGCCTACCTGAACGCCTGCGCCTGGTTCTCCCAGGGGGCCCCCCAGGTGACCATGACCCCGGGCGGCCCCGGCCTCACCGACCAGCCCACCAACATGTATGACACCTCCCACGACTCCACCTCCACCATGGTGGACGTGACCCCCGCCTACATGTGGAACCTCTATACCGCCCATGTGGGGTTCTCCCTGATGCTGGAGCTCTCCGGGCAGGTGCCATGGAGCGTCACCGGCTATTCCGCCGACGCCCTCAAGTGGCTGTTCGACAGCGCCACCATGGCCTGGTTCCTGCCGAACGGCTTCTATGCGATGGGCACCTACGGCAGCGCCGGCCTGCCCGCCCTGAGGACCGACAACCGGCCCAGGACCACCTTCGCCGACCCCATGTGGACCTACCCGTGGCTCAAGCAGGCCCTGCTGGTGGGCGCCTCCCGGCCAGCCACCATCGGCAACGTCCTGGAATGGATGCGCTACAACCTCACGCACTTCTACGGCACCGCGGAGGATCCCAACGAGGACTTCGGCACCGACGCCGCGGTCTGGCAGTACCGCGGCTATTCGCCCCTTTCCAAGATCATCGGCGGGACCGTGGACAGCCGCTACCCTGCCCTGGGCATGGCGCACTATACCGCCGGCTGCCACGGCAGCACCGGGTTCCTCAACGCCATCCTGCGGGTGCTGAACATCCCGGTCCAGCCCATCTGGGCCTGCGGCCATGAAATGGACTATTTCATGAGCGAGGACCTGTACATGGACCATGGCGACGATCCCTACAACGCCGTGGTACGGGCCTCGGACCCTTCCCTCTCGATCCTCCTGCTGCTCATCAACTCGACCACCTTCCAGTCCCGGTTCGGCAACGACCTCACCGTGAACCTGCTGGACGACAACAGCCCCGCCTGCGCCTTCATCGGCCAAGCCGCCGCCGACTTCCCCTGAACCGCCCACAGGTGCAAACTGGCCCTGCCGGAGGGATCGCCATGGTGAAAACGCGGGACAGCCACGAATACCGCGCCAGTCTCCTATGGGAGGGCAACCGGGGGGAAGGCACCGCCAGCTACGCGGGCTATGACCGCCGGTTCCGCATCAGCATGGCGGGCAAGCCGGACCTGACCGGTTCCGCCGACACCGCCTTCCGGGGCGACCCGGCCCTGCACAACCCCGAGGACCTTCTGGTCGCGGCCTTGAGCTCGTGCCACATGCTCTCCTACCTGGCCCTATGCGCCCGCGCCGGCATCACGGTGCTGGCCTACGGCGACGAGGCGCGCGGCGTCATGACCGTCACCCCCGACGGCGGCGGCCGGTTCACTTCCGTCACCCTGCATCCCCGCGTCACCATCGGCGCGGCGGACCAGGTCCCCCTGGCGCTGGAACTGCATGCCCAGGCTCACGCCCAGTGCTTCATCGCCGCTTCGTGCAATTTCCCGGTGTCCAACGAGCCCGAGGTCAAGGCCGAGTGAATCACCACCTGCCCAGATCCGCCAGCCAGGCCCCCACCGCCTTGCCCAGCTTGGCCTTGTAGTCGGCCAGCAGCAGGCTGTCGGCCTGGAATTCGTTCACGCCCACGCCCTTGGCCACGATGGTCATGGATTCGTACTGCTGGCCCGCGCTGTCCACCAGGGTGAGGTTCAGGGAACCCTGGGCCACGACGAAATCCGGGGTGCGCTGGTAGTCCCACCAGGCGCGCCGCCCCAGCGCCACGCCGTTGCGGCCGCTCCGGACCCGCAGGGTGATGGAGAACAGCGGCTTGCGGTCGGACCAGCCCATGCCTTCCTTGAGCACGGCGGTGCGCACCACGTCCTTCACGTCCTGGTCCTCGAGTTCCGCGGCGGGCGCCAGGCCGAAGGTGAGGGCGGAACGGGCGGCCACCATCCGGCGCTCGGTTTCCAGCCTGGCCTTGAGCACCTCGGCCCGCAGCGCGGGGTCCCCGCCGCCGCCGCCGAGCAGCCCGGCCAGGTCGTCCAGCCGGATCAGCTCGCCGTGGGCCTGCTTCAGGGCCTGGGCCTGCACCAGCCGGGCCCGGACCCCCTGTTCAGCGGGTTCCGCGCCGAGTTGCCCGTTCACGGCGTCGAGCCGGGTGCGCAGTTCGCGCTGGGCGATGTCCAGGTCCAGGTAGGCCAAGGCGTAGCCGGTGGCCCCGGGCCGGTCCAGGTAGGTCTCTTCCACCACCAGGCCCGGCAGGTCGGCGGCCTGGGACTGCACCTGGGTGTCCACCTGGGTGTTCTGGGTCCGGCTGCCCGTGGCCGGGCCGGTGCTGGCGCGGGTCTCCTGGAGCACCGTGGAGACCCGGGTGTCGGCCTTGACGTTGGCCCGGAGCCGGACGATCACGTCCGCCCTGGCGTTGTCGGATGCCTGGCGCAGGGCGGCGCCGTCGGATGCGATGGCCGCCAGCCCCAGGCCGTAGACTCGCCCGGGCTGGACCGGCAGCACGCTGATCCAGATGGGCTTGGCGGCCTGGGCGGCGACCAGGGCGGGAACCAGCAGAAGGGTCGGCAGCATCATGGCGATGACCTCAGGAACCGAACAGCCGGCGGACGCTGTCCTTGCGAATTTCCACGTCATCCGCCCACTCGATCACCGCCGACTCGATGTCGGTGAGCTGGAGGGTGATCTTGTAGTAGACGTCCTTGACCTTACCGGTCTGCTTGACGATCGAGGAGATGTCGCCGCCCAGGATGTACTTGCTGCCGGTCTGCTTGCCGGCGGTCTTGGCGGTGGCGGTGTCGGCCATGGTGCCCTGGATCTTGTACTGGTTCATCAGGTCGCCCTGCATCTCCAGGGCCGAGAAGCGCACCCTCCCGGACTTGATGAGGGAGGTGCGGATCTTGTCGGTGATCGACTTGGTGTCGATGTGCTCGGAGGTCTCGTTGCGCAGCCGGGTGACCGAGATGAGCGGCGGCTTGCCCGGATCGGCCGGGTCCGGCTGCAGCCGGTTGCTGGAGACCAGGCTCGCCACCATCTTGTCGGCGATCATCTGCAGATCGGTGGAACCGAAATCGGCATTCACCGTCTCGGTGGCCTGGGCGTTGCCGTAGGTGGTGACCGGACCCGAGCAGCCGAGGCAAAGGCCGATCGCGGCGATACCGAGCAGTGGCAAGGAATGCTTATTCATGCTTGTTCCCTTCAAGAAAAAGTCGGCACATTGAACAAAGTTTCCCAGCCCACCATCATTGCAGAATCGGCGCCGGAACGACAGGCGGAATGCCGGGCGGCTCGGGCCGGGGCGCCACGAGGTCCCCGCCGCCGGCCGGGAAGGTCCGCACATCGATCCGCTGGTATCCCGGAAAGGCGCGCACCACCAAGAACGTGAGACTGCCGGGGGTGACGTCGAGCGCCACCTTCCCGGCCAGCCCCGGCCCGCGCAGTTCGAGCTGGCTGGGACCCGGGTCCAGCTTGAACCTGGCGACCTGGACTTCGGCCGGCAGGCTGAGCCAGGAGCGGCGGTCGGCGGAGGTCATGACCGCGGTGGCCACCTTGCTGATCAGGCCGCCGAAGGGGCCCCAGTTCTTTTCGGCGTTCTGTTGCATCTCCCCCTTGGCCATGGCCCCCAGCAGCCCCCGGGTGAGGATGCCCGGCATCCGCTCCTGCAGTGCCTTCACCGCGAGGGTGCGGGTATCCAGGATGGTCGTGGTGGTGAAGGTCCGGCCCGGCGCGAGGATCGCCAGGGGAGCCTGGGCCGTTCCGAAGTTGTTGTAGATGGGAAACGCGAGGCTGTAGAGCTTGTTCTCGGCGAACAGGTTGATCTTGACTTCGTCCATCTGGGGCACCAGCCCTGACTCGAACAGCACCACCACCGAACCGGCCGCCGCGCCCGGCGCGGCCGGTTCCGCATCGGCCACCCGCAGCAGCGCCCGGGCCTGGTCGTAGGCAAAGCCGGACTGGGCCTGGGCGATCTCCAGGTAGGCGGAACGCACTCCCGGCGCGTGGGGCGCCAGTTCGTAGGCTTTCTTGATTTCCACCATGGCGTCGTTCAGCCCGGCCTCCCCCTGGGCCAGGTAGATCTGGCTGGAAAGGTAGTAGGTGAAGGCGTTCTCGAAGGAATTGCGCACGTTCTTGACGTAGTCGTTCATCCGGCCGTAGGTGGCCCGCACCGACGGGTCGTCCATCCTGGCCCTTTCGGTGCCCCGGGGCGGTGCCTGGCGCACCTCACGCTGATGCCGTTCCCGCTCCAGGCGCTGGTATTCCTCGGCCTTGCGCACCTCCACCCGGGCGCCTTCCAGGTCGCCCTGGAGCATGTAGTTGATCGCGTTGATGGTGCGCGACATGACCTTGTCGTAGGCCGAGCCCTCGTACTTCAGGACCGAGTCGTTGACCAGGATCGCCCCGGTGGTGCGCCCCGCCGCCCCCGCCGAGACGATGGCCCGGCCTTCGTATTCATGGGCCACGTCGTCGGCTGTGTTGAAGAACTCGATGCTCTTCTTCGGGTCTCCGCCCATGTGGTAGAACGCGCCCATTTCGTACAGGGCCAGCAGCCGGTCGGCGCAGTCCCGGGAGGCATCTTTAATGAACACTTTATCTACGAGACTTAAGTTGTTGGCCCTCAATCCATCCAGGGCGGTATGGAAATCCTTGATGTGATCCGCTGCGGCCGGAAGCGCCAGAAGGCCGATCAGAAACCCTGCCCGGAGCCCGAATGATCCGGACGACGATCGACACTTCCGCATGGCGTGGCTCCACATGAACCTCCAGCCTACCGGATCCGTGGGCTCCGGGTCAAAATTAACAATTAATTTTTATACTCGATTTCCCGTTTCAGAATCCGGGGCGTGGCCCCCGGCTGGACCCGGACCCATAAAAAAACGACTAAACCAACCTGCTCAGGTTAGAATCTCCAATCATCCGGAGGAACCTGTGAAGATCGCCATCCCGATGGAGGTCCGGCCCGACGAGCACCGCGTGGCCCTGGACCCTGAATCCTGCAGGAAGCTGATCCAGCTGGGAGCCGAAGTCGCCATGGAACCGGGAGCCGGCGCGGCCGCCTTCTTCCCGGACGCGGCCTACCTGGAGGCGGGGGTCGGCCTGGTCGCGGACCCGGCGCGGCTGCTGGGCGAGGCGGACCTGGTGGTCAAGGTCAACGCCCCCGGGGTCCGCCCCGACGGCCGCCAGGAAGCGGACCTGATGCGGCCCGGCGCCCTGCTGCTGGCCTCCCTGTTCCCGACCCGCAACCTCGAGGCCGTGGCCCGGCTGGCCGGGCGCGGCATCACGGCCTTCTCCACCGACTGCATCCCGCGCACCACCCGGGCCCAGGCCATGGACACCCTTTCCAGCCAGGCCAACATCGTCGGCTACAAGGGCGTGCTGCTGGGCGCCGTGGCCCTGCCGAAGTACTTTCCCATGCTCATGACCGCCGCCGGCACCACCCTGCAGGCCAAGGTGTTCGTCATCGGCGCCGGCGTGGCGGGGCTGCAGGCCATCGCCACCGCCAAGCGGCTGGGCGCCGCCGTCAGCGCCACCGACGTGCGGCCCGAGGTCAAGGAGCAGATCGAATCCGTGGGCGGCAAGTACATCGGCATCGACCTGGGACAGAGCGCCCAGGCCGGCGGCGGCTATGCCGCCGAACTGTCGGCGGAGGACAAGGCGCGCCAGGCCCGCATGCTGGCCGAGCACTGCGCCCAGGTGGACATGGTGATCACCACCGCCCTGATCGGCGGCGTGCTGGCGCCCAGGCTGATCGACGAGGCGATCGTGCGCTCCATGAAGCCCGGCTCGGTGATCGTCGACCTTGGCGCCGACGGCGGCGGCAACTGTACCCTGTCGAAACTGGGCGAAACCGTGACGGTGGCCGGGGTGACCCTGCTGGCCCCGCTGAACCTGCCGGCGACCCTGCCGTACCACGCGAGCATGCTGTTCTCCCGGAACCTGCTGAACTTCCTCACCGCCTTCTGGAACAAGTCCGAGGCGTGCTTCAAGCTCGACTGGGACGACGACATCCTGAAGGGCTGCTGCGTGACCCGCGACGGCCAGGTGGTGCACGCCGCGACCCTCAAAGCCATCGGGAAAGGAGCCTAGCCGTGCCTGACCTCAACGGATTGACGCTGGCCATCGTCCAGGGGGCCGACGCCCACGGCGGCGGCCACGGCACGCTGGACTTCATGGGCGCCCTGTTCGTGTTCATGCTGGCCACCTTCATCGGCCTCATGGCCATCCAGCGGGTGTCCCGGCTGCTGCACACCCCGCTCATGAGCCTGACCAACGCCATCTCGGCCATCGCCGTGGTGGGCGCGATCATCGTCGCGGCCGGCAAGGACGCGCCGGTCTACGTCACCGCCCTGGGCCTGGTGGCGATCTTCTGCTCCACCACCAACATCGTCAGCGGCTTCCTCATCACCGACCGCATGCTCAAGATGTTCAAGAAGCGGGAAGGGGCGTCCAAGTGAGCGCCGAAACCCTGGTCCAGCTCCTGTATCTGGTCGCCACCGGCCTGTTCATCATGTCGCTGCGCTGGATGAGCGATCCGGAGACCGCGCGCAAGGGCGTGTTCTCCGGCGTGGCCGCCATGGCCCTGGCGGTGGCCGGCACCCTGGCCGGCGTG
>Ga0316222_1004061_pt1 | contig 13729 bp, 11 predicted proteins | sample TBH18011metaG_FD_206008 | JGI IMG/M metagenome (GOLD analysis project Ga0316222, IMG submission 206008) | Freshwater microbial communities from Trout Bog Lake, Wisconsin, USA - TBH18011 | ecosystem: Environmental > Aquatic > Freshwater > Lake > Hypolimnion/Profundal zone | place: USA: Wisconsin...
CCGTCCCCGCCACCGACATTCGCCTCTACGCCTTCGAATCGGCAACGAGGCCCTTTTCGTCCGGCCCCAAGACCCAATATGATAGGCGTGTACCCGAGGGCAATTCCCGTGCATACGAAGCAATGAGCGACGATCAAGACGACAAACGCAACGACGACGGCAGCCAGGCGGGCGTGGTCATCAAGACCCGGCCCAAGACCAAGAAGCCGTCAATGTACAAAGTGCTGATGCTAAATGACGACTATACCCCAATGGAGTTCGTCGTCCACGTGCTCGAGCGCTTCTTTGGTAAGAACCGCGAGGAGGCGACGCGCATTATGTTGCACGTTCATACTCGCGGAGTGGGGATTTGCGGCGTCTACACATACGAAGTAGCGGAGACCAAGGTAACTCAGGTCATGGATCTGGCCCGCCAGAATCAGCATCCGCTGCAGTGTACCATCGAAAAGGATTAGCCCCGGAAGGAACCCCCCGATGCTGTCGCGTAATCTGGAGCAGAGCCTACATCGAGCCTTGGCTTATGCTTCCGAACGCCGCCACGAATACGCGACGTTGGAACATCTGCTGTTGGCGTTGACCGAAGACCAGGATTCGGTCGCCGTGCTGCGCGCTTGCAACGTCGATGTCGATCGCCTGCGCCGCGACCTGGTCGAATTCGTCGACAACAACCTGGCCGACCTGGTCAGCCCGCGCGCCGCCGACCCCAAGCCCACCGCCGGCTTCCAGCGCGTCGTCCAACGCGCCGCCATTCACGTCCAATCGTCCGGACGCGAAGAGGTCACCGGCGCCAACGTCATCGTCGCGCTGTTCTCCGAGCGGGAAAGCCACGCCGTCTATTTTCTCCAGCTCCAGGACATGACGCGTCTCGACGCCGTCAACTACATCAGCCACGGGGTGGCCAAGGCCCCGGGGCGCAGCCAGGCTCGTCCGGTGCACGGTGCCGACGAGGATGCGGGGAGCGAAAAGGTGGTGAAGAAGGGCCAGGACGCTCTCAACGCCTATTGCGTCAACCTCAACAAGAAGGCGATGCAGGGCAAGATCGACCCGCTGATCGGCCGCGACCTCGAGGTCGAGCGCACCATCCAAATCCTCTGCCGCCGGTCGAAGAACAATCCGCTCTACATCGGCGACCCCGGCGTCGGCAAGACCGCCATCGCCGAAGGGTTGGCGCGCCGCATCGTCAAGGGCGAGGTCCCCGACGTGCTGAAGACCGCCACCATCTTCTCGCTCGACATGGGCTCGCTGCTGGCCGGCACCCGTTATCGCGGCGATTTCGAAGAGCGGCTCAAGGCGGTGGTCACCGAGCTGGAAAACTACGACGGCGCCATCCTGTTCATCGACGAGATCCACACGGTAATCGGCGCCGGCGCCACCTCGGGCGGCTCGATGGACGCCTCCAACCTGTTGAAGCCGGCTTTGGCCGCCGGCGTGCTGCGCTGCATCGGATCGACCACCTACAAAGAATACCGCAACTACTTCGAGAAGGACCGCGCCCTGGTGCGGCGCTTCCAGAAGATCGACATCAACGAGCCGTCGGTCGAGGACGCGATCAAGATCCTCAACGGCATCAAGCCGTACTATGAAAGCCATCACAAGGTCCGCTACACCCCGGACGCCATCAAGGCGGCGGTGGAGCTGTCGGCCAAGTACATCACCGACCGCAAGCTGCCCGACAAGGCGATCGACGTCATCGACGAGGTCGGCGCGGCGCGGATGCTGCTGCCCGAATCGAAGCGGCGCAAGATGGTGACGGTGAAGGACGTCGAAGAGGTCATCGCCAAGATCGCCCGCATTCCCCCGAAGAGCATTTCGCTCAACGACATGGAGGCGTTGCGCACCCTCGACCGCGACCTCAAGACCTTGGTGTTCGGCCAGGACGCCGCCATCGAGACCCTGGCCTCGGCGATCAAGCTGGCCCGGGCCGGCCTGCGCGAACCGGAAAAGCCGATCGGCTGCTACCTGTTCTCGGGGCCGACCGGCGTCGGCAAGACCGAAGTGGCCCGCCAGCTCGCCCGCATCATGGGCATCGAGCTGACCCGCTTCGACATGTCGGAATACATGGAGCGCCATTCGGTGTCCCGCCTGATCGGGGCGCCACCCGGCTATGTCGGCTTTGACCAAGGCGGATTGTTGACCGACGCCATCGACCAGCACCCCCATTCGGTGCTGCTGCTGGACGAGATCGAAAAGGCCCACCCGGACCTGTTCAACATCCTGCTGCAGGTGATGGACCACGGCCGCCTCACCGACCACAACGGCAAGAACGTCGACTTCCGCAACGTCATCTTGATCATGACCACCAATGCCGGGGCCGCCGATCTGGCCAAGCCGGCGATCGGCTTCGGCCGCGAGGTCCGTCAGGGCGACGACACCGAGGCGATCAACAAGATGTTCTCACCGGAATTCCGCAATCGTCTCGACGCGGTGATCGGCTTCGCCGGGTTGCCGCCGGAAGTGGTCGCCCAGGTGGTGGACAAGTTCGTCATGCAGTTGGAGACCCAGCTGGGCGATCGCGACGTCACCATCGAACTGACCGAGGGGGCACGGGCCTGGCTGGGCAAGAAGGGCTACGATCCGTCCTTTGGCGCCCGTCCCCTGGCCCGCGTCATCCAGGAGCACATCAAGAAGCCGCTGGCCGAGGAATTGCTGTTCGGCAAATTGGCCAAGGGGGGCGTGGTCAAGGTGGACGTCGCCGACGGCAAGCTGACCTTCGACATCATCGAGGGTACTGGCAAGGACGAGAAAATAGCCGAATTGGTCGAGTAGCCCCGCCCTTCCGGCGGGTCCAGCCCCTCTCCCGGTGGAGAGGGGCTTTTTGTTGTTGGCTTGCTTGACAGCGACGGAAAAGAGGGAGCATAATTTCTTCGTAGCAGACACGGAGAATGGGTGGACAAAGCGACATCAACCATAGTTACCCAGCAAGTCAAAGCCCCTCACCCGAGGGTCAAGATCTGGGAAGGAGGATGTGATCGCAGACATTACGCCACCGGGTCAGTTGTGAGGCGCCCCTGACACAGGCGCCGAGATTTGAAAATACCACCGGACTATCGCCGGCGACATGCCGGATACTAGGGCCGTGAGCCCACAAACCAAATGCCCCGCGGTGAGCGTTGAATCGCCCGCGGGGCCGGTTTTTTGGTGGGGGCTGAAATCTCGAAAGCGCCGCCCCGCCTTTGGGCGGTCGGGGGGCGATCTCTGTGGCTTTCGCTACGTCCCCTCCCCCTTCCCTCCCAACATCCGGTCCAGCAAACTCGGCATCATGGTTTCCAGCGGCATCGGGAACACGATGGTCGAGTTCTTCTCGGCGGCGATTTCCTTCAGGGTCGACAGGGTGCGCAGCACCATCGCCTGCGGGGTGGCGCCGAGGATGCGGGCGGCTTCGGCCAGTTTCTCCGCGGCCTGGGCCTCACCCTCGGCGGTGATCACGCGGGCGCGGCGGCCGCGCTCGGCTTCGGCCTCCTGGGCCATGGCGCGGATCATGTTGGGTTCGAGGTCGAGCGAGCGGATCTCCACCGCCTGGACCTCGACGCCCCAGGCCTCGGTGCGGATGTCGAGCCGCTCCTTGAGTTGGGCCTTGAGCTCGTCCTGGCGTTGCAGCAATTCGTCGAGGGTATGGGCGCCCAGGCTGGAGCGCAGCGTCACCTGGGCCAGCTGCGCCACCGCTTCGCGGTAGGAGGCGACTTCCAGCAGCGCCTTCCGGGGGTCGTTGACCTTGGAATAGACCACGGCGGTAACCTTGACCGAGACGTTGTCGCGCGAGATCACGTCCTGGGGCTGGACCTCGGTGACCATCACCCGCATGTCGATGCGCAGCAATTGTTGCAGCCACGGCACCACCAGGGTCAGGCCGGGCTGGCGGGTGCCGCTGTAGCGCCCCAGCGTCAGCACCACTCCCTGCTCGATCTGCGAAATTACCTTGAAGCTGGATATCACCACGGCGGCGAGGATCGCCAGCAGGGCGATTGTGAACGAAACGCCGAATCCGACCATCATTGTTGCTCCTTTCGTGCGGCCAGCTTGGCCTTCAACACCACCGAGGCGCGCCAGAAGCCAAGGCCCTGGCCATCGACGAAGTGGACGTGGCGGTCGGCCATGAAATCGCCGACCAGACAGGTCATCACGGTGGCGTCGGAACGGGCGGTGCCGAACACGATCTCGCCCGCCGCCTCGGCCTCGGCCAGCACCGCCTCGATGCGCGCCGCCTCGTCCTCGCTGACGTCGAGCACCAGGCGCGGCCCGCCGGCCAGCTTGCGATAGTCCGAGCGCTGGGCCACGGCGCGGCGGTATTTCACGATGTCGAGCGAGCCGAGCCGGCCGCCGCAGGCATGGGCGGTGGCCATCAGCATCCCGCCGATTACCGCCCGCAGCAGCCGCAGCGGCCGCCGCCAGCCGGTTTCGCTATGCATCTCGACCGCCAGGCTGTGGCGCGAGGGAATGGCGCGCGGCGCCAGGTGGTCGCCGTCGCCCAGCGGCGAGGCGTCGGCGGTCGCCACCACCGCCTCGATCCGGCCCTGCAGGCGGGCCAGCGCGCCCACGCCGGCCAGCCCCGGCTGGGTCGCGTCGGCAATGACGCACAGCACCAGACCGCGCCGGGCCGGGAATGGCCGCCAGCGGCAGGACAGCCCCTCGATGCCCGGCAGTTCGCCAGCGGCGGGCTCCAGCCGCCAGCTTGAGTCGGCCTTGACCCAGGCATCGGCGGCAGGAGCCCCCGCGCCAAGAAACAGCCCGAAGGAATTGCCGTTGCCGAAATCGTGCAGCGCCGCCAGGGTCTCGAGGCCAGCCGCCTCCAGCGCCGCCACCGGCACCATGCCGATGCGCAAACCGATGCCGAACTCGATCTGCGACCAATGGGCCAAGGCCGCCAACGCCTTGCGAGTGGCGGCCAGGCATTCCGGCGGCACCGCAGCGATGGCGCCGTCGCCGCCGAACTGCACCGCCGGCGGCTTGCCGTCGCGGGCCGCCACCGCGCCCATCGCCGCCACCACCGCGCCGGCGACGAAGTTGACGTCGCGGTCGCGCCCGGCCCCGGCTAGCTTGGTGCTGCCGACCACGTCGGCGACCGCCAGCCACCAATCGCATTCCAGGCGCTGATAGCGGGTGGGGTCGTGGCCTTCGGTGGCGAAATCGTGGATGGCCGGCAGGCCCATGACGGAATCCTCCTATCCGCCATGGTGCCCAATTTGGCGGTGGGATGCTATAAGGGTTGATCCGCAACCTCCGGTCCGATCGATGCTGAAGCTACCCACCTTGGTCCTTGTGGCCCTCGCCCTCGTTGTTCCGCTATCGGTGCCCGCCGCCCAGGCCGGCAACCCAAGCTCGCGCGAACAGATCAAATTGAGTTTCGCCCCTCTGGTGCGTCAGGCGGTACCGGCGGTAGTTAACATCTACACCCGCCGGGTGGTTCGTACCGCCGCCTCGCCGCTGCTGGCCGACCCGTTCTTCCGCCAATTCTTCGGTGGCAACCTGCCGCCCGGCATGACCCGCGAGAGGGTGCAGAATTCCCTGGGTTCGGGGGTGATCGTCGGCGCCGACGGGGTGGTGGTGACCAACCACCACGTCATCGCCCAGGCCGACGAGGTCACCGTGGTGCTGTCGGACCGCCGCGAATTCGAGGCCAAGGTGGTCGGCTCGGACGAACGCTCCGACCTCGCCGTCCTCAAGATCGACACCAAGGGCGAGAAGCTGCCCACCTTGGCCTTCGGCGATTCCGACGCGCTGGAGGTCGGCGACCTGGTGATCGCGGTCGGCAACCCGTTCGGCGTCGGCCAGACGGTGACCAGCGGCATCGTCTCGGCGCTGGCCCGCACCAATGTCGGCATCTCGGACTACCGCTCGTTCATCCAGACCGACGCGGCGATCAATCCGGGCAATTCCGGGGGCGCCCTGGTCGACATGGACGGCCATTTGATCGGCATCAACACCGCGATCTATTCCCAGGGCGGCGGCTCGGTCGGCATCGGTTTCGCCATCCCCTCTTCGCTGGTCAAGGTGGTGCTGACCGGCATCACCCAGGGCGGCAAGATGGTGCGGCCATGGCTGGGCGCCGGTGGCGAGGCGGTCACCCAGGACATCGCCCAAAGCCTGAAGCTGGCCCGCCCGGCCGGGGTGATGATCAACCAAATCGCCAAGGACGGCCCGGCCTCCCATGCCGGCATCAAGCTCGGCGACGTCGTCACCGCCGTCCAGGGCCGCGAGGTCGACGACCCCGAGGCGTTGCGCTTCCGCCTCGCCACGCTGCCCTTGGGCGGCGACGCCCATCTGACCGTACTGCGCGACGGTGCCGAGCGGATCGTCGACGTCCGACTGGCGCCACCGCCCGAGGATCCGCCGCGCGATGCCAGCGACATCACCGGCGCCAACCCGCTGTCGGGAACCACGCTGGCCAACCTCAACCCGGCGCTGGCCGAGGAGATTGGGGTCAGCTCGGTTGCCGGAGGAGTGGTGGTGCTGCGCCTTCAAAACGGCTCGCTGGCGCAGCGGCTGCAGATCCAGCCCGGCGATATCATCCTTGCCGTCAATGACCACAAGGTCGGCAGCGTCGCCGAGGCCAAGCGGCTGCTGGCGGCGGAGCAGCGCGGCTGGCGGGTGACGCTCAACCGCAATGGTCAAACCCTGACGCTGATGATCGGCGGGTGAGCACGCTGTTCGAAAAGGACGAGGACCGGCCCCTGGCCGACCGCCTCCGGCCGCAAAGCCTCGATGAGGTGGTCGGCCAGGACCACCTGCTGGCACCGACGGCGCCGCTGGGGCGAATGCTGGCCGCCGGCCGGCTGGCCTCGCATGTGCTGTGGGGTCCGCCCGGCTGCGGCAAGACCACCATCGCCCGCCTGCTCGCCGACCGCGCCGGCCTCGCCTTCGAGCCGTTGAGCGCGGTGTTTTCCGGCGTCGCCGATTTGCGCAAGGTGTTCGAGGCGGCGCGCAAGCGGCGCGAGATCGGCCGGGGCACCCTGCTGTTCGTCGACGAGATCCACCGCTTCAACCGCGCCCAGCAGGACGGCTTCCTGCCCTATGTTGAAAACGGCACCGTGGTGCTGGTCGGCGCCACCACCGAGAATCCCTCGTTCGAACTCAACGGCGCCCTGCTGTCGCGCTGCCAGGTGATGGTGCTGCACCGGCTCGACAATGCCGCGCTGGAAACCCTGGTCGAGCGCGCCGAGGCGACGCTGGGCCACAAGCTGCCGCTCGACGACGACGCCCGCGCCGCGCTGAAGGCGCTGGCCGACGGTGATGGCCGCTACCTGCTCAATCTGGTCGAGGCGCTGGCGCCGCTGCCGCCCGAACCGGTGCTCGACGCGCAAGGCTTGGCCCAGGTGGTGCAGAAGCGGGCGCCGGCCTACGACAAGGACCGCGAGGGCCATTACAACCTGATCAGCGCGCTGCACAAATCCCTGCGCGGTTCCGACACCGACGCCGCTTTGTACTGGATGGCCCGCATGCTCGACGGCGGCGAGGACCCGCTGTTCCTCGCCCGCCGCCTGACCCGCTTCGCCGTCGAGGATATCGGCCTGGCCGACCCCAACGCGGTGGTCCAGGCGCTGGCCGCCTGGGACGTCTATGAGCGCCTCGGCAGCCCCGAGGGCGATTTGGCGCTGGCCCAATTGGTGATCTATCTTGGCACCGCGCCCAAATCCAACGCCGTCTACAAGGCGTTCGGCGCGGCCAAGCGCTCGGCCAAGGAGACCGGCAGCCTGATGCCGCCGATGCACATCCTCAACGCGCCCACCCGGATGATGAAGGATTTGGGCTATGGCAGCGGCTATCAATACGACCACGACACCGCCGAAGGCTTTTCCGGCCAGAACTACTTCCCCGACGGCATGCCGCGGCAGAGATTCTACAACCCGGCCGAACGCGGCTTCGAGCGCGAGGTGAAAAAGCGGCTGAATTATTGGGATAAGCTGCGGCAGCGGAAACGGGCCGATTAAAATTGTTGTGAACGCGACACACTGTAGTGTTCCCGACAATTATTTGCTGTTTATATTATGTGGTGTTATTTTTATTTCTGGCGTAGCTTGATCACAACGGCATCGCAATGACGTTTTGCCGGTGGAGTTTAATCATATGATCAAAGTCGAAGCCCTGCTCGCCTTCCTCGTCACCGCCGGCAAGGGCGTCACCACCGCCGAGCGCCAGGCCGAAGCGCGAGTCAAGACGAACGAGTATTTCGATTTCGACCGCAAGGAGCTGCGGGATCTCGGCATGCTCGCCACCGTCCAGGGCGTCGCCGCCCAGATCCTCGCCCTGCGCACCGCCGCCACCGATGCCGGCCAGATCGAAGCCTACGACGCCTCGCTGTCGGTGTTCACCAAGTGGACCGACGCCAAAGACGCCGCCTGAGGGCATTGTCCTCGCGGCAAAGGGCCGGCTTCTGCCGGCTCTTTTTTTGCCTATCGCCCGACAGTCTTTGGCGGCTCACCCCTTCTTGTCGTCCGGAGCCTTCTCCGCCGGCTTGACCTCGGCCGGCGGCGCGGTGACCGGGGCGACCGGCTCCGGCGGGCGGGCCGATTGGATGTCCTTTTCCAGGTCCTGGAACGCCTTGGAGGCGCGCACCTTGCTTTCCAGCAGTTCGTTCTTGTGGATCTGGTCGACCAGGATGCGGTTGGCGCTGCCCAAGGGGTATTGCACCAGCACATAGGCGCGATAGGTCGCCCCCGACGGCACCAGCTTCTTCTGGATGATGGCGTAGCCCGATAGGTTGACCTCAGTGATCAGGTTTGAGGTCACCCGTTCACTTTCGATCACCACCTTGCCATCCTCGGCGGCGCCGGATTCCGTCAGGAATTCCTTCATCTTCGACGACAGCCGGCTGTTGATGCGGTCGGCCAGCGAGCGCTTGGCGCCCATCACCGCCTTGTCAAAGGCCAGTTGCAGGTCGCCCGAGGTGGCGGCGCCCGGCGCGTAGATGGCGGCATCGTCGGCCGGCGGCACCATGTACCAGGACGGCACCTCGGCGGCAGCCTGCTTGACCTGGTCGGTTCGCGCCTCTTGCTTGATCTGCTCCTGTTGCGCCGTCCAGGCGGCGGTGCCGGGGTCGGCCATTGGGGTGCAGGCGCCAAGGGTTAGCGCCGTAGCGGCGAGAATGCGGATCCTCATGACTTCCTCCGTGTCAGCGCGCCCAGCGCGTCGTCGATGGTTGCGATTTCGTGGTCGAGCGGCACCCCCTCGCGGGAGAGGTCGCGAAGATCGGCCAGTGCCTTTTCGGCGCGGCCGTAATCGCCTTTTTTGAGATAGGCCAGGGCGGCGCCGTAGAAGTGGTCGGCTGCCGGGACCCAATTGTTGGCGTTGAAATGGATGACGGCGGAATTGTAATAGGCGAAGCCGTCGGCCGGATCGGCCGCGATGGCCAAGCGATAGGCCGCCAGCGCCCGGTCGGGGGCGCCCTTGCGACCGTTGAGGAAGCCAAGGGCGTTGAGCGCGATGGCGTTGGAGCGGTCGCGCGCCACCGCCGCCAGAATCGCCGGTTCGGCGCGGTCGAAATCGCCCTCGGCCAGCAGTACGCGGCCTTTCAGCAGATAGCCCTGGGACCGTCCGGGTTCGATGGCGATGGCCGCCTCAGCCGCCGCCAAGGCGCCGGCGTGGTCGCCCTCGGCCAGGCGCCGCTCGCCCAGCGCCAAGGAATTGGCGCCGGGGCCGGCGGCCGGGGCGAGCGGCGGCGGGACTGCCAGGCGCACCGGCTCGGCCGCCGGATCGTCGTAGGCGGCGATCACGTCATCGGGGATGGTGCTGGCCAACCGGCGGGCCAGGTCGTCGGTGACGCGCAGGATCTGTTCGTCGCGCAGATTGCTGGCGGCGTCGAACAGCCCCATGGCGACCCCCACCGCCGACAGCCCGACACCGCCGCCCCGGCTGCTGGCGGTATGGCGGCCCTCCCACAGCACGGCGCCATCGGCGGCGCGGATCAGCTTGAGGTCTGCCCCAACGGTGACGCTGGAATAAATCCCGAGATAGCTGGAGCCATAATCGGTGACGGTGCCGGTCAGCAGCGCCGGGCAGCGCAGCCTTTCGCCCAGCAGGCGCAGCCGGTCGGCGTTCTTCGGCAGTTCGCCCAGCACATGGTCTATCCGCGCCAGCGTAACCTGGCGCCGGCCTTGCGGCGCCAGGTGGGCGAACAGGGCGATCCGCACGCGGGCGGAATCCTCCGGCGCCACCGCCGCCGCCTCGCCCGCATTCAGCGGCAGGATGGCGATGCAAGCGGGCGGCGCCGCTTCCCAGGGCTTATGGACTTGATAGACGACCTGGTTGGGCCAGAAATCCGGCGGTTGCAGGGCCGAATTCTGGTCGACATAGACCGGGTCGAGGCAGCCGGCCAAAGGCAACAGCAGGGCGGCTAGGATCCAGCGGGCGCGCCTCATGGGCCCTCCACCACGCCGTAGCCGCGTTTGATCAGCCGGGCATCGGCGCGGGAGATCTCCAGCAGCCGGCCCTTCAATTCGTCGATGCCATAGGCCTCGCGGAACTCCACCCGCGACCGCGTCGCCACCACCAGCAGATATTCGTCGGCAATACGGGTATCGGCCGGCAGGTTGGGCGGAAAGGAAACGCGCAGGCCATAGCGCGGCGCCCCGGCGCCGGTGGGCACCGTGCCCGCCTTGGCAAAATAATTGTCGCCATCGAATTTGTTGGGAAACAGCCGGGTGACCGGCGTGACCGATTGATCGTAGGGCAGCCACTGGAAGACGGTAACGTACATCGGCTGGCTGGGCTCGATCCCCATCGACAGCTCGTCGCCGTCGCGGAACACCCTGGTTTCCATCCGTACATTCAGGTCGAAGCCGGGATCGGGCAGGCCCTGGGCGATGCCGATGTCGGCCTCCAGCGCTACCGTGCAGGTGCGGAAGCCGGCCAGCGGGCCGTCCTGGGTGGTGGCCCGGCGGTCGCGCACGGCGCGGATGTCGCCGTCGACCATGCTCCAGGCGGCGCGGTGCAGCGAACACTCGGCCGTTTCGCCCTTCTCGGCGCAAACCAGGGTGTCCTCGGCCGCCACCCGCTCGCCCAGGCGCGCCCGCAACGCCGCCTCGCGCGCCAGCCGCTCGGCGGCACGGCAGGCGTCGGCCTCGGTCATCTCCGGCCCGAACACCCGCTCGGCCTTGCCCGCCACCCACTCGGCCCGCGCCGAGGGGGCGAGGAGAAGCAGCAGGGCGATAAGGGCGGCGGCGCGGGCCATATTACTTCTTGATCTTCGCGCCGACGAGAACGACACGGCTTAATACTTGCTGGTAGAACGCTTCCGGATCGACCTCTTGATCCTGCGTCGGGTTCGCATTCAGGCCAACTTTCAGGAATTGCGAAATGCTTTCGGCATCGACAGCCATTCCGACATCCATGGGCTCACGGCCATATTTCTTTACAATATATTCCTTATTGAGCATGGCGACACTCAGTCCCACCAAGTCGCCATAGCGGTCGAAAACCGGTCCTCCGCTGTTGCCGGGCTGAATGCGAGCAGTCATCTGAAATACGCCCGGCTCCTCCTGGAGTCCGGATTCCTTGCTGACCGTCCCTTCGGTCAGCGAGGGGACGTCGAGTCCCATTTCCCACGGAATTGGATATCCCAGCACCATCAGCCTCCGCCCCGTTCTCGCCACGGTTAACTGCGACAGCGGAAAACCGTCCTCATCGGGAAAGGGCTCGGCGATTTCGAGCAAAGCCAGATCGGCCTTCTTGGAAACGGCGATCACCTTGGCCGTCCGCATCTGACCAAGGCCGTTGCGCACCGCGAACTTGTGCCCCTCCTCAATGACGTGCCGGTTGGTCAGGATCCATCGCCCACCTTCCAGCACCAAGCCGCTGCCGAAGGCGTCGGGCTCGAACGGGAACGCCGTGGGGGTATTGGTCGCAGCGCCGCCCGGAGCGTGAGGGTCGAATGGCTGTTGCGGTCCGGCTGCCTCCCGCATCGGTGACGGCGGTCGATTGGCTGGCGGCGCCAGTGTCCCAGGCGCCCCCGGCCGCACCGGCGCCTCGGGCTTCTTCTCCACCGGCAGCGTCTCGGCGCCCTCGATCCAGGCGGTAATCGCCTCGGCGCGGGCGGTGTCGCCCTTGGTGGCGAATTGCTCGGCGGCGTGGCGGCGATGGGCCATGGCGATGTCGCGCTTGCCCAGCGCCCATTGCAGCGCGCCCAGCGCGTCCTCGGCCTGGGGCGCGAAGGGATGGCGGCGGACGAAATCGTCGAGTTGGGCCAGCGCCCCGTTGCGGTTGCTGGTGGCGGCGAACTTGGCACGGGCCACCGCGACCTCTTCCGAATCGGGTAGGTCGCGGGCCAGCGCCGCCAATTGGGCGTCGCCCTCGGCGCGCTTGCCGCCGCGGTCGGCGACCTGGGCCAGGACCAGACGGGGAGCGACGGCGCCGCTGTCACTGCGAAGAGCGGCGCCGGCGTCGCGGACGGCATCGTGAAAGCGGCCCAGCGCCAGTTCGGCCTGGGCCATGCCGGCCAAGCCGTCGGCGTCGTCCAGGCTCTCGGTCGAGGCGTGCTCGAAGTATTCCAGCGCCTGGGCCGGTCTTCCAGTGCCGAGATAGATCCGCCCCAGCGCCAGGTCCAGACGCTGCGCCTGCTGCGGTGTCTCGATCTCGATGCCCTTGAGCAGGGCCAGCGCCCGGTCGAAGCGCTCGACCTCGATCAACGCCTCGGCGCGGCGGATGTCATCCAGCGGCGCGGCGACGCCACATCGGGGCAGTCCGGCCAGACCAAGGACGACGGCAACAAGAATTCGGCGCAATTTCATTCCCGTCGGGCTCCCCCAAGCCGGCGGCGGCGCCACACGAATCCGCCGCAGCCCATCGCGGACCTGCAACCAAGGACTTTATCGGGCGGGAACGAAATGTCAACATCCGGAATGGGGGGCTCACCCCGCCGTCAGCAGCACCCCCGCCAGCAACGCCACGGTTTCGCCGTCCACCACCCCGTCCACCCGCGCCGGGCGGAAGTGGCGCTGGAAGGCGGTGATTGCCGCCGTCGGATCGCTGGTGTCGTAGCCGTAGGCTTCCAGCATCGCCACCGCGTCATCCGTCGCCGCATCCGGTTCGGGCCACAGGCCGATGCCCGCGGCGGCCAGCGTCGCCCAGGGAAACAGTTCGCCGGGGTCCTGCTTGCGGCTGGGGGCGACGTCGGCGTGGCCGACCACGTTGCGGGGCGGAATGGGGTGACGGGCGAGGATGCCCTGGGCCAAGTCCACCAGGGCGGCGATCTGGGCCGGCGGGAATGGACGGTAGCCGAATTCGTGGCCGGGATTGACCAGCTCGATGCCGATCGAGCGGGAATTGACGTCGGTCTCGCCCCGCCACCACGAGCGCCCGGCATGCCAGGCGCGCATCTCTTCGGCGACCATGGCGTGGACGGTGCCGTCCTCGTCGACCAGGTAATGGGCCGAGACCTCGGCGGCGGGATCGCACAGCCGGGCCAACGCCGCGGCGGCGCTGGTCATGCCGGTGTAGTGCAGCACCAGCATGTCGATGCCCACCGGACGCGGGCCGAAATTGGGCGAGGGCGTGTGGATCATGCTTTGCGCCTCAATTCGATCACCGCCACCCCGGCCACCGTCAACAAGCCGCCGACCACCTTGAATGGCGTCACCGTCTCGCCCAGCACCGCCGCCCCGGCAGCGAAGCCGATCACCGGCCCCAGCAGGGTGAACGGCACCACCAGGCTGACCGCGTGCTTGGCCAGCAATCGGTACCATAATGTATAGGCGACCACCGACGAGCCCAAGGTGGTGAAGGCCACTCCCGCCCAGGC
>Ga0316222_1004063_pt1 | contig 13725 bp, 15 predicted proteins | sample TBH18011metaG_FD_206008 | JGI IMG/M metagenome (GOLD analysis project Ga0316222, IMG submission 206008) | Freshwater microbial communities from Trout Bog Lake, Wisconsin, USA - TBH18011 | ecosystem: Environmental > Aquatic > Freshwater > Lake > Hypolimnion/Profundal zone | place: USA: Wisconsin...
GGTTCGATCCAGACCCAGGTGTGGCCCCGGGACACGAAGGACCCGCCGGGAAGTCCAGGCGCCCCGGAACCGGGCCGGGCCGCGCGGGGCAGGGCCCTGCGCCGGTCCACCTCACGGACGATCCAGTCGACCCCGACGAAGGCGAGCAGCAGGGCAAGCACGAGCAGGACGGTCATGACAGGCCTCTCAATGCCGGCCGTGGTGCCGGGGCCAGGGTCCGAGTTCGCGGACGGCCTTCCAGCAGAACAGGGCGAGGGCGACGAGGACGCAGAGGCCCAGGGCGGCGTTGGTGAGATTCAGGGCCAGGGTTTCCGGATTGGTCCAGTTGTGCAGGTCGAACATGGCTACCTCCTGTGGAGCATGGAGCGGTGAAGTTCAGGGCCGCGAGGCTTCCAGTCCGTCGCCCTGGGGCGCGCGGAAGGCCGCGGCGGGGACGAGGGCGGGGGGAGCCTCCCGGAGGCCGGGCTCGGGCTCGGCCTGGAAGATGGGCAGGTATCTGACGATGACGGCGAAGGCGCTGAAGCCCAGGGCGGCGATCCCGAGCATGATCAGGACCTCGATCAGCGAGGGGAAGTAGGTCCGGGTGGGCCACTGCTCCAGGCCCGTGATGGCGGTGTTCATCCGGTTGGCGCCGAAGCCCGCCAGCACCATCAGGCAGGAAGCGTACAGGCCCTTGCGGGACAGGCGGACCCGTTCGGACAGGAGCAGCCCGAGGGGAATGACGTAGCCGATCAGCAGCTCGGTGTAGAAGGCGAAGGTGTAGTAGTTGAGCCGGGTCATCTCGGGCAGGACGCCCCGCAGCAGGAGATCCTGGACCCGCACCACCAGGTAGACCGCCAGGGCGATGGCGATGAATTTCGCCAGCTTCGCCCGCAGCCGCGTGGGCAGGAGGACGACGCCGGACCTGGACAGGAGCAGCGCTTCCATGATCACCATCGAGATGCCCGAGCCGATGCAGGAGATGAAGAAGAGCACCGGCAGCAGCGGCGAGTACCAGAGCGGGTGCAGCCGGTTCGGCACGATCAGGTAGAGCGAGCCGAAGGAGGACTGGTGCAGGGTCGACAGCAGCACGCCGAAGATCATGAAGGGCAGGGAGATCGCATGCAGCCACCGGATGGGCGCGTGGATATGGAACTTCTCCAGGACGATCGGGGCGAACTCCAGGGACAGGACCGTGGTGTACAGCATCAGGCACCAGCTGATCTCGCACATGACCGAGTGCGGGTTCCACATGACGAGCGGGTGCCAGAAATGGTCGGGCCGCCCCAGGTCGATGATGAGGACGAAGACGACCAGCAGATAGCCGATGAAGGCGGTGAGGATGGCCGGGCGCACGATGGGCTCGTATTCCTTGGCGTGGAACAGGTGCACCGCGGCCACGAGCGTGAAGCCCGAGGCGGCCAGGCCGATGCCGAGGAAGTCGAAGCCGATCCAGAGCCCCCACGGGAACTCGTCCGTGAGGTTGGTGGTGGCTCCCAGGCCCAGCCTGAAGCGGGCCGCCGCGGCCAGGACGCCGGCCACGATCAGGACGGTGGCGATGCCCCGCCATACGGTCATCCGGGGAAGGACAGAGGCGCTCATCGGTGCTCCTTCTCTTCACGGCTGCGGTCCCGGGCCTTGGTGCCCTCGGCGGCCTCCACTTCCTGGCGGCGGTCGGTGATCCACCAGATGCCCGTCAACAGGACGCCGCCGACGGTCAGCACGTTGGGCGCCTTGGACAGGGCGCTCATGGTCAGCAGCGGCATGGGCGTCTTGCCCAGGCGCGTGTCGAAGCCCAGCTGCTCGAAGGGCACGGGGCTCAGGTAGAGCATCGACGTGCCGCCGACGTCGTCCTGCCCGTAGATCCGCGCGACATACCGGTCGGGGGCCTGCTGGATCCGGGCGGCGGCCTCGGCGAGGAGGGCGTCCCGGTCCCCGAAGCGCGTGGCGCCCGTGGGGCAGGCCTCGGCACAGGCCGTGGGCAGGCCCTTGGCGAGGCGGGCCGCGCAGAAATCGCACTTGCGGATGCTCGGCCTGGTCTTGCTCCATTCGTACTTGGGCACGTGGAACGGGCAGGCCTGCAGACAGTAGCGGCAGCCGATGCACTTGTCCCCGTCGTAGGCCACCGGGCCCGCGGCCGTCTTGGTCAGCGCGCCGACGGGGCAGACCGAGACGCAGGTCGGCACTTCGCAATGCTGGCACAGGTGCCGGACGAAGCGTCCGTTGTGGTCGCTGACCGCCGTGAAGGCCGTCAGGGAAAGGTATTTCTCCTCCCCCGGCGGCAGCTGGTGGGCTTCCTTGCAGCCTCCCTGGCAGGCGTTGCAGCCGATGCAGAGGGAGATGTCGATGAGCATTGCTTTTTTCTGGATCATATCGGGTTCCTGTACAACCAAGGATTGGCCCGCGCGGCACCCGGAACAATGCTCCATTGCCCCCGGAGGGGTGGGCGTTTCGCAGCCCCAGGGGGGCGTTGGAGGCAGGCCCGAACCCTCTGTCCTGCGCCTTTGGAGCAGGGTCCCGGGAGGGCGGATGGGGGTTTCCCCCGGGGGGCTGGGGCAATGGAGCAGTCCAGAATCATTAATAATCGTGGACAGGGGGGGCCGGCGCGCCCAACCTTGTATTGCCCCCGGCGCTGACCCAGCGCGGAGGGGGCTGCAAAGCTGGTCGATATGGACGATTCCGTCAGGCCTTGCCATGACCTCTCCGGCCCGGGCCGGTCCGGAAGCCGGGCCATGGCCGCGGGTGGCTTTGCGCACGGCCCAGCCGCGTCCCTGCCGGGGCCGCGCCGGGGCGAGCCGGAGCCCGGGGCGGACCATGTCCGGCTGAACCGGGTCAACCGCGCCCAGGAGACCCTGCTGGCCTGCACCCGGACCATCATCCATGCCGAGACCGAAACGGAGCTTCTGCGGGCGTTCTGCCGGATCTGCATGCGGATCGACGGGATCCGCCAGGTCTGGGTGGGGCGGGCGGTCCACGACGAGCTCCGGCCGATCCTGCCGCTGGCGACCCTGGGGTTTCCGGAAGGGGCCTGGGCCGGCGTGCGCCTCAACTGGGCCGGGGGCCCCTCCGCGCGGGATGCCGCGGCCGTCGCCATCCGGTCCGGCGAGGCCTGCCTGCATGGGCACGGCGCCATCGGCAGCCCCATGGAGCGGGAGGGCGTGCCCTGGGCCGAGTGCCGGGCCACCCTGGCGCTGCCCCTCACGGCCGGCGCCGGGGTCTTCGGCGCGCTGGTGCTCCACGCCCGGGAGCCGGGCGCCTTCGACGCGCCCTACCGGGAGCTGCTGGAGGACGTCGCCGACAACCTGTCCATCGGTCTCTCCGGGCTGCGCTCCCGGGCCGAGCGGGACATGGCGCTCGAGAACGCGGAACGCCTGGCCGAGCAGCTGCGCTCCCTGGCCCTGGAACTGGGGCAGACCGAGCAGCGCGAACGCCTGCGCCTGGCCCACGTCCTCCACGACCACCTCCAGCAGCTGCTGGTGGGGGCCACCTTCACCCTCGAGGCCCTCTCGGGCCACCTCGGGACCGGCGAGGGACGCAAGGCCCTGGACAAGGCCGCCGACACGATCCAGGAGGCCATCCGCCTGTCCCGGGTGCTCACCGTGGAGCTGAGCCCCCCCGCCATCCTGGACAAGGGGCTCGCCGCCAGCCTGGAATGGCTCGGGCGGAACGTCCTCGAGCACCACGGGCTGCAGGTGGCCCTGGTCCTGCAGGGCGATCCCGAGCCGGTCCCCGAGCCGGTCCGGCTCTTCATCTTCGAGGCCGTGCGGGAGATCCTGCTCAACGTCGTCAAGCACGCCCGGGTGGATCAGGCCTGCGTGCGGCTGCGGACCCTGGGACCGGAGCGGGTCGAGGTCAGCATCGAGGACCGGGGCGTGGGGTTCGATGTCTCCACCCTGGAGGCGGACCGCTTCACCGGCGAAGGGCTGGGGTTGTTCAGTCTCCGGGAGCGGCTCCGGTTCCTCAAGGGGAGCATGGAGATCCAGAGCCGGCCCGGCTTCGGCAGCCGGTTCACCCTGGTCGTGCCGACCGGCTGCTGGCCGGTGAAACGGAAAAGTCAGGAGTGACGCGCCATGCCCATCCGGATCCTCATCGCCGACGACCACGACATCATCCGGACCGGGGTCCGCAGCGTCCTGGAGATGCAGGCCGACCTGGCGGTCGTGGCCGAAGCGGATTCCGGCGTCCAGGCCGTGGCGCTGGCCCGGGAGCATCACCCCGACCTGGTGATCATGGACGTCTCCATGCCCGGCATGACCGGCATCGAGGCCACCGGCCTGATCCTGGCGGAGCTTCCGGGCACCCGGGTGCTGGCGCTCTCCATGCACGACAGCCGGGAATCCATGGCCCGGATGCTCAAGGCGGGCGCCTGCGGCTACATGCTCAAGATCGACGCCGCCCGGGAGATCCTGGGGGCCGTGGCCACCGTCATGGCCGGCCGGACCTACCTGAGCCCCTCCATGATCGGCGGCATCGTCAAGGACTTCATCGCCGACGGCGCCGGGGGCGTGTTCCCCCCTTCCGTGCCGGCCCTGTCGCCCCGTCAGTTCGAGGTCATGCAGCACATCGTGAACGGCCAGTCCCTGAAGGAGATCGCCTTCGACCTGCACCTGAGCGTCAAGACCCTGGAGAAGCACCGGATGCAGGTGATGGCCAAGCTCGGGGCCAACACCAGCGCCGAACTCGCCATGATCGCCATCCGGCACGGGCTGGTGGATCCCTGGGACCAGGCCTGAGCCCTCAGATGGCCTGGTCGAGCCAGGGGATCGGCTCGCTCGGCACGCCGACCACATCGCCCACCCGCACCGCGCTGGCCACGATCCAGCCCGCGGGCCGGCCGATCTGCTTCATGTCCATGCGCAGGCTCCGGCCGGGGCTGGGCAGGTCGGGGCGGCTCTTCTCCAGGATCACCTCGCCCGAGGCGAGCACCTGCGCCGCCGTGGGCCGGAAGCTGCCCAGGGGCACGTAGAAGATCCGCACCCGCTCCACGCCCACCAGGCGCTTGCCCTTGAGGTCCACCAGGGGCAGTTCCACCTCCAGCAGCCGATGGGCCACCCAGTGGGCCGTGCAGGCGGCGGGCTGGGCCAGGGGCCGGGGCACCGGGTCCCCCTTCCGGGCGCAGCCGGCGGTCAGGAGGCCCAGGGCGGCCCAGAGCAGGGTCGAGGCTTGGAGAGTTCGCAGACCGGGGCTTCGCACCTGTCCATGATGCCTGAAATCCGGACGGTCACGCCATCGCCCCGTTTCTCAGCCCACCTGTCCGAGCCTCTGCCCGGCGATCTGCACATAGCCGGAGGCCGCCGCGACCCAGATCCCGGTGACCGTCTCCAGCAGGTCGCCCGTCCCCATGGCGACGTGATCCAGGCGCATGGCCTCGATGAAGGCCCCGGCCTCGCCCCGGGGACTCCACTGGTTCCCCCTGAGGATCCGGAAGACCTCCTCCAGGCTGTCGCCCCCGTCGATGCTGCCCAGGAGGATGTGGGTCTCCCGGAGCGCCCTCGGGTTGATCCGGTCGAACTGGCCGAACATGATGTCCGTCAGCCGGTCGTTCCAGCGGACCTGGGGACGCAGGTACCAGACCTTCACCGGGCCGGGCGCCAGGCACGGCAGCCGGTAGGCGCGGGCCGCGTCATTCAGGGATGCGTAGGCGATCGGCATGGGCAAATTCCTCCGGCAGGAGCTCCTCCATGCAAAGGCAGTGCCTGTTCCCTCCCGGACCCCGGGCCCCGGACGAAACGAGCCCCCTAAGATTTGCATCCGAGGGGGCTTATTGGAGCGGGCGAACGGGATCGAACCGTCGACGTACAGCTTGGGAAGCTGTCATTCTACCACTGAATTACGCCCGCAAAGGCTGGCCCCATCATACCGGAGCGCCGCCGGAATTGCCAGGGGCAGATTTCTCCCCCGGGGGGCCGACCCGCGCCACGACCCACGCCGCCAGTTCGTCCGCGCCGGTGACCCGCTGCTCGGCCACCCAGATGGGGAGCCCCCGGGGCAGGCGCGCCAGGTCGAGTTTCACGGCGTCCTTTTCCGTGCACACCAGGCCCACGGCCTCCGCGGCCCGGGCTGCGGCCGCCAGGCGTTCCAGGGCCGCGGGCCCCAGGGTCTGGTGGTCCCGGAAGGCCTGGGTGCCCGTCCAGGTCAGCCCCGCGACCAGGAGGTCGGCGAAAAACGCCTCGGGATGGCCCAGGGCGCAGAAGGCATACAGGGGACCGGGGCCGGGACCCGGCAGTTCCAGCCGCCCGCCGCCGTCCAGCCTGCGCAGGGCGCCGATGGCGAAGTCCACCCAGAAGACCGGCCCGCCCGAACCGTGCCGCGCCCACCAGGCGAGGACCTCCTCCCGGGGGGCCCGGCCGCCCCGGGTGACCACCAGGGCCGAGGCGCGGGCGGCGCCCGCCGCGGGCTCGCGCAGGTCGCCCAGGGGCAGCATCCGGCCGTTGCCCCAGCGGCGCACGCCGTCCAGGAGGAGCAGGTCCAGGTCCCGGTGCAGGGCCCGGTGCTGGAAGCCGTCGTCCATGAGCAGGAGGTCGGGCGCGGGGGACAGGGACAGGGCCCGCAGGGCCGCGGCGTGGCGCTTGCGGCCCACCACCACCCGGCCGGGACCGAGGCGGCGGGCCATCATCAGCGGCTCGTCCCCGGTTTCGGCAGGATCGGCGTCCGGGGCGACGGTCATGGGATCCACGGCCCGGCGCCCGCCGTAGCCCCGGGACACGATGCCCGGGCGCCAGCCGGCGGCCTCCAGGGCCTCGGCCAGCTGCAGGGTCACGGGGGTCTTGCCGGTGCCGCCGGTGGTGAGGTTCCCCACCGCGACGACCGGAACGCCGACCCGCTCGGCCCGCTCCGGATGCCGACCGAAGGCGTGGTTGCGCAGGCGCACGGCGGCCCCGTAGAGCGGGGCGAGGGGCGCGAGCAGCCAGCGAAGCATTTGCACGCTATGAGCATACCGAGCTTCCATGCGCCTGCGTTCCCAGCTATCGTTAAACTTCTTCCTCGGTATCTCATGTCTGATTCCAGCTTCATCGGCCAAAGCAAGCTCTCCTTCAAGGAAGGGGAGGTTGTCTATCGGCGCGGGGAGATGGCCCAGCAGATGTATGTGATTCTCACGGGCAAGATCCGGATGTACGTCGGCACCGAGCCCCAGGGCGAATGGGCGGAGGAACTGGCCAAGGGCGACTTCTTCGGGGAGGGCAGCCTGCTCGAGCCCATCGCCCGCATCCACACCGCCGTGGCCCTCGAGGATTCGGAGGTGGTGACCATCTCCCGGGGCACCTTCCTGCGCATGATCCGGCAGAACCCCGAAGTGTCCGTGAAGATGATGCAGCGGCTGGCCCAGCGCAACCGCGAGCTGGCCGCCAAGGTGGAGACCGAGAGCACGCGCGGCATGCGGACCCGGCCCCAGGCGGCCAGCGTCAGCCTGGTCTCGGTCATCTCCGGCAAGAAGTACATGATCCTGTCCCACGGGGCCCTGGTGGGCCGCTTCGATCCCAACACGGGCATCCACCCCGACATCGATCTCACCGAGGAGGATCCCCAGCTCAGCGTCTCCCGCCGGCACGCGCGCATCCTCTGCGAGCACAGCCGCTACTTCCTGGTGGAGGAGCACGGCGTGGCCAACGGCACCTACATCAAGGGCGACCGCCTCGCCCCCGGGGACGCCCGCGAGCTCAAGGCCGGCGACCGGGTCGGGTTCGGCATGGTGGTGCTGTTCTTCGAGAAGCTCGGATGACTATGAAGGTGGAGGTCTGGCGGGACGAGCACGGCGTGACCTGGGAACTCGTGCAGTTCGCCCTCGACGAGGTGGGCGGCGCCTGCCTCATCCGCGAAGGCTTCAGCAGCCTCGATCGCGCGGACGGCGACCTGCGCGAAGGGGTGGAAGTCATCGCCCGCTTCGGCGACCCCGAGGACGCCCGGGCCTACCTCGAGTCCGAAGGCTTCGAACCCGCCTGACCCCCGGGGCGCCGGGGGATGGTTATTGCGCGAGGGCCCGGGCGGCTTTGGTGAGTTCGGGGACGACTTCGAAGAGGTCGCCGACGATGCCGTAGGTGGCCAGCTTGAAGATGGGCGCCTCGGGGTCCTTGTTGATGGCCACGATCACCTTGGAGCCGCTCATGCCGGCCACGTGCTGGATGGCGCCGCTGATGCCGCAGGCGATGTACAGGGTGGGGCTAACCACCTTGCCGGTCTGGCCCACCTGCATGCTGTGGGGGATGTTCCAGCCGGCGTCCACGGCCGCGCGCGAGGCGCCCACGACGCCGCCCAGGGCCTCGGCCAGGGCTTCCAGCAGCTGGAAGTTGGCGCCGTCCTTCATGCCGCGGCCGCCGGCCACGATGATGTTGGCTTCGCTGATGTCGACCTTGCCGCCGCCCTTGGCCACGATCTCCTTCACCACGGCCAGGAAACCGCCGGCGGGCGCGGGCAGGCTCTCCGGGACGCCGGCCTTCGGGCTGACGGTCACGTCGAAGACGTTGGGCCGGGTGGTGGCCACCTGGATCGGGCTGTGGAACTCATAGGTCGCGAAGGCCTTGCCGGCATACACCGGACGCAGGCTCCTGAGCTTGCCGCCCGCGAGGCTGAGCCCCGTGACGTCGGCGGAATAGCCCGCGCCGAGCCGGGCCGCCACGCGCGGGGCGACGTCCTTGCCCACCGAGGTGGCCGCGGCCAGGAGGACCGAGGCCCCCTTGGCCTTGACCGCGTCGGCGATGGACTGGGCGTAGCCGTCGCTGGAATAGGCCGAGAGGCTGGGCCCCTCCACCGTGACGATCGCGTCCGCGCCGTACTGGGCGGCGTCGGCCGCGCCCTGGCAGGAGGCGCCCACGAACAGGGCGCCCACCTGGAGGCCGCCGGCGTCGGCCAGGCGGCGGGCTTCGGACAGGGCCTCGGCGGAGGGCTTGCGGACCTTGCCGTCCTTCAACTCACAGAAAACCAGAATCATTTCGACCTCGTGGGCAGGAAAGGGCTAGGACAGGACCTTGGCTTCGTCCCGGAGCAGGGACACCAGCAGTGCGGCCTGGGCCGCGGCGTCGCCCTCGAGGCGGCGGCCTTCGGGCCGGGCCGGGGGCAGGGCGAGGGACACGGTGGCCACTTCGCTGGGGTAGGGCACGCCCTCGACCTCGTCGATGGGCTTCTTCTTGGCGGCCATGATGCCCTTGAGGTTGGCGTAGCGGGGATCGTTGAGGCCGCGCTGGGCGGTGACCACGGCCGGCAGGGCGCCTTCGATGATCTCGGTGCCCGCGTCGCCCTCGCGCTCGGCGCGGAAGGCGCCGCCGGCGATTTCCAGCCTGGTGACGACGTTGGCCTGGGCCACGCCCATGAACTCGGCGAGCATCGGGCCTACGGAGGCGTTGTCCCCGCCGATCCCCTTGTTGCCCAGGAGGACCAGGTCGAAGCCCTTGCCCTCGGCGTAGGTGGCCAGGGTGTGGGCCACGGCCAGGGGATCGCCGGTCTCCTCGGCCTTGACCAGCACGGCCAGGTCGGCGCCCAGGGCCAGGGCGCCCCGGAGGATGTCCTTGCCCTTGTCGCCGCCCACGGAGACGGCGGTCACTTCGGCGCCGCAGGATTCCTTCAGGCGCAGGGCCTCTTCCAGGGCGTACTCATCGTAGGGGCTGGTGATCCATTTGATGTCAGCGGGGTCCAGGGACTTCCCGTCGGGTGCGATCTTGATCTTGGTCTCGGTGTCGGGCACCTGCTTCAGGGCGACCAGAATTTTCATGCGAACTCCCCGGAGATGAAGGAATGCGGACCTCTCGGTCCGGCAATTCCCTAAAGCCTAACGCGCTTCGGCCATTTCTCCCACCCGAGGATGCATTCCGTCACTATCCTTAGGGGCATGGAAGAGCAAAGGTTTGCCGGGGCGCTGGTGTTCACGGGGGGCGGCACGGGCGGGCACTACTTTCCCGCCGTGGCCCTCGCCGAGGGGGCCCAGGCCCGCTGGCCCCGGCGGCCGGTGGCCTTCGTGGGGGCCCAGCGGGGCATCGAGAGCCGGCTGCTGCCCCTCAGCCCCTACGACCACGTCCTGGTCGAGGTGGAAGGCTTCGTGGGGCGCGCGCCCCTCAAGGCCGCCCGCGCCTTCCTGCTGCTGCTCCGGGCCCGGGCCGGGCTGGTGAAGGTCTGGCGGCGCCACCGGCCCTGGGCGGTGGTGGGGACGGGGGGCTACGGGGCCGCGCCGGCGCTCCTGGCCGCGCGGGCCCTGGGGATCCCCTACTTCCTCCACGAGTCCAACGCCCAGCCCGGGGCCCTGGTCAAGCTCCTGGCCGGCCGCGCCGCGGGCGTGTGGTGCGGCATGGAGGCCGTCCGGCGGCACCTGCCCCAGGCCCGCTGCGTGCCCTGCGGCACGCCGGTGCGCGAGGCCTTCCTGAGGCCCTTCCGGCCCGCCGCGGACCTGAGGGCCCCGTGGCGCCTGCTGGTCCTCGGGGGCAGCGGCGGGGCCCGCGCGCTCAACGAGGCGGTGCTGGCGCTGGCGCCGGAACTGCTGGACCGCTGTCCCGACTGGGAACTCCTCCACCAGACCGGCAGCGCGTCCTTTCCCGACCTGGAGGCCCGGAGCCGCCACCCGCGGCATCGGGTGGTCCCCTTCCTGGAGCGGATGGATCTCGAAATGGAGGCGGCCCGGCTGGTCATCACGCGGTCCGGGGCCAGCACCTGCGCCGAGCTCAAGACCTGCGGCCGCCCGTGCCTGATGGTGCCCATGCCCGGCAGCGCCGGGGACCACCAGCTGGTGAACGCCCAGGCCATGGCGGCCGAGGGCCGGGCCGTGCTGGTGCGGCAGACCCCCGGGCTGAAGGCCAGCCTCATGGAGGCCGCGCTGGCGGTCATGGCCGACCTGCCCCCCGCCGCCGCCCCGGAGCCCAACGACGCCGTGGCGCGCTGTCTCGACGACCTGGAACGACAGCTGGCGTGACGGGCTCCCACGCGAAAGGCCCCCATCCCGGGCCGGATCGCCTACACTGATGGGATGCATCAGCGCACCTGGCTCTCCCTCCTCACGCTGCCCCTGGTGGCGGCCTTCACCTACCCCGTGGTGGTCCGGCAGTCCGCGGACGCGCCCCGGCAGGAGGCCGCGGGTTCCGCCCAGGACCCCCTGGCCGGCCTTTCCGACATCCAGGACGTGCTCTCCCTGGTCAAGGACAACTACGTGGACCCCCCCGACATGGAGAAGGCCATCAGCGGCGGCATCCGGGAGGCCCTGGAGCGGGCCCACCCCCTGAACGCCTACCTCACGCCCGAGGACCTCCGCCTGGGCGACCCCGGGCCGGCCTCCGTCGGCATCCGGCTCGTGAAGCGGGGCATCTACGCCCACGTCGTGTCGGTCACGCCCGGCAGCGTCGCGGCCAAGGCCGGCTTCGAGGTCGGGGACGTGGTGCGCAAGCTCGACGGCGATTCCGTCGGCGTCATGAGCGCCTGGGCCCTGGAGCGCCGCCTGCGGGGCGCCGTGGACACCGAGCTCAGCCTGCTCCGCTACGGCGCCGTGAGCGGGGACACGAAGAAGGTCGTCCTCAAGCGCGAACTGCCCCTGCGTCCGGCCATCGCCGTGCGCAAGGAGCCCAAGGCCACCGTGGTCGCGCTGACCGACCTCACCCCGGGCCGGGCCGCCGAGCTCAAGGCCCTGCTCGCCACCCTGGACCACCAGCTGCCGCTGATCCTCGATCTGCGCCAGTGCGCCGGCGGCACCCTGCCGGAGACCGCCCAGGCCGCGGGCCTGTTCGCGGGCGCCGGCCCCCTGGGCGCCGTCCAGGAGACGGGCAAGGCCGACCTGCCCCTGGCCGTCGTGCCCGCCGGGCTCCCCCCCTTCGCCAAGCTGGCGGTGCTCCAGGGGCAGGGCACCCTGGGCCCGGCCGAGCTCCTGTCCTCGGCCCTGAAGAAGCAGGCCGTGCCGGTCTTCGGTGAGCGCAGCGCCGCCCTGGGCGTGGAGCGCACGCGGTTCGCCCTGCGGGGCGGCGGCGCCGCCGAGGTGGTGAACAAGCGCTGGCTCGGGGCCGGCGGCGAATTCCTGGGCGCGGGCGGCGACAAGCCCGAGGGTCACAAGACAGCCGCCAAGCCCAAGGCGCCCGAGAGCGAAGTCCCCAAGGTCCCCAGCGCGGACGCCCCGAAAGCCCCCGCCGCCGGCTACGGCGTCGTGCCCGACCATCCCCTGAAGGGCCTCAAGCCCGGCGAGGATCCCCTGCCCAGGATCCTGGAGGGCCTGGAAGCGCCGGCCAGGCACGCCGGCCTCGAGCCCCGGGCCTTCGGCCACCCGACCCAGCCGGATCGGGGCTGAGCCATGGCGGGCCGCCAGGCACCGCGCGCCTCCACCCTCAGGCTGGCCGTCTGGGCCATCCTGATGTTCCTGGTGGGGTTGGGGCTGGGCTATCTCCTCACCCAGCAGTCCTGCCGCAAGCGGGGCCGGCTGCCCGGGGACGAGGACCAGGTCGCCCCCCGTCCCGCCCCCAAGCGCAACCTTCCGCCCTCCCAGCCGCGCCCCGCGCCGCCCAAGGCGGCCCCCGAGACCCCCGAGGCCAATGAACCCGCCGTGCCGGCCGTCCCGAGGCCGGTGCCGGCGCCCAGGCCCCCCAAGGGCCTGCCCCGGCTGGCCCTGGTGATCGATGACCTGGGCTACGCCCCCACCGAGCTCGTGACCCGTCTGTGCGCCCAGCCCGTGGCCTTTTCCGTCGCCGTGCTGCCCTACCAGGAGCACTCCCGCGCCTCCGCGGAGATCGCCCACGCCCAGGGCAAGGAGGTGATGCTGCACCTGCCCATGGAGCCCATGGGCTATCCGGGCCCCGGCAAGGATCCCGGCCCCAGGGCCGTGCTCTTCGACCTTCCGGAAAGCGAGGTCCGCGAGCGGGTGCGCCAGGCCCTGGCCGACATCCCCTACCGCAAGGGCGTGAACAACCACATGGGTTCGCGCATCACCCCCGACCGCCTGCGCATGGGCTGGGTCCTGGAGGAGATCAAGGCCCGCCACTGCTTCTTCGTGGACAGCCGCACCGAGAAGAATTCCGTCGCCTTCGCCGTCGCCCAGGCCCTCGCCATCCCCACCGTCCAGCGCAAGGTCTTCCTGGACGACGACAAGGCCCTCCCCGCCCTCACGAAGCAGTGGGACCGCGCCCTCGCCCTGGCCGAAAAGGACGGCGAAGTCCTCGTCATCGGCCACATCTACCCCGAAACCGTCGCCGCCCTCGAACAGTTGCTTCCGGCGGCGAAAGGCCGTGTAGCCTTCGTCGAAGCGAGCACCCTGGCCCGGTGATGGCCGCGACCCATGCCGACATCGGGGTCGTTTCCTGGGCGAAGCCCAGGAAACGGAGTCGGTGCATGAGGGGCGGACGGTAACCAATGGCCTGTCAGCCTGATGGACAGTATCTGTCGATCCATCGTCGCGCTCCGCCCATCACGCTTTTCGGCGCCTCATGTACCGACTCCGTTTCCTGGGCTGCGCCCAGGAAACGACCCTGAAAGCGGGAGTGGGTCGGCGGTACGAGAACGTCAGAAGCGGACGGTGATGCGTTCGCCTTCATCCACGTGGACGGTGTCGACGAAACGGACCTGGCGGGGGCGGCGGTTGAGGATGAGGGAGGAGGTGCGCACCCCCTCGCCGAAGAAGTGGACGCCGTCCAGGAGGTTGCCCTTGGTGACGCCGCAGGCGGCAAAGATGATGTGCTCGCCGGGGGCGAGGTCGTCGGTCTTGTAGATGCGGTTGAAGTCCACGCCCATGGCCTCGGCCTTCTCCCGGGAGGCGGTGTTGGTGTCGACCACCAGGCGGCCCTGGATCTCGCCGCC
>Ga0316222_1004068_pt1 | contig 13718 bp, 10 predicted proteins | sample TBH18011metaG_FD_206008 | JGI IMG/M metagenome (GOLD analysis project Ga0316222, IMG submission 206008) | Freshwater microbial communities from Trout Bog Lake, Wisconsin, USA - TBH18011 | ecosystem: Environmental > Aquatic > Freshwater > Lake > Hypolimnion/Profundal zone | place: USA: Wisconsin...
CGACGAGCTTACGGCTTCCGAAACTTCCAGAACTATCGACTAAGAGTCATCGTCTTGTGTGGGCATCTCCCACAAGGCGGGCTATAGTGAAACCGCCCAGTGCCCCCATCTTTGGGGCAGACCCAGAACTATCGACTAAGAGTCATCGTCTTGTGTGGGCATCTCCCACAAGGCGGGCTATAGTGAAACCGCCCAGTGCCCCCATCTTTGGGGCAGACCCCATTTTCCTTCTACATCCCGTCTTGTGACAGTCTCGTGGGTATCATCAAGGATGGGGGGCATTGGGGCAGCCTCCCATCTTGGGGTAGACCCGCGAGGGTGATTTGGCTGGGGGACAGGGACTCGAACCCCGATAGGCAGAATCAGAATCTGCAGTCCTACCATTAGACGATCCCCCAGCAGGATCGGCGGAGGGCCCCATTAGCACATACTCACGGGATTTGATAGGAAAAATGCCGTGATATTTCATTTTCGCATCGCAAAATCCCCTTGGGCGAACGGCTTGGCTCTTGTACCATCGGCGCAAGTCGAAACTTTGATAAGCGTTAATATTGACGATGGAATTCCGTAAGCCCTTCGCGGCTCTCGATCTGGGAACGAACAACTGCCGCATGCTGGTGGCGCGTCCCAGCGAGGGCGGTTTTGCCGTCGTCGACAGTTTCTCGCGGATCACGCGCTTGGGCGAGGGAGTTGCCAGCAGTGGGCGGTTGTCCGATGCGGCCATGGACCGGACCATAAGGGCCTTGAAGCATTGCGCCGACAAGATGCAGCGCAGCCGGGTTCAGCATTCGCGGCTGGTAGCCACCGAGGCGTGTCGCCGGGCGGCGAATTCGGTGGATTTCGCCAACCGGGTCGAGGATGAAACGGGCTTGGTATTGGATGTTATTTCCGCCGACGAGGAGGCCGCCTTGGCCTTGGCCGGTTGCGCTCCGCTCTTGGACGCAAGGCGGCGTTGGGCGCTGGTGTTCGATATCGGCGGCGGTTCGACCGAGTTGATTTGGGTCGAGCAGGATGACGGTAAGCCCTTCGTTCGCGACGTTTTATCGTTGCCGTTGGGCGTGGTGACCTTGGCCGAGCAGCATGGCGACGCCATACACGACCCGGCCATTTATCAATCCGTGGTCGGCGATTTGGGAGAAATGATCGAACCGTTTGGTGCGCGCAACGATATCCGTCGGATGATGCGCGATAGCGAGGCCCAAGTGTTGGGCACTTCGGGAACGGTGACCACGTTGGCGGCCGTGCATTTGGGGTTGACCCGATACGACCGCAATCAGGTCGATGGAACGGAATTGACGGCCGATCAGATATGCGGCGTCACAGAACGGCTGATCATCATGAGCAAGCGGGATCGTTCCCGGCATCCCTGCATCGGCGCGGGACGGGCGGATTTGGTTTTGGCCGGATGCGCCATCCTCGAATCCATGAGAAGGAATTGGGATTTTGAAGTCCTGCGGGTGGCCGATCGCGGCGTCAGGGAAGGCGTACTGCTTAAAATGATGAGCAAACTGTCCGGGCGGACTTTTCCGGTATGAGCGGCAAGAAGGGAAGCGGGGCCAAGGCGGCGGGGGCGGGCAGCCGGTCAATGGCCGTGCGCGTGAAGACGGCCAAGGGACGCAAGCTGTCTTCGACCAGATGGCTGCAGCGGCAGTTGAACGATCCATATGTGGCCCAAGCCAAAAGCCAGGGATACCGCTCTCGGGCCGCTTTCAAACTCAAGGAATTGGACGACCGTTTTCATTTTCTGCGCCCGGGATTGAAAGTTGTCGATCTTGGCGCCGCCCCAGGCGGTTGGACGCAGGTGGTCGTGGAGCGGATTAAGTCCGATCGGCCGGGCGGGGCCGGAGCGGTGGTCGGCATGGACATACTCGAATGGGATCCGGTTCCGGGCGCGACGGTTCTGGTCGGCGATTTTACCGATCCCGCCAGTCCCGAAACCTTGCGGCGGGTTTTGGGCGGCCAAGCCAACGTGGTGTTGTCCGACATGGCCGCGCCAACCACCGGTCATCCTCCCACCGACCATTTGCGGATCATCGGGCTGGTGGAAGTGGCGCTGGAATTCGCGTTGACGGTCCTGTCTCCGGGCGGGGTATTTATCGCCAAGGTGTTCCAAGGCGGAACGGAAAAGGCGTTGCTGGATGTGCTCAAGCGGAATTTCGCTACGGTACGGCACGCCAAACCGCCGGCAAGCCGCTCCGAATCGGCGGAAACCTACGTGGTCGCCATGGGATTTAAGGATAGGCCGCAAACGACCTCTTGAAGGGGCGGGCGGGCATCTGTAAGGTACGTCGCCAACCCGTTAATTGGAGTTGGTATGGAAATCAAGGAAGCTTTGACATTCGACGACGTTCTGCTGGTTCCGGCGGAATCCGGCGTCATGCCCGCGCAGGTGGATACCAGCAGCCGCGTTACCGGTTCGGTATTGTTGGGGATTCCCCTGATTTCCGCAGCCATGGATACGGTGACCGAGGCGCGCTTGGCTATCGTCCTGGCCCAGTTCGGCGGGCTGGGGGTCATTCACAAGAATTTGAGCATCGAAGATCAGGCCGCCGAAGTGCGCAAGGTTAAGAAGTTCGAGTCCGGCATGGTGGTCAATCCGGTTACCATTCATCCGGATCAGACCTTGGCCGAAGCGTTGAAACTGATGGCCGATTACAAGATTTCCGGGATTCCGGTGGTGGAGCGGGGAAGCAAACGGCTGGCGGGGATTCTGACCAACCGCGACGTGCGCTTCGCGTCCAATCCCAGGCAGGCGGTCAGCGAATTGATGACGTCGGAAAATCTGGTAACCGTTCGCGAGGGCGTCAACAAGGACGAGGCCAAGCGCTTGCTTCACCAGCACCGCATTGAAAAGCTGCTGGTGGTCGATGGCGAGTATCGATGCGTCGGACTGATTACCGTCAAGGATATCGAAAAGGCCCAAGCCCATCCCCGCGCCTGCAAGGACGATCAGGGCCGGTTGCGCGTGGCGGCGGCGACGGGTGTGGGCGACGACGGAGTGGCGCGGGCCGAAGCGTTGTTGGATGCGGGCGTCGATATCGTCGTGGTCGACACTGCGCACGGGCATTCCCTCGCTGTTTTAAAAACGGTAAGCAAAATAAAGGCATTGTCTAGTCGCTCTCAAGTTATCGGCGGTAACATCGCGACGCCGGACGCGGCCAGGGCCTTGGCCGATGCGGGGGCCGATGCGGTCAAAGTGGGGATCGGGCCGGGAACCATTTGCACCACGCGCATGGTGGCGGGTGTCGGCGTCCCGCAATTGTCGGCGGTGCTTGAAGTTGCGGAAGTAACGCGGGATCGCGGCATCGCCTTGATTGCCGACGGCGGCATCAAATATTCGGGCGATATCGCCAAAGCCATTGCCGCCGGGGCCGATTGCGTGATGATCGGATCGCTGTTCGCCGGAACCGAGGAAAGCCCCGGAGAAGTGTTCCTGTATCAGGGCCGATCCTATAAATCCTATCGCGGCATGGGCTCGCTTGGGGCGATGGCGCGCGGGTCCGCCGACCGTTATTTCCAGGCCGAAGTAACCGATGAATTGAAGCTGGTGCCGGAAGGCGTGGAAGGCCGCGTCCCCTATAAGGGCGCGGTGGGGACGGTGATTCACCAATTGGTGGGCGGGTTAAGGGCCGGGATGGGCTATACCGGCAACGCCACCATTGCTGAAATGCAGAAAAACTGCACGTTCAGACGCATCACCAACGCCGGTTTGCGCGAAAGCCACGTCCACGACGTATCGATCACCAAGGAAGCGCCGAACTACAAAAGCGAATAATCGGTAATCTTTACCAGCCCTTCCTTTAACGACGAATGCGATTATAGCCGTGACACCAGCAGGACGCCTTGCCGCCGCCATCGAGATCCTTGACGCCATCGGTCAAACCGGCCGTCCGGGCGATCAGGTCGCATCCCAGTATTTCAAGGGGCGGCGCTATATCGGGTCGAAGGATCGCCAATGGATCGCCCAGGCGGTTTGGCGGGTTCTGCGCCGTAAGGCCCGTTTGGATTGGCTGCTGGCATCCGTCGGCGCCGATCCTATCGATGCCAGAAGCCGGGTTCTGGCCGATTTGGTGGTGGAGGGAGGCGAAATCCCCGCCGTCGAGATGTTCCAGGGACCGCATGCGGCAACCCCGCCCGATGCGCAGGACCGGCGCGTGATGGAAATGCTTCACAAGCAATCGCTGTTTCACCGGGATATGCCCGCCTGGGTCAAAAGCGAGTTTCCCGAATGGTTGCTTCCCCGGTTGCAGCAGGTGTTCAAAGACGATCTGGCCCGTGAGATGGGAGCGATGCGCGAGGAAGCGCCCTTGGATCTGCGCGTCAATACCCTGAAGGCGACGCGAAGCCGCGCCATCGACGCCTTGGCGGTCCAGGGAATACCCGCGATTCCGACGCCGCATTCGCCGCTGGGGCTGCGTTTGGCGAAACGAGTGGCCTTGGTGCAAGTGGAAGCGTGGCGAAGCGGCTTGGTCGAAGTGCAGGACGAAGGATCGCAATTGGTGGCTTTGCTGGTCGATGCCAAGCCCGGCATGGCCGTGGTCGATTATTGCTCGGGCGCCGGAGGAAAAACGCTGGCGTTGGCAGCCGATATGGAAAACAGCGGGCGCCTGATCGCCTGCGACGTGGCGGAATGGCGGGTGGATCGCGCCTCGGATCGTTTGCGCCGGGCAGGGGTGCACAATGTGACCAGACGGGTTATCGGCGGCGAAAGCGACAAATGGATCAAGCGCAATGCGGCTTTGTTCGACCGGGTGCTGGTGGACGCGCCATGCAGCGGCAGCGGCACTTGGCGGCGCAATCCCGATGCGAAATGGTCGTTCACGCCGAAGGATTTGGAGGAAATCACCGCCAGCCAATCTGTCATCCTGAAAAGCGCGGCGCGGTTGACAAAGCCCGGCGGTCGGCTGATTTACGCGACCTGTTCGGTGCTGGAGGAAGAGAACGAAGCGCAAATAGGCAAGTTTCTCGCCGCCAATCCAGACTTCGCGCTTGTTCCGGTTGGGGATGTTTGGGCGCATCGCGCCGACACGCCATGTCCGGTTTCCACGCCGATGTTGAGGCTGTCGCCCTATGCCCACGGAACCGACGGTTTTTTCTGCGCGGTGATGGAGAAGGCCGCTACTCCGAACGGGCCTTGACGTAGTCGCCGGGAGCGTCGGCCAAAGCTTTCAGCTTGCCCTTGCCGGGGACGCGGGCGGGAACCTTGTTTCCCGATCGTTTTTCCAACCAGGCTTTCCAATCGACCCACCACGATCCCGGGTTTTGCACGGAATGTTCCAGCCAGGCCTGCGGAGATTTGTACCAACGGGGATTGGTCCAATAACTATAACGCTCGGAGACCGGAGGATTGATCACCCCGGCGACGTGGCCAGAACCGGACAGGACGAAGCGAAGGGAACCGGGGACGTACCGATGCAGACTGTAGGTGCTGGTCCACGGCGCGATGTGATCTTCTTTCGTGGATAACATGTAAAGAGGAGTATGGATCAGGCCCAAATCGATGGGGACGCCGGCCAAGGTAATGCCGCCCGGCTGGATCAGCTTGTTTTCTTTGTACATCAGCCGCAAATAGGAACTGTGCATCGCCGCCGGCATCCTGGTGGAATCGGAGTTCCAATACAGCAGGTCGAACGGGAACGGTTCCTTGCCCAGCAGGTAATTGTTGATGACGAAGGACCAGATCAGGTCGTTGGAACGCAACAGGTTAAAGGTGGTCGCCATGTCCCGTCCTTCAAGGAATCCCTGTTCGCTCATCTTGTTTTCCAGGGTGCTGACCTGGACATCGTCGATAAACACGCCCAGTTCGCCCGGGTCGCTGAAATCGGTCATCGTGGTCAGCAGCGTTGCGGACGACACGCGGGTATCGTTATTGGCTGCCATGTACGCCAAGGTCGCGGTCGTCAAGGTTCCGCCGATGCAATAACCCAGGACGTTGACATGCTTCTGTCCGGTGGCTTTTTCGATGGCCGCCATGGCGGCCAGCGGTCCTTCGAGCATATAGTTCTCGAAATCCCTCAGGGCCAGTTCCGGACCGGGATTGACCCAGGAAATCAGGAACACCGTGAAGCCCTGGTCCCGCGCCCAGGCGACGAACGAGTTCTTGGGACGAAGATCCAGGATGTAATATTTGTTGATCCACGGCGGGACGATCAGCAACGGTTTTTCGAACACCTCGTCGGTCGAGGGCGAATATTGGACAAGCTCCATCATGTCATTGCGGTAGACGACCTTGCCGGGGGTGGTCGCAATGTTTTCGCCGACCTTGAACGCCTCGTAATCGGTCATGCTGATGGCCAGCTTGCCTTTGCCCCGCTCCAGATCGGCCAGCAGATTCTTCAGTCCCTTCAGAAGGTTTTCGCCGCCCGATTCGATGGTGGCTTTCAAGACCTCCGGATTGGTCATGATGAAATTGGATGGGGCCATGGCGTCGACGAATTGGCGGGTATAGAACTCCACTTTATGGGTGGTGTGGGGGTCCAGTCCGTCGACGGTTCGGACCAGTCCCTGAATCCAATGCGAGGACAGCAGGTAGGATTGCTTGATGAAGTCGAAAATCTCGTTGGCTTCCCACATCTCGTCCTTGAAGCGGCGGTCGGTGGGCAAGGGGGCGACGACCGGTTCCGTTTCCTCTCCCATGATGCGGCGCGTGGTGCTTTGCCAAAGCGAAAGATAGTTTTGCCATAAGGAAAGATTGGCTTCGATCAGCCGTTGCGGATCGCTTAAAAGCTTCGCGGTCATTTCCATGAATGCCCCGCCGATATTGTACGGATCGGGGCTGGAAAGGCTTTTTTCCAAGGGGTTGCGTTCCAAGAACTCGGACATCAGCTTCTGGCCGCGTTTGGCGATGTCGGCCATGGTTTCCCGCAGGTCCGTGTGCGCGGCGGCGCCTTGTACGACTTCTTTACGTTCAGACATCAACACTCCCCTTCACAATCCGATGCTGCCCTGTTAAATCTGATCTTAAGGTATGTCGTGATGTTGTACCCGTTTAACCGCCGCGAGGAAACGGCAGACTATGGCCCAATCAAATGAAAAATCGCTAATGCTCTCGATTAAGGCGAATGGCCGCACTGGGAAGTCGGCACGGATTCCCGCGTACACGCTTGGGCTGGCGCGGCTTGCCGCATGTCTGGTCCCGTTGCTGATGGCGGGATGCTCCTCGTATACCACGGCGCTCAATCCGGTTCACTGGTTTGACTGGGCGTTCTCGGACGAAGAGGATGACGGCGCGGAACAGTCGATCGCCGAATCGCCCTCGTCAGGTGGGGCTGGCGGTTCTTCGCGCGCCGCCCACGGGTTGGTGGGGGATGGCGTCAATTCCGGTTACGCCGCGCCCGTTAGCCGCGACGTGAGCGAAACCAAACCTTTGGTCAAACGTCCCGCCAATGGAAACATGGTTGTCGCGGCGGCGTCCGTCTCGACGGAAGGACCACCCGTTCAGGCGCCGTCCATGGTTCCCCCGGACAAGCCCAACCTCCCAGCGACCGTCGCCTTGACCGGCAAAGGCTCGCTGATGGACCATTATCATCAGCGTTTGCAGGAATCCGCGTCCAACACTCTTGCCGCCAAGGTTCCCTCGACCGAGGGAACCGGTGGTGGCGTATCGTCGTCCGGCTCCTTGCATCTCAATCCGCCGAAGTTCGCTGCGGGAAGCGCTCCTGGATCGTCGTTCCAGATCGCCACGCTCAATTTCGCCCAGGGCAGTTCGGAACTCAGCCCCAGCGATTTGGAATCGTTGCGCGACGTGGCGCGGCTGTACAAGAAATTTGGCGGTCATCTCAGGGTGCTCGGTCTTAGCGTCGGAAATCCGATGGCCCAGAGCGCCGTTGTCGTATCGGCGAAATCGTTGTCGGCGACATCCAGCGGCCGGGCTGAAGCGGTGGCCCGTGAGCTTGTCCGCCTGGGCGTTCCTGGCGCCAGAATTCTGGTTGGCGCGGTCGCTCCCGGAGTTCCGCGCGCCGCCGACGGGGCCGCGGCGCGAATCTATCTGGATTTGTGATATAGGTCTTCACCGTTTCCATGCCTTCTTTTACGAGAGTCCGAGTGGATGAATCAGGAATTTCATAGAATCAAGCGGCTTCCGCCTTACGTTTTCGCCGAGGTCAACGCGATGAAGGCCAAGGCGCGGGCCGCCGGCGAGGATATCATCGACTTCGGCATGGGCAATCCCGACCAACCGACGCCGCCCCATATCGTCGACAAGCTGATCGAGGCGGCAAGGAATCCCCGTGCGCACCGCTATTCGATGTCGCGCGGCATTCCGGGGCTGCGCAAGGCTTTGGTCGGCTATTACGAGCGCCGCTTCAACGTGACCTTGGACCCTGAAAACGAAGCCATTGTCACCTTGGGTTCGAAAGAGGGCTTGGCCAATCTGGCCAACGCCATAACCTCTCCGGGCGATATCGTTCTGGTGCCCAACCCCAGTTATCCCATTCATCCTTACGGATTCATCATCGCGGGCGGCTCATGCCGTTACGTGCCGGTTACCCCCGATAAGGACTTCGTCACCGCTTTGGATCGCGCGGTCAGGCATTCGGTGCCCAAGCCCATCGCCCTGGTGTTGAACTATCCCAGCAATCCCACCGCGCTGCTGGCGGATTTGGACTTTTACGCCGAGGTGGTCGATTTCTGCCGCCGTTACGGCATCTGGATTTTGTCCGACTTGGCCTATGCGGAGATCTATTTCGACGTTCCGCCGCCGCCTTCGATCCTGCAAGTCCCCGGAGCCAAGGACATCGCGGTTGAATTCACCTCCATGTCCAAGACCTACAACATGCCGGGGTGGCGGATCGGTTTCGCCGCCGGCAACAAGACCTTGATATCCGCATTGTCCCGGATCAAAAGCTATCTGGATTACGGCGCGTTCACGCCCATACAGGTGGCGGCGGCGGCGGCTTTGAACGGTCCGCAGGATTGCGTCGAGGAAATCCGCCAGATGTACAAGGATCGCCGCGACGTGTTGATCGAGGGGCTGACCGGTTCGGGATGGGAAATTCCCAGTCCGCCCGCGACCATGTTCGCCTGGGCGCCCATTCCGCCCGCCTTCGCTCATTTGGGGTCGCTTGAATTTTCTAAATTGCTGATGCGGGAAGCCAAAGTGGCGGTTGCGCCGGGCATTGGGTTCGGCGAATACGGAGATTCCTTCGTTCGCATCGGGTTGGTGGAAAACCGGCACCGGACACGACAAGCGGTTCGGACCATCAAACAATTCCTGGCCAATTACGATAAGGCGCTGGAGGAATCGGAAAAATTGCGGGTGGTGGCAAGTCGATGAGCAGTTCCAACGTGTTGAAGGTTGCCTTGGCCGGTCTGGGAACGGTCGGCGGCGGCGTGGTCGATCTTCTTGACGCTCAGGCGGATCTTTTGCGGCAGCGCGCGGGGCGTCCGATCAAGGTGGTGGCGTGCGCGGCGCTGGTCAAGCGCGATCCCATGCCCAGGGACGCTGCGTATTTCACCGATGCCTCGGTCATGGCCCGCGAGACAGATTACGACGTTCTGGTGGAACTGATCGGCGGCGGGGGCGGCATCGCCCTCGATATCGTCACGGCAGCGCTGGAACGGGGCAAGCCGGTGGTGACCGCCAACAAGGCCATGATAGCCCATCACGGTTTAAAGTTGGCGCAACTGGCGCAGGACAAGGGTGTCTCGCTGGGGTTCGAGGCCTCGGTGGCCGGAGCCATCCCGATTATCAAGACCCTGCGCGAGGGCTTGGCGGGCAACAATGTCTCCCGCGTCATGGGGATTTTGAACGGTACTTGCAATTACATTCTGACCACCATGCGCAACAGCGGGCGGGATTTCGCCGACGTGTTGGCCGAAGCGCAATCCCTGGGCTATGCCGAGGCCGATCCGACCTTCGATATCGACGGGGTCGACACGGCCCATAAACTGTCCATCCTGGCCGGTCTGGCCTTCGCCATGCCGGTGGATATCGCCGCGGTCGGGTGCGAGGGCATTCGCCACGTATCGGCCATGGATATCCAGTTCGCCGACGAACTTGGGTATCGCATCAAGTTGCTGGGGGTGGCGGAACGGGGAGGCGACGGCGTTCGCGCCAGCGTCTATCCCGCCATGGTGCCGCTGGCCTCGCCGTTGGCGCATGTGGACGGAGTGATGAACGCGGTGGTGACCGAAAGCGATTTCGCCGGCCGCACCGTTCTGGGCGGACGCGGCGCCGGAGCTAGGCCCACGGCCTCGGCGGTGGTGTCCGATTTGGTCGATCTGGCGCGAGGGACCCGCATTCCCGCTTTCGGCGTTCCCGTCGATCATTTGCGGACCTACCCGCAAGTCCCAAGCGAGCTGCGGCGCAGCGCATGCTATATCCGCCTGACCGTGACCGACGAGCCCGGGGTGTTCGCCGATATCGCCTCGGCATTGCGTGATGAGAAGATTTCCATGGAACAAGTGCTGCAACGCAGCCGGTCCCCGTCCGGGACTGTTCCCGTCGTCCTGATCCTGCACGAAACCGACGAAGCCAGTCTGGGGCGCGCCATCGATCGCATCGCCAAGCTGCCGACGGTTGCCGAACGTCCCCATCCCATCCGCATCGAGGCCGTATGATGGCTGGACCCAAGCAGTTTCACCTTGATCCTGGCGGAACCGCTTTCGACCGGAATTTGGCGCTGGAAGTGGTAAGGGTTACCGAAGCCAGCGCCTTGGCGGCTTCCGCGTGGACCGGCCGGGGGGACGACCGCGCTGCCGACGAGGCCGCCGTCAAGGCGATGCGGCGCGCGTTGAACGTATTGTCGATGGACGGCGTCATCGCCAACGGCGAAGGCCAATCGGAAGACGTTCCGCTTCATACCGGCGAAATGGTGGGAAACGGTCTTGGCCCCAAAGTGGACATTTCACTTTTCGCCTTGGAAGGCCGGACCGCTTGCGCGAAAGGCGGCCACAACACCATGTCGCTGGTGGCGTTGACCGATGATGGCGGGTTCTTGAAGGTTCCCGACGACGTGCATATGGAAAAGTTGGCGGTCGGGCCGGGGTTGCCGCCTGGAATTCTGGACTTGGACATTCCCGCCGCGGATATGGTCAGGCGCGTGGCCAAGGCCAAGAATGTCCCCGTTACCGAGCTTACCGCCTGCATTCTCGACCGGCCGCGTCACGCCGGGCTGATCGGCCAGCTTTACGATGTCGGCATGAAGGTGGTGCTGATTGACGACGGCGACGTGTCGGGCGCCATCGCCACCGGCCTCGAGTCCAGCGATATCGACATTTACATGGGGTCCGGCGGAGCCGCGCAAGGCGTTCTGGCGGCGGCCGGGCTGAAGTGCTTGGGCGGACAGATGCAGTGCCGGTTCCTGCTTCGCAGCGATGAGGAGCGGATGCGATGCCGCCGGTTCGGACTTGACGAGCTAAGTCGCAAACTTGATATCGGTCAGATGGTCAGCGGCGAGGTTATGCTGGCGGCCACGGGGATAACCGACGGACATCTCCTAAGGGGGGTATCCAGGCGCGGTGAAAAGGCCGAAAGCCATTCGCTGGTGATGCGGTCTCTGACGGGAACGGTGCGTTGGCTGACCGCCCATCACGATTTAAGCAAGCTGGCGGATCTCGGTCTGGGACGGCCGAGTCATGTCCACTAAGGCATTTCTGGGCGTAGAAAATTCGTTGGGCAACCGGCGCTGGATCGAAAGACCCGGCGATGCGCGTTTGGCCCAGGCCCTGTCGCAACGCTTCGGATTGCCCGAAATCGTCGGTCGGGTAATGGCCGCGCGCGGCGTCGGCCTTGAAGGCGCTCAATCTTTTCTTTCGCCGACCTTGCGGGATTTGATGCCCGATCCCTCTCATCTTCTGGATATGGACGTCGCGGCCGGGCGGATCGCCCGGGCGGTGACGGCAGGCGAGTTGATAGGGGTATTCGGCGATTACGACGTGGACGGCGCCACTTCCTCGGCGCTGTTGTCCAATTATCTGCGCTCGGTCGGCGGGGTGTCGCTGATTCACATTCCCGACCGGGTTCGAGACGGCTACGGTCCCAATCTGTCGGCGTTGCTGGACATGAAATCCAAAGGCTGCGCCGTTGTCGTCACGGTGGATTGCGGTGTAACCGCCTTCCAGGCGGTGGGCGGCGCCACCGAAGCCGGATTGGATATGGTGATCGTGGATCACCACGCCGCCGAGCCGTTATTGCCCAAGGCTTTGGCGGTGGTCAATCCCAACCGTGTCGACGAGACGTCGGCCCATGGCTATTTGGCTGCGGTCGGAGTGACGTTTCTGTTGGTGGCGGCCGTTCAGCGGGCCTTGAAAAAAGCAGGATGGTTCGGCCCGGACCGGCCCGAGCCCGATCTGTTGCGTCATTTGGACATCGTTGCTCTGGGAACGGTTTGCGACGTGGTGCCGTTGGTGGGCGTCAACCGGGCGTTGGTCACTCAAGGGCTGAAGGTTTTGGCTGGCCGATCCAATCCCGGATTGGCGGCGTTGTCCGACGTGGCCAAGATCGCCGAGGCCCCCGACGCCTATCATCTTGGCTATGTGCTGGGTCCCAGGGTCAATGCGGGCGGACGCATCGGCCAGTCTTCCCTGGGGGCCGATCTGCTGTCGTCGCAACAGTACGATCAGGCGCTGGTTCTGGCGCACCGATTGGATGCCCATAACCGGGACCGTCAGGAGATGGAGGCGGCCATGCTGCTGGCGGCCATGGAGCAGGCCGAGGGACGTCCCGACGACGGCATGCCGCTGGTGACGGTCGACGGCGTGGATTGGCACCCCGGCATCGTCGGACTGATCGCTTCGCGCTTGAAGGAACGCTATGGCTGCCCCGCGTGCGCCGTCGCGTTCGACAGTGCGTCGTCCGAGGCGATTGGCAAGGGATCGGGACGGTCGGTGCCGGGATTGGATTTGGGGGCGGCAATCATAGCCGCCCGGCAGCAAGGATTGCTGGTGGCGGGAGGCGGGCACGCCATGGCGGCGGGGTTCACGGTCAGACGCGACCGTTACGAACCGTTCAAGCGGTTTCTGGCCGAACGGTTGGGTGAACAACAGACTGGCGACCTGACGCCGATTCTGGAGCTTGACGGCGCCTTGGAGTGCGGCGGAGCGACGGTGGAAATCGTCGAGACGCTACGACGTCTGGGGCCGTTCGGTTCTGGCAATGCGGAACCGAAATTTGCCGTCATAAACGCTCGGGTGGTCAAGGCTGATGTGGTCGGACAAGGGCATGTCCGCTGCTTTTTAGCGGGAAGCGGCGGCCAGCGCTTGAAGGCCATCGCCTTCAGGGCGGTCGATGACGAGATCGGTCAGGCATTGCTGACGGCCGCACCCGGTGCGGTCTTTCATTTCGCCGGTTCATTGCGCGTCGATACGTGGGGGGGCAACACGCAAACCCAACTGATTATCGACGATATGGCCCGGCCATGAAGAAATCGTCGGATTTCTGAACGAAGTCCTTGAAATGCACCCGTCTATCCGCTATCAAGACGCCCTTGCCGATACCGGCCCTCTTGCGTCCCCATCGTCTAGAGGCCTAGGACACTGCCCTTTCACGGCGGCGACAGGGGTTCGAATCCCCTTGGGGACGCCAATTCATTTTTTAGGGTCTGCCCCAAAGATGGGGGCACTGGGCGGTTTCGGGTCTGCCCCAAAGATGGGGGTCTGCCCCAAAGATGGGGGCACTGGGCGGTTTCACTATAGCCCGCCTTGTGGGAGATGCCCACACAAGACGATGACTCTTAGTCGATAGTTCTGGAAGTTTCGGAAGCCGTAAGCTCGTCGCT
>Ga0316222_1004077_pt1 | contig 13689 bp, 13 predicted proteins | sample TBH18011metaG_FD_206008 | JGI IMG/M metagenome (GOLD analysis project Ga0316222, IMG submission 206008) | Freshwater microbial communities from Trout Bog Lake, Wisconsin, USA - TBH18011 | ecosystem: Environmental > Aquatic > Freshwater > Lake > Hypolimnion/Profundal zone | place: USA: Wisconsin...
CAGGCTCAGGTTGAAACCCTGCAAACCGGCGTTAAACGTCTGGGCGGCGGTGACATTGAACACCGCCACGCCGGAGCCGGCCGCGGTGTTGAAATTGAGCTGCTGGGCGTTGTTGGTGCTGATGGTGCTGTTGGCCGAGAGGGTGGACCAATACAGCGAATTGTTGATCAGCGTCTGGACCGGGGAAACGCTGGCGGGAACGGAACTGCCGGTGTGCAGGGCACCGCCGCCGTTGAAATTGTAGTTCGCGGAACTGGTGCCGTGGACGTAAACACTGCCGGCTTCGACGTTAATGTAGCCGCCGGCGGTGATATTGCCGCCCACCACAAGGCTTTCGTTGGTGGCGGAAACGTGGTTCTGCAGGCCGGAACCGAGGGTCTGGAGGGCGGTCAGGTTGCCGCCCACATAGGCCGCGCCTTCGTATTCGTTGTTGAATTGGGCGTTATTGACGGTGACGGCGTTCCACGTGGACAGCACCGTGTTGACATCCGCCTTCAATCCCACGGCGGGCAAAGCCGACGCAAGCATGCAAAATAAGACTTTTTTCTCAGTTTTCATGGTTTCTTCCTCAAATACTGCGAAGCGCCTCTGATTCCCCGAACTTCGTAACTTGAAGAGTAATATTACACTATTCAGGGAATTTGTCAATATGACATATCCTAATTCAATGGAAATGTGCGGCCATCTACTTCAATATGTGTTATTTATGGTTTTATCACCTGCCAAAACGCCAGCCGGGCGGTGGCGCGGGGCGGTGGCCGGCCAGCCGGCGGGGCGAAACCGGGTTGACCATTATCCGGGAGGGCGGCGGGATGGTTGACCGCCGGTTTCCCCCGGTCTGGCTTGGTCGCGTGGTTGCCTATCTGCGCCGCGCTCCCATCCGTTGGCAATTCGGGACCAAACATCCGACAACGAACCGGCAACGCCCAACATCCAGTGATGGGAAAGGGGAGCGCGTGGTGAAGGTGGCGGGCGTCGGGCTGGCGGAGCCCGGCGGTCGCAGACCGCCGCTACAGGGGAGGCGCTTCTCAGTTTTGAGTGCTGAGTTTTGAGTCGGGGAAAGGGGAGTGGTGGGTAACGCGGGGCTCATGGGGTTGGCGGGGCGCGGCTAGTTGGGACAACTCGCGCTCCGGCGGCGGCGTGATTGGGTGTGCAAAAAACTTGCCTCGAAAAAGGGTTCCCGGTATTTTGGAACACCTGACTGTTGTCTGCGCCGGTTCCGGCGGAGACCATCCCGGCAGTCGGCGGCATCCAAAAACAGGGGTTTTTGGCCGGTTGCGCGGTTAGCTCAGTGGTAGAGCATTACCTTGACACGGTAGGGGTCGCAGGTTCGAACCCTGCACCGCGCACCATTCTTTCAAAGTTTTCTTCGACAGGCGACGACGGTGAACCAGCCCGATTATGATTTGTGAGGATGAAACCGTCAGTTCTCGCTCCGAAGGGACTGAAGGGAGATGTCAATGCAGGTACGCCATGTATGAAAAAACCAATATTTGGTTTCCCTGATCGGTGAGCCAGGCGTTCCTCCTGAAAACATTTACTAAAAATATGAAACAGTGGTTTGCTTCAGCATCCATAATGCTGATTTTAAGCTTCGCGCGAAGCGTTTGTCTTGCCGACGAAATTTCTGATTTGGAAGCAAAAGCTTGCACTGCATTAAAAAATGGAGATTCCGATTCAGAAATCATTTGTTACGACAGACTTATACAGCTTAAGGTCCGAGGGGCGCATTATTCGAGAGGGATGGCGTATTTAAAAAAGAATGAATTGGATAAAGCCATTGAGGACATGAATGAAGCCATAAATGAGGAGTCGTTTGCTGGAGCATTCGTAATCAGGGGCAGGGCCTACTCCAAAAAGCAGGATCACCTCAAGGCGGTTGATGATTTCACCAAAGCAATCAACCTGAATCCTGGCTACGGAATTACTTACAAATTAAGGGCGGAAGAATATTTATTTCATATCGGGCACATTGATGCCGGGCTGATTGATTGCCATACATTTTTCATGCTTGCTCCCTCGGATCCAAGTATTACGCCGTTTGTATTCTCTCAAGCTTATTATGATTTGGGTTTTGCTTGCGAAAGTGAAGGGGAAATAGAAAAGGCGTTTACAAATTATTCAAAAAGTATTCAAGCCTATGCTGAATATGATGCCCCTTATATCCATCGCGGGTTGCTATATGTATTGAAAGGAATGTACAGCACAGCCATCAATGATTACGAACGGGCCATTCAGATCACACCGTCTTCAAAAGACGCCATCAACCGTTTAAGTTGGCTCCGATCGACCTGCCCTGACGACAAATGCCGTGACGGGCAAAAAGCCATGGCCGACGTGCGAAAGCTATGTGAGCGGACAGAATGGAAGGATTCAGATGTTTTAAACACCTACGCCGCCGCCAATGCTGAGGTGGGGAATTTCGCCGAGGCTTTGAAATGGGAGCAGAAGGCCATCGAAACCTGCTTGGATGACCGCAAGATTAAGGTGCTGTCAAGATGGCAGGCGTTGTACGAACAGCATAAGCCATGCCGTGATGTGATCGTCAAAGTTCAATAAAGACAAGCGTCATGCGTAGCACCTCATAATAGAGCAATAACGGGATTATCGTATCTGTTCCGTTTTCCAACTGCATAAGACCTTTTTGCAGTTGGCAATATTTTTCAAAAACAGTTTGACGGGAAAGCGGTGTAATGTGAAGTTACTTTCGCCGGGGCCATGATGGGCCGCGGAAATGATTTGAACGTCGTCCCCGACGGGGCGGCGGCGGTGAGTTCTTTGACATCGCAGAATAGGCACGAGGCACGAGGCGCGAGGCTTTAGGCGCGAGGGGGGGGGCCGGGCCGACCGGGCCGGGGATTATTTTTCGGGATGGTTCCCGGAGTTTCACCCCGGGCTTTAACCTGACGGGCTTACAGCCCTGAGGAAAGGGGGCGGGGTTCGGGGCGAGGATGGCGAATCCAGGATGAAAAACGGAATTTTTTTCACGAACCATTTGACAAACGGCGGAAGTAATGCAAAAGTACTTTCAGGTTCGGGCGCGGCCGGCAAAAAAGGTCGCTCCGGTGAGATTTGGACGCCGTCCCGGCGGGGGCGGACGTGATCTTTGACATCAGAAACAGGCGCGAGGGGGATGGGACGAAACTCGCGGAGCAATGCTCCGCGCTCCGGTCCTGGCACCGGTCCAAGTGATCCAACCCGGTCAAGGTGGGTCAAAGCCCCGGTTTGACTTTGCCATTGCCATCAGCGGCCGGTCTCTTAGGATTTAATGAATGGAAATCCAAGGAAACAACGGCTCCGGCCAGAATGAACCGGCGGCACCGCCCGTCATCGCCCCTGTCCCGCCGCCTTTGCCATCGCTGCCAAAGGCCGGGCCGGCTGCGGGGTCGCCGGCCTATTGGTGGGCGCTGGTGCTGAATGTTTGTTTCGCGCTGTTTCTGGCAGAGGCGGCGGCCTCGCTGCTGGATGATTCGCTGGTGTGTTTTTTTGGCGTGCACATTTTCTCGGTCATCCGGGGGATCCTCTCGTTTTTCGCGTTTTTGATGACGATCGGGATTTACGGCCTGATCGGCCTGACACCGAAGGTGCCCAAGCGGCTGTTCCTGCCGATCGCGCTGTACAATCCGGTGATGCTGCTGGCGCTGCTGCCGCTGTGCGTCTATTACCATGCCGCCCACCAGTTCAAGCTCATGGATGTGATCGGCTCGGCAGGCCAGGTGGTGCTGGGGCTGATATTGCTGCGGGTGGCGCGAGGCGGTTTCAAGCCGGGCTGGCCGCTGGTGCCGGCGAGCGGGCCGGAAGTCCGGTGGTTCAGTTGGAAGAACCTGGGCGGCTTTGTGGCGGCGAATGTTCTGGTGCTGCTGCCGGTGACGCTGGTGTACCTGTTCTTTTGCGCGAGCCTGGCGGTGGGTCATTTCACGGGGGGCTTCATGGCCCTGCGGCCGAGCGGGCTGAAAGTGGAGGTAAAGAAATATGTCCGCAGCGACGGGAAGATGATCGAGTTGTTCCCGATGGGGCATGTGGGGGACGCGGGATTCTATGACCGGGTATCGAAGTCGTTCCCGAGCAATTCGGTGATCCTGATGGAAGGGGTCACCGACACGAAAAATCTCCTGACGAACGGGCTCAGCTACAAAAACATGGCGAAGCTGCTCGGGGTGGCGGAGCAAAAGGATACGTTTGAGCCGACTGCGGGTAAAATGGTGCGGGCGGATGTGGATGTGAGCCAGTTCTCGCCGGCGACCATTGATTGCCTGAACCTGATCATGCTCCTTCATTCCAAGGGGGCGACCCCGGAAGTGCTGCAGAAGCTGTTTCAAGAGGCGCCTTCGCCGGATTTTCAGACGGGGTTGTGGGATGACATTCTGACGAAGCGCAACGAGCATCTATTTGGAGAAATCCGGTCCCATCTGGAAGAGACGGACAATATCATGGTGCCCTGGGGGGCGGCGCACATGGCGGGGGTGGCAAAGGAGATCCAAAAGTACGGGTTTCATCTGGCGGAGACCCGGGAATTCATGCTGATCCGGTTCCTGGGCGGCGGAACCAACCGGCCGCCGGCGGCGTTTTAAAATCGTTTTATCCAAGGGGTCCGGCTCAGACAGGCGCTCACAGAAAGGGACCCCATTTCTCGGGCCAGTAGCCGGCCTCGAGGCTGGTGACGGTGAGGTCGTCGAGTTTCACGCGGAAGAACCGGTGCAGCAGCAGCGTGGTGGGCGAACCGGTGGGCCGGTAGGTCTGGTAGACGACGCATTCGCGGGGATGTTCCTCGGCGATCAGGCACCAGTCGGGTGTCATGCCGGGGAAAAGCTGACGGGCATAGGTCTGCGCGGCGCGGGTGACCACTTTGGTGCGGTGGCGTCGCTGCAGGTAGTTTTTGATGTCGCGGTATAAATTCATAATCATCTCCCGGAGGGTGCCGGTTCCGTTCGCCGTCCAAGCGGGCGAGCGGCAATCTTCAGGTGGTGACCGCCAGCCGGCGGAACGGTTGGGGGCGCGGGGTATAGCCGGTGATTTTTTTGGCTGCCGGGCTTTTGGCCGACCGGATGCGCCCGGGCGTGACCGGGACGATGAACCGGGTGTTCTCACCGATTAAAACTTTGAGAGTCGTTTTCATATACCCTCTTGTATGCAAGGGGCGTGCCAACGGATTTTCTGGCGAAAACCCCTGAAAAAGCGGTGATTTAGGAGAGGTGTTTGGCATTTGCATTGCAAAAAGATTGCAGGTGCTGGCGTGTAAGTGTTTGCAATGCAATTTTTCGCCCGCTCAAGGCGGTTCGAAGGAGTGGGCCGGCGTTAACAAGTTTCGGTTGACGGATTTACAATTGCGATTAGAGTCGGTTCAATCATTCATTAACCAATCCCCATAGAGTCAACTAAAAGGAATAACCGATGAAAGCCATAACCCAGTGGGTGAGCCGGCCGGTCCGGATCGCGATGGTGCTGCCTGTGCTGCTGTTTTCGGGGTGCGTGAGCCATGTGGCGCTCAAAAGCGACTTCGGGGATTATTCCGAAAGTTACGGGCAGGCGAATAACCGGCAGCTGCTGTTGAACATCGCCCGGCTTTCCCAGGATGATCCGGTGGCCTTCATCCAGCTGGCATCGATCAGTTCGCAATATCAGTTCTCAACTTCGGCCGGGTTCAATCCGACCGGGACGCGCACGGCACCGGTGGCGAATGGTGCCGCGCCGTTTGTTCAGCATGCGCTGACCTTTGGGGGGACGGCGGGCACCGGGCTGACGCAGACACCTATCTTCCAATTTGTGCCGATCACGGGCACAAATCTGATCGAGGCCCTGCTGACCCCGATCACGGACAAGGTGTTCCTGACTTTTTTTGACCAAGGGTACCCGGCGGATCTGGTGGTGCGGACAATGGTGGAATCGGTCCAACACGAGGTATCGACCAATTTCACGGTCAACAACCTGACGATCCATGCCGCGAGTGCGCACACGAACAACACCCGTTTTGGCACGGCCATCACGACGGTGGCGGCGTATACCAACCTGGAGACGGTGGATCTGGGCACGAACTATGTGGAATGGGCGATGTGCACCAACACTTACATCACCGAAACGGGCACCAATACGTTCATCAGCCGTGTGAAGCCGGCGGCACTCCCCCGTTTTGAAACGCTGGTCAACAGTCCGGACGATTTGAGCTATCCGCGTTTTCTGCTGTTTTGCCGCAATGTCCGCAACGCCCAGCTGGTGCATGCACTGACGGTGGACACGGTCAGCAATGCCACGGAGCTTTATTACAGCTCCATTACCAACACCAAGCTGACGGATGTGGTGAGCGCGGTGCAAGCCGGGCTATCGGTGAAATATGCCGCCGACAGCGGCGAGATCACGGTCAACAACAGCAAGCCCGGGCTGGTGCTGAAAGCGGAGACCAACAGCATCCTGGCCTGGGCTGACCTGGCGTCCCAATCAAATGCGCTGACCTTTGACATTCAGGAGCCCAGTTGGAAGGGGACCAATGCGGTGAAATACGCCACCCGCTATGCGAATGGCAATTACAAGCTGAAGCTGCGGACGTTTGAGGCGGCACTGTATGGGGTGGCCAAGGAGGAGGCGCGTTTTCGGGAACTGGCCAGGGAACCGCTCCAGCCTGGCATCATTTACGGCAAAGATGCCTTTGGTCCATATGTCATCCTGAACAATCTGACCAACCGGAACACCAAACTGGACAGTCTGACCAATCGCGTCGCCATCTTGAACAACCTGACGACCAGTTTTGCCGTTCTGAACAACCTGACCAATATCAACGCCACTCTGACCGACACCACCAATGTGGATGCCATGCTGGCCAATCCGACGAACGGCGTGCCGGACCGGCATGCCAAAGCCAATAAAAATGCCGGGAATTACAATATCCGGGTCCGCCCGATCATGACACTCACTCATCCCGGCGGGGAACGGGTTCCGCTGACGACGGTGGCCGATGTCCGATACAATGGTCGCGAGTATTCCGTGGGCGATGAGGATAATTCCAACCAGAACCGGATGGTTTTCACGATGCTAAGCTATCTATTTGCGCAGACCGCCATCAGCACCCAGAACCTGCCGGTGCAGCAGTTGATTCAGGTGCAGTAAGACGGGGATTGGTCGGGGTGCAACAACCAGGCCATTTAATCCGCCTGGGTGAAGAGACTCAGGAAGAGGGCGCGGTACCAGAAGGCCTGGCCGGGCGGGGCGACGAGGGTGACGGCGAGCGGACTGCCATCCGGAACCGCCGTTTCGCGGAACCGGTGGGTGAGGTCGAGAATGAGCGTGGCCGGAGCATCGCCCGAAACGGGAGCGGTGATTTCGCCGGCGAAGCTCGGGACAGCGGGGAGCTCGGCGGTCCACCGGGTTTCCGGTTCGGAAACGGGGCCGAGGAAAACGCGGAGCCGGATGAGGTCGCCGGGGTGCGCCGACTGCCAGCCGAGGCCGGTGAGGCGGAGGACGGCTTGCGTCAGTTTCGCGGGGTGAAAGGGAGGCGGCGGATTCTTCTGATCCGTGGCGCGGTTCAGCGGGGCGGCGGCGGTGCCTTGGCCGCCATAGCGGACGTCATAGAGGTTCACGCTTTGTTCCCCGCGCAGGCTTTGCTGCATTTCGAGTTCGAGTTTCTCCCCGGTATGCAGGGTGAGGAGATACATGAGCTTGGTGAGGGCGGCTTCGGGGGTGAGGTCGAGCCCGCTGATGACGCCGCGATCCTGCAGGCCGCTGCTGGCGGCGTAGAGGCCCATTTCGACCATGCCTTGGTTGCACTGGGTGACGTTGACGATGGTGCGGCCGTTCCGGGTGCCGGCGGCGATGGCCTCGAGGAAGGCGGGATGATCGGGGGCATTGCCGGCGCCGAAGCCGCGGAAGAGGATGCCGTTGATGCCGGGCAGGGAGAGGATGGCTTTGAGTTTGGCCGGATGCAGGCCGGGGTAGACGCTGAAATCGAGGATGCCTTCCTGGAGCCGGGTGTGGGCGCGGAAGGGATGCACCCGGTTGTCGGCGGCCGGCCGGATCAAGGCGGGGTTGACGCGGATGTGTTCGCCGATTTCACCAAGGTGAGGACAGTTCGGGGAATCAAAGCCGGCCCAGGCGGTGGTGCTGACTTTGCGGGCGCGGTTGCCGCGGAGAATCCGGTCGGCGAAGCAGATGATGACTTCGGGGATGAGCGGCAGGCCGACGGCGGGTCCGGCGGCGAGGTGGAGGGCATTGAGAAGATTCTGCCGGGCATCCGTGCGGGGGGCGAAAATGGGGAGCTGGGAGCCGGTGAGAACGACGGGTTTCGCTAGGTTCTCCAGAAGAAAGGACAAGGCGGAGGCGGTGTAGGCCATGGTATCGGTGCCATGGAGGACAACGAAACCGTCATAGTCGTGATAATGCCGTTCGATGGTGGCGGCGAGGGCGAGCCAGTGGCGGGCGGCGATGTTGGAGGAATCGAGGGGTTTGATGGTGCCATCGGGCTCGAGCTCGGCGGGATCAAACCGGGTGGAATCGACGGGGGTGAAACCGGCGAGGTCGAAGGTGATGCGGCTCTTCGCGAGGTCGGGCAGCTCGGCGCGGAAATCGGCGGCGCGGGCGGGTCGGAGCGGGCTGAGCGGGTGGCCCGGAACGGCGGGGACGGAGCCGATGGTGCCACCGGTGTAAAGGATGAGAACGCGGGCGGGCGACATGTTTATCGTGGATTGCGAAATTTAAATCATAGCAGAACGAACGGGAGACGGCACGCGGGCGGCTCCTCAGGTTTCCTGCTCGTAAGTGATCTTGATGCCGGGGGTGGCGGTGAGACCGGTTTTCTTCCAGCGATCACGGTTCATTTTGACTTCAAAACCGGTGAAGCGGGATTGGGGAAAGAGTTCGGCGAGGAGGTTCAACTGGGTGAGAACCGCCTGTTCTTTGCGTTCGAAGTCGAGGGCCGGGGACTTGGCGCGCTGACGGTAGGCGGAGTGGAGTTCGTCGATGAGTTTCACGACGAGGTGCTCGACCTCCGGCTCGGGAGCGAGATTGGTGTTCAACAACCGGATCATGGTTCAGTTCCTTCCGTTCCGCCAAAACAATGCGGCTGCCAGCATGATGGGAGGCGGGCGGAAGTGCAACCGGAAACTGGCCGCCGGGCAACAGGGCTGGCCGGGCGCCTTTGGCGCTAGGATGCAATATCCTGCAAAACCTTTTTCACCCCCGCCCGCCGGCCCGCTTCCGGAAGCGAAACCCGCCGCCCCAACCACGGCAGCGTAAATATCCGGCCGGCCGGGAAAAATTCCGCGAGCAAAGCCGCATTCGATCCCGTGGCCGGGTCCGGTTTTTCCGGCGCCATGAAAACCATCCGCGCCTCCGCCCGCGCCCTTGGCGGCAGCGCCGCCAGGGTGAGCAGAAGCGAATTGACCACCCCCAGTTTGTTCGGGGCCACAATGATCGGCCGCGCCCGCAGCGCCACGATCAGGTCCCGGGAATCCACCTGCACCCCCAGCGGACTCAGCAAGCCGCCCGCGCCCTCCACCAGCGTCACCGCCGCGCCTTTTCCCGCCCGCCGGATGTGCGCCAGCAAGTCCTTTTTCGTCACCGCCCGCTTTTCCCGCCGCGCCGCCAGCAGCGGGGCGATGGCCGCGCGAAAAAACCACGGATTGATCGTGTCCAGCGGCAGCGAACCTTCCAGCGCCTCGAACAAAGCCTCCGCATCCGCCCGGCCGCCGGAGCACACGGGCTTCAAGGCCGCCACGCGCACCCCTTGCCGGTGAAGCTGGCCGGCGAGCAGCGCCGCCAAAACCGTCTTGCCCGCACCGGTGTCCGTTCCCGTGATGAACCAGGTTTTCATAGGCGTTGGATTTCCAGAATCACGGCCGGGCCTTCAGCTTTTCCGCCGTGGCGAGCTTGCGCTGGTTGGTGTCGAAGGAAAGAAACTCGCGTGCGCCCAGATGCAATGCCGTGGCCACATGCAGGATGTCCAGGCTTCGATGCCCGCCCGCGCCCGTGTGGCGTTTGGAAATGGTCTCCGCCAGCCGGTAGACATCCGGCCAGTCCACCGGCGCCACCACCAGCGCGCCGGTGTTCAGATCGTCTTGCAAATCGGCCAGAGCTTGGTCCGCATCCGCCTGCGGATAGCCCTTGCTCCGGTCCCGGCCATGCAGCCAGACTTGAAATCGCACACTTTGGCGGAATTCGTAGAGCAGCAGGCCTGACACCGGCAGCGCCTCGGGCAACGCCTTGAAGCAGGCCGCCGCCGCCGGGGAATTGTCCTGCCGCCGGTAGATCGCGCACAGGAACGACGTGTCCGGAAAGGCGGTCATCCTTCCTCGCCTTCCAGTTCCGCCGCGCGCATCGCCGCCACTTCCTGCGCGGAAAAGATCCGGTCACCCCATGTCTCCTTCAGCCGCGCCATGATGTCGGGCTTCACCAGTTTGGCTTTCTTCGCGGGCGCCGGCGGCACCAGCCGGGCGAACACCTTGCCCGACCGCGTGATCTCCACGGCCTCGCCTTCCGCGATCCACGCCGCGACGCGCGGAAACCGGTTCCGCAAATCCCTGACGGTTGCTGTTTTCATTGTGAGACAACTATGTATCACAATCTCAAACCTGTCAACCGCCGCCCCGCTCCCGGTGGCGGCAGGCATCCGGCCGGCCGTCGAGCCAGGGCTTCCGGCCTCGCGCCGGCCACCCCTTACGCCGGGACTTTCCTGACCAAGCTGTCCCGCTGCTCCCATTCCGGGTTCGGGTGGGGATAATCCAGGTTGTAATTCAGCCCCCGGCTCTCCCGCCGCATCAGCGCGCAACGCACGATCAGCTCCGCCACCGTCGCGATGTTCCGCAACTCCAGCAGATCCGCCGTCACCGTGAAATTCCAGTAATACTCGTGGATCTCCTCCTGCAGATTTGCGATGCGCTTCGCCGCCCGCTGCAGCCGCTTGTCCGTCCGCACGATGCCCACGTAATCCCACATCAGCCGCCGGATCTCATCCCAGTTGTGCGCCACCACCACCAGTTCGTCCGCGTTCGTCGCGGGTCCCGGCTGCCACGCCGGGATCGGGTAGCTCACCGGCGGCAGCGGATTCGCCCGGATCTTCTGTGCCGCCCGGTGCGCCACCACGAGCGCTTCCAACAGCGAATTGCTCGCCAGCCGGTTCGCCCCGTGCAACCCCGTGCAGGCCACCTCGCCCACCGCATACAATCCCGCGATGTCCGTCTCGCCATCGATGGTCGTCACCACCCCGCCGCATTGGTAATGCGCCGCCGGCACCACCGGGATCGGCTCTTTCGTGATATCGATCCCGTAGCTGAGGCAGGTCTGATAAATATTGGGGAAACGGTCCATGATGAACCGCGCGGGCTTGTGCGTGATGTCGAGGTACACGTAATCCGCCCCCGTCTTCTTCATCTCGCTGTCGATCGCCCGCGCCACGATGTCCCGCGGTGCCAGCGATTCCAGCGCGTGCTGCCCGTGCATGAATTCCCGGCCGTCCAACGATTTCAAAATGCCGCCCTCGCCCCGCACCGCTTCCGAAATGAGAAACGATTTCGCCCGCGGATGATACAGGCACGTCGGATGAAACTGCACGAACTCCATGTTTCCCACCGTCGCCCCCGCGCGATAGGACATGGCCACGCCGTCCCCGGTCGCGATATCCGGGTTCGTGGTGTAGAGATACACCTTGCTGCAGCCGCCCGTGGCCAGCAGCGTCACCGGCGCGCTGAAGGTCCACACCTGCCCGGTCGCTTTCTCAAAGACATACGCCCCCAGGCAGCGGTTCTCGCCCACGTACCCCAGCTTCTGGCTGGTGATGAAATCGATCGCCAGGTGATTTTCAAAAACCTCGATGTTCGGCTGATTCGCCACGGCCGCCAGCAACGCGTTCTCCACCTCGCGCCCCGTCACATCCTTCGCATGGAGGATGCGCCGCTTGGAGTGTCCGCCTTCCTTCCCCAGGTCGAGCTCATGCCCGCCCGCCGTCGCCTGGCCGTCCCGTTCCGAAAACTTCATGCCGAGCTCGATCAATTCCGCGATCCGCGCCGGTCCCTCCTCCACGATTGTCCGCACCACGCTCTCCTTGCACAGCCCCGCGCCCGCCTCCAGCGTGTCCCGCACGTGCAATTCGAACGAATCGTCCTTGCTCATCACCGAGGCGATGCCGCCCTGCGCATAATTCGTGTTCGACTCCGCGCGATGCTTCTTGGTGACGATCGCCACGCGCCCGTAAGGCGCCACTTTCAGCGCAAACGTGAGCCCCGCGATGCCGCTGCCGAGAATCAAAAAATCAAACTGCTTCATGTTCCCCCACAAGGGAGCAAATAACCGCTGAAAAACAAGGTTTAATTCGGACAAACCAACCCCGGGAGCGGCAACTGGGCCCGTGGTGTCCCGCCCAAAGATCGCGGGGATGCGATGGGCACGGTTTCGGGCAGTTTTGCCAGCCTTGATGGCAATTCACCCCCGAAAAAAGTCAATGAGAGTTGACCGGCCCCGGTCCGGGCCAAGCTCCCGGTTTCTGCCGGCGGACGGGGCCTGGGCAACCGGGGATGGAATGCAATTATGCCGGAAATCCGTTGCCGACGGCCCTATTGCAGGACTACATATTAATTCGTGTATAAGTATTGTCTGCAATATGTTGCGAGTATTACTAGAACGAAAAACAGATTGACAGATGTAAGCACATGTGATATTGTTTATAAGTCTCCCAGTAAACAAACCAACCAGTAAAACCTAAGAAAGGCAGGAGTTATGATCATCAACCATTCGTTACCAACCTTTGCATCTGGCGGTATTAAGCGGCGAGTCCAAGGTGTCTTTACACCCTTCAAAAGTCTTTTGGTCGTGGCCGGAGCCGTGGCCGTGATGGAGTTTTCGGCGGCACAGGCCAATGCGGCCGGCGCTCTGTGGATTTCCGCCCCGAACTGGAGCTATTCGTCCGCCCTGGCTTCCAGCCCTGTCGGCACGGCCTATTTCTGGGGATTATCCGCCGGGCCGGGAACCTATTCATTCGCCTATGCCTACTCGGTGGGCGGGGGCGGTTCGGCTTATGCCTTCGCCGAAGCCGCGGCCGGCCGGGGCGGCATGGGGGCTTTTCAAGTGGGTGGCCTGGCGGATCCCTATGCGGGAAATTCCGTCAACATCAGCCTGGACGACCCTTCGAATCCCGGCGGTTTCCCCACGAACTCGCCGGGCAGCGATCCCTTCTCCACCTCCTATACCGTTTCGGGCACGGGCATCACTTTGACCGGGAGCGGGTCGGAACTGAGCAGCGATGATCAACTCCAGGCGTTCGTCTACAATGGCGCCACCGACATGGCCTCCTTGGAGGCGGCACTCGGCGCTTCCTCGGACAGCGGGACCACCAGCAGTGGTGATGTGACCGACCTTTCCACGCTGGCAAGCGATTTCGGTCTCACCCCGCTCGATTCACCCGTGGACGACCCCAGCAGCATCAGCTCGCTGAACTTTACGGAAAACACCGGAATGATTGCCGGGGATTTTAGCAACGTGATTCTGGTGGGCCAGGAGGGGGTTCCCTCACCGGCCCCGGAACCGGCGACGTTTGGGCTGATGGGAATCGGCATGGCCGGTCTCGCGATCCTCAAAAAGCGCCGGGCGGCCAAGACCGCCTGATTCCTCGTTAAATTAAGAATTGAACATGGCGGTCCGCCCCGGTGGCGGACCGCCTTTATTTTTCGCCAACAACCGATTCCGTTCCGGCAAGACCCCTGATGTAACGTCGTA
>Ga0316222_1004079_pt1 | contig 13685 bp, 10 predicted proteins | sample TBH18011metaG_FD_206008 | JGI IMG/M metagenome (GOLD analysis project Ga0316222, IMG submission 206008) | Freshwater microbial communities from Trout Bog Lake, Wisconsin, USA - TBH18011 | ecosystem: Environmental > Aquatic > Freshwater > Lake > Hypolimnion/Profundal zone | place: USA: Wisconsin...
GACGCGAGCTTTTCCGACTGCACGAGTTGCGCCTCGTTTTCCTTGAGTTGCGTAAGGCTGGTTTCGAGCGCCTTGCGGTTGATGTCGAGTTCGTGGCGCAAAACAAATTCGCGAAAGCGCTGGCGACTTTGAAAATAAGTTCCCACCACGACGATGATGTCCATGAGCGCGATAAAATAAAAATTGTTGTAAATGTATTTCCACTCCGGGTAATGCCCTTGCCAACAGCCAGCCGTGACATACATCACCAGTGCAAACAGCACGGCCACGATGCTTTCGGTCAGGGTCCAGCGCAGCACCGCGCCCACAGCCAGCAACACCAGATTCAACGCGGCGTAGTAAGTCGAGGCGTAGCCATCCGTGACCGCAATCATGCCTGCAAGGAATACCACCGGCAACAGCGGCACGACGCGGCCTAACCACCGGCTCATCTGTTTGCCTTTATCCGTGAACAAAAGCATCCAGATGGCACCGGCGATGGCCGAACACAGCAGCCGCATCCAGAAGAATGGCACCAGTTCCTTCCGGTAGAAAAAATAGTCCATCGTGCTGCCCAGCGGCATTAGCGTGACCACGAGGGCACAGCCAACCTTGGTGTCTCGGATGCGCTGCTGCGCCTCATAGACGTGATACGCCGCGACGATGGCCGGATCGGTGTTGGAATAAAATTTATTCATTCCGGTTTCTGCGCTTCAAAATAAAGGTTCACGCTGGTGGCATCGGCTTGCACCGCGCATAAATCATCCGGGGCCGCCGCCGGTTTCAAGGCCAGCAAGTCCGCGCCCCGGCGATAAAACAAATGCCATTCCATGATGTGATCCATCGTGAGCCAGCGCGGATTATAGGCGTCCACGTTGGTCGTCACGAGCTTTCCGCCCGGCGCGAGCCAGCCGTAAAAGATGTCCGTCAAATTTTGGCAGAACGCATCGCTCAAATAATCAAACAGCCCGGCACAATAGACTAAATCATATTTCTCGGCGGCCGCCGCGCCGCCGCGCGCGGCTTCGCGGACGATCTGCTGCACGGATTTTTTGACAAACGTGAACTGCGTAAGCCGGTTGAATTTTCCCTTCGCCGTCTCCATTGCCGACTGGCAATGCGCGAGCGTCTCTTCGCTGAAATCCAGCAGGGTGAAATGCACGCGGTCGGCCAGATGACTTTCCTGTAAAAACTGCTGCACCTCGTGCGCCGGGCCGCAGCCCACGCTCAAAATTTTGGCGATCTTGTTCCGGCTCGCGGCGGGCGCGGTCGTGGCTTGAAGCTGGCGGACAAGCCGCCGGATGCGGTTGCGATGCGCCTCGGCGGGCGGCTGCCGGACAAACCAAAGATTAATAATTTTCGCGTAGAGCGACGCGCCTTCCAGCGGATCGCGGAGCATCATGTTGACCATTTCGTAATCGCCGGCATAGCCCAGCGGCTTGGCGAAACAGCGGTAAAGAAAGGGCGAACACAACAGCAGCGGATGCAACTGGCGCCGGGCAAAACTCTGATGCGCCGGCAATTTTTCCGGTTCGACCGCGCGCAGACAGTCTTCAAATTTTTCAAAAAAATTCGTCAGTTGCGGCAGGATGATCGGCCCCAGTTCGCCGGCAATTTTTTGTTCCAGACGGCGGCGACCGCTGACGGGCGCGGCGCGCACACCCAGTTCCACCTGATCCAGCCAGTGCCGCAGATCGGTCAGGAACATCTGCAAATCAGCGACGATGATTTTGAACGCCGACGACACCTGATAAAATTTCTGCCACTCGCCGAGAAAATTTTTGTAAGCCTGCGCCAACTGCCCGTCCGCCAGCGGCGCGGAAAAATCGAGGCCCGTCCAGTTCGCCTCGTCCAGCGTGGCGTCGCACACGGTTTTGGTGCCGGCGTCCACGAGGTTGTTGACGACGGCGCGACCGGCATAAATGGTGCGGCCTTGAAAAAGGATTTTGAACTGGTCGAGCGTCTCGGAAAGCCGGGGCGCGAGGCTGGGATTGTAGAGTTCCCAGACAATGCCGTGTCGGTTGAACTGCACCGGCGTTCCCGTCACGGTCACGCCTTCTGCCGTTTGAAAAAGCACCTGACCATCCGCAGCCGTCGGCGTTGGCGGCAGCGGACGCTTGTTGGCCGGCGCGCGGGAAAATTTTTGTGCGCTGCTGGCATGGCCGTGGCTATTGGTTGGGACAACCGGAGTCATCTGGCGGTGAGAATGGAACATCCGGCCCGCCAAAACAACGCGATTGTTGCGCTCAAAACCGCAGGCCGACCGTCACCATGATGGCGTGGCTGATGAAGTTGTAGGTGCCATCGGCGGACTGGTTGGCGAACTGGCCGGGCATGGACGCTGGCGTGCTGCCGGTCACGGTGTGCGCCGGGCCGTAACCGAGTTGGTAGGTAACATCGAAGCTGTAGCGCGAACCTTTGTAGCCAGTCCCAAGGCTGAAAAAATGCCGATCCAGATCGGCGGCCAGCGGCGTGTAATAGGCGTCCGGCACGGAATTTTGGCTGAAGACATAACCGGCGCTGACGTGCCAGCCGTTGTCAAACGAGCGCGTCACGCCGAATTCATACATCCAGCTTTCCTGCCAGTTGAGCGTCACCGGAATCTTGCCGCTGGGATTCAAGGGATACGGCACCGGCGTTTTTTGTTGAATGCTGGTTTTGCCAAAACTGCTCCAGTCCGTGTAGTCCGCATCCACTTCTAAATTCCAATTCGTGGTCGGGCGATAGGAAACCCCCACCACCGCCGTCATCGGAAAGGTCAAATTCATGTGCGCGTTGCGCTGCGTGGCTGGAACTGCGTTCAGTTGTTCAAAATCGGTATTCCCGTCAAAGGTGATGGGCGTAGTGCTGCGGAAAGTTGCGCCGAGCGATATTTTTTCAATCGGCTGCCAGCGTAGGCCGGCATTGTAGCCGACGCTGTAGCCAGCCCCCGTAAAGCGGAAAAAATTCGGCGGTGTGGTCGGTGCCCGCAAGCCCTGCTCCAGATCAATGTGCGCGTAGTCCACCATCAGGCCAGCACCAATCGAAAGCGAAGGCAACACCTGATACGCCACCACGGGATTTAATCGCAAATAAGTCAGTGAGCCTTTGGTGGCAACCGTGCGGAAGCCGGTGGTGTCCGGCCAAGTAATGTTGCCGCCATAAGGCGCGTAAAGCCCAACGCCAAAACTCAACGGAATGTTTGCCAACGTATGGGTGGCAAAAAACTGGGGAACGGCGGCGACTTTTTTATCAATCGAGTAGGTGTTGCCGCTGTTCGCCTGACCGGCGGGCGGGCGGAAAGTGGGGTTGAGATAAATGCTATAAATGCCACCCCGAATACTGTTGCTGGAGATTTGCGTGATGCCCGCCGGGTTGTAATAGACCGCCGAAGCATTGTCAGCAGTGGCCACAAAAGCCTCGCCGCGCGCGGTGGCCTCGGCATCCTGATCCGCCAGCCGGAAGCCGGAAGCCGAAACTTTCCCGGCGGCAAAACCGAGCCAGACGAGCGCCAGCATCTTGAGCAAGTTACGGTGGTTTATCATTCTCATCGGACTCAAATTGTAAAATTGGCGGCGAAACAATAATTTTCTGACAGCAGCTTATCCGCTGTTGGCCGGCCAGCCAGCAAATAACTCAAGCCCGCCAGCTTTAGCGGCAGAGTCCGCATTTGACCGGAGCGCGAGTTGTCCCAACTCGCAGCACGCGGAAAAACAAGCTGCGGTTGAAGCTGCGGTTGAAATTATTTAACCCGGCCTTGTCTGGCGAACTGCTGCGGATTGGGGACAATCCGCGCTCTGGAGCAGCCTACCAGATCGCCGCAGCTTTAGCCTTTACATTGATTGGTCGCCCGCTAGATTAATTTTATGAAAAAATCCTGCATCTGGATGATTTTATTGCTTGGCTCGGTTGTGTTCTCAACCGCGTCGGCCTTCAACTCCCTCTACGTTTTTGGTGATGGCGTCTGCACCACGACAAATAATTCACCTGGACCATACACGAACTCTTATTACGGCAACCGTAATTGCAATGGCCGGACTTGGGTGGAAGTGCTGGCCCAGCGGCAGGGCATCGGCATCAGCAACAACTGGTCTTATTTCGGCCAATTCAGCGGCCCGATGGTCACCAATGTCAACAACTTCAAAGCCCCGGCGGATGCCAACAAAGATTTGTTTGTCGTCTGGGCCGCCGACGCTGATTTTGTCGGCTTTATGAGCTATTCGTTCACTACGAATGTGTGGAACCCATTGATTAGCAAGTCCCTCACCAATCATTTTAACATCATCACGAATTTATACGCCAAGGGCGTCCGCACCTTGATCCTGCCCAACGCCGTGGATGTTGGCAAAATTCCCGAATACAATCAGGATGCCTCAATAAAAAGTTTTGTGCGCGGTCGAACCATTTATTTCAACACCAACCTGATTGCCACCGTGAATCGGGCCAAGGCGATTTGTCCCGGCCTGATCGTTTATGTGCCGGACATTTTCTCCCTGCTCGACAATGTGATTACCAACGCCGCCTATTATGGCCTGACCAACGCAACTTTAGCTGGTCAGCCGATTGATGCCACCACCTATTACGGCACGTCCAAGGACGGCACTTTTATTGCGACCACCAACAACGGTCTGGGCACCAACTTTATCTTTTGGGATTACATGAACATAACCGCCCAGATGCAGGAAGTGCTGGCGGACACGGTTCAACAAAAGATTTCGCCGGTGCAGGTCGGCGGTCTCACGCAAATCAACGGCAGCAACCGCTTGGATTTGGTGAATGTCCCGGTCGGCCTGAACGGTTTCCTGGAAGGCTGCACCAATCTGGCGGCGGCCAGTTGGTCCACTGTGACCAATTTCAACAGCACCGCGACTGCACAATCCATCTTCGTCGTCACGCCGCCGTTGCCCGCCAATTTTGGCGCCAGTGGTTCCGGGGGTTCGGGTGGTTCGGGCGGCCCGCCCATGCCGGGTTCCGGCTCCGGCAGCACGACGGTTACAGATACGAATTCCTATGTGAATTCGGCTGCGCAATTTTACCGCCTCCGCTTCCCCTACGCTTGGAATTGGCCGTGACGTTTACGCCAGCTTTTGATAGCCCCAGCGCAGCATCCGCTCGGTCGCTTCCCAGCCGATACACGAGTCGGTGATGCTCACGCCGTAGCGCAAGTCTGCCGCGTTTTTTGGAATCGGCTGGTTGCCTTCGCTCAAGTGGCTCTCGACCATCAGGCCGATGAGCGATTTCGTTCCGCCGGTGCGCTGCTCGATCACGCTGCGCCAGACATCCTCCTGCTTGGCAAATTTCTTTTCCGAGTTCGCGTGGCTGCAATCCACCATCAGCACCGGCGGCAATTTCTCCGCCATTAACTTTTGTTCCGCCGCCGCGATGCTGGCCGCGTCGTAGTTGGTCATCGCCCGGCCGCCGCGCAACACGACGTGCGCGTGCGGATTGCCGCTCGTGCGGACGATGGCGGTCATGCCGTCCTCGTTCATGCCCAGAAAACTGTGCGGATGCCGCGTCGCACCCATCGCGTCAATCGCCACCTGCAAGCTGCCGTCCGTGGCGTTCTTCAAGCCGACCGGCATGGAGAGGCCGCTCGCCATTTCGCGATGCGTCTGCGATTCCGTGGTGCGCGCGCCGATGGCCGCCCAGGTGATGAGGTCGGCGATGTATTGCGGCACAATCGGATCGAGAAATTCCGTGGCGGCCGGCAGCCCCATGTCCACGATTTGCAATAATAATTTCCGCGCGATCTTCAAGCCCATTTCGATGTCCTGCGAACCGTCGAGGTGCGGGTCGTTGATCAAGCCTTTCCAGCCAATCGTCGTGCGCGGTTTCTCAAAATAGACGCGCATGACAATTTCCATTTTGTCGGCAAATTCCTTTTGCAATTTGCTCAAGCGCGTGGCGTATTCCAGCGCGCTTTTCTCGTCGTGAATCGAGCATGGCCCGATGACAATCAGCAGGCGCGGGTCTTCCTGATTCAGAATGCGGATGACGCGGTCGCGCGACTGCGCCACGCTGGCGTTCACCGCTTCGCTGGCCGGCGACAACGCTTTCATGGCGCGCGGCGCGAGCAGCGGAACGATTTCTTTGACGTGTAAATCCTGCGTGCGATACATGGGCGTCAAGTATAGCACGCTTCGCCGGCGCGGAAAGTCGAAACCATCCGTTTCCTAATGGACTGCATAATCTTAATCTTAATCCGTTTTCGATTACGATTAAGATTACGATTAAGAAAACACCGACGGCGCAAACGCATCTTGGTGGACACGCCGCCGGTTTTGTGTATGTTGCCCGCGCAAGGATATGAACGCGGAGAAACTCAACACCGGCCAGAAAGCGCTCCAGATCAACCTCGACGCCAAACGCTACGGCACCTTTGCCGAGATTGGCGCCGGGCAGGAAGTCGCGCGCTGGTTTTTCCTCGTGGGTAAAGCCTCCGGCACCGTGGCGAAAACCATTTCCGCCTACGACATGGCCGTGAGCGATGCGATTTACGGGCCGAGCGACCGCTACGTCAGCCGCAACCGGCTGCGCGCGATGCTGGATTTGGAATTTGATTTGCTGCTCAAGCGCCTCGACAAAACGCTCGGCGAGCGCCGCACTTTTTTCGCCTTCGCCAACACCGTCACCACCAAGCATATTTCCAAAACGGGCGAGGAAGGCGGCCACGGCTGGCTCGGCATCAAGTTCCAGACTTTGCCGCGCAGTGAGCCGTCCACCATCATCATCCATGTGCGGTTGCTCGATTGGGAAACGCCGCGCCAACAGGAAGCCGTCGGCATCCTCGGCGTGAACCTCATTCACGCCGCGTTTTACCAGCACATCGAACCCGCGCGGCTCATCGGCTCGCTGCTCGACGGTTTGACCAGCCAGCGCGTCGAGGTGGACATGATTAAATTTTCCGGCCCGGCCTTCACCGGCGTGGACAACCGGCTCATGGCCTTGCAGCTCGTCGAACAATGGCTCACCGAGGCCGCCATGTTCACCGCCGACGGCGAGACCATCATCCCCAGCGAACTGCTTTACAAAAAACCCGTCTTGCTCGAACGCGGCAGTTTCCGTCCGCTGACGAACCCGATGCTCGACATGATGGAACGCGCGCAAACGCAGTTCAGCCAGGAACCGACGCTGGCCGGCGAAGCGCCCGTCACGATGTTCGAGATGACGCTGCGCCAGTTGCAGGTGGGCGATGCGATTGACCACCGCGATTTTCTCGACCGCGTGGACACGCTCGGCGCGCTGGGCAAACCGGTGTTAATTTCCAACTTTCTGCGCTACCACCGCCTCGTCAATTACCTCGCGCGCCAGACGCAAAAACCCATCGGCCTGCCCATCGGCCTCGTGCGTTTGCGCGACGTGTTGGATGAAAGATTTTACACCGATATGCCCGGCGGCCTGATGGAATCGCTCGGTCAGTTGTTCAAGAACGGCGCGAAACTCTACGTCTATCCGTCGCTCGATAAAAAAACCGGCAAGCTGACCACCATCGAAAATCTGGAAGTCGCGCCGCACCTGCGCCACCTCTACGCGCACCTCGTCGAAAACCAGTTCATCGTGGACATCAAAAACTACGACGCCGGTTTGCTAAAAATTTATTCCAGTGAAGTGCTCGCCAAGATTCACGCCGGCGATGAATCACTCGCGCGGTTGATTCCGCCGCAAATTTTTGAAGTCATCCGGGCCAAGCAACTTTTCGGCTGGGGACGAAATAAAGCGGTTTTATCCGTGTCGGGTTAACCGGAGCCATGCCTAACTTTTTCTCGACAACCAGCCATGTCGGTTGCAATGTCAAAAGCATGAAGCTGCAATGTAAACCGTCCGTTGTTCTGCGTGGTTCGCACCTGCCGAGGCTGGTCGGCAGCGCGTTCGTCGCCGCCATCATCTTCGCCGCTTTGCCATTATTCGCGGCCGATTCTGATACGGCTTACGCGCGCTGGACCAAATCCTGGACGGAGCGAGCCATCACCAGTCCGGCACTGGGCGGGGCTGGATTGAAGCTGGTCGTCAGTTGCGTGCGCGGCGAAAAACCGGATGCCGTGGTGAGCGCCATGACGCCGGTGGATCGCCTCCAACTTTCCTATCACATCAACGTGTCCTCCACGGAAGTCGCCACCAACGGCAGCTTCCGCACTTTTACCGTGTCGAACACCGACGCCCAGACCAGCGCCGTGCGCCAGCTTTCCGCCGAAGATTTGCAAATCCTCGATCCGCTGCTCGGCCAGTTGCCGGATGATCAAGCGCAACTGCCGCCCGCCGGCCAACGCGTCGTCGTGCAATTTCTGACCGCCGGCCAATGGCACGTCCGCGTCTATGACGGCAATAAGCTGCCGCCGGAAGTGACGGATGTGGTGAACCTGCTGGCCAAGCCCTACGACAAATTGTTTTAGAGCAGGCGGCCGCGTGTCGGCGCGGGATTTTCAATCGTCATGCCAAACCGCCCGTCATGCGTTTGCAGTTGTAGTTTTGCAGCGAAGGCTTGGGATAAATTGTCTGCCGTCATGACCGTCGCCTTTTCGCCCGCCGCCAGCACCGCGCCATTTTTCAGAATCAAGACGTGCGAAAATACCGGCATCATTTCCTCGACATGATGCGTCACCAGAATCAAGGTCGGTGATTTTTTTTGCGCGCCGAGCCGCTGAAGAAATTGCAAAAAATGTTCCCGCGCCGCCGGGTCAAGGCCGGCGCACGGCTCGTCCAAAATCAGCACGCGCGGCTGCGCCATCAGCGCGCGGCCAATCAGCACACGCTGGCGTTCGCCCTGCGACAGCACGCGCCACGGCCGCGCGGCGAGATATTCGCATTCAACTTGTTTCAACAAACCCAACGCCTTGGCTTTATCGGTGCGGCTCAGCCGCCCCCAGAAATCAATCATGGCGGATTTGCCGCTCGCGACCGTTGCCAACGCGAGTTCGTCGTCGGCCATCATCTGCCGCACGGACGAACTGACGAGGCCGATTTGTTTCCGCAACTCGCGCCAGTCCGCTTCGCCGTAAATTTTTCCGAGCAGGGAAATCTCCCCGCTGGTCGGCATCAAATAGCCGGTGAGCGCGCTTAACAGCGACGTTTTTCCAGAACCGTTCGCGCCGAGAATCACCCAATGTTCACCGCACTGCACGCGCCAGTCCACAGCGCGCAAAATGACCGTGCCGCCGCGCACGATGCGCAGGTTGCTGGCGGACAAAATGGACTTTGCCGTTTTCACAGTTCCGCAATTTCTTGCCACAGCGGTTTCAGATCGTCATCGGCCAGCGCCATTTTCTTGATGGCATTTTTATTGCCGGACTGGATAGCGCATTGCAGCCAAGTGCGCGCGCGGTCGGCTTGTTGCAACTGGCACGCATAGCACGCGAGGTTGTAGGCGATGACTGGCTCGGTGGGAAATTTTTCCGCCGCCGGCAACAATGCGTCCCAAGCCTGCGGCAAACCGCCACCGCTCACGCGACGCAACGCATACGCGCGATGCAGCCAGCCGGACGAATCGCCGGGCGCGGATTTTAATTCCAGTTCCGCCACCGTCAACGCAGCTTCCCAATTTTTCTCGTGGGCGCAGAGCAGCCAGCGCGTTTCCAGCACCGCCGGATGCGACGATTGCGCGGGCGTGATGGCGTCCAACTCGGCGCGGGCGTCGGCGGGACTGTTGAGGCCAAGCCAGCCGAGCGCGGCGTTTAGCTTGTGGATGTCGGCTGGTTCAAGTGTTTGCACACTAAACTTCACGCGCTGATTTTCGCCAATGCTGACAAGGTGATTTCGCGCGCCCGCTCGTCGGTCGCGGCCTCGGCGTAGCAGCGGAACTCCGGCGCATTGCCCGACGGACGCAGGTGGATGATTTCTCCGTTGTTGAAGAAAATGCGTAAGCCATCAGTGCGATTCAAGGCATTAACCGAACCGCAAATGGAACCGAACATGATTCCGATGGCCGCAGCGTCAGCCGCAGCGGAGCCGGAATTAAACCGCGCCAGAATCGCCGCACTTTTTTCCGTCGCAAAATCTTTCAACCGGTCGCTGGCCGTGAACCGCGCGGGCAAGCTGGCGGCCAGTTCAGAGACTTTTTTCTGCTGCGCTTTTGCCAGCAGCAAAATGCCGAGCATCACGATCACCGCGTCGCGTGTCGGCAGCGCGCGAAGTTTCTTGCCACCGATTTGAATGTCCGAGTTCAGCAAAAAGCCACCGTTCGCTTCATAGCCGACCACGCGTGTTGCGCCCGCCGCAGTGGCTTGCATCATCGAGACAACGACAAACGGCGAGCCGATGCGCGTGCGGCGGATCTCGCGGAACCAGCCGCATTTTTCCACGGCGGTATTGCAGCTCACCGGCGTGCTGATGGAATCGGCCGCCAGAAATTTCGCGCACAAAATCCCCGCCACGTCACCGCGCAGCCAGTTGCCGCGTTCGTCGCTGACGAGCGGACGGTCGCTGTCGCCATCGGCAGAAACGAGCGCGTCGAACTTGCCGGTCGCCGCCCAGTCGTGCGCGAGTTGCACGTCTTCCGGGCGGATGGCTTCGGTGTCCACCGGAATAAATTTGTCCGAGCGACCCAACGGCGTCACTTCCGCGCCAAGATGCGAAAGAATTTTTACCAGCACGTCGCGCCCGACGGCAGAGTGTTGGTAAACACCGACGCGCAAGCCTTTCAACGCATCGTGGCTGAAAAAGTTTAGGTAGCGCATGACGTAATTTTCCCCGGCAAGGGGCGAAACTTCATGCGCCACTTTTGCCTGCGCAAAATTTCCATCCACACCGAACAGCGCGTCGTCCAGTTCGACGATTTGGCTGCTCATGCCTTTTTCGTCGTCCTTCAAAACTTCGCCGGTGGCCTTGTTGAACTTGATGCCGTTGCGGTCGTCGGGAATGTGGCTGCCGGTGACCATGATGGCGGGAATTTTATTTTCGAGGCCGAACAGCGCGACGGCGGGCGACGGCACTTTGCCGCAATTCACCGGCGCGTAGCCTATGTCTTCCGCCGCGCGGCAGACGGCGGCCATCACGCGGTCGGTGCTCGGGCGAAAATCGCCGCCGACGGCGACGCGCTCGCCGGCGCGCTTGAGTTCGCCGACGTCTTCGAGGTATTGCAGAAAGCCTTTGGTGTAGGCGTAACAAACGCGGTCGGTCATTTCGGTGGCGAGGCCGCGCGCGCCGCTGGTGCCAAAGGCCACGCCGCTCTTGGCCATGAGTTCGCTGATGGAGATTTTCATTTTGGAAATTAAAATTATTTTGCCGCGGCCGCTTTTGCCTTTTCGGCGTAAAAGTTTTTCAGCACGTCGAAAGCCATTTTCTTTTCACCGTCATGCCCGGTGAGTCCCTTGATATTCCAGCCATCTTCAATGCCAGGCAACGGCCGGCGCGGCGAGCGGAAGTCGAATAGAATCCACGGCGTGCAGCCGCTGAAGCCGGGAATCAGGTCCAGCATCGGCAGCGTGCGGCGGTAAAGTTCGGCCTGATATTCTTCGGTAAAGCGCGTCAGGACTTCGCCGTGCAAACCTTGCTTGGCGTCCGCGCCAAATTCGCTGATGACCACGGGTTTGTTGTATTTGATGCTCCAAGTGGTGCGGTCAATCTTCTCCAGCGTGCCATCATACCAGCCGGTGTATTGGTTGAAGCTACACAGGTCGGTGTATTCGCCGAACGGATCGTCCACGATTTTGTGGTTTTCCGGCTGCGCGCCGGGATGATTTTCCATGGTGCCGGAATGGACTTCCATCGCCGCCGAAACCAGCCGCGTGCCGTCAAGTTCACGCGCCTCGTCCACGAGCGATTTCAAAAACTTCGTGCGTTCCGCGCTCACCGGCGTCTCGTTCGCCACCGACCAGACGATGACGCTGGCGCGGTTCTGGTCGCGCGTGATCAAATCATATAACTGCTTTCGGGCGTTCTTCAACGTGGCCGGGTTGGTCCACTGAATCGTCCAGTAAACCGGAATTTCCTCCCAGCACAGGATGCCCAATTCATCGGCGACGCGCGCCATGTGTTCGTTGTGCGGATAATGCGCGAGGCGAACAAAATTGCAGCCGAGTTCCTTCGCGCGCGACAGCAGCATCCGCGCGTCAGCCTCCGACCACGCGCGCCGGCCTTCCGTGGCGACTTCCTCGTGGATGCAGATGCCGCGCAGAAAAACTTTTTTGCCGTTCAACAAAATGTCCGTGCCCCTCGTTGCGATGGAACGGAAGCCGACGCGGTCTTGCAGCAAATCTTCGCCGCTGGAAATAACGACATCATTTAACACAGGATTTTCTGGCGTCCACAGCGCGAGGTTCGGCGTGGTCAACTCAAAGCGCGCCCCGCCATCCTTGTCCGCCGTCATTTCGGCGGCGATTTTCAGCGAGGGAAAATTGATTTTGATCGTCTGCCCTTGGATTGCGCCGTCCAGTTCGACGCTCGCTTGAATGGTGTTGGTGGTGCCGGCCTTGAGCTGCGTGCGGAAGCGGGCGATGAACGTCGCCGGCGTCTCGACGAGCAGCACATCGCGCGTGAGGCCGCCGTAATTCCACCAGTCTGTGTTCACCGTCGGCACGGCGTCGGCGTGTCGGCTGTTGTTCACGCGCACAACGAGCGAATTGTTTTTTGCCTGTGCCAGTGCGGTGATTTCGTAGGCGAAGGGCGTGAAGGCGCCGATGTGTTTGCCCAGTTTTTGGCCGTTGAGATAAACATCCGCCTCGTAATTCGCCGCGCCGAAATAGACAAACAGCCGGTGATCCGCCGCCGTTTTGGGCGCGTCAAATTTGCGGCGATACCAGACCGAGCCTTCGTAATAAAATAGCTTGTCGTCCTGCGAATTCCAGTCGCCCGGCACGTTCAGCGTGGGGCTGGTGTCGAAGTTGTATTCGATCAAATCGCTTTTATCCTTCGCCTGTTTGTCCAGCGCGTAGCCGCCGGTGACTTTGCCGCCGGCGTCATACGGCTGGCGGCGGTAGTCGAAATAGCCCGTGTCATACGGATCCACGATGACGTTCCATTTGCCGTTCAGGCTCGTCGTCTGCCGCGCGAACACATCGGCAATACCCACTTCAGCGCGCACTTCGGCCACGGCGAAAATGGCGGCAGTAAACAGAAAAAGTTTTTTCATGCGATTTAGTTGAACGCAATCAGGCTAACGCAACTCCAATCGCGAAGAAATATATTTTGCCACGCCGGCGCCATTTGACGGAACGCTGACAATGTGGGATTGGTTGCGGGCGGCAAAAAAATAAAACGCATGAAACCAACCTTGATGCTCCTGACCTTGGCCGTCGCCGTCCTTGCCGCCGGATGCAACGCCGCGCCGACGAACAGCCTGCAGACCACCATGAATTCAACCAACGCCACCATGAAATTTCCGCTCCAACGCACCGAAGCCGAATGGCGCAAACTCCTGACGCCCGAACAATACCACGTCCTGCGCGAAGCCGGCACCGAGCGCGCCTTCACCGGCAAATATTGGAACACCAAGGAGCCGGGCGTCTATCGTTGCGCGGCGTGCGGCGAGATTTTGTTCAAGTCGGATGACAAGTTCGATTCCGGCTGCGGCTGGCCGAGCTTTTCCGAAATTGCGGCGCAGGGAAAAGTCATTGCGCGCGACGACAACAGTTTTGGAATGCACCGCACGGAAGTCCTGTGCGCCAATTGCGGCAGCCATCTCGGCCACGTTTTCGACGATGGCCCCGGCCCGAAAGGTTTGCGCTATTGCATCAACTCCGCCTCGATTGCTTTTGGCGAGGAAACGAATGCGCCAGTGTGGCCGGCCGTGGAGA
>Ga0316222_1004090_pt1 | contig 13640 bp, 10 predicted proteins | sample TBH18011metaG_FD_206008 | JGI IMG/M metagenome (GOLD analysis project Ga0316222, IMG submission 206008) | Freshwater microbial communities from Trout Bog Lake, Wisconsin, USA - TBH18011 | ecosystem: Environmental > Aquatic > Freshwater > Lake > Hypolimnion/Profundal zone | place: USA: Wisconsin...
TACAGACCTCAGGGGCACATACAAACTTCTTGCTATAATTTACGACTTACCGGGTCGGTAGCTCAGTCGGTAGAGCAGCGGACTTTTAATCCGTTGGTCGCGAGTTCGAATCTCGCCCGACCCACCATATTAAGTAGTGGCGCGTGATTAGCGTCGACAAATACTCACCAACAGTCCGTTGGTATTGAATTTGGAGAACTGATCATGAACACCAGCAATACTGCAGTAAGCCCCCTGATTAGGGGCGAAGCATTCTCTCTTTCGGCTCTAGCTGACTCCTATATGGCCTGCTATCAAGGCCGAGACCCCTCATTTGGCAATAGATTGTCTTTTATCGTCCAGCAACTGGGCCATAAGGTCGCATCTGAAATTGATGCTGATGATGTCGATGACTTACTGGATGCCCTACGTGCCCGCGGAAAACTATTTAATCGTGGCGGCAATAAAAAAGGTGGTCAAATTATTGCCACTCATAAACCTCTTGCTGCCGCAACCATCAATCGCTACCGCTGCACATTTCAATCAGTTCTCTCTTGGGCGCGCCGCAAGCGTCTCATGCCCAAAACATGGACCAACCCTGTAGCCGAGACACAGCGAATGCCAGAAGACAATGCACGCTCGCGCTATCTCTCAGAAGCTGAATACGAAAGACTTATAAAAACCTCACGTGTATCTAGCTGGCCTAAACTCACCCTCCTAATCATGCTGGCAGTCACCACAGGGGCGCGACGTGGCACGCTAATGAGTCTTCAGTGGAAAGATGTAGATTTAGACGCTGGTCGTGCATTTTGCGCTAGAACAAAGAATGGCGAGCCTTTCGTCCTGGTCCTTATGCCAGACGTATTGGAAGAATTAAAGCGGTTTTGTAGCAAATCAAAGCCAGAAGATTTAGTATTTTGTGGAAAGTACCCAACTAAATCAATGAACTTTTATAAGACTTGGGAGGTAGCATTGGCAGACGCACAAATCGAAGGAGTGGTTTTCCATACATTACGCCATACACATGCCTCCTGGCTAGCTAGACGTGGCGCCCCCTTATTAGCAATCGCTGATAGCCTAGGACATAAGTCGCTTGCAATGACAAAGCGCTATTCACATCTATGTGTTGATTCAAGAGCAGAGATGCTTAATCGAGTCTTTCAAAATCGTCAGGCAGCCTAATGCCCAAAACCAAAAGAAAAATCGCTGGCATCAATCAGGAACAAATAAAGCTTCATAAGGCTTATAAAAAGGATCTGCGAGCAATTTGCGCAACATTCGATGAGCTGATTGAATTGGCCGCATGGGGATGGGTACAGATTGATAGCCTAAGCAAGGATATCAAGATACTCTCCGAAGAAGTTAAGAGCGATCAATTATCTAGAAAGGTATTGGCGAGCAATTTAGAGCACAAAAATAAGCTATATGCCTTGAGTCGATTAGGGGCGTCAAACAAAAACTCGCAATCCGTTTTAAAGGCTCTTTCCCAGAAAAACTTAGAAATTAGCAAAAAAGGAGCCAAAGCCAGAAAAGAGACATTCAACAAAAAAGATGGGTTTGCAAGAGAGCAATTTCTCCTTAATGAAGGCTGGAAGTTCAAATTCTCAGCAAGGGAAGTTGCACGGCGAATGGTTGAAAAATTTGGAAGCGAAAAAGTTGGGGCCAAAGGTACTTTAGAGAGAAAAATTAGTCTCTGGAAAAAAGAATTAAAAAAATAGTTTGTTGTTTGCTGAGTTGACTACATTTTATTGATCTAGCAGCTATTGAATCTCCATTTATTCATATTCATACTCGAATCGTCGCACCTTAATCACGTGCCACTACTAATTATGAAATGGAATATATGGAAAACACAGCACATTCAATACAGAACTTGGAATCATTCCAAGATTTTCTTAATTCTCCAGAAGGTAAAAGGCTTTTTACCAACAAACACTCTGGGGATTGGTTTATCCGGACTCACCGAAATGAATTAATTAAAGCCGGTGTCTTAGTTAAGTTTCTTGGAAGACTACACATTATTCGGCCGATCTTTGAAACGGCACTCATCAATCTCATTCGCGAAAAAACGATTCACTCAATTAGCTCTAATCTGGACAATGTAAATGAGTGATGACTTCGAAATTGATTGGGGGAACCTACCCCTTATACCAGCTGGTAGTTATCAAGCTGTTTATGTAAGTCACGAAACCTTGTACCAGAGTTTTGGCGCGAAAATCAAGATTACATTTAGGATCACAGATCTTGGGCACGTAAATGGAGCTTTGATTAATGGGTGGTACAACGCTAAAGCATTGCCTAGTAAGCCGGGAAAAAATAAACGGGCCATCCTTTCGCGCCACTCAAAACTTGCTACGGAACTATTAAACATCCTATGCACTCGGGAAAAACCCTCTCGGCTTTCACCAGCCCAACTAAAAGGTAAATTACTTGAAATTTCTGTTAGGACTGTTCGCACGAATAGTCGACAGAAAAAATATGCCGACCCCCAAACATATTCAGTTGTTGATCATATTGAACGAATCATCCTAGATGATCGAGTGGAACCTTCATATAGACCTTTACCTAAACCCATACCAGAACCTATACCTACCTCAAAAGAAGGAAGTCCAATAGCCAAAAGGCTTCCAAGGAAGTGGCGTACAGACTCATCAACCAATTTAGCCCTGGAGAAAGGTATGTAGGCTAAATATCTAATCTCAGATATCTACCCCAGGGACTTCGGTCTCTGGCTCCAAAATTGACATATGAAAGAAATTAAAAAATGACTTACTACACTAAATTTATTAACAAAGAACCTATTTCCATCGATACATTTACTTCTGACAGAGTTTGGAAATATAGAGCAGACATCAGATCCGAGCACGAAGGAAAATGTGGATTTCCTGAGATTTACCTTGATTTTGACGCTAATGAATCCCTAGAAATTCTTGCAATCGGATCATATGTTTACGGATATCGCACTGCAAGTGATCGCGAAAATATAAGCATTAAAAAACTTATCTCGATAATTGAAAATGAATTTTCTACTGTTATCTACGATGAGAGCAGTCATCAGTACTACGGATACGAGAGTCGATATCAACAAATGAATTATGAACAGCTTGAATATTCAAGTAGGAGGGATCAGAAAATTGATGAAATTATTTGGTATAGGATTACAGAAAATCGAAATCGTTCAATTGTTTTACCAAAACCAAGCTTATCAAATAAATTAGATTCAAAAATATATTTTGGCCAGCATATCATTGAAGAATTTCCAGCCTTATTTACCGAAGGAAAAAAACGTGAGATCTTAATTCGCATTAATGCAGCTTACCGAGATGAGGTTCTAAAAGCATCCCTCATTAATAGCCAAGAAAAGATAAGGCCTGTTTTAGAGGATGTTCGCAATATGCCTCCAAAAAGATTCAATGAAGAAGAAATGGAACGACTAGACGATATACCTTTTTAGTAAATCACCATTCATGCTCTTGGTCGCGCATTCTAATAATCTTAAATGAACCACATTTATTTTTAATTAATAGCTCTCGTGGTTCATTTTCTTCAAGAGGGATGCCGCCATAAACATATATGAGCGTCTCTTCTTGAAAATATTCTCGCTCCAAAATAGCCAAACGTTTACTTAACCCCTTCATTTATCTAGCCATTTTTTCTAAGGTAGCAATGCGTCCCTCAAGGGAGGCGTATTCCTGAATAGCAAGGCAGTTGCTCGCTGTATTCAACATAGCGTTAGCGCAATCGGGGGATATTTCACCCCTCATTAACGACCGCATAACTGAATCAGCATACCTTGAGATAGAGTCGCCCTCTGAACCCGCTAGAACAGGCTCTAGTTGTGGCTTTACTCCTGGGATGACCTTATCTACCAAAAGTCGTGATGCCTGAATATCGCCATTTTTAGCCGCCTGAATTAATACATCAATAATTTCTGGAAGCGCTTCCCCAATCTGGCTTCTAAGCTCACCAACCTTCCCTGAACCCTTAGGTCTACCTGAAGGATTTCCAGACTTGCCTTTTTGGAATCCATTGTTTTTTTGTTGTTTTATCAGCAACGCCTATCCTCTAAATATTCAGCACATACTGGTCTTATAAAACTATTGAGGTAATTTGAAAAGTACTTTTTTTAGTAAACCGAGTTGTCGCGTGCTTCAGTGTGTTGCTTAAAAAAGTGCTGTAATCTTTTTGAGTAAACAGGCTGCTTAAGCCTTAGTCTTTAAATATTTAACTACTGTTTCCCAATCGGGAAAATCAGGTGTAGCAAAGTGAATATGTTCGCCTTTGAAGCGATCGACGCCATTTTTTAGGCGATCATCTACTAAAAAATCCATCATTAAGATTTTTATGATGGCTCAAAATAAGGCGTTTAAACGCTGTCTTACCCAAATATTCTTTTACCCAAAGGAGCTTATCGGACCAAGCGCTGGGATTGCCCCAAGGTGCAGTTGAAAGAATATATGCATCAAATAAGGTCGCAAGCTCTTCATATGCAGCAATAGCACCCGGTACGGGATCCATTAGCGAGAAGATCCCAGGAACCTCATCTAGTCGATCCGCGTACGAATCTTGAATATGATCAGGCGTCCTTTTAATCCCAGTAGGGAAATCAACCAACACATTGTCCATATCTATGTAGAGTATCTTCATTTAATCCATTCTATCAACCTAATGGGGTCCATCGGGGTCTACTTGAGCAACGGTGTATCAAACCGTTGGTAAAGCTAATTACCCTGTTTTCCGTCTACATACCAATAAAAATAATTGAACCTCCTTTGATACATTTAATACCCTGCATGCATAAGAAATATGGTCTAGAGCTTTATAATTTGGCGATGAAAAAACACATATTTGCTCTCGTTTGCGCCACTCTCTTGAGCGCCCCATCGATTGTTTCAGCCGCCCCTGAATCTAATAATTCCAGCATCTCAAATATCAGCTTTTTTGCCACCGTGAATAACACGATGCTCACAAAAGGGTTGCTTGATCTCAATATCAAAGCAGCTGTAGCCCAGGGCCAGAAAAATACTCCTGAACTACAAAAAGCCTTAAAAGATGAACTCATTAATCGTGAGCTCTTGGCCCAGCAGGCCGAGCGTATGGACTTGGAAAAAGGGATTGATTTGGATGATCAGTACACCCAGCTTCGCCAAACCCTATTGATTCAAGCGCTTGTTGAAGAGCACTTTAAGAAGTCCCCCATTACTGATGCTCAATTGCGCGAGGAGTATGACCGTCAGCGTAAGTTAACCGGGGACGCTACTTCTGGCTATCAGTACCGTGTCAGCCAAATCATTGTCGCCAATGAAACTGATGCTTTAGATCTCATAAGCCGCGTTAATAAAGGCGAGCTTTTTGGTAAGTTGGCTCAGCAATACTCTATTGCTGACGGCGCAAAGAGCAATGGAGGGCAGCTGGGATGGCTTTACCCGGGTCAATTAAGCCCTGAGTTGCAGCAATTAGTTTCCAAGCTGAATAAAGGGTCTATTTACGGCACCCCTATTCAAGTACAGGGTGGTTGGGCCATTCTTAAGCTAGACGATAAGCGCACCTACAAACTGCCGGGATTTGAAGAATCTAAACCGCAATTGCGCCAAGCATTTGTTCAGCAATACTTAGTTGATACTGTCAAAGACTTGCGTAGCCGCGCCAGAATTACCCAGTAAAAACAGCAAATCTTGACCCCTCCTTAGGGTGGCATCAATTTAAGGGCGATCTTTCTTTTTCAGAAATTCAGGTATCTGAATTTCGTCATCTAAGTTTTGCTCAATACCATCAAGACTGACGCCTAATACCCTTGCATAAGCCTGTAATGCCACCAGAAGACTGGATTGTGAGCGGGCAAATGCAAGAGTATCGCCCCGCTCTATTGCCGTTAGCTGTACTACAGAGAGATTGCATTGGCCGGCAAGGATAGCCAGATTATGACCTTGTGATTCACGCGCTTCTTTGAGCTGCCTGCCCAGCGCCCTAAAATGCTTAGGAGAATTTAATAAATCCATCTAAGCCCTTTATGGCAGTTACTTAGTAAGCACCATAATCTTCCGACTTAATACCTTATTACCACGCATTAAGGTCACTTTTACAGACAATGGCAATGTCACTTCGCCAAGCTTGGGCACTGTGAAGCTCTTACTTGCCGCATCGTATTTAATGCCTTTTGGCAATGCTGCGCCATCAGGCAGGGTAACAACCAATCGGCCTCCCTGTGGCAGCAACAATAACTTATAACTACCAGCCTGTTTAGCTGAAGGCACATTCTCACCTGATAGATTAATCAAGTCTTGAATGATTTGATCGGGCACTGGGAACTTGAATGCACCTGATGATGGCACTTCAATGGCCTGCAGGTACTCTGGTAAGTTATCTTTATCCCGCACGTAGATCAATTCACCCTTTTTAATGCGATCGGTCGGACGATCTTCAACAATTTCTTGGGTAACCTGTTGCTGAATGACGGCCATGTTATTGATAGTCTGTGGTGGAGACGTAATGTCAGCTATTAATGGGAAGGTAACGTCAGCAATATAGTAATTTGAGTTGCTAAGGCGCAAAAACCTTGCCAGATCAACAGTCACCGGAATTTTAGTACCGCCACTGGAAGTGATAAACAATCCAGAAGTAACGTTTCCAAAAATGATGGTTGTATCACTGCCTAATAAGCCAACAGCATATGGAGTGCCGCTAATTACAGCATTTGCATTTCCATCAAAAACCTTGCTGTGAGCGAATAATCCACTAATTGTTAATGGCGCAGGTGTAATGTTTGCTCTTGCGGTTATCGGGGAAGATGTACCAATTGCATAGTTGCCTGCATCTGGTCCGGTTAAGTAAACGCCACCAAAATTAACTGTGATATTTTGTCCTACATTTGGTCCCGCAAAGTTTGCTGAGGCATAGCCTGCACCCACGGAATCACCGGGGAATAGGTTAGCTATAGACAGAACGCCTGTGGCTAAAGTGTTTGTGTTGTATACCCTACTATTTGCGCTTGCAACTATTGCTGGATTGCCTGAATTAGGTCCAGCATTAGGGTCAATGATGTATGGGGTAATTGTCAAAGCAGCATTGATATAGGTAAATTGATAGTTGCTTGCGTCTACTCCTGTCGCAGTTAAATTAGTGTGGTACACAGCAACATTTTTACCTCTAGCATTGCCGCTAATCACAACATTATCATTAGCAACCAGCGACGGTGAAGCGGTATAAGCAGCCAAAGACTGAGCGGCTCCGTTGTACATGAGTGTTAATGGTGCAGCAGAAACAGTCACCGGCAATGGGGTAACAGTGTAATTACCTGTAATTACGGGAGATGGGTTGGTAATGTTGGCATTACCCTGCACAGTGACATTGGTCGCAGTAAGGCCATAGCTACCGACATTAATATTCCCAGATCCGCTTAGATTTGAAGCGGTAGTAACTGGGACCAATGTCATTCCAATAGTTGTCCCTGCCCCATCAGAGAAACTATAGGCATTTGATCCTGAGCTCGTAGTTACTAAATTGCTAATTACGGTATAGGTTGTGACGCCATTAACTGTAGTGGCAATCTCGTAAGAGGCGATAGGGCTTGTGGCTAAATGACCAGGTGTAGCATAAGGAGTCAATACACCATCAGTTGTTATCAATAACTGACCCGCAGGAACTATCGTATATTTACCTGGCACATAGGTAATGGCATAGTTCGATAAACCGGATCCGATTGCATTTCCGACAGTAGATACATAAGTACCCGCACCAGTAGCACTAGTAAGGGTTGATCCGCCAATAGCCGCAGTCGCAGAACCTGTAGTGGCATTCGTTACAGAATCAGTGCCTAATAGACCGATAACGGTATATGTAACAGCCTTAATTGGCTGAGTAATAAAGGAGGCTTGATTATCGGCATAGATCTTCAAGCTAGCAGGTGTGATATTCGCTGGCGCAACGGCAGGTGTATTTGCTAATACGCCATAGTCACCAGCACTTGGTCCACCCAATGTAATGCCATTAAAGGTTACCGTCTTATTGTTAGCAACATTAGCGTCACCAAAGCTTGCAGTTCCGTAACTGATAGTAAGTACATCTGATCCCAATAAGTTTCTTGCTGTTAACACTCCAGTAGCAGCAGTAGTGGTGTCGTAGACCTTGTTATTAGCTGCCGTCACTATGCCTGGCGCATTCGGGTTGTTACTTGATGGATCAATTATGTAAGGGGTAATTTTGAGGCTACCGTTTATGTAAGTAATGCCGTAATTTGATAAACCACTACCTTGGGCACCCGAGAGATTATCGCTATAGGGCGTAGAAGCTGCATGCAAACCATTTGCCTGCCCTGTAACTGAAGTAACAGTATCAGATCCTAACAACCCACTAGTAGTGAATGCTGTGGAGTTGGTTTGTGCAGATCCACTATAAACACTAGTAGTTGTGCTACCAGTAATCGTTAATGGTGCTGGTGTGATATTGGCTGTTGCTGTAATACCAGTAGTGGCTAGCTGATAGTCGCTAGCAGATGCCCCGCCAATAGCAACGCCACTAAAGCTCACTGTCTTCGCGGTGCCTACATTGGCATTGGCAAAGCTAGCACTGCCATAGGTAATCGATAAACTATCACCAGGGAATAAGTTTGCTGCATTAATGGCGCCTGTTGCTGCAGTAGTAGTGTCATACACCCTGTCATTAGCCGTGGCTACTAAAGACGGGCTATTAGCAGCCCCATTGGGCCCAATGATGTAAGGGGTAATGGTCAAAGCCCGGTTTACATATGCAATGGTGTAGTTTGATAAGCCAGTACCTTGAGCATTGGTGAGGACATCGGCATACGTACCGACGTGTTTACCACTACCCTGACCTGTTACTGAAGTAACCGTATCTGAACCTAATAAACCACTAGTTGTAAAGGTCGTTGCATTAGTTTGGGTTGCACCGTTATATACGGTACTGGTATTAACACCGGTAATTGTCAGGCTAGCTGGCGTAATCGTTAATGAGCCGTTGGTGTAGGAAATGTTGTAGTTAGCCAGACCTGTACCGGCTGCACTAGATAGAGAATCACTATAAGAACCAACATTTTTACCGGAAGCTAGGCCTGCTACTGAAGTGACAGTATCAGGACTAAATAAACCGCTAGCCGTATATGTATTATTTTGAGTAGCGCCTGTGTATGCGTGACTAGTTGTTGCGCCGGTAATAGTCAGGTTAGCCTTAGTAATCGTTAAACCACCATTGGTATAGCTAACGTTATAGTTTGAAAGACTTGTGCCAGGACCTGCTGTGGCTACTAAATTATCTGCATAGGTCCCAACTGTTGTGCCACTACCGTAACCACTAATTGCAACCGTATCACTTCCCAAGAGTCCAGTAACAACAGCCCCACTATTTGTTCGTGCAGCTCCGTTATAGGTCAGTGAATTATTTACCCCGGCAACAGTTAAAGCCGCTGGGGTTATGGTCAGCGAGCCATTGTTATAACTAATATTGTAGTTAGATAAACCCGTACCAACTGCACCACTCAGGGTTTGTGCATAGCTGCCTACATTGATGCCTGTTGCAATGCCCTGTACTGAACTTACTGTGTCTGAATTCTTCAAACCTGAAACAGCATAGGCACTGTTTGTTTGAACTACACCAGTGTATACATTCGACACGCTGGTGCCTGTAATAGTTAATGGGGCCGGTGTAACGGTTGCATTAGCAGTGATGATTTTGACAGAGGTAAAGTCGCCATTAGCTGTAGCCGTACCATTAGTTGTTGCTGTAATTGCATTTTGATAAGAACCTACACTGGTTGTATTTACAACGGTTGTAGCTGGCGTGATCGTAATCGAACCGCCGCTACCATCGGTATAGACACCAGTTTGGCCTGCAACTGGAGTCAGTGTTTTGACTATATTGTTATTGCTATCTAAATACGCAACACTTGATACGGTAGCAACTCCAGCAGAGCCATACACCGTAGAAGCATTATTTAGAATGATTTGCGCAACATAGCCGCCGCTAATGGTAAATACACCGGGCACGTAGGTGACAGTGTAATTTGTTAATGCCGGCGCGTTTGCTGCTGTAATTGCATAGTTATTGCCGCCAGTTTCACCTGAAGCACGAGTTACTGTATAGGTTAAGCCTGTAGAAGTTGCGGTATCCGTACCCACAAAACCAGCAACCGATGCTGATAAAGTAGGATCAGTTTGGCCTTGCAACTTACCGTTGTTATTTGCTGTAATAGTTAATGCAGCCTTAGCAACTACCAGGGTATCTGTGCCATAAGTAATTGTGTAGTTTGATAGGCCATTGCCTACAGCGGAAGATAAAGCGCCTGTATAGGTTCCAGCATTAGTTCCCGTCGCACCGCCGGTAACCGAAACAACGCTATCTGCACCCAGAATTCCGCTTGCTGTGTAGGTGTTATTAGCTTGAGCACTACCGTTATAAACGGTATTGGCTGTATTACCAGCGATTGTGAGCGGCGCTTTTGCAATCGTGAATGTGCCCGGCACATAAGTAATTGCATAGTTAGCATTACCGCCACTGATCACACCGCCACTAATCGTATCGTTGTAGGCCCCTGCTTGTCCGACTCCTGTGGATACAGAGGCCCCAGAGCCAATAGTAGAACCGGTCAAAATATTGTGAGTAAGACTTCCAGCTGCAATCGTATTTCCGCCAACCAAACCACTAACACTGTAGCTTAAATCGCCGTAACCGTTATAGGCGCTGACTCCGTTATACGTTACGTTGTTATCAACAACAGTAATGGTTAATGGGGCTTTAGCGATCGTAAAAGTACCTGGAGTGTAAGTAATGGCGTAATTATTTGCCAGATTGTTAGCAATACCACCAGAAGTACCCGTAGCAGCACTCAAACTATCGTAGTACGTTCCAGCCTGCCCAATTGAGCTTGAAGTTACAGCAGCTCCCGTGCTTGAGCCTACTTGAATGTTATGGGTTGCAGTAATAGCGTTCGACGCATCACCGCCAACTAATCCTGTAGCTCTTAGGCTAACGTTTCCATAACCAGAATAGGTACTTGTTCCATTAAAAGTAACATTATTGTCGACCACGGCTACAGTTAGCGGTGCCTTGGCAATGGTAAAGACGCCAGGCACATAGCTAATGTTGTAGTTAGTTGCTAAATTATTTGCCACACCTGCTGATGTACCCACCGCTGTACTTAAACTATCGTTGTAGGTGCCAGCTTGACCCAAGGCCGTTAAAACTACAGCCGTTCCCGAGCCAATGGTGCTACCCGTCTTAATATTATGGGCAATTGATGTAATGGTGTCAGCGCCTAATAAAGTAGTTTTGCTGTAGCTTAAATCACCATAACCAATATAGGAACTTGTGCCGTTGTAGACTACTGAGCTATCGACTGTTGCAAGGACTAAGTTAGCTTTACTTACATTAAAAGTGCCGCTGACATAATTAATTGTGTAATTTGAGAGGCCAGATCCTTGAGCAACGCTCACTGTATCTGTATAGCAATTTGCAGTAGCGCATGCTTGTGCAATTGCTGAATTACTTAATGTGGTTGTTCCTTGCTTGATAACGTGGGTGACCCCAGTCACTGCATCACCTGTTGCTACCCCCCCAATCGAAGTTACCAAGCCTGAAGTTCTAAAACCGGCAGCAGCCAAAGCTTCATAGCTACTAACTCCATCATAAGTGGAGGAAAGCTGTGTACCGGTGATTGTTAAAATTGCCTTGGTAATTGTATAGGTACCGGCAGTGGTATTTACCGTATACCCATATGTAGAAACAATCTTAGTGCTACCTACAAGTGAAGTCGCAGCTTGCACGGCATTGGAATTGCCACCAATGTTACTAGCGAATCTCAGGGAGGCCAGCGCTTCCGCAGAGGTAGGAATCTTAATACCAAAACCACCGCCAGAACTATTAACGCTTACGGTTGTATTGGTGGCACTCGTTAAATAGTCAGTTCCACCTTGGTTAGGAGTGGTGTTATTGTATGCAGTCCCATAAGCCCAATTGTAATTATGCGATAGGTTAATTGTAATAGTTGGCAGAGTAGCTGCAACACGGTAGTTCACGCTATATACTGTATTCGCATTAGGTGCACTCATCACACCACCCACATTACTGTAAGAGACGTTTGCTGCAACAGAAGCATTGGTACTGGTAATCCCAGCCGCTGCTGCAACAAAGTCAGTTGTGGTGCTTGCTGTACCGCTTACGGACTGAGGTTGCGAGGTAGATAAACTAATGACACCACCACCTGTATTGGTCAATGCACCAACTGCGGTAATAGCACCGTTAGTGGTTGTACCGGCAGCCACACCATATCCACCAGTAATACTAATGTCGCCTGTTCCAGAATCAGTAATTGCGCCGACAGCTGTATTGCCGGTAGATGTAATAGTAACGCCGCCAGAAACCGTATCTGTGATCAAGCCAGTTGCAGAGACTGCGCCGGACGCTCCGGTTGTTAAACTCAAGTTACTTGTACCAGTAATACTTACACCGCTAACTGCAGAAAGCTCTGCGATCGATGTTACTCCCGATCCGCTTGCTGTTGCGCCTGCAACCGTATTGTTTGCCGTACCATTTAATGTAATTTGATTTGCTGAAAGTGTATAGGACGTATTTGTTGCGGCTGTTACGCTTGATGATTGGCTATTGCTCAGGTTAATTCCAACCCCAAGAAGTGATGTTGCAGTTGTAGCATCCACCAAACCAGTCATGATGATATTACCAGCGCTGGAGGTTAAATTTCCCTTACCCAAATAGATACCATTGGTATATGTTGCAGCAGAAGCTTTAGTGTTTTTGGCTATTCCACTAACATTGATATTGTCAGTAGCAGTGATTGCCCCCCCAATATAAACGCCTGCTGAAGGCCAGAGATAAGCTGCATTGTAGGCAGGGGCACTATTAACACCATTTAAAGTAACAGTACTTGCTGTAATGGCACCTGCAGCAACACCCCAACTCCAAACCCCGGCATTGCCTTCAAATAAATCCGTCGCTAAAGTGCCCGCATTACTTGAGGTAATGTATCCCGAACTATTCCCACCAACAGCATAGGTGTTATCCAAAGTTACTGTGCCAGGTACTGAAATAGATCCAAAAGTTGGTGCCACTGGCCCACCAGCAATAGATCCAACTGTAATTGCTGCACCAGCTGATTTTGCAATGTAATTAACTGCACCTGCTGGCGATCCGCTTGCAACGGTTAAGGATCCAGCCTGAATCCAGGACATAAAGTTGCCGGAAGTTGTGTCATAGCTTACATTTGAAGTCGTTCCAGATGTGTTAGCTACCATCGTAATAGCACCAGCTTGTTTTATGCTATTAGTTGATAAAAAGGTAATATTACCGCCAATGGCGTTATCAGTTATTAGGCCAGTTTGACTAATTCCTAGGCCAACCACAGTATTTAGAAAATTAGTACCCACCCTTGTGGTACCTACCGTGCTGACAGCATTTGAACTGCTTACTGAAATATTACCGTTAGTACCCCCGGCAGCATTAATAGTCATTGCGCCCAATGTCACTGGCACAGCTACTGCAGTTGCACCTGTTTCAGTGCCGCTAACTGTAATGGAGTTACCTGTAATTAATCCAGTGGCGCTTACTGCAGCACCCGTAGTTGTTGTGCCATTGATTGTTACTGACCCAGCTTGAGCATTAATAGCGCTTGTATAAGATACGCCAGCACCAGTAGT
>Ga0316222_1004093_pt1 | contig 13628 bp, 12 predicted proteins | sample TBH18011metaG_FD_206008 | JGI IMG/M metagenome (GOLD analysis project Ga0316222, IMG submission 206008) | Freshwater microbial communities from Trout Bog Lake, Wisconsin, USA - TBH18011 | ecosystem: Environmental > Aquatic > Freshwater > Lake > Hypolimnion/Profundal zone | place: USA: Wisconsin...
TAGACCTGCTGGGCAGGCACCCTCCGACCGGCCGAAATCATATCGGTACAGGTGGCCGGAAACGGATCGGAATGGGTGGCCGGATTGGAATCGGAATCCCCGGCCGGATAAATCGGAATCCGCAATCGGCTTCGCTAAGATCGTCGGCGATGTGGCGGACGGCGCGGCGGGGGTGGTTGAATTCTTCGCCCTGGCCTTCGTGGTCACTGCCCTGCTGCTCTATTGGTACTGCCGTTCGGTCAAGCTGACGATGTCTGCCTTGCTCTGTGCCCTGATTCCCGTGATCTGGCTGCTGGGGCTTTTGCCGCTCCTGGGCATGGGGATCGACCCCATGTCCATCCTGGTGCCATTCCTTATCTTCTCCATCGGCGTGTCCCATGCCGTGCAGATGACCGGTGCCTGGAAGCTGGAAAGCCTGCGCGGTGCCGATGGCGTGACCGCCGCGCGCAACAGTTTCCAGAAGCTGTTCATTCCCGGCTCCATGGCGTTGCTGGCCAATGCCCTGGGTTTCCTGGTCATTGCCCTGGTGGACATCGGCATCGTTCGTGAGTTGGCGCTGACTGCGACGCTGGGGGTCACCCTTATGATCCTCACCAACAAACTGCTGCTGCCGATTCTGCTGTCGTTCCTGCCCTGGAGCGCGGAGGACGTGAAGAAGACTCAGGGCATGGAGCGGGCAGGCGACAGACTGTGGGAACGCATGGCGCCGCTGGCCACCCGCCGCCGCGGCTGGATGGCCCTGGTCCTGGCCGTCCTGCTGCTGGCGTTCGGGAGCTGGGAGGCTCGGGACTTGAAGATTGGCGACATGGGCAAGGGCGTCCCGGAACTGCGCGCGGACTCCCGCTATAATCGCGACGTGGACATGATCGCCAGTAACTTCGCCATCGGCGTCGACCAGCTCCAGGTGATCGCAGAGGCGGCGGGCCAGGACTCGCCCTGCGTCGATCGCTCCGTCATGGACAAGGTGGAGAACCTTGAATTCACCATGCAGCAGACCGAAGGCGTGGAGTCGGTGCGGGGCTTGGTTGGATTCGTGAAGGCCGTGACTCAAGGTTTCTCCGAGGCCAACGTCCGTTGGCGGATCCTGCCCGAGGAACGGACCCAGATCGCCCAAGCTGTCGGATACGCCCGCGGCCTCGGCACCGAACTTGTTAACGCCAAGTGCACGGCCATCCCCGTGTCCATCTACACCAAGGACCACCAAGCCACGACCATCGACCATATCATCCGGACCATCAAGTCCTTCAAGGCCGAGAACGACAGTGGCCAGGTCGAATTTCGGCTGGCCTCCGGCAATCTGGGCGTGATGGCTGCCACCAACGAAGCGGTGGCCGCAGCGGACAAGTGGGTGAACCTGGCGCTATTCTCCTCGGTGGTGATGCTGTGTCTGGTGACCTTCCGGTCGCTGCGGGTGACGCTGTGCATCGTCATCCCGCTGGCCATCGTCACCGTCATGTGCAACGGCCTGATGGCCATGCTGGGCATCGGGGTCAAGGTCAACACCCTGCCGGTGGTCGCGTTAGGCGTGGGCGTCGGTGTGGATTACGGTATCTACCTGTTTGAGCGCATGAAGCATGAAATGCACGAACGCAATCACAGCCTCAGCCAATCCTTTGTGGTTGCGCTCAAGGAGCGGGGAACCGCGTCGGTGTTCACCGCCGTGACCATGACCGTGTCGGTGGTTACCTGGTCCTTTTCCGCACTGAAATTCCAGGCGGACATGGGCATCCTTCTGGCGTTCATGTTCATGGTCAACATGCTGGGCGCCATCCTCTTGCTCCCTGCCTTCGCCGCGTTTCTCCTCGGCGATCATTTGGGTCACGAAAAATAGCTGCCGAGAGCCGACCTGCGGGCCGGCTCTCGGTTCTCTGCCTGACTTCCCCGCCTTCGGGCGGCGCCAAGGTGTGTCCTCAAATGCCGGAATGCCTGTCCGGCGTTAGCGTCGGCCGATGACTGCCGAAATATCGTCTTGACGGCGAACGCGTCGCGGTGTGCGCTGTTGCCCCAGCTATCCGGCGAGGTGAGGATGGAGATCGATACCGACCGCATCGACGATGCCGTTCTGGCGCTGCTGCGTCTCGGTCTGCACGACGGCGGGCGGGCGTGGAAAGGTTTCGACTGGGATGCGATGAACCGGCTTCACGAGAAGGGGATGATCTCCGACCATGTCGGCAAGGCCAAGTCGGTGGTCTTCACCGAAGAGGGCGAGCGGCGGTCGCGGGAGCTATTCAAGAAGCTGTTCGGCCGTCAGTGATGGCGGTTCAGGCCGCTGCGCGTTGTCCGCTCTGCGTTCTCTTCGGTCCGGCATTGGCCTTGGCGAAGTTCCAGGGCAGGAGATCGCCGATCCGCTCCAAGGCTTCCCCCGCGAGCGGCGAGGCGGTGGCCAGGTGGACATCCGCATATGAGCCCAGTACGCACCCCTCGGTGACGGCGGCGGGCTTGCCGTCCGTATCCTTGTCGAGCCGGCCATTGCCCATACCAAAGAACCTCGCCACCAATGCGCAGGACACATCAACTGTTGCCTTTTTTGCAGGACACCTCCAATTTCCTTGTCCGGAATGAACGGAGGACTGGAATGGAAAAGCGTAGGGGGCGAGGGGGGAGCGGCAGCTCCAGCTCCAGCACGCTTGCGTCGGAGGTATACGAGCAACTCCGCCACGACATCATGACAGGCGAGATCAAACCGGAAGAAAAGCTGCGGATCGACGCACTGAAGGAGTTGTACGGCGCTGGCAGTTCACCGATCCGGGAAGCGCTCAACCGGTTGACCGCGGAAGGAATGGTTGTTCAGCACGACCAACGTGGCTTCCAAGTGCCACCGGTATCGATCGAGGATCTCAACGACCTAACCCAGGCCCGGACCCTGCTCTACGAGGTCACTCTGCGCGAGGCCATCGCCAGAGGCGACATGCAGTGGGAGGAGGCGATCGTCGTTGCCTTCCATCGCCTATTGCGAACGCCGGCCTATCTCGACGAAGAGTCGAAGGTCGAGAACCCCGCCTGGAGCAATTTGCATCGCGAATTCCACCGCTCTTTGGTATCGGCGTGCAAATCCCGCTGGTTGATGGGCTTCATGGATACGCTGTTTGACTTGGCGGATCGTTACCGCTTCTTGTCCATGCGATCCAGTTCGCGCACGAACCAGCAGTTGATCGAGGGGCATCGGGTGCTGATGGATGCGGTTATCGACCGTGACGTCGACCGTGCCGTCGAACTCATCAAGGCCCATATCAGCCAGACGGTGGCGGAAGCCAGCCGCCACAGCACATCCCACGGTGATTCCTGACCGGTGGGCGGCAGGACACCGTGGGCGTGCGGATATATTCACATATGAATGGGCTTGCCCGCCACGCCCCGGGAAGCCTCCATGACGGCCTCGGCCAGGGTGGGGTGGGCATACATGGTCGCTCCTATCTCCTCCGCCGTGATTTCACTCGCCTTCGCCTGCAGCAGGACATGGATCAGTTCGGTGGCAGCACTGCCGGCCAGATGGCCTCCGAGTATTTCGCCGGTCGATGGGTCGGCGAGAATCTTCACCAATCCCTCGACCTTGCCGGTGGCGACACCCTTGCCTGTCCCCCGGTAAGGAAAAACCGACTTGGTCACGGCAATCCCCTCCGCCATGGCACGGTCCTCGCGCAGGCCGAAGCCGGCCAGCTGCGGCTCGCAATACACCGCGGAAGGTACCAAGTCTGGATCAATGCGCGCAGTCCCAACGTGGCCGGCTAGATGTTCGACCGTGATCTCGCCTTCCTTCGACGCCACATGGGCCAGCGACGGCGTGGTGGTGATGTCGCCAATGGCGTAGACGCCCGGGATGTTGGTGGCGCCGAAGTCGCCGGTCACTATCCGCCCCTTGTTGTCGAGGCGGATGCCTATGCCCGTAAAGCCCTCGGTGTTTGGCCTGCGGCCGAAGGCCGCGAGGATTTTTTCGGCCTCCAGGCTAATCACCTTGCCGCCGTTTTCGATGTCGACACGCACACCATCCCCTACCGGCTTCCACTCCAACGCGCGGCTGCCGGTGTGGATCAGAATGCCCGCCTTATTGAGCCCCGTTTCGACCACACGGGCTGCTTCGAAATCCTCGGCGGGAAGGATGTGCGGCGCCAGTTCCACCAGTGTGACCTTGACCCCGAAGGCGTTCATGACATAGGCGAACTCGCAACCAATGGCGCCGGCGCCAAGGATGACGAGCGATTTGGGCAATTTCGTCAGCGAAAGCATGCCCGAGGAGGACAGCACCACCTGCTCATCAATGGCGAAGCCAGGCAATTCCAGCGGCCTGGAGCCAGTGGCGAGGATGACCGCCTTGGCTTGGATGGTTTGCCCGGTATCGGTGACGATCCGTCCCGGAGACTCGATCCGCCCGGTCCCCTTGACGATTTCCACCTTGTTTTTCGCCAGCAGGCCGGCCACCCCTTTGGCCAGCGTCCCGGCTGCCTGACGGGACCGGGCGTGGACATTGGCGTAGTCGAAGCCGCTGCGATCAACCTTGACGCCGAGAGTTTCCATCTCCGCCAGTGCAGCATATTCGCTGGCATGGTGGATCAGGCTCTTAGACGGAATGCAGCCCCAGTTGAGGCAGACTCCGCCCGGCACGGCCTTTTCGACCACACAGACCGATAGCCCCAGTTGCGCGGCGCGGATAGCCGCTACGTAGCCGCCGGGGCCTGCACCGAGGATGGCGATGTCGTAAGTTTTCATTGCCCCCTCACAGAGCCAGAAGTTCGGGATTGGTCAGTAAGTCGACGAGTCGGCGCGCGAACCGCGCGACGGGCTCGCCGTCCATCACCCGGTGATCGAAGGTCAGGCTGCAGGGCAGAATCGAGCGCACCTCCACTTTGCCGTCGACTGCCACCGGCTTTTGTAGCGGCGTGCCGGGCTGGAAGATCAGCGCCTGGGGAAGATTGAGAATGGGCGCTGAAACCGCCCAGGACCCAGGCAGGAAGCCGGCGGTGCTGGATAGGCTTACGGTCCCGCCGGCCATATCCTCGGCCGTAAGCTGGCGGGAACGGGCTCTGGCTGAAAGATCCTTGATCTCACGGTCGAGCGCCAGGATTCCCTTGGTCTCGGCGTTCTTCACCACCGGCACCACCAGCCCCGAATCGTATTCACCCTTGCCTGGCAACGCCACGGCGACGCTGATGTTTACGCAGTCCCACAGGATGATTTCGTCATCGACGAGGGTCGAGTTGCAGATTGGAACGGCCTGGCACGCCAGAGCCAGGGCGCGGGCATAGAGGGCGATCATCGACACCCTTCCTCCCAGTTCCTCCGCGCGTTCCAGCATGACCGCGCGGGCTGCCTCCAGCTTGGTGACATCGACCTCGAAGAAGGCATAGGTGTGCGCGGCCGTGAGCTTGGCGCCGATCATGCGGTCGGCGATGGCCTTGCGCATGCCGGTCAGCTTGACCCGCCCCTTCTCGCGCGCGGTGGCGAGGGGCGTCGGGGCAGCGGGAGCAACGGATACGGGGGGGAACTGCTTGCGCTCGAGCGCCCCCAGCACATCGCGCTTGACGATGCGCCCGTTGGGGCCGCTGCCCGCGAGCCCGTCGAGGGAGATGCCGTGCAGGCCGGCCAATTTGCGCGCCAAACCCGAGGCTCGGACTCGTCCAGGCTTAACGGCGCTCATCGCGATGGCGGGGGCGGAAACGCCGCCGGCGGTCTCAGCTGTGGCCGGGGAGGGGGCGCCACCGCCTGCCCGCAGCATGCGATATTCCTCTTCGGTATCGGCGATGCGGGCGATTACGGTTTCCACCGGCACCGTCGTGCCCGCCTCGACCATAAGGTTAAGGAAGCCCGAATACGGTGACGGCAGCTCGGTCGACACCTTCTCAGTCTCGATCACCAGCAGATCCTGATCGCGGACGGCCTTGCCGCCTTCCGGCACCAGCCATTGGACCACCGTGCCCTCGGACATCCCCATGGCGAGCTGGGGGAGAACCACATCCCTAATCATGGCATTCTCCTCAGCGGCAGACGTCGCGGATGGCGCTTTCGATGCGCTCCAGCGTCGGCATGGTGTAAGCATCGATGTACCCGCCCGGGATCGGCATGTGCGGATGGCACACCCGCTTGACCGGGGCGTCGAGCAGGTCGTATCCCTTTTCCATCATCTGGGCGCAGACCTCGGCGGCAAAGCCGCCACGTTCGTAGTCCTCGTCGACCACGACCAGCCGGCTGGTTTTCTCGACCGAGCGCAGCAGGGTATCGGTGTCGAACGGCTCGAAGCTGCGCGCATCGACGACCTCGACGCTGATTCCGTCCTTGGCCAGGGCTTCCGCCGCCTTGAGCGAGAAATGCACCTGCTGGCCGCTGGCAAGCACGGTGACGTCGCTGCCTTCGCGCTTGACGTCGGCGACGCCGAGGGGAATGACGTAGTCTTCTTGCGGGACGTGCCCCTTCAGCATCATCAGATTGATGTGCCAGAGAAAGAACACGGGATTGTTGTCGCGGATGATCGAGCCGATCTCGAATGGAACCCCGACCCGTTCATGGGCTTCCTGCATCAGCGTCACGTCCTTCAGGCCCGCCGTCATGGCGAAACCCATCGCGCCGTCAAAGTCACGGGTGCGGATCTTGGTCGCGTACATCTTCAGAACGGGGGCGGCGAATGCGTGTTGGAAAAAGTTGTTCACTTCTTCCGTCGGCACACCGGAGCGTTCGGCAAAGGCATAGACCTCGCCCATCAGTTCGATGAGGGAGACCGCCGTGTAGTTGACGCAAAGCTTCAAGCTGTTGGCGACGGAGTGGCGATCGGAAACACGCTCGGCCATCCGGGCATAGGCGCGGCAGATCGGCATCACCGCCTTGCAAGCCTGCTCCTCGCCGGCCAGATAGGTGATGAGTTCGCCCGCAGCGGCGGCATCGGGACGGCCGATCACCGGACCAGCCACGTAGACGGTGCCGGCTTCCTTGTGGATGCGAGCCAATTCATCGGCGCATTGGGGCGAGATCGTCGTGGTCCCCAGATGGATCGCGCCCGGCTTCATCGCTTCCAACATGCCGGACGCAACCATATCGAGCGCGGATTTATCGTCCATCAAACTCGTGACCACCACGTCCGCATCGCGCACCGTATCCGCGACCGAGGCTCCGCCCTTGGCGCCCGCTTCCAGCAGCGGTTCCATCTTGCTCCGGCTGCGATTGAAGACGGTCAGTTCGAAGTTGGCCTTGAGGATGCGAGCAGCCATGCCGCTGCCCATGTTCCCAAGACCAATGAAAGACACTTTCATGCTGTTACTCCTTGATGGAGGGTTGTGGGGAGTGCAGAGGGATTTTGCCCAGGTATCTGCTTTCCACGATTTCGACGTCTTCGGTCCGCACGCGCCACGGCCCGGAAACGATTTCCACTCCGTAGACGCTGCCTTTTTCGAGGCCGTCGAACTTAAAATCGCCAAAACCGTCGGTCAGGCACTCGGCAACCACATCGTTGTTTCCGAGCAGCCGAACGGTGGCGCCCTCGATCAGTTCCTCGGCGCCGTCGCGAAGCCCTGCGACCGTGCCGCCGAGGAAATGCGCCGAATACCGGTAGAGGTTCCGATAGTAGACACGAGGCTTGGTGCCGAGCTTGGCCAACAGCACCTGAAGCTTTTCCGCCGTCGCCAGTGTCTCCATGTCCCGGTCGTCGAGCCTGACGGCACGCATCGCCCCGGTCGGGCAGGCCTGGGCGCCCCGCGGCTGTTTCCACCCCAGGTCGAGCAGATGGGCATCGAAGGGCCAAGCTTGTGGCACCTGCTCCTCGTCATTCCAGACGATGGCACCGTAGGGGCACGAGGAGACGAGGTCTTTGCGTCCGCGGGTGCGGTCGGGATCAAAAATGACGATGCCGTCCGCGCGCTTGCGAATGGAGCTGTCGCCGGCGGCGGCGATGCAGGGAGCCTGGTCACAGTGATTGCACATCACTGGCAGGTAGGCGATATCGACCATCGGAGCGGCACCGCGGTTGCGGCGACGGATGCGCATAACATCGCCGCCATGCGCCTTTTGCGGGGCTGAATATCCTGTAAATGTATTTCCGGTATATTCGTCCTTGGTTGCCATAATGCAATTGTTGCAGTTGTGGCAAAGTTCGACGTCGATGATCAGGTTCCACTTGGTCATGGCGTGCCTCAGTGGGTCATGGGTGCAGCGGGGGAGGGCAACTCGCCGACGGCCATGTCAGCCAAGTTGGCCCGGTCACGGGTCCACGGCTCCGCCTCGACCATGCAGGAATTGGCGGCCATGGCGTCGGTTCCGTGCATCTGTGGTCTCGACGGCGTGAGAACGTTAACGCAGCCGCCCACGTCCACCACCTTGTCGCCGGGGTCCGATACGGGGCGGAATTCGGCTGAGGACTCGTAGGTCTTCACGACCCCAGGCATAACCGACGACGAGATGTCGGCGGCGCAGATCACGCTACCGCGGTCGTTGAACAGCCGGACCAACGAGTGATGACGGATGCCGCGCCGCTCCGCTTCAAGGGGATTGAGGTTGGCAACCCAGTAGTAGTGCCCGTCGATCAGGACGCGGTGGTCGGGAATGTCGTTGATGGCGCTGCCCTTTCCATCGGAGTGGGTATGGAAGCTGTAGCGCGGATGCACCGAGATCATTTGCAGCGGATAGCGCGTCGCCTCGGGTGTGTTGGGACCTTCCCACGGGGAGATGTACCGGTTCAACGCTGGCCGTTCCGGGTTCGCCGGATCGCCTAACGCGATGGAGGAGGCGACGAATTCGATCTTGCCCGAATAGGTCTGAAGGCCCTTGCCGAATTCCTCGGCATATTGGCTGGGCATAGGCATCGGCTCGGGAACGTCCTTGGTGCGCCCCTCCGCATACCAGCGGAAATAGGGGGGCTCGCGAAGCTTCTCTTCCGCGGCGGGCAGCACGTAATAGCCCTTGCGGACGAAGTCCTTCCATTTGACGTGCTGCGCGATGTCCGACGAGTCAAATACGCGCTTGCACCAGTCAAGTTCGGTGCAGCCCTCGGTATAAAGCGCTCCCAGCCCCATCTTGGTCAGAATGGTGGCAAAGATCTCGTAGTCGGAACGGGACTCGCCCAGGGGATCGATGCATTTGTGCTGCATGATCGCGACGCGGTGGTTGACCAGGCCCTGCGAGTGGTGAACATAACCGCCGCAGTTGGCCCACTCGGCAATGTCCCAGCGCTCCAGCGAGGTGCAAGCCGGCAGGACGAGGTCGGCGAATTTGGCCTCGCCCTCGAACCAAGGAGATTGGCTGACCACGAATTCCAGCGAAGGGTGGCGGTAGGCCTCGATGAAGCGGCTGGATTGGGCAATGGTGCCGAACGACGAGGCTCCGAACCGGTACAGCATGTGGATCCGCGAATAGCCCTTCATCGGATACGCGCCGCGCGTCTCCCCGAGATTGCCGGAGCGGGGCTTTGTCAACAATCTGTACAAGATCACCCTGGAGGTCTTCGTCGTCTGGATGCGCCTGCTGAAAGCCATACCGGGTGCCGTGTTGTGGTGACTCGACGACGGCACATCGGCGATGGCGGCTCTCCCAGGACGAAAAGGCCGTCATTACCCCCGGACATGGCGTCATGGGCCATATTGGAGGGAATCATCCTCCCGAACTATCAGGTCAAATAATTCCGCCCTGGCCGAAGTTCAGCTTCGCCACCGCTTCGGCCAGGATTTTCAGTGAATATCCTTGGCCATAAGCCCGCCCCACATGCGGCGCGGCGTGGCCGGTCAGGGTGTCGTGAATAGCCTCCTCGATTCCGGCGGCGCGGCAGGCATCCTTGAAGCCATGGCGGAAGGAATGGAAGACTTTGCGAGAATCGGTCAGCCCGATCTTCCCACAATACCGGCCCCACCATTTCGACCACGCCGCCGTGGTCTTGCCACGAGGATCCCGCTCCAGCTCGGGAAACAGCCGCGTCTCACCCTTATGGCGCAGACGCTCCACATGGGCGCTGAGTCCAAGCCGGATCAATTCAGGATGGAGAGGAATCTTCCGCCGCGATCCCCTGGTCTTGAGGGCTTTGCCGTCGTCCAGGGTGTTGATGTCCAGATAGGCGACCTCGCCTTCGCCCTTGATGTCCGAGAGGGTGAGTTGGCCCAGTTCCTCCAGACGGCAGCCGGTATACAGGCCCAACAACGGCAACCAGTAGCTGGCGCCCTTGATCACCGCAGGGCCGGGAGCCCACCGTTTGGACGATGACGCGCATCCTCGGTAAAGGGCCGAAGAAAAGATGGCGTCCAGGTCGTTGCAATCGTAGGGTAGTCGCCGTTCGCGGCCACTATCGGTTTGCGATGGCTTCATGCCCGCAGCCGGATTGGTGGTCAGATAGCCATTCTTCACGCACCAGGCCAGGACGGTCTGAACCATCCCCATGGCCTTCTGCACCGTGGTGATGGAGACCCGCTCCGTGTCCTTGCCCTCGAAGCGGGCCAGCAACTTCGGCAAGGGCAGCGCCCTGTCCCGGGCGGTCATGACGTTTGGCATTCGGATCAGAGCCTCCTTGAAGGTCCGGATATGAGCCTTGGTGATCTCGGTCACCAGGGGATCATTGCCGATGACCTCCTGAAGACGCCGAATGGCGGTCTTGAATTCCGTGTGTCCCTGCGGACGCAGTTGCCGCTCGGAGTTGTAACTGTCGAGGGCTTCACTCAGACAAAGCCTATCGGAGCGCTCAACAGTGGAATGGTGGGCAACATCCATCTGGCCCAGAGCCCGCACCACCGCCGCTTCGATCATCTGGCACAGTGAAGAGGTTGATAGAGGTGCGGCGGACGGAGAGGCCGGGGCATTGAGAAGAACGGGACATCCTTCCGCCTGGGCCAGCATGTCCTCGACCTCCAAGGCCTGCATCAGGGCTAGACGGCGAGCTTCACGATGATCCCGTGTCTTGAGCGATCGGACGATTTCGCATCTGCCGATGGAAGGGCGAAGCGATGGCGGAACCGCCCGGCGAAACCAGTAGATTCCGGTGCGTGGATGGCGGCGAAGGTAGCTGGGAGCGGGCATGTTGGAACACTCCTTTGGAACACTGGAGTGTCGTCTAACCTTTGCATGACCTGAATTTCGCGGAAACCCTCGGGATACGAGGCGTTTTGGCGTCCCCACGGGGATTCGAACCCCGGTTTACGCCGTGAGAGGGCAGAAATAGCCGCCTTCCTATGTCCATTAGCGTTTTTCATGCCGTTGAAATAGCTCATTTTCATTGCTGAAATGTCCATGGCCGTCTAGGGTTATCCGCAGACGCAGACTGGACACTGACTGGACACTACCGTTTTTGCCGTATTCCGGCAAAGGCGTGAAATAGCGGGTCAATGCCTCGCCTATGCCCTGTTGGTGTCCAGTCTGTGTCCTATCGGCCCGGCAAGGAGGCAACCAATGGCCCGCGCAAAAGCATCCCCCCTCGGCATCAAGAAGACCCGTCTCGGGTATCCCGTCGCCAAGAAACCGAACTTCGAAAGCCTAGGCGACGGCGTGAGCGTCGGCTACCGCCGCAACGCCGGGGCCGGAACCTGGATTGTCCGCAAGGCCGATGGTAAGGGCGGCTCGACTCAGCGCGTTATCGGTGCGGCCGACGACTTCGAGGACGCGGACGGTGAGCGCGTGCTGTCCTGGGCACAGGCTCAGGCGAAGGCGCTGGAAGCGGCACAGAAGGAAGAGAGCGTTTCCCCGGCCTCGCGCATCACCGTTGCCGACGCGATGGACGCCTATGAAGGCGACCTGACGGCGCGGAAAGGCGATCTGGGCAACGTCCGCCGCATCCGCCTTCATATTCCGCCGAAGCTGGCCGAGAAGGCGGTTGTCGATCTGACCGCCGCCGATCTGCGCAAATGGCGCGATGGTCTTTTGGCGTTGCTGGCACCCGCAACCGTGAACCGGACGGCGAACGGCTTGCGGGCCGCCCTGGAGCTTGCCGCGCGGCATAATGAACGCATCACCAATACGTCCACATGGAAGCACGGACTCGCGGGCCTGCCCGACGCCGAGGAATCCCGCAACGTCATCCTGTCCGATGCCGTGGTGAAGGCGATCATTGACGGGGCCTATAAGCAGTCCCCCGAGTTCGGCTTGCTGGTGGAGGTGGCCGCCGTGACCGGCAGCCGCTACAGCCAAATCGCGGGCCTGCGCGTTGGCGACATGCTGCCCGGCAAGGATCAGCGCCTCAACATGCCGACCAGCAAGAAGGGGAAGGGGGCCAAGAAGATGCTTCGCCGCCCGGTGCCGATCCCCGCCAGTCTGGCTGTGAAGCTGACCGAGGCCATAATGGACCGGAAGGGGAATGAGGACGCCGCGCTACTGGTCAAGCCGGGCGGTGCCCCATGGAAGAGGGCCGATCATACCCGCCTGTTCAAGCGGGCCGTCACTGCCGCCGAACTTAAGGCCGAGGCCATCGCGCCCTACACGGTGGAGGACATCACGCTCTATGCCCTGCGGCATTCGAGCATCGTCCGGGGCCTACTGCGTGGCGTCCCGGTGCGGGTCGTGGCCGTGCAGCATGACACCAGCGTTGTCATGATCGAGCGAAGCTACAGCGTCCATTTGGCGGACCACGCCGACGCCCTGGCCCGGTTGGGGATGCTGGACGTTGACGGCGACGCAAAATCCAACGTGGTGCCCCTGCGGGCGTGATCCTCTTCCAATTAAGCCAGAACTGGCCTATATAATGACGATGAGTGATGCAACCGAATTGAAGCCGCTGGAGTGGGTGGCGTCCTCGCTGAAGGACTTGCGGGAATTCCCCACTCAGGTGAAGCGTGACATCGGCTCGGCCCTGCTGCTGGCCCAGAAGGGCGGCAAGGCCGGTTGCGTCAAGCCGCTGAAGGGATTCGGTGGGGCAGGGGTGTTGGAGGTGGTGGAAGACCACGACGGAAACACCTTCCGGGCCGTCTATACCGTCCGGTTCGCCACCGCCGTCTATGTCCTGCACGCTTTCCAGAAAAAGGCGAAGCACGGCATTGCCACCCCGCAGCACGATTTGAATGTTATCCGGGCGCGGTTGGCTGTGGCCGAAGAACGGCACCGGCAAAGAGCAAAGGAAGTGCGATGAGCGACGATATCACCCCAAGCTGCGGAAATGTGTTCGCCGATCTTGGCTTGCCCGACCCCGAGCAGGACTTGATCAAGGCGAATCTGTCGCACGCCGTCGCCGACATCATTCGGGCGCGCGGACTATCGCAGAAAGAGGCGGCGACCCTGCTGGGCACCGATCAGTCCAAGGTGTCGGCCATCCTGCGGGGGCGGATCAGCGGCTTTTCCACCGACCGCCTGATTCGCTTCCTGTCCCTCCTGGGGCATGACGTGACTATCGCCGTGGACCGGCGGGAGGCCAAGCGGGGCGCTGTCACCGTCGCCATGGTGTGAGCGAAAGAATCGGCGGGGATAAGGGGCACCTGACAAGCGCGGACACCGCACCGCGTTTCCCCGCCGACACCATGCGGAGCCCAGCGGAGGGTGAACAATGGATCTCAATAATCAAAGGCCGCCCGCTGATCGGGAAGAGGCCATCGCATGGGCCGCTCAATGCGCAGATTCCCCCGAAGCCCTTCGCGCCCTGCTGATTGAACAACTGTAAGCGGTCCGGCTTCACCCTTGATGCTGGGCGTTGACTTTCAGGCTGGGATTTTGGCAGCCCAAGCCCAAGGGGTCAGCTCGGAGATGCGGCT
>Ga0316222_1004094_pt1 | contig 13627 bp, 13 predicted proteins | sample TBH18011metaG_FD_206008 | JGI IMG/M metagenome (GOLD analysis project Ga0316222, IMG submission 206008) | Freshwater microbial communities from Trout Bog Lake, Wisconsin, USA - TBH18011 | ecosystem: Environmental > Aquatic > Freshwater > Lake > Hypolimnion/Profundal zone | place: USA: Wisconsin...
AGGAACAAACCGGTGGCGGCAGTTTGCACGACCCGGATGTGCTGCGTAGCGTCCGGTCAGACATCGAAAACATTGTCAGCCTGCTGACCGATCTGCGCATCGGGTCGGCCAACCATACGGATGCGGCGTTCGGCAGTGAAATCCGGCTTCGGCCCGCGCTGGCGGAAATTCTGGCCGGCCTGCAACCGGCCTTCGCCGCGCGGCGCATCGTGGTGGAAAATCAGATTCCCGAAAATCTCCCGGCGGTGCTGGTGGATTTGCCCAAGTTCAAAAAATTGTTCGAGCTGTTGTTCAAGGACGAACTTGCCAATCTGCCCGCCGGCAGTTGCATCACGCTCGCGGCGGCGGAAGCCGTCGTTCACGGGAAACCCGGCCTCGCGCTCACGCTCGCCGACAACGGCCCGGCGTTGCCGCAGGACACGCTCAACCTCGTGCTCGACCCGTTTGCCACCCAAGGCAAGCCCTCGGAATACGGCATCAACCTGATGATCTGCCTGTTTATCGTCCATCACCACGGCGGCACGATTGAGGTGCAAAGCGCGCCGGGCGGCGGCAACCTTTTCACCATCCGGCTGCCGCTGCAACCTTAAAAAACCGGCGTTAAATCACGCGCGCCGATTATTTCCCAAGCGCGTTTCAGCGTGGTCGGGCAATTTTCAAAACCGGAAATTAAACGCGTCGAAGGTGGCTTTCGCGCGCAAAAACATTTAAGTTTCATTTAAGCAGGTTGACCATTTCCGCTGGTATGGTTATGGTTGTCCAGCGGGTAAAATCGGAGCCGCGAATGGCTTCCGGGGAAAATGAACAGACCAAAAGCCCAATTTTGGCAGACTATTTTCGATGCGCTGCCGCTGCCGGCGTTCATCGTGGATGAGGATGTGCGCGTGCTGGATTTCAACGCCGAGGCCGAGAAGCTGCTGGGGGCCGCGCCCAAATCCGCCTTGCGCCGGCGCGGCGGCGAGGTGCTGCATTGCGTCTATGCCGAAAGCGTCGGCTGCGGCAAATCCAAGCCGTGCAAAAACTGCATCATCCGCAACAGCGTGAAAGCCGCCATCGAAGGTCTGGACACGCACCGGAAATTTTATCAGGCGGAATTGCGCGGCAGTCGTGGCCCGGTGCCCATCAGTCTGCTCGTCACCGCCAGCCGTTTGCCGGACACGGCTCCGCCGCAAGCCCTGCTCATTTTGGAAAACGTGGCGGAAACCGTCCGGCTCTACCAGCAGAACCGTCGCCCGTGAGCGGCCGGCGAACAAAACTTATTTTTTCTTCGCCAGCGATTGAACGTGCCGCTCAATGCGGTTGCTCGCCTCGATGAGCTGTTCGTAGCTCGTCGCAAAACAAGCGCGGCAAAAGCCTTTTCCATTTTCACCGAAGGCCGTGCCGGGAACCATCGCCACTTTTTCCGTCTGCAACAAGCCGATGGCGAAATCTTTTTCATTCTGTCCGGTTGCGGAAACGTCCGGGAACGCGTAGAACGAACCGCGCGGCAGATGACATTTCAGCCCGATTTCATTGAACCGGCGCACGATGAAATCGCGGCGGCGATGATACTGGTCGCGCATTTTTTTCATGCCGTCCTCGCCGCGCAGGAGCGCCTCGATGGCGGCTTCCTGGCTGATGATGGACGCGCAGAGCATCGAGTATTGATGCACTTTCATCATCGCCTCGATGAGCGCTGCCGGGCCGCAGGCATAGCCGATGCGCCAACCGGTCATGGCAAACGCCTTGGAAAATCCGTGCAGGAAAATCGTGCGCTCCTTCATGCCGGGAATGCTGGCGATGCTGGTGTGAACGCCTTCGAACGTCAGCTCGGAATAAATCTCGTCGCTCAAGACGATCAGGTCTTTTTCCACCGCAAACTTCGCGATGGCCTCGATCTGCGCGCGGTCGCAAGTGCCGCCGGTGGGATTGCACGGCAGGTTCAGCATCAGAATTTTGCAGCCCGGCTGCCACGCCACGCGCAACGCCTCGACGGTCAGTGCAAAATTATCTTTCGCAAATGTCGGCACGGGCACGGCCACGCCATGCGCGAGTGTGACGCTTGGCGAATAGCTGACGTAGCACGGCTGGTGGAACATCACCTTGTCGCCGGGATTGATGAGCGCACGGCAGGCGATGTCCAGCGCCTCGCTCACGCCGACGGTGACGAGAATTTCATCTTCCGGCCGGTAGCTGACGGAATAATTTTTCTCCGCGTATTTGCTGATGGCGCGGCGTAGCTCAATCAGGCCGAGGTTCGAGGTGTAATGCGTTTTACCTTTTTCCAGCGCGTAAATGCCGGCTTCGCGGATGTGCCACGGCGTGTCGAAATCCGGCTCGCCGATACCGAGCGAAATCACGTCCTTCATCTTGGCGACGACTTCAAAAAAATCGCGGATGCCGGACTTGGGCAGGTTGACGACGTGCTTGGCGATGAAACGAGTTGTGTCCACAGGTTAAATGGGTTTATCCGCAGATTGCGCAGATTTTCGCAGATGAAAACAAAGGTTGAATTATATTGGTAAAAAATCTGCGGTCAGCTGTGAAATCTGCGGACAGAATTCATGGCGTGACTTTGAGCCGCTCGTTTTCCTCAACTTTGCCTTCGAGCAGAAAGCCGTTTTCCTTGTAGGAGCGCAGCATGAAATGCGTGGCGGTGGACAGCACGCCCTCGATGGTGGAAAGTTTTTCGGACACGAACGCCGCGACTTTTTGCAGGCTCGCGCCGTTGACGAATACCAGCAAATCATAGCCGCCGGACATGAGATAGCACGATTCCACCTCGTCAAAACGCGAGATGCGCTCGGCCAGCCGGTTGAAGCCGCCGCCGCGTTCGGGCGTGATGCGCACTTCGATGACGGCGCGGACGACGCCGGAATCCTCATGGGTGAGGTTCAGCACCGGGCGAAAACCCAGCAGCACACGCGACGCTTTCAGTTCGTCGAGCTGGCGGTTCACGTCGGCCTCGGACAGCTTGAGCACCTGCGCCATCTGCGCGGTGTTGAGGCTGCCGCCTTCGAGCAAAAGTTTTACAATCGGCTTCATCAGGCGGGCAGTTTCCCAAAAATCCGCCGCAAATCCATCCTAAACTGGTTGGGCGACCGGCTGGTTTGACGCCAGTTCTTCTTCCACGCTGTGCAACGCTTCGGCGAGCGTGGCGAGGTGACGTTCGATGGTGAAGTTGGCCGTGAAATGCGCCCGCGCCAGTTCGCCGCTTTTCAACGCGAGCACTTTCAGGATGGCGGTGGCGATTTCTTTCGCGTCCTGACCGCTGACGAGGCCGGGATAATCCGGCGGCAGCATTTCCGGCAGCGAACGCCAGCGCGTTGTCACGATCGGGAGGCCGAACGCCATCGCCTCGATCAAATTCACCGGCTGGTTTTCGCCGAGGTAGCGCGTGGGAAACAGAAAAAGGTCGGCTTCGCGATAAAGGCTTTCCTTGCGGTCGCCGGAAACAAAGCCGGCGTATTGAATCGCAGCGGCGACCTCCGGATTTTTTTTCAGCTCGTCGAATTCCGCCTGCTCGCTTTCGGTGACGAAATTGCCGGCGAGGGTGAGCTGCAATTTCATCGGCAACCGGCGCGCAGCCAGCTCGCGGTTCGCGGCCAGCACGCCGGCCATCGCGGTGAACAGGCCTTTTTCCCGCGTGCAGTGCGCGAGATAAAGAATGTTCACCGTGACCGGCCCGCCAGAAAAATCGCCGGCAAAGATTTTTTGCCGCCGGGCGAAATGCTCGCGGCGGCGCGGGCGGATGGTAGTTTCAAAATCGCAGCACGGATCGGGAATGCCGTTGTTGACGATGCGGACGCGGCGGGAAAGCAATTTTTCCGCGTCGGCAAAATTGTAGCGCGACAGCACGAGGCTCAAGTCCACCGGCCGGAACACCCGGTAAGTCGCGGCGCGGCTGGTGATGTTGGTCTCGGTCTCCAGCCATTTGGCGAGGCCGGCGGCGTGCCAGTGCAGGATGACGTTCTGAAAAAATGGCCGGCACAGAAACATGATCATCCAGTCGCGGTAAAGCGCGACGCGCTTGCCGGGCGCGGGAACGTAATAAAAATTTTTCACGCCGTGGCGGAACCGAATCCAGATCGCCTGCAGGCAGAACCAGAAAATCAGCAGGATTTTGCCGCCCTGAAATTCGCCGATGTCCGACAAGCCGCGCGAGAAGCGGGCGTTGACGTGGTAACATTCGAGGCCGTGCGGATTCGGCACGCCGGATTTTTTTTTGCGCGCGTCGCCGCCGAAGCCGGCGAGCATGAGCTGCACCATGTAGCTTTGGCCGTGGTGTGGCGGCGGCGTGTGGGCGAAGACGAGCAATTTCATTTCGGATTTGCGATTTGCGATATACGATTTACGCGCCGCATGAATTTTGGAATCGTAAATCGTAATTCACAAATCGTAAATGACTAACCGTGTCAATGTCCTTGGCGTCGGCATCAGCGTGCTCAATCTAAAAAGCGCGCTGGCCGCCATCGCCGCCGCCGTGCGTGAAAAACGCAAAGGTTATATTTGTGTCACCGGCGTCCACGGCGTGATGGAGGCGCAGACTGACGACGCTTTCAAAAAAATCCTGAACGATGCCTTTCTCTGCACGCCGGACGGAATGCCGATGGTCTGGGCCGGCCAGCTGAACGGTCACCGCGAAATGCGCCGGGTTTACGGCCCGGATTTGATGCTGGACGTTTGCGCGTGGAGCGAGGCGATCGGCGCGAAACATTTTTTTTACGGCGGCGCGGACGGCGTGGCGGAACTGCTGGCGCAGAAGTTGAAGGCAAAATTTCCGAAGCTGCAAGTCGCCGGCACCTTCACGCCGCCGTTCCGCGCGCTGAACACGGATGAAGAAAAAAGTCTGGCGGAGCAAGTCCGCGCGGCGGGGCCGGACATTTTCTGGGTGGGCTTGAGCACGCCGAAGCAGGAGAAATTCATGGCGGAATACCTGCCGAAGCTGGACGCCACGGTGATGATTGGCGTGGGTGCGGCGTTTGATTTCCACAGCGGCCGCGTGAAGCAAGCCCCGCGCTGGATGCAGCGCAGCGGGCTGGAATGGTTTTACCGCCTATGCAGCGAGCCGCGCCGGCTGGCGAAGCGCTATTTCCGCAACAACCCGCTGTTCGTCCTGAAATTTTTCGGCCAGTTGGCCGGCTTGAAAAAATATTCGGGCTTCTGACCCATCAATCTATGCCCGAAACCACGGAATTATGGATACAAAAAGCATCGTAATTGCAACCGGGTTGGCCGGACTGGTAACTGGTGCAATCTGGTGCCTGTTGATGTTTCGAAACCAGCGGCGAAAAATTTCCTTTCGCGCGCTCCTCTTGCTGATCATTGTCGCCGGGCTGCTTTGCCGCGTGGGGTATGCCTTGCTGACGCCCGCTTTTTATGCGCCAGATGAGAAGGCGCATTTCAGCTATATCAAATTTCTCGCGGAGCGGCACGCCTTCCCGATTATGCCGTCGAAACCAGATGAGTCGAATGGGGAATATTGCCAGTCGCCATTGTATTACCTTGCCATGGTTCCATTTTACAAAATGGCCCATGCGATGTTTCCTAACCCAAGCACAATCGTCGGGTGCCTGCGTCTGTTCTCAATCGCGCTTTGGCTGCTGAATGTTTGGCTCGGAAGTGTATTGTTAAAACGGCTACAGGTAAAAGATGACTTTGTGTGGATTTTGGTCATGTCGGTCGTGAGTCTGTTACCCACCTACACAATTACCTCGGCAGCGATTAACAATGACAATCTGTTGCTGGCCTTCAGCACGGGGTTGCTGTGTCTCCTGACGTGCAGTGGACTGACTTTAAGGCAATCTATTCTGCTGGGCTTGATGCTCGGCTTTGCGTTGTATGCAAAACAATCCGCCGGCGTTTTTATCCCAGTCATCGCCTTCCGAACAATTCAGGTTTGCAGCCGGCAGCGGATCCGGTGGCCATTGGGGCTCGCTTATTTTGGCATCACAATGGGTATTGCCGCAATCATGTATTCACCGTGGGCTTTGAGGAGCTTGCAGGTCTATGGCTCATTCACCCCTGAATTACTGGCGGCTCCTCACAGGATATGGCCTTCCATGGCTTATGGTCTGGCCTCGGCCGTTCACAACTTGATCAAAACTTTTTGGGCAGTTGCCGGTATTACCAACAACATTGGTTATCCGTTTCCACTTGCCGGAATGTTGCTGCTAGCGGTTGCTCTTGTTATACCCTTCGCCTTTTTGGGGCAGGAATCAAGGCTTGAACCCATGCTGCCGGAGGACAAGAAGCCCATGTTGACCATTTTTTTGATTGCCATGACAATCAATGCTCTTCTCGCCTTGAGATTTGGTTATCTATTGGGCATGGGGCAGGGACGGCATCTGTTCCCAGTGCTTTATCCCTTCGCCATACTGATGGCCGCCCGATTGCGTTTTCTGCCACTGAAGAATCTGGATGTCCATACAGTAGGTTTTTGGACAACTTATGCGTTTACGTTCGCAGTATTTAGCCTTTGCCGATTTCCCTGAAATCAAAATATGAAACGGACGCTTCATTTGCAGACTATGGCTTTCAAATAAAAATACCACTGGCGAATTTGTTTGAGCAATTCCAATCAATCCACTATCTCATAGTTTGTCCATTTGCACCAATGACCGAAACGCAAAATATTGAAAAACCGCCCGGCTTCTGGCCGGACGCGATGGATTGCTGGCATCGGTTGCCAAACAAATTTTTCTTTTTCGGCCTGCTCGCAGCGTGGCTGGCGCTGTTTTATTTTTTTGGCAATTCCATTCTAGGCTATGTCCACTCGCCGTCGCTCTTTGCATGGCTCGATAATTCCTACCACGGCGGCAGTCAGGTGTCTGATGATGGTCATGGCTATCTGATTCCCTTTTTGGTCGTCGGTTTGTTCTGGTGGAAGCGGCAGGAATTGCTGGCGCTGCCGCTGCAAATATGGTGGCCGGGGATTTTATTTTTGGTTGCCGCCGGCGGCTTGCATCTCTTTGGTTATGTTTTGCAGCAGCCGCGTTTTTCGGTGGTGGCGATGTTCACCGGCATTTTCGGATTGATGGGCTTGGCATGGGGTCGGGCGTGGCTGAAGCAAACGATTTTTCCATTCTGGCTGTTTTTTTTCTGTGTGCCGCTGTCGGCGTTGCTGACGCCGCTGACGTTTCCGCTGCGGCTGTTGGTGACGTGGCTGGTCACCCTCATCGCCAATTTGATGACGATAAATGTCGTGCGGCAAGGCACGCTGCTCTTCGGGCCGGGCGGCAGCTATCAATATGAAGTCGCGGCGGCGTGCAGCGGGATGCGCAGCTTGGTGGCGATTTTTCTGCTGGCGACGATTTACGGTTTCATCACGTTCCGCTCGCCGGGTAAGCGGCTGCTGCTGATGTCGCTGGCGTTGCCGCTGTCGGTGCTGGGCAATCTGGCGCGGATGTTGTGCATTATTTTCGCGGCGGAAATCGGCGGGCAGACCACCGGCAATTATGTGCATGAGAGCAGCCTGTTCAGCATCGTGCCCTACATTCCGGCCATCGCGGGGCTATTGCTCGCGGGTCGCTGGCTGGCGGATAAACCGGAGGCGGCAACGAAATGAATTCCGCCCGGCAAAAAATTATTTTGTTCGTGGTCACGCTGGTTTTGATCGCCGCGACCGCCGGCGCGTTGACGTGGTTGAAAGCCAAGCAACGGCTTGGGGCACCGGGATTGAAGGCCGTGTCGGTGCCGGGCAGCGTGACGCTGCGCATCGAGTTGCCGGCAAACGTGCTGGACTTCACTTCCACGAATATGCCCGAACCGGAGGTGGTGTTGGGTTATCTGCCCAAGGACACGAGCTACGCGTCACGGCATTATACCGACACCAACGGCGCGTGGGCGATGGCGAACGTCATTCTCATGGGCGCGGATCGGACGAGCATTCACCGGCCGGATTATTGTTTGCCCGGTCAGGGCTGGCAGATTCGCGACAAGACCGAGGTGAAATTAAACATCGCCGGCCCGCGACCGTATGAATTGCCGGTGATGAAATGGATTGTCAGCAACAGCTATTCCGCGCCCGATGGCACCAAACAAAACGTCAGTGGCCTGTATGTGTTCTGGTTCGTCACGGAAAACCAGACGACCGATAATTTTCCGGCGATGCTCAAATCCATGTTGTTGCACCAGCTCACCAGCGGCGTGTTGCAACGCTGGGCTTACGTTTCTTATTTCACGGTTTGTCTGCCCGGCCAGGAAGACGCCACGTTTGCGCGGGTAAAACAGTTGATTGCCGCGTCGGTGCCGGAATTTCAACTGCCGCCCGCGCCAGCCAAATGAATTGAATTCAATTTTCCGCCCGTTATGATGGGGCGACCCTAGAAAGACGTTTTAATGCTGCAACGCGACCGAGTCATCCGCACCCAAGTCCAACAGCTCGCCGATGCGAGCCTGTTTGCCATGAGTTTCTGGCTCGCATATCAGCTTCGCCAACTGTCGTTTTTTTCCGACATGCTCGGCCTCGAAACCATTTCGCCCGAAACCTTCAGCCAAAACGTCTGGCTCTACTTCGCGCTGGTGCCGGCGGCACCGCTGGTGCTCGAATCGCAGGGCTTTTACAACCGGCCGGTGGTCGGCCGGCTGTCGGCGATGTTTTGGCCGCTACTCAAAGGCTGTTCCATTGTGACCATCGGCATGGTGCTGCTCGTGTTCGTTTTTCGGAAATCTGAATTTGCGCCGCGCGGCGTGATGGTGCTGTTTGGCGTCATCAGCTTCGTGCTGGTCTGGGCCAAGGAAGAGGTCATGGCCATGGCTTTGCGCAGTCGCATCGCCAAGGCGCAATATCGCCGCCGCATCATCCTCGCCGGCACGCCGGCGGAAACCGCCCGGCTGCGGCGCGACCTGCTGTTACATTCCGGCGAAGGCATCGAGGTGGCGGCGGAATTCAACCTGGCCGGCTCCCCGGTGACGGAACTGATTGAGCTGCTGCACCAACATTCCGTCAGCGGCGTGCTGGTGACCGCCCGCCACGCGCAGCTCGAACGCGTCGAGAGCGTCATCCAACTTTGCGAAGTCGAGGGGCTGGAGGCGTGGCTCATCGCGGATTTTTTTGCCACGCAGATTTCCAAGGCCAGCTTCGATGAAATGTTCGGCCATCCGCTGCTCGTGTTTCGCACCACGCCGGAAGCCTCGTGGCAGATGATTGCCAAGCTGCTGCTGGATTTTTTTGGCGCGCTGGCGCTGGTCATCCTCACCGCGCCGATAATGTTGGTGATTGCGCTGCTGATAAAGTTCACCTCATCCGGCCCGGTGTTTTTCCGCCAGCAACGCTCCGGCCTCAATGGCGCGCCGTTTGAAATTCTCAAGTTCCGCACCATGGTCTCCAACGCCGAGCAGTTCAAGCACGAGCTGGCCGCGATGAACGAGATGTCCGGCCCCGTCTTCAAAGTCACCAACGACCCGCGCATCACACCCATCGGCAAATGGCTTCGCCAATGGAGCCTCGACGAACTGCCGCAGCTTTTCAACGTCCTCAAAAGCGAGATGAGCCTTGTCGGCCCGCGCCCGCTGCCCGTGGACGAGGTGCGCCGCTTCAGCGACCTCGCGCATCGCCGCCGCTTGAGCGTCAAGCCCGGCCTCACCTGCCTCTGGCAAATTCAAGGGCGCAACCAGATTTCCGATTTCAAGGAATGGGTGCGCCTCGATCTTGAATACATTGATAACTGGTCCATCTGGCTCGACTTGAAAATCCTGCTGCTCACCCCGCCCGTCGTGCTGCGCGGCACGGGGGCGAAATAAGTTTAAGTCCGCTCAAAATTTTCTTTGGCTTCTTCGGCTGGCAAAAAATATCCCCGGAACGGAGCTTGGCGGCTGGGGCCATTTCCGTCCGACCTTGGGAGTGGGGCAAGGCCAGTCTAAACGCCCAACTGCCGCTGAATCGCGCCGCTGATTTTCTCCGACCAAGTTTTCAGCGCCGCCGCGTCGCGGCCTTCCACCAGTAGCCGCGCCTTGCGTTCCGTGCCGGAGTAGCGCAGCAGCAGCCGTCCGCCTTGCGCTTGCAATTCCTTTTCCGCCGCCGCCACGAGCGCGTTCACGCCGTCGAGTTCGGTGAACGGTTTTTTTTCGCGCACCTTCACGTTCGTCACGAGCTGCGGAAACCGCGTCCAGCATTTCGCGAGTTTGGACAGCGGCGTTTCCTTCGCCCGCATGATGCGCAATATTTGCAGCGCGGCCACCAGCCCGTCGCCGGTGCTGGCGTGGTCGCGAAAAATCAAATGCCCGCTCTGCTCGCCGCCGAAGTTGAAACCGCCGCGCAGCATTTCATCAATCACGTTCTTGTCGCCCACGGCAGTGCGCAGCATGGTGCCGCCGGCTTGCTTGATGGCAGCTTCGAGGCCGGCGTTGCTCATCACGGTGCTGACCAAAGTTTTTCCGGCCAGGGAATTTTCCGCGAGCATCTCCAGCGCGGCGATGGCCATGATGTCATCACCGTCAATCAACGTGCCGGCTTCATCGCACAGTAGCACGCGGTCGGCGTCGCCGTCGTGCGCGATGCCGATGTGCGCGCCGCATTGGACAACTTTTTTGCACATTGCCTCCGGGTGCATCGAGCCGCAGTTCTCGTTGATGTTTTTGCCGTCAGGATGATTGTTGAAAACGACGACTTCCGCGCCAAGTTCGCGCAAAACGCTGGGCGAAGATTTGTAGGCTGCGCCATGGCCGCAGTCCAAGACAATCTTCATGCCTTCGAGCGTCAGCCCTTTCGGAAACGACCCCTTGGCGTATTCGATGTAGCGGCCCAGCGCATCATCCACGCGGACGGCGCGGCCAATGTATTCGGCGCTCGGCTGGATTTTTTCCACCTCGCCGGAGAAAACGAGCCGTTCGATTTCAGACTCAATTTTGTCGTCGAGCTTATAGCCGTCGGCGCGGAAAAATTTGATGCCGTTGTCGGTGTAAGGATTGTGCGACGCCGTGATGACGATGCCGGCGTCCGCGCGCAAACTGCGCGTGACATAAGCCACGCCCGGCGTCGGCAACGGCCCGATGAAAACCACATCCACGCCCATCGAAAGAATCCCGGACGAAATGGCATTTTCCAGCATATAGCCGGACAGCCGCGTGTCTTTGCCGATGACAATTTTATGTTTGCCGCGCCCGCGCGACTGCGCTTCGAGATTTTTGAAAACGTGCGCGGCGGCGCGACCGAGCTTGAGCGCGGTCTCGGCGGTGACGGGTTCGACGTTCGCGGTGCCGCGCACACCGTCGGTTCCGAAAATTTTCTGGGGTGAACTCATGATTAAATTTTTACGGCGCAGGCGGCACGATGACGCCGACTTTCGCCGGTTCGACGCTGACGACGGTGACGCCGGACGGCACGGCCACATCTACGCTGCGTTTCAAATCTTTCGCCGCATCAATGCCGGTCAAATCCACCGTGGCGCGAATCTGGTTGGCCTGTAAAATCGCGATGGCTTCGGGCGAGCCGGTGACGGTGACTTTGACGCTCTCCGGCACGACGCGGTAAAGATGCACGTCCGCCGCTGCCGCGACGATGAGCACGGGCAAATTTCCGTAAGTCAGTGTGCTGCCGCCGCCGTTCGCGACGGGCGCGGCGGATTCCAACAGAATTTTGTGGACGGTCAGCCAGATGGCAACGGCGAGAATCAGCGAAAAAATTTTCCAGCCGAAATCTTCCAGCAGCCAGGCGCGCAAGGTGGCAAAAAAATTCATTTGCTGTTCGCTTTCGGTGCCGGGCGCGGTTCGTGCCGGGTGATAACTGCCGGGCCGGCGGGCTTGTGGTGTTCGCCGAATCGGGCGCGCAGCCATTTGACAATGTTGTTGGTGCGGGCCGGACGCAGAATGATGGAAGTGAGAAACGCGCGCAGCTCCTCCAGCGATACGCCGCGCACCAACTGGCCTTTGTAGGCGTGCGAAATCATGCCGTTCTCCTCGGACACGACCACAATGACAGCATCCGTCTCCTCGCTCAAGCCGAGTGCCGCGCGATGGCGCGTGCCAAGCGACTTGTTCAGATCCGTCCGCTGTGACAGCGGAAAAATACACGCGGCATACGCGATGCGATCCCCCTTGATGATCACGCCGCCGTCATGCACGGCGTTGTTCGGAAAAAAAATCGTCTCCAGCATTTCCGCCGTGGCGTCGCAATCCACCTTGATGCCGGCCTCGGTCGCTTCCTGCAACTGGATGGATTGCTCGATGGCGATGAGCGCGCCGATTTTCACGTCGGCCAGCCGCTCGACGGTTTGGATGATGACCTCGATGCTTTCGCGCTGTTCGTGGGAACTGGCGAACAGCGGCAAATTGCCCAGCTCGGCGAGCATCCGGCGCAGTTCCGGCTGAAAAATCACCAGCGCGCCCAACGCAATAAACACGGACGCGCTGCCGAGAATCCAGCGCAACACCTTCAAATCCAAAATCGTCGTGACCGCTGTCAGCGCCAGCAGCACGACCACAAAACCAATGACTACCGGCCAGCCGCGCGTGCCGCGCACGAACTTGAAGACGAAATAGATCAACACCGCGAGGATTAAAATCTCCACGGCGGGCCGCCAGCCATTTTCGAGGTCAATCAACATTTTTTTTTCGGGCGTAAATCGCCTCCGCCATCTGCACAGCCTGCACGGTTTCCGCCACGTCATGCGTGCGGATGATGTGCGCGCCGTCGCCCACGGCCAGCACGGCGCCCGCGAGCGACGCCGGCAGACGGTTTGGCACTTCCGCGTCGAGCAGCTCGCCGATGAATGATTTCCGCGAGACACCGATGAGCAGCGGGCGCCGCCATTTGGTAAAGGTTTTCAAGCCGGCGAGCAAAGTCAAATTATGTTCCAGCGTTTTGCCGAAACCGATGCCGGGATCCAGCACCACTTGTTCCATCGGCACACCGACTTCGTTCAACAACATTCCGAGCCGCTCGGAAAAAAACCCGCTGACGTCGCGGACGACATCGCGATACACCGGATTTTCCTGCATCGTCGCCGGCGAACCTTGCGCGTGCATCACGATGTAGCCGGCGCGGTGTTCGGCCACAATTTTCCACATCGTGAAATCCGTGCGCGTGGCGGCGGCGATGTCGTTGACGATGCTCGCGCCGGCGTCCAGCGCGGCGCGCGCGACGGCGGGCTTGGTCGTGTCAATCGAGATGGGAACTTTGACCTGCGCGGAAAGTTTTTCGATGACCGGAATCACGCGGCGCAATTCTTCCTTTTCATCAACCGGCGTCGCGCCGGGGCGGGTGGATTCGCCGCCGAGGTCGAGGATTTCCGCGCCGTCGGAAACCAGTTTCAGCGCGTGTGCCACCGCCGCGCCGGGGTCGAGAAATTTGCCACCGTCGCAAAACGAATCCGGCGTCACGTTGACGACGCCCATGATGAGCGCGGGGCGCGGAAAGCGGAATTGAAATTGGCGCGCGGTGAAAAGCATCCACAGCCAACTTAATTTGTAGAAGTCGAGGTGACGAGACTCAAATTAAAAAAGTTAGAGACTCCTCACGTCGTCACCTACATCATCAAACTTTCGTTTTGAAATACGCAATCGTATCCTTCAACCCGTCGGCGAGTCTCACTTTTGGCTCCCATTTCAGAATGGACTTGGCCTTGGTGATGTCGGGCTTGCGCTGCTTCGGGTCGTCCTGCGGCAACGGCTTGTGGACAATTTTGCTTTTGGATTTGGTCGCCTTGAT
>Ga0316222_1004095_pt1 | contig 13626 bp, 5 predicted proteins | sample TBH18011metaG_FD_206008 | JGI IMG/M metagenome (GOLD analysis project Ga0316222, IMG submission 206008) | Freshwater microbial communities from Trout Bog Lake, Wisconsin, USA - TBH18011 | ecosystem: Environmental > Aquatic > Freshwater > Lake > Hypolimnion/Profundal zone | place: USA: Wisconsin...
TGTTCATTGTATTACTATCACGAAGTTTTCTTCCTAGGGGGAGCGAACTTTATTTCATACCCCCAATGAAGTTTTCTTCATACCCCCGACGCGGAACCGGTGGACAAGTTTGGCCTGATCCTGGCGCAGTTGCCGGAGTTCTTCGCCATGGACGCGGGCGTGCTTTCCCGCCGCCCGAATGACGCGGTCATAACGATCTTTGATGGTGACGGTGACAAATCCCTTCAGCTTCAAGTTGGCGATGTGCGTCTGAATCTGGCGTTCGCTGACGTGGAAGAATTCGGAAAAATAACGGTTGGACGCATAACAACCGCGCTCGTTATCGAGCGAATGTATTTCCACAAACAAAACTTTTTCCATGATGGAAAGTTGTTGGGATTCCCAAATCTCCTTCGGAATCCAGATACCCTTGAAGTCGCGTGAAGGTTTCTCCATGTCTGACATCATAGCAAATAATTTATCAACCCGCTAATCCACAGGTCGGGTTCACAAAAATATCATGGCATGATAAAATAGATGCAATCATGCCAACAGAAAATCAACCAATGCAATTACCGGAACCATCCGGTCACATTCCGCAAAATACGGAAGTGCAATTTGATATTCCGGAGGCTGCGGCAGAATTCCGCACGGTGCCGTATGATGCCGATGAATTCGGCAAGGTTCCGCAGATCGCCGAACGCAATGAAAATCAGACACTGACCGTGCGGGAAACCGCACGCATGTTTGAGACGGCAGGTGTGGCGCGGACAGAACGCAGCATCATCAATTGGTGTCAGCCAAATCGTCAGGGAATTACACGGCTGGATAGCTATTACGATCCGAACGAACGGAAATATTACATCACACCGCAGAGCGTGGAGGCGGTGATCCAGGAGGAAATTCAGCGGGCGAACAAATCAAGCGAGGCACCCGCTTCGGAAGCCTTCGGAAGTTCTGTGGCACACGTGAAACATTCGCCGACAACCGTTATGGCAAAAGCCGCTGATGAGCGGAAGGTTCAAGAAATGGAACGGGAAATCATGGATTTGAAAATTGCCAACCGGGGAAAGGATTACTTGATTGGTGAACTGAACAAGGAACGAAAGTCGTTTTTCAATCAACTTCTAGCCGCCAACCGAACGGTGGGGCAGTTGGAAACAAAGTTAAACCAGTTGGATGAGCCAAAATTGTAAAGTGGCGGCGACCGCGAGGTCATTTTTTACGGGTGGCGGCGTCACCCCATTAACGCCGCCACCCACCCCAAACCGGAACCTAATCCGGTCTTTGTGACGGCAACCCAATACCGTCACGAAGATTTGTCCAATACCTTTATGGATAGACGAGCTTGTAATATTCGTTGGTGATGCCGGCCTTGATGATCGCGATGTTGGTCGAGGTGATGGACTGCGAGCCCGCCACCGTCGTCCAGTCGTTGATGTTGCCGCTCACGCCCTTGTTCAGGTTGCCCGTCTGCACCAGCAGCCGGTAGCCCAGGTGATCCGCCGGCCACGCCAGCACCAGGTTGTTCCCGCTCACGCTGTTCGTCAGCTTCGGCACACTCTGGCTCGGCTGCAACAGCACGTTCACCGTGTAAACGTTCGTCTGCGACAAGTCCTGCGATACCACCCGCACCGCCACCGTGTTCGTCGGCAGCACCAGCGTGTTCCCGCCGCTGGACAGAATGTTCGTCACCGCCGTCCCATACGCGCCGCCGTTGAGTTTCAATTGCAGCGTCGCGTTCGTGTCCGCACTCGTCGCCGCCACCGTCACCGGGTTGTTCACATAGGTGTTCGTCGCATTGTAGCTCGTCGTGCCGGAGCCAAACGTCGGGGACAGCGTCCCCGCCGGCGTAATGGTCAGGCTCGCCAGCAAGGCGTTCGTGCTCGGCAGGATCGTCACCGTCCCGCTGCCGCTGTTCGCGCAGCCCGTCGTGCCATCCGTCACCGTCACCATGTAAACCGTCGTCACGCCCAGCGATACCGTGATGCTCGCCGTCGTTGCGCTGCCGGGGCTCCACAGGTAGCTCGGGCTACCCGCATTGCTCGTCGCCGTCAACGTCGCCGAGCCGCCCGCGTAGATGTTCGTCGAGTTCACGCCCACCGTCGGCGGCGCTGTCAGCGTCACCGCCACCACATAGTCATTCGTGACCGTCAAGTCCTGCGACACCACCTGCACCGTCACGTTGTTCGAGCCGGTGCTCAAGACCAGCGGCGCGCTCGCCACCCCGTTCGTCAGCAAGCCCTGCAACACCCCGTTCAAATACAGCGTGTTCGTCGCCGTCACGTCCGCGTTCGTCACCGTCACTGTCGGCGTGGCGCTCGCACAGGTGTTTGTCGCCGTGTAGCTCAACGTGCCCGTAGCAAAGGTCGGATACAATGTCCCCGCCGGCGTCAGCGCCAGCGACAGCAGGCCAGCGTTGCTGCTCGCCGCGCGGGTCACCGTCACAAAGTAGTTGCTCACCGTCAGCCCGTCCTGCGCCGTCACCACCACTTCAATCACGTTGCCCGAGCCCACCACCAGCGGCAGCGACGCCACCACCAGCGAGCCAGAGTTCGTCGCCTGCGGTGTGCCATTCAGGAACAGCACGTTCGTCGCCAAGGCCGACGTGTTCGTCACTGTCACCGTCACCAAGCTGTTCGCGTTGGCCTCATTCGCCGTGTAGTTCGTCGTGCCCGAGCCAAACGCCGGCGACAGGGTTCCCGCCGGGCTCAACGCCAGGAACGACAGGCTCGCGTCCGAGCTCACCGGTGAACCCAGTTGAGTCAACGCCACCACATAATTATTTGTCTGCGACAAGTCTTGCGACACCACCTGCACCGTCACGTTAGTCGTCCCGTCGGCCAGGGTCAGCAGGGCGCTGGCTAGGCCGTTGGTCAGCGGCTGTTGGGGCGTGCTGCCCAACAGCAGTGTGTTCGTTGCGGTCGTATCCACGTTCGTTACCAGCACGCTCACCGCGCCCGCGCCATACACGTTCGTCGCGGAGTAAACATATCCGTTCGTCGTGAAGCCGGGACTCAAGGTCAATGCGCCAGCGCTGTTGCTGATGACCAAGTTCGCCAACTGCGCGTTCGTGCCAAGGGTTATAACTTGATTGGTAACAGTCACAGAGTTGCTCACGGAGTAAGTGCTGACGCCGAGTGTGTTCCCGACTGTCAGGCTGACGATGTTTGTCCCGGCAAGAGTGTAGGTGTGTGAAACGGTGGCGGCGGTTGAGATGGAAGTGCCGCCGTCACCGAAGCTCCATAGGTTGGTCAGGCTGCTGCCGTTGGACAGGTTGGTGAAGACCACAGTCAGCGGAGCCACGCCAGCTCCGAGGTTCTGGGTAAAATACGCCTGCGGCGAGGGCGTCTGGTAATTGCTCAACACCACGTTCGTTGAACTGATGTTCACGGCAAAACTGCGGGTGGCATCACCAACCAGGCTGACCCGGCCACCGCTTTCATTGGCGAAGCTGCCGGTCGCGCCATTGGTGGCGGTCAGGATGGTGAAAGCATGGTTTTGCGCGACGGACGGTTCAAAACCGTTTATGAGGGTCAGGTTCAAGTTGCCCGCCAGCGTGGCCGCACCGGTGACGAGCACATTGTCATAGCGGTTGGTGTTGATGGTTTCCTGGCCGGCGCTGGCCGCCGTAATACCGCCGATTTCAATACCCAACACTGCGGTTGCGGCATTGCTGTAATTGCCGGTAACCGTCAGCCGTCCGGGATACCCCACATCGCCGGGCAGCAGCGTGCCGCCGGCGTTGACAAAGGTCCCGACCGGATCCGCCGCAGTGTCGCGGAGATAAGTCATGTCAACGGCGTTGGCCGCCAAAGTTCCGCCAAGGAACGAAAAGACCTGCACCGAGGTGGTGTTCGGGTTGTTGCCGCTGATTGTCCCCTGCACGGTCAGCTTCGCCGTATTGGTGAGCGTGAAGACGGCGCTGCCGGAGCCGTTGGTTTCAGCATCCAAAATCAACCCGGCAGCACCGCCGATAACCGACATCGTGCCGCCGGACAAGGTGTAGCTGGCGATTTTTCCCGCCGTGATGCCGCCCAGGTTGATGGGAGCGTTGGAGCAAAGCAGCAGGCCGTTCGTCTGCACGCCGGTAAAATTGACCCCGGCCTGGCCGGAACCGCCGTCGTTGCCGAAACGTATGCCATAATTTCCGCCGCCCGAACTGTTGTCGTAAAGCAGGCTGCCGCCGTTGATGCTCAGCGCCTGCGAGCCGCTGCTGTCATCCATGCTCAAGCGGTCCGTCGTGACGTGAAAGGTGCCGCTGTTGATGACCAGGTTGCCCTTGAAATGCCGCGAGCCGCCGTTGTTGCCATTGGCGTAGGATGAATTCAGCGTGCCACCATTGATGACGAGCGTGCCGGTGGAACTGCCGAAAGTGCCGACGGAACTGCCCACGACATTCGCGTTGGTCACGGTGAACGTGCCGCCGCTGACGGCCAGCGAGGAATTGCCGCTGTAGGTCAGGCCGCCGACATCGCTGACGATGTTGGCGGAATTGGCGGAACCGGCCAGGTTCAGCAGGCCGGGCGAGGTGTTCAGGATGTTGCCGAACGTGTTGTTGCCGTCGGCGAAGGTGAGCGTGTTGGTGTTGCCGCCCGCCGTGCTGGCGTTGGTGATGGAACTGCCGGTGGAATTGCCCGCGATGCTGCCGCCGGGCGTGATGGTGTCCGTGCGGCTGTAAGCCAGGCTGCCGCCGGTGAGTGAAATGTTTCCCGCCACGGAACCCGCCGTGCCCGCCGCGCCGACTTGCAGAGCGCCAGCGCTGACGGCCAGCGTGCCGCTGCCGGTGTTGGCATTGGTGGTGGTCAGCGTGTTCGCCAGGTTGAGCGTGCCGCCGCCGGCATTGACCGTCAGCGGATGGCTCAAGGTGAACGCCGTTGCCGTGGTCACCTGCACCGTGCCATTGTTCAGTGTCAGGCCGGAACCGGCGCCGCCGAAATTGTTGTCCGAGCTGATGACCGCCGTCGCGGCATTGCTGACCGTCGTGCCGCCGTTGTAACCGTTCGCCGCCGTCAGCGTCACGGTGGAATTGTTTATGGCCACCGTGCCAGAGCCGTTGATGACGTTGGTGACGGAGGCCGGGCTGGCTGGGTTCAGCACCAGGGAACCGTTGTCAGCAATCAAGCCGCCGCCGAGCGTGCCGGTGGCGGTCGCGCCGTCGCCGAGTTGCAACGTGCCGCCGTTGATGGTCGTGCCGCCGATATAATCATTCGTGGTCAAAATAATCGTCGTGCCGGCCAGTGATTTGGTCACCAGCGCCGTCGCGGTGATCTTGCCCGCGCCCTGCAGGGTGTAGGTCGTGGCGCTGTTGCTAAAGGCCACGGACGAGGGCGCGACCGCCACGCCGGCCAGCAGATTGACGGTCGGATGCGCGCTGCCCAATTCATTGATAACCACCGGGTCGCCGTCGGCATAAAGCGTCGTCAAGCCGCCGGAAGTCAGGTTGGTCCAGTTCAAGTCCGCCGTGTTCCAGTTGGCCGAGGCTGTGCCCAGCCACGCCACGGTCGGGTTGCTCGTCGCCGAAATGGCCTGGCTGACGATGGACGTGGAACCGTCCGAGGCCACCACGGTCAGCGTGGCCGTGTAGCTGCCGCCGGCATAGACATGGGTGGTGCTCGCGCCGACGCTGCTGCTGTTCGTGTAGGAATTGCCGTCACCGAAGTTCACAATCCAGTTGGTGATGGCACCGACGGAACCATTGTCGGTGAAGGTGACGGTGCTACCGGCGGGCGCGCTGGCGTTGCCCACTGTCCACGCGGCTTGGAGCGCCGCCCAACTGCCCAGTTGCACGTTGGCGGTCCCGTAGGTGACGAGAAAGCTCGCACCGCCAGCATTCGCGATGGTCACGCGGTTATTGTAGATGTTGTTGAAAGTGCCTGAACGCCCGCCCGCCACCGTGGTAAGCACGGTGAACGGCCCGGCTCCAATCGTCGCGCCATTGGTGCGGACGACCAGGCTGCCCGCCAGGACCGCCGTGTTGGTGACAGCGACCACGTCGTAACCCAGGTTGACCGTGTTGGTCTGGAAAGTGGTCGCCGGGCTGGAACCATTGATGTCAATGTCCAGCACGGACGAAGCGGTGGCCACATAGCTGCCGTTGATAAAGGTTTTGCCCGCCGTGCCGACGTCGCCGGGAGCCAGCGTGCCGCCATAGTTGGTCAGCACGCCATAAGCGCCGCCGGCGGAGTTCTGCAAACACGACGCCACATAGGAGCCGCACGCCAGCGTGCCGCCGGTCCAGTAGAATACCTGTTTGGCGCCAGCCGTGAAGCCGGAGATGTCGGCTCCGTTGGTGGTGCTTGCATTTCCGCTTACGATTAGCTTTCCACCTTGCAGGTTGAAGGTGGTGGTGTAGGCCAGCGTCGAGTCAGCCCCCAGCGAAAATGTGCCATCCGACCCGCCACCCACGGAATTGATAACCCCGGTTCCGGACAATGTGTAACTACACGAACCGGAAACATTGCCATTGCCGCCCAATAGAAATCCGCCGGCGGCGGCCCCGCCGCCCTTGAAAATATTATTCGTGCCGCCGGATTGCGTGCCAGTCCAAGAAGCCACCTGACTGGCTCCGTTAACGCCGTTGGCGCCGGCCAAACGCAGGCCGAAGCTGGAGGCGCTGGGAAAGTTCAAAAATCCGCCCGTCATGGTGAACGTTTGATTATTTACGGCGAGGTTCAAACGAGCACCCGGAATGTCAAACGTGCCCCCATCAATCTCCAGGTTACAATTCGGGCCGCGGCCGCCAAAGTAATAGATATGGCCCTGCGTCATCTTCAAAAGGGCTCCCGCCGTCAGAGTGCCGCCTGATCCCTCACCGGCAACATTGGTGATGACCAATACAGACGTGCCATCCGCACCGCTGAATGTGGTGGTGCTGCCGGCCGACTGGCTGACTCCGGCAGCGTTGGTAAATGTCAGCGTCCGCCCGGAAGCCACGCTGATGGTCAGGTTGGTGTTGAACTTCGTCGTGCAGCCAATCTGCACGTTGGCGGTCGCCGCCGACATGTCAATGCCGGAACCGCTGTTGGTCGAGCCCAGCGTAAGCGTGCTGCTCGCGGTGGGGCCAACGGTCACGGCCGGAGCCGTGGAACCAAACACCAATTGATCCAAAGAGACATTGCCACCGAGCGTCAAGACACCACTGACAAGGGTGCTGTCAAAAGTGCCGACTTCGTTGACGGCGGGAGCCACGCCCGTAGAACCACCCGAAGTCGTCGTCCAATCGAGGGTGGCTGAATTCAGCGTGGCGGTGTTCGCCTTGTAGATGGTGGTCTGCGCGGCCCGGACACTTTGGATGCCAAAGGCAATGCTGGCCAGCACCGCCAGCACGAGGGACAGTTTTGTGGTGCGGTTTGAGAATGAGGTTTTCATTTTTATTCGAGAATAGGTTTGCTTCGGCAATTGATTGTTGCGGTGTCGTATAACAAAACTACAACTCCGGCGGTTAGTGAAGGGTCTATTTTGCGTCAAGGGGGGTATGTTTTGCGGCGCGCGTTTTAAAAAATGGCCGGCGGCATAAAACCACCGCCGGTCTTGGAGAAAATGGAATTGCCTGCAAATAGAACTGATTATCGCGCCGCTACGATTCGGCGGTATTTCGGCCGCCTTTCTTTTCAACGCAAAGGCGGACTTTTTGAAGCTGACACCCCGACCGATAAAGGCGCTGCTTCAGAAATTTGGCCGCCGGGGCGGCCTTCATTTCGTGCTGCGGCTGAAAAATTCAAGGTGATGGCAATCAAAACCGGCCCTAACGCGGCCCAATGCCGGGCTTTGTTTCGCGGTCACCTGATGGCCAGGGCCAGGGCAATGTCGCTTGGCGTCTTGGCGGGCAGCGTGACGTGCAGGCCGGTTTCATCGCGCGTGAATTTCAATTTGCCGCCGCCCAGCAGCTTCACGCGGCCAATCGCGCCCGGCCAGTTGGACGAGCCGTCCGCGAGCGCTTTGACGGTGACTTTGCCGTCCTTCGGAATTTCCAGCACGATGGCGTAAAGCGTCTGGCCCTCCTTCGACTGCGTGAACCGGATGTCCTCCGCCGTGAACGGTTTCTTCTGCACGTCGGTCTGGCCGCCGAAATGCCCCTTCTCCGCCGTTACCGTGGACGGGCCTTCGCCAAAGATTTTCCACGGGCGCGTCGCGTAGATCGCGTCGCCGTTCACCTTCAGCCACGCGCCTATTTCGCTGACGATCTTGATTTCATCCGCGTCCGGCTGGCCGTCGCGCTGGAGCGGCACGCTCAACATGAGGTTACCGTTTTTGCTCACGATGTCGGCCAGCATCCGCACGACGGAGGCGGCGGATTTGTATTGGTGCTTGGTGAAAATATCCTGGTTGTAATGCCATGAGCCGATGCAGGTGTCGGTCTGCCACGGCTGCGGCAAAATGCCTTCCGCCTTGCCGCGCTCGATGTCATAGGTCATCGCCTCGCGCTGCATCGGATCGAGCATTTTGTTGTTCATCACCGCCTCGGTGCGGCCGTTTTTGTCGAGGCGCGAATTGTAAAAATGCGCGGCAAGATTCAGGCCGATCTCATCGGTGACGCCGTGAAAGGGCAGCACGCTATCGTCGAAATAAACCTGGTCGGGATGGTAGTCGTCCCAAAGCTGCTGCGTGCGCTTGAAAAATTTTTCCATGTAGGCCGCGTCCGGCGTGCTGCTGCCCTCGGCGGGATTCCAGCTCCAAACCAGCTTCTTGCCGGGCGCGTGGTTCTGCGCGTAGAGCTCCTGCGGATCGAGCCCGTCCCACCACAGCCCCTTGCCATCAGCCTTCGTCAGCTTGCCGTCGTAAGGCACGCCGACCAGCGAGCCGTTCGTGTCCGCACCCTGCGCGGGTTCATACCACGACCAGGCGCGCGAGCAGTGGACGCTCACGGCGAAACGCAGGCCGTTTTTCCGCGCCGCCGCCGCCCAGCCGCCAATCAAATCTTTCTGCGGGCCGAGGGCGACGGAGTTCCACGGCTGGTATTTGGAATTGAAGTTGTCGAAGTTGTCGTGGTGGTTGGCCAGCGCCATGAAATACTTCGCGCCGTTTTCTTTGTAGAACTTGAGCAGCTTGTCCGGGTCAAAGTTCGCCGCCTTCCATTCATGGATGACATCCTTGAAACCGTTCGTGGACGGATGGCCGTATTCAACCAGATGCGTTTTGTAGTCGCCATTGCCTTGGAGATACATGCTGCGCACATACCAGTCGCCGTGTTCCGGCTCGCACTGCGGGCCCCAGTGTGCCCAGATGCCAAACTTTGCGTCGCGAAACCAGTCCGGCGTCGAGTAATTCGTCAGCGAATTCCAGTCGGCCTTGAACGGGCCGGCGGCAATCGGCGGGAGGTTCAACGCCGGTGTCGCCGGATTGGCGGCGCGTGAAATGGAAATCGCTCCGGCGACGGCCAGGCAGGTCAGGATGGTTTTCATTTGGCGGGAGGTGTTCATAAAGTTTCTTACGGATTGGCGATTAGGACGGTTCCCGGCGAGAAAAAGTTGCAAAAATTGAAATGAAAAAACGCCGCGCACGAATTGGCCGGCGAGCCGGCGGAACCGGGCGAGCGCGATTGCCATCCGCTGGTTTTGTCCATGCTGGCCGGCGTTCATCACGGCCTCATTTCACCGTGACCGACGGTTCGCCGGGCCGCGACAGTTCCACCCGCGTCCGCCCGCCGGCTCCCGGTTGGAACGTGATGGTGTCGGCGCTGGTTCCAGCGCTAATGGCCAGTTTCGTCCGGGCGTCGTCCCAGACGGTTTCCGGCAGCGGCTCGCCCGCGCGGAATGGCCAGAGCAGAATCTTGAAATTCGGCGCCGCCGAGCGGCTGGCGATGACCAGGCGCTTGTCCAGGCCGAAGGAGCGTGAACCGGCGAGTGCGGTGGACGGCGCTTCCGGCTCGAGCGTGTCCTTACGCTCGAAAGTTTCCAGCCGGAACGACGGCCTGGCTTGGTAGTCATGCGGCTGCGCGGGCACGCCGCAGTCCAGCACCCGCACCAGCAGTTCGCGGTCGCCCTTGCGCGGCTGCGGCACGCCGGCTCCGTCCAACGGCACGGTTGCGTCGCACAAGATGATGTCGCCGCCGGCCATGCGCGCGATGGCAGTGTTCATGCCCATCTGCATCAGCCATTCGTAAAGCCGTTCCTGTGAATCTTTCTGGATGTCGTCCACCACCAGCACATACGGTTGCGGCCCGCGCACGAAGGCCAGCGTGCGGAACGCGCGCTGAACCGGGTTGTGCGGCAGGCGCACCGGCCAAGTGTCCTCGTCCCACATCCTCGGGTCATGCGCCTCAAAGCCCGTCCAATGTTTGACGACCGACGGGCGCGGGTCGCGTTCCGGCAACTGGCCGGCGTTCTCCTGGCGAAATTTTTCGGCCGCCGGCCGGCTGCCGGACCAGCGCGGATAATTGAACCGGGCAAATGTCGCCGGGTCTTCGGTGACAATCTCCTTCGGCCACCACCAGTCGTAACAGTCCTTCGCGTCGCACGCCGCGACGAGCGCCCAGTTCTCGTCGTCCAGTCCGAGCCATTTGCCCGGGCCCGGCCAGTAGCCTTCGCCGAGGCCGTCAATCAGGACGCTGTTGTGATGCCGCGCTTCCACGGAACGGAAATTGTCCTTCGCCCACGACCGGCCCAGCGCGGAAAAAGTGAACGCCCCGCGATCCGCGTGCTCGTGGCTCGCGCCCACCGAGTCCGTCCGGCACTCGAACTGCACCACCGCCGCGTTGGTCGTCCAACCGCTGCGGGCAATCAGCGAACTGCGCACGGGGTCAAAAATTTCCAGCGGCAGTTTCAATTTTTCCAGCGCCAGCGGCTCCGGCGCAATGGGCGAATTGTTCGCCCAAATCAGCGGTTCGATGAGGTGAATGTTTCCCGTGAACGGTTCGCCCCGCGTCTCGTTGACGACCACGCGCCAAAGCAGATCCACTTTCGGGTCGTCGGGATAAAAGTATTTCCACATCGCCATCGTCCAGATGGCCGGACCTTCGTCGCCGCCGTCGCCGTGGCTCGTCCACGTCTGCGGCAGGCTGCGCTGGAGCTGTTCCGCATCGGCATTCGTCGGGCTGCGGCCCAGGCCCGCGGCGGACGGCTCCATCGTTTGCAGATACCAGTCAATCATCCCGCGCAGATGGTTTTGCGTGAGCAGATTGTCCCCGCGCCGCGCCATCGCCACGACGAACGGATTTGCCCAGACCAGCCCGAACTGCGTGTAGCCCACGGCCTCGGTGGAAAAACCCTTGTCCGAAATGGCGTAGGAAAAATAATCGTGCGCGATGCCCGCGCCCAGCTTGAAAACGCGCGGGTCGTAGCCGTCCTCGCCCTCAATCGCCAGCGCCAGCAGCGGCTGGCTCAAACCGACGGCCACCCAGTTCCAGTTGCGAAAATGATGCGGCAGCCGCGCGCCCAGCCACAGCTCGCCGCGCGTGACTTTCGAAATCACGCGCCGCACCTGCGCCCGCTGCGGGTCGGTCATGAAGTTGTAGGCGAAGTCGTAGGTGTAGCCGAGAATCTCGTAACCAACCAAATCGCGGACGCCCTGGTCGCTGCTCCAGTCGCCGGTGACGGGGCCGTTGATCTTCACGCGCCAGACATCGTCGCCCATCGGCTGCGCCAGCGCGGCGTCAATCGCCGGCTCGGCCAGCGCGGCGTAATTGGCCAGCGCCGCGCCCGCCTTTTGGCCGCGCTTTGCGTCGTTGGCAATCAGGGCGTCCAGCGCCTCCATTGCGAACGCCTCGATGAACGGCTGGTAATGGCCGATGCCCGGCGGCTTGCCGTTTTTTTCCGCGAGCAATTTTTTGGCGGCCGCCAGGTCGCCCGCCGCCAGCGCGTCGTAAAATTTGGTTCCCCATTCGCCGGGCTTCTTGATGGCGTCATGGACGCGCACCCGCAAATTTTTCATCAACGCCCGGCCCATCGGCGTGTCGTCCACGCGGCGGCGCAGGTCCGGCAGGTCGTCCGGGCTGAAAAGAATCCGCGGATGCACATAGGCCGGCGGAACCGGCGAGAGACGGTTCGTGGCAAAGCCGGCGGCAGCGTAGCTGACCTCGGTTGCCGGCGAAGCCGGCCACGGATAGGCGCCGTTGAGGATGCCCTCCGCGTCCAGCTCGCCCGGCAGATGGCGCGGCGCTTCGGCGAAAACGTGCAGGGAAAAGGCCATCAGGGCAAACAGGCAGGTTTTTTTCATATTTTAATTATTTCAACGACAACAAATAAAAATGCCCGACGCCAGCTTTGGACGCCGATTAAATAACAGCATGACATCGAAGATGTCGGGTGATAATGCAAATGGTAGCGGTATTTTGTCGACGAAGGAAAGGGGTTGATTTGCAACAGGCCGGGTCTGATTTGCGTCAGGGCCGGAACTCCACAGTCCAATGTTTAAAGTCATAAACCAGCGCTCCCCCGTCAGGCAGGGTGATTGTTAGCGGCCCGCCCACGGCTTGCCTGACTCCCGGCGTGGCCAGCAGCGGAAAGGAATCGTAATCCACCGGCTTGCCGTCGAGCCCGCACTGGCCGGAATACTTTTCCGCCGGCGGATGCCAGCGCAGATCCAGCGTGTGCCCGGTCAGGCTGGTAAAAATTAATCGCGGCGGAATCGCCGTTGCGTCACCGGCAATTTTAGTCTTTGTTAAAACGGCATCAGCGAACCGGTTCAACTCCGCCTCGACGCCGCCGCCGGCAAATGGCGCGAGCGGCGAGGTTTCCAGAATCCAGCCGTTGCGTTTCTCATCACATTCCAGCAAATCCAGTCCTTCGCGCGCATCCGCTTTCGCCCAATGCGCTGGCCGCACTGACCGGAACGCAAACAGCATCGAGCCACCGTGGCAAAACACCCAGCCGTCGCGCTCGGCCCGCCGCACAATCGCGCCGCGCGTGGTGAACGGCGCGGCCATTTTCCAGAAGCCATAGCTGGCTGGCACGTCATACACGCCGATGAGCGTGCCCTCGTGTTGCATGACCTGCGCGAAGGGATTTTCGCCGTAGGCAAATTTGTTTTTCTCATCCTGCTGCGGGCGCATCCGGTTTTCCTGGAGCACGGTGAAAGAACTTTCAGGCTTGTCCGAAATCCACTTGAGCATCGTGCGCCGCGATTCCTTGTAAAGATAACTTTTCTCCGACGTGCCGTCGTCACGCTCGCTGGCCAACCCGTAGCCGGTGGTGAACCACGCCATTTTGCGAACGAAAATTCCGTGCGACGGAATTTGCACGCTGCCCGTGACGAGCCGCGTTTCCGGCAAGGCCGCCGACCACGCCGAGAGCCAGTCCAACGGCAGGCATTTGCCGGGATGCGCCAGCCAGTAACCGGCCGGCACACCCGCCAGCCGCGCCGGCCGGTCGCCGCCGAACAGCAGAAACGCCATCGCCGTCGTCGGGCCGGGATTGTCGGGACTCAAATCGTTCGAACCCCAGTATTTTGCGCGGCCCGCCGATGAAATGTAATAGCCGTGATGCCAATACGCCGCCGTCTGGATGAGCATCCACTCCAAAGTAAGCTGCGCGGCGCGCTGCATTTCGGGGTCGTGGGCGAACTCCGCCAGCATCCGCACCGCCATCAAATCTGTGCCGTAATACAATGGCGCCTCGTATTCCGGCGAATTTTCGGCGGTGATTTGCGCAAAGGTCATCAACAATCTTTTCCCGCACAGCGACTGGATTTGTTTCGCATTGTGGCCGG
>Ga0316222_1004096_pt1 | contig 13626 bp, 19 predicted proteins | sample TBH18011metaG_FD_206008 | JGI IMG/M metagenome (GOLD analysis project Ga0316222, IMG submission 206008) | Freshwater microbial communities from Trout Bog Lake, Wisconsin, USA - TBH18011 | ecosystem: Environmental > Aquatic > Freshwater > Lake > Hypolimnion/Profundal zone | place: USA: Wisconsin...
CACGGCTCAGGTACAATCAGGGGATATCACAATTGACGAGTTTAAAGAACTTGCTTCTGACTTGGATGCTCTTAAAGAGTCCGCTACAGAAGCGGGTGAAGTAGCAGATGTACAAACAGTTAATACTATTTTTAACGGTCTTGTTACTGTACTAAGTAAGCTTTAATCTAGTTAACAGTACAAAAAGAAACCCGCTTATTGCTAAGCGGGTTTTTTATTCGTTAAAGATTAACGATACCAGTGATGGCGGAACTCTGCTTCACGGAATGGACGACCATAATAACGACCATACCATACTAAGAATTGATTGTAGGCATAATATGTTGTTATCCACTCGCGGCCATTCCATTGTTGTACATAAACGTATTCTGGATAACCGTGATGGTTAAGCGGACCCCATACGTAATTTACAGGTGACTGAACCACTACTGGAGCCATAACTACAGGTGCTGGTGGTGGTGTCTGTACTACAACAGGAGCTGGAGCTGGTGGTGGAGTTTGAACCACTACTGGAGCTGGTGGTGGAGTTTGAACCACTACTACCTGAGGTTGAGGTTGCTTGTTTGCTTCAATAGCATTGCCAATAAGACCACCAACTAATGCACCGGTTACTGCACCAGCGACTGGATTGTGATTATTAGCACCAATAGCGGCACCAGCAACGGCACCGACAGCAGCACCAGCTGCGGCTTCTTGGGCTTTAACAACAGATGTTGTCAAAACGATTGTTAATAATGTTAGTACTAATTTGTTTTTCATAGGCTATATAATATTTATATATTATTTTTATTAGAAATCAACAGTATTTTTAAGTATAATTTATTTATTTGCAAGGTTTAATGTAATCTTCAGGTATTAAAACGGATAAATACTATGTGTAGATTTACTAAGAAAATACACTAAATTATAACAATGAATGACGACTCTCATTTTCGTAACGTAAGAGATAGACTAAACAATGTAAGCCCTAGTTTTTGTTTAGCTAAATGGAATCAAGTAACTATACACCTTAATAGTGGTACTACACATAGTTGTCATCATTGCCCCCCTCATAAAGTACCTTTAAACGAATTAAAGAACAACCCTTCTGCTCTACACAACACAAATGAAAAAAAGCAAACACGTAAACTTATGCTTGAAGGTAAAAGACCTGAAGAGTGTAATTTTTGTTGGAGAGCTGAAGATTTAAAAAAAGACGACGTTTTTAGCGATAGAATTAAAAAGAGCTGGAGTGATTGGAATGATGACACAATTGAAACTATCCCGCAGATGCCGTGGGATGTGAATATCGCTCCAAAATATGTAGAACTAGACTTCTCTAACGCTTGTAATTTTAAATGTATCTATTGTTCACCTGCGTACTCAACTACCTGGATGAAAGAAATTAGAGAGCACGGACCATACAAACTCGAACCTCATGATTTTAATTCATTAGAGGAAATGCAGCAGCAAGGTACTGTACCCTTTGAAGGTCAAGAAGAAGATAATCCTTACATTCAAGCGTTTTGGAAGTGGTTACCTGATATTATCGGTAATTTAAAAGTTATGCGTGTAACTGGCGGAGAGCCGTTATTGAGCAAAAACACATTTAAACTTATTGACTATTTTGTTGATCACCCACAACCAAATGTAAAGTTTGATATAAATTCAAATTTAGGTGCACCTGATGCAAGTATAGACAAGCTTATACAGGGTGTTAATAGACTCTTTGAAGCTAATGCAGTAAAAGAAATGACAGTGTATACCAGTTGTGAAGCTAAAGGCGCTAAAGCCGGTTACATTCGTCACGGGTTAAATTATGAAAAATGGTTAAGTAACGTGGATCGTTTATTAACTGAATGTCCTAGATTGAAGGTATCTGTAATGAGTACCTATAATGCATTAAGTGTTACTTCTTACAAACCATTCCTTGAAGATATGTTAGCATTACTTCAAAAACACGTTACACCTTATGATAGTGGTATCAGTGGTAGAGGTTGGCATCCACTTCAAATTGATTTCCCTTATCTACGCTATCCTTATTTTCTATGTCCATGGATCTTAACTGAGGATTATTTGAAGTATGTAAAAGAGTGTGTAGATTATATTGAAGTAAATCAATTCCAATGGGCTAGCCGCAAAACTGAAGACGGTAAGTACGAAACTTATATGTCTCGGGTAGGTTTTTCAGACTACTCTGTACATGATGCTAAACGCCTATATGGAGTACTAGAAAACGCAATCGTTAATAACATAGGACGTAGTAACCCTGTTGAAATGGATCGTAAAGCTTTCTGGAAATTTATAGATGAACATGACCATCGTAGAGGTATGAAATTCTTAGAAATATTTCCAGAAATGGAAGAGTTCTATAATTTCTGTAAAAATAATTATCCATAATATGTATGGAGTTACAAAAACAGCCTAATGGCTTTGTAAAAAAATACGAACATATAAACTGTGTTTTTGAAGATCTTGTATTTAAAAATAATAAGTTAGACCCAGATTGTATAAACGGTGGGGCTAATACTATATGGCCACACCATTTAAGGGAGTGGCTTGAAATAAATGAAGAGTTGCCTTACCCGTTTAAGTATTTCTCTATATTACCTTTTTGCGGTTATGTAAAATATTACGAGGTAAAGGAAATACCAGATTCTATAAATTATCTCTATATAATTAATATATCTAATGTAACGTATTTCTATAAAAATTCAGAAATAGGTTTTAATAATGTATCTCAAAGAGTAATACAAGATGTAAAAAATAGAAAAGCAAAAATAATATTACTTTTAGCTAGTGAAGGCACTTCTTGTACTCAGGGATGTGAATATGATCTTAATATTATTCAAAAATGGGTAGAGCAAGCTGAGCTACCAGGCGACATGGTATATTACATTAATGGTAATTTAATTTCACAGGAAAAAGCTCAACAACATAATGTATCTTTTAAAGTAGAGGGTTTGTCAAGTTTTGAGACATGGAACTACGAAACTAGTCCTGGTTTACGTTGGAATAGAGATGATAATATGAAAAATATTGTTGAATTTAAACCCGATTCAGCAAATTGTCTTTATTTAAATTTAAATAGAATACCTCGTCAACATAGAGTGTTATTTTTAGCTGAATTAACTAATAAAAATTTGTTAAATAGAGGTCTTAATAGTTGGAATCTTAGAATAGCACCAAACCTACTGACTAGTCTAGAGATGTTTAAACACGTAATTCGGCTTTACGATGAAAACGTGGTAGATGCAGCAGTACATCTTTTTAATAACCCTGTTTATATATTAGATACTGACACGGGTCCTAACTTAGCTTTAAATCTCAATAAAAGCCTGTATGAAAAAACGTTTGTAAGTATAATTAGTGAAACATTAATAGACAATAATAGTGTTTTTCTATCCGAAAAAATATGGAAACCTATTATAACAGGGCATCCTTTCATGGTTATTGGTAGTAACGGTTTATTAAAAAAGCTAAAAGAATTCGGTTATAAAACTTTTGATCGCTGGTTCGATGAAAGTTACGATAATACTGGGACATTAAAAGAAAAGTTTGCTGTTATTTTAAACAATTTAAAAAAATATAAAAACATGTCTATAGAAGAGTTACAAAGGGTAAGATTAGAAATGCACGAAACATGCATGCATAATAAGAACTTGTTTACTGAAAAGATAAACAGTATGTTAGACCCTAACGGCAATATAATTCTTAATGCTCCTTCATTAAACGCTCTACTTAAAATATACGATAATTGGTAAGAATTGAGTAAATATAATATCCGATGAGCGAATTATTACAAGAAAAATATCAACAACTCTTAGTCGAGCAAAAACTTGAGCACAGTAAACGTAATCATGTTGTTGGTATGTTTATTACATATGCTTGTAATACACTCGGTATAGAGAATCCCCCTAAAGTGTTTCTTAATAATAGCGTCGACTTTGGGCCTAAAAATAAAACATTTGGTCATTTTAACGTACAAGATGATAAGATAGTAGTTGCAGCTTCTAACCGTAACTTAGCAGATATTTTACGCACTGTAGCGCATGAGTTAACTCACTTTAAACAGAAGCAAGATGGTAGACTTAATTTAAACAACTCCGCACAATCAGGTGCAACTGGTTCAGAAATCGAAAACGAAGCAAATGCACAAGCTGGAGTTATTATGAGAGAGTTTGGTAAAAAGCATCCGGAAATTTACGAATAGAACCTGAAAGTTTGATGAAGTGGTTTCGGGGTTGAGTAAGTATTAAGGTATGCAGTACAAACAACTAGTATTAGTACTTGCAGCAGCTATAGCGCTCGAAGTAGTAAATGTTGGGTATGCGCAAGCAACTCAACCAGCTCCAGCTCCTGCTACAACTGTAACGGCGGCTCCTGCAGCCCCATCGGGTCAAACTGATGCCCCGAAAAAGAAGAAGAAAAAGAAAAAGAAAAAAGCAGATGATCAACAACCACCTGCTAATGATCAACAACCCCAACCCACAACAAAGTAACACATATGGATTATACTAAATACTTAAAAATAGTTGGTGCAGCAGCTGCACTTGTATTAGCCTATGCGTTAGGTCACCATCAGGGACTGGCTTCACGTCCAGTTGCTGCTAGACCGGCAATGATACAGCATCGTTTAGCGGCTTTAAGAGCTGCTCAATGTAATTGCCATAAACATAATGCTAAACCAAAAGTAGCTAAACATAAGAAGCATAAAGAAAAAGCTGGTAAAGCTAAACAAGAAGCTCCTCCAACTAAAAACTAAATCTTCATATAAAGAGCCTTATCGAAAGATAGGGCTTTTTTAATGTATCCTGTAAGTAATTTTAATGAATATAGCAGTAGTACTATATGACAATCTACCTGAAGACTGTAAAGATATAAGGGATAATTTACGGGATTTAACTTATTTTAAAGTTACCCATGGCCCTAATAGGTATGATGTGTATGATAGTAATAGTATTACTAATACTTTAAGGTCTTTAAATAATTACGACTGGGCTGTTGTAATTTGTATAGGTACGTTTTTATCATTACAAAAGTTAATACGTAATACAGTGGATTGGGCTATTGAGAATAAAACACCTCTTTGCGGGCAAATAATCGATTACGGTAACTATCCACACTTTCATGAACAATGGTTTGCTATTAATTTGAATGTTTACAGAGAGTTGGGTTCATTACCTTTAGAACCGCAAAAAATAGATAAAGTGACATACAGAGCGGTTACTCGTAGTGAAGAAAACATACACGATAGCCATACCCCTTTATGGGTGCAACCTACTGAAGGTATTGTAAAGTATGAAAATAAAACTCAAGAGTTTGGTGAACAATTATTAGCTAAGGTTATTGAAGCAGGGTATAAAGTTGTTAACATACCAAGTATAGTACGTCAGAAAAAAATGTATCCATACCCGCAATACAATGCTATGGATATTAGAACGCTTATTGAGTGTTTAAGTACTAAACCTTATAAACGCTTTCCTTATCATTGGGATTTAGAAGAGCAAACTAGCTTTCCAAGATTCGCTAAAGCATTTAAAGATATTGCTGATAAAACTCAAAAAGGTTACTATGCTCTCAATACAGAAGAGATGATTATAAACAAAACAGATAAAGTATTTGATTGCTTTATAGGTGTTAGTGCTGGCGTAAAACCGGCTTGTATAGTAGGCACGTATAACTTTAAGCCAAACTCTAAAATATATATATTTGATTTTAACGATGTGGCTCTACTTTGGCAGCAACACCTATTAAAGGAATGGGATGGTGAGTACGAAACGTTCGCTACAGTGTATAATAAGTTTAAAGAGTTGTACCCTGATTATATACCTTTAGGTGTGTATAATGAGTACATAAGTGATAACCTTAAAAGATTTGGTATAACTAAAGAGCACTGGATAAAATATAAAAGTATGCAGCATACCTTTATTAAGCTAAACTTGCTAGATGATTCAGCTGCAAAACAAATAGCAGAGGTAGCTAACACTTCTCAAGGTGCATACATATGGACAAGTAATGCATTTCAAATGGAGTATCTTTACTTCTTGAAAACTATCAAGTGGTGCAATGAAAAATCAAACAACTTTGTTAATAATTTATCTAAGTATTGTAAAGTGCCTTATATATTAGAAAATGAATAACGTAAACCAATATGTTAATGTGTTGAAAAAAGCTGGAGCAAAAGCAGCTGAAAATAATCCTAATAGTGATTATAGTTTACTAAGGCAAGAGCTTGTAGAGCATTATAAAAATAATAAGACTAAGGCTGAGAATCTTATTAAAATGGTAGAAGCTAACCCAGACGGTACTAAGACCCATGAACAAAAGCTACACTATGAAGCAGCTGTTATTGCAATAAGAGGTTATCAAGCTTTACCCGCTCAAAGTACTGTACCTACAAATAAAATAGGCGCACCTACTAATATGTTTGGTGCGCCTGCTGCTACTCGAGATAAAAGTAGCGAATTAGAAAATCTTAAAAGAGCGGGCTGGGTACCGCTTAAGTAGTAGTTGATTGATTAGTTTTAACCAAATTAGCTAAAGCTTCAATAGCTTGATCGATAACTAAACGATCTTGCTTGTTGCAAAGATGTGCTGCTGCTACTTGTGCTAATACATTTAATGCTTGTTCAGGTGTCATAATACAATATTTAATTGAGTTGCTATATAATCAATACGGTTAAATAATAATACATGAGTACGGTATTAAATCTTCCTGAACGTTTAGACAATGACGTGAAGTCATTTCTTGCGGATGTATTTAATTCATTTACAACTGTTTATCCAAACCAGGTCGTCAGTTATTACTTAACGGGTAGTAGAGCTGCTGGACATGAAACCATTACGAGTGATTATGATTTAGCGTTTGTTGTTAAAGATAAAAATGATTCCGAAAAGCATGTTACGTTTGAAGAGTTTCAAAGCATGCAAATGACAATTAGTAGTATAAGAAAAGCTAGTGGGTACCCTATAGATGTTACTATACTTGGAGAGCAAAACATAAAGTACGGCGATGTAATGGCGTGTACCAAGCAAAGAATATTACTGTACGGTACAGATGTTTTAAAAACTGTAGAAACACTTGGTGGTATAAAGTTACAGCTTATATTCAGTAAAGTGGTGTTACAAAATATGAAAGTGCTGAGAGGTACAGACACTCTCAACTATCCTCTTTCTTATCCAGATAGTAACGATCAGTATTATGGTTATACCAAAAACGGTATATGGAATGCTAATGGTAGTTATAAGGAAGGCTTAGACATACTAGTATGTTTAATTACAGTTATAGCCTCGCTACGTTTATCGGTATTTGCTGATGTACAAAGCCCGGGTAAGCATTATACTGCTAAACATTATAGAGAGTTAATGCCTGACGACATATGGACAGAGCTTATAGAAGATGCATATAATATATGCAAAGTTGATTGTCAAGGTCAATTACCTTCTGATGAAAGTACTATAAAGAAAGTAAAGCAAATATGTAAACGTACTCTCGAGATGGAAAATCAGTTTTTACGCATGCTTACTGCTAATCCTAAATTCTGGATTAACACAGAAGATAACAATACAGATACATTACATCTTATTAAGTATATAGTCAACACAATTAAAACTGATCAGCCTTTATTTAACGAATTAAAACAAAAATATGGAAATTAAAAGAATAGTAGCAATAGGAGCATCAATAACCATGGGTAAAGGTCTGGATGAAGTAACTCAAGCCTACCCTTATCTAATTAAGAAAGATGTAGAGGTTGTAATTAACGCAGCTGGAGGTAGAAGTAATCTTGAAATACTTTACGAGGTATTACGTTTTAATTTTTTACCAGGGGACCTAGTATTAGTAGGTTGGGGACCTATACAAAGAGATATGGTATTTGGTAAAAACGGTGAAATATCACGTTACTACGCAATAGGACGTACTAATAATGATGAGATATTTCTTAAATGGGCTCATGTACATGACGAGCCAGATATGGGTACTCGTGCATGGTTTTATGCTCATCATGCAGATTGTTATATAAGATCCTTAAATTTACCTGTAAGACATGCATGCTTTGATGGACGTCTCTACAAATACAAACCTAACTATATAGATGTTCCTATACTTGATTTAGAAGGAGTTGCAGGATTAGATTTAGGTAATGATAACGTACATCCTGGTAAAGAATCGCATGAAGCTTTTGCTAATTTAATAAAATTATCTCTTTAAGTATTAGCTTGCAGTATAAAAATAAAGTAACTATTATTGTAAATATAATAACATTATGAACGATTTAACATCCAAACTACTCGCTGAAAAATACCAAGCTGTTGCAGAAAGCTTTGATGAAACAAGCACACCACCACGTGGTTTTGAAAGAGTTACAAAAGTAGAACTGGAAACCGCTCATGGTCATAAACCTTTAAAAATATACGAAATGTGGATTGAAGGTGATACTTTAAAAGTATCTGTTGATGTACCTACTCCAGAAGATGAAGGTCAAACAGTTGGAGCACCTACAATTAACCCTCAAATGGCTTTAGCAGAACAAAAACCAGTTAGCAAGCCTACTCCAAAAACAACTAAAAAGACTTCTTTTAAAAAGAACCCACTTATCAATAAATTTAAAGATAAGAAGGGTAGCTTTGGAGATTTAGGTTCACGTTTAGGCTAAATTAAATGTCCATTTTACTTCCGATAGCGTCTAGGCTGCCAAGACCTTGGCCAGCACCTAAAATAGCGTGTCACTATCTTGAAGTTAATAACAATAAAAAAAATTTAGTAGTATGTTTTGGCGATAGCTGGACATACGGAGACAGTCTAGGTAATACAGATGCATCAAAAGGTATTGATGATTATGAATTTCGTCAAAAACATTTATATGGTAGAGTGTTAGCTGATAAGCTTAATGCTGACTTTGTTAATGAAGCTGTACCTGGATGTAGTAACAATTATATACACGATAGTATTGTTGTTAACTTTATTAAAAATGATTTACAAAGAGTTGCCATACAATATAAAAATATCTATATAGTTATCACGTTAACTGAAACTGGAAGAGAGCTTAAAATAACACCGCACTTAGATTGGTTTTTAGGCAATTTTAAAAAGTTCTACGACTACCAGAATGATAAAGAATTTACATTTGAAAAGCTTTTAATACAATTAGAGCGTTTTAATTTATCTCAATTAGCAGAACATGAAAAACAGTTCCCAACTAATGTTAAATTAATAGTGGCAAGAAACTTTGCATATACATTTGATAGTAATATGGGTATAACTAAAAATATGGTACCTAAAATATGGACGGAAATTTTAGCTGAAAAACAAAATATTGATCCAGTTAAAGACGTGAAAATGGCAAGCTTTGCATGTAGTGATCTAGGTAAATATATGGAATCTGTATCTAATAATTACGATGCAGATACATACAAGAAATACGTAGAGTGGTATGAGCAAGTCATAATTGTTCCTGCCAATAAACAGATTGATTTTCTTAATAAAAGCGTATATAATTATAAGAAAGCTTCAAAGCATCCTACACCGGAAGGTCATGCATTATGGGCTGACTATCTCTATAATTTTATAACTACACATAACAATGAAAATATCAGTACTTGATCGTGTAAAAAACAAACAATTTTTACCTACTGGAGAACCGGATGAACGTACTGATGGTATAACATATAACTTTAATAGTTTAGGTTATAGAACGAAAGAGTTTGATAATATAGATTGGGCTAATTCTATAGTCGTGTTCGGTGGTTCAGATGTGCTTGGAGAAGGTATAGAGGAGCAAAATACGTTAACATCTATTATACAAGCCAAAACAGGTTTGTTTACAGTTAACATGGGGGTGGGTGGTGCATCGATACAACGTACACTTAACGATTCAGTACTAGTATCAGTTAATTATCCTACACCTAAGGGTGTAGTGTATTTGTGGCCAGTACATTTTAGAGCAGTTAATTATACTGAAAATAAAGTTATAAACAATGGTCCATGGAACTGGGATGAACCAGATAATTTTATGAAATCTTGGGTACACGAGAAAGGTACTAATGCTGTTGCATCTGCTTTATTTAATTGTATGGCTAGCAAGCATATATGGAAAAATACAAAATATCTCGAAGGATCCTTTTTTAAGCCTACTGCTGAAGTATTGAATATACATTCATTTAGCATATTGGACAAATGTAAAGACAATATACACCCCGGGTTACTATCTATAGAAAAAGCAGCAAATGAAATAATTGAATATTTGTCATTATGAATAGCGATAACAAAATACTCAGAAAATTTAAAATTTTACACGATCCTGTAACAGGTATGCACTTTGTTGAAGTACCGCCTGATGTACTAGAATCTTTTAATGTAACAGCAGAAGATAGCTTAGACTGGTTAATTGTCAAGGACTCTGGTAACGGAAAGCCAGGAGCTTACGTGTTTAGAAAAAGCGAATAATGATTTATGGCTCAAGACGTAGTAGAGTATATAAAACAAAAACAGTTTATACCTAATAGTTTAAACTATACTACGACTCTCTTTGGAGATTTTGCACCTCAAAATGATCACGGTGATTCATTAGACTACTTTAATGTAAATCTCACAAGAGAATCTAAAGACTGGTACTATCGAGATAATAAAGTATATTACAATTTAAATAAAGACAAATACAGAACTAAAGATTTTGAAAATATTGATTGGAACAACTCTATTGTTGTATTTGGGTGCTCACACGTTTTCGGTACTGGTTTAGAAGAAATAAATACATTTTCAAGTAAAATTGAAGCAAAGACAGGTATACCTACTATCAATATGGGTACCCCGGGTGGGTCTATATACAGGTCACTTAACGATTCAATTTTATTAGCTGAAAAAGGCTTCACACCGAAAGCAGTAGTGTTTTTATGGACAGACTGTTTCAGAGCGTCAATATATGAACGAGATAGAGTATTGAATATAGGAAGTTGGAGTATAAAGCGAGGGCATGTTTTTGGTGAATTATGGTGTAAAGACGAAACCAACCCACAAACACATGCATTGTTTGCACAATTAATTACGAAACAAATATGGCAAACTAAAACTAAATACTTCGAAGGCTCTTTCTTTAGTCACACTTCAAAGTTATTATCTTGTCCGCATTTTAAAACTCTAGACAGAGGTAGAGATTTAATGCATCCAGGTATAAAGTCTGTTGAAGCAGCCACAGAGATAATAGTACAAGGCTTATTATGAAGACAGTTTTAATTACAGGTACTAGTAGGGGGTTAGGTAAAGTTATAGCTGAACATTTTATTAATAAAAAGTGGAACGTAATAGGTTTATCTAGAAGTAAAGCTTCTATAAAATCTACTAGATATAAACATTATAACATAGATATAAAAAACTGGAAAGAGGTAGAGAGCTTATTTAATGAGCTACCTAATATAGACATATTAATTAATAATAGTGCTATATTTGAATTAAAAGCGTTTGAAAACACCACGATTGATTCTATTAACGACATTATAGATACTAATTTAAAGGGTACTCTATATGTAACTAAGTTTGCATTAATTCGGTTAGTAATGGGTGGCCGGATTATTTTTATTAACTCAGTTGCTGGATTAAACGAATTAAAGAAGCAGTCTGTTTATTGTGCAAGTAAGCATGCTCTTAAAGCGTTTGCAGGTGTGGTGGCTCAGGAACTTAGACCGCGCAACATAAGTGTAACTAGTATACATCCAGGTGGTATAAACACCACGTTATGGCATAAAGATAATCCATATCCAGCTGGGGCTTCTGAACAAGCCATGGCACCTGAATCCGTTGCCAAGTTAGTATTGTATATAGCGGAAAGTACTAACGAAATAGATTACAAAAATATTACTTTATTTCCCTCTATAGAATGGCATTAATACATATTGATAAAGTATTTACCTGTATAAATATAAATTATGCTGACTGTAGAGGAACGGGACAAAGCTTTATCAGATATTAACCCTGCAAGAAATAAAGTTGCAGTATGTTTTAGTGGTCAGATTAGAACATGGCGCAAATGTGTAGATAGCTGGAAGCATATTCTCAAGGTATTAGGCCAAGAAGATGCAGATGTATTTTGTCACTTGTGGGATTATAATACTATACCTAATAGTATCACAAAGGATGATCGTGAAGGCAAACTAGTAGAACAAGAAGAGATAAACGCAATACTGAATATACTACAGCCTAAAAAGTTTTTAGTAGAGTCTAGAAGAGACTTTAAGCCATACAACGCAAATCAACCTATAGATTTTCCCGGTTTTCTTAGCCAGTACTACGGTATTATGCGTAGTGCTAATTTAAAACGAGAGTATGAAATAGAAAATGATTTTAGGTATAGCGCTGTTGCACGCTCAAGGTATGATATATTGTATACTGAAGCAGTTACCGGTATGTATCATAACATGAAGCCAGGTACAATGAAAACCATGGGTATGATTTGGGACGCTGAAAAACATAGAGGTAGAATAAGTGACTTGTTTTGGGTAGCAGATTCTGATAGTTATGATATAATTGCTGATTACTACATTAATCAATATTATATGAATAAAGATATGTTTCCTAGAAAACCTGAAGAAATGATCTATCCAGAAACTATATTTTTTCATTATATTAAAAAGAACAATATAACAATGATTCCGAACTTTTGGGAATTAAAAGTGATGAGAGAAAGTTTAGAGCTTTCCCATACAAAGAAAGAAGGTGGTTATGAAGTTTGGTAAAGTAGCTATATGTATAAGTGGTGGTATAGAAAATAAAGCAGACTGTTCACATGGAGACGTTTTTAGAAAATTTTTTAGCACACTTAACAATTATGATGTATTTTATTTCAATAGTGCTTGGAAGCCTAATAACTATCATGTAGGTAAGGACTTTATATATAACACCTATCAACCTAAAGCTTTTAAAAACGAAGAGTGTGTTAAAAACAACTATGGTGTATATGGGTTTGAGTTATATGGAACGATGATGGCTAATGAACTTAAAAAACGTTATGAAATAGAAAAAGACTTTCGGTATGACTTAGTAATCAAGACAACCTGGAATAACCCGCTGTACACAAATAGTATGTTTCCTGCTGGTCCTTTATTACCTAGAACGGTTTATAGTATAGAAAAATACTCTGCTACAGAATCTGTTATGAACTTTGAACATGGTGTAGTTAATGATAATCTGTATTGGGGAGATAGTCAAAGTATGGATATCGCGGCTAACCTTTACCGCACTTATAAATTTGACTGCTTAACAGGTAGTATAGAACTTCTTAACGGTAAACCAGCTGATCCTGGTGTGCTATATTTTGATAAAAACGGGTTACTATATAATAATTTAGTTACTCATAACATAGGTATACAGAAAGTGCCTCTATGGTGAACAATATTAAATGTTTATATGCTAATGGTTGTAGCTGGACTGCAGGCGATGAAATAATGCCTCCAGAAGGTGAAGTACAAGATCTTGTCAATTACCGCTACCATAATTCATGGCCCGGATACCTAGCAAATAATCTTGGTATACCGCTATGGGTAAATGAAGGCATGGGTGCGACAGGTAACCATAGAATCTTTCGTAGAACCAATGATTTTATTTTTAATTGGATCGGGCAAGGCAAAGACCCTAAAAACTTACTTATAATT
>Ga0316222_1004100_pt1 | contig 13614 bp, 7 predicted proteins | sample TBH18011metaG_FD_206008 | JGI IMG/M metagenome (GOLD analysis project Ga0316222, IMG submission 206008) | Freshwater microbial communities from Trout Bog Lake, Wisconsin, USA - TBH18011 | ecosystem: Environmental > Aquatic > Freshwater > Lake > Hypolimnion/Profundal zone | place: USA: Wisconsin...
GCGGGGCTTGAAAATCGGCCGCTACGAGGTGCAAAAAAGCTGAATCGGCGAGGCCGGGGGAAGACACGCCACCAAGGCGTGAGGCCGCGCGTCCCCAGATTCCTTCCGCCAGCAACGCGCCCCCGCCCACTCCCACAATTACCGGTTCGACAACCAACCTGTCGCGCCCATCCTCCTCAGTCAAAGTGCGAATTGCTGCGAAAAGCTATTGCTCAGGGGTTTGACCAAGTTCAATATGCACACCGCAGGTTCAAGAGTTATTCGATAACACTAATAGGCTCATGAGAACATCCACATTTATTATCCTTGTTGTCGCGGTGATCGCAGCCAGCAGCGCCACTTGCGCCTTTGCTCAGGCGACTACGGCGCCGCTGTGCCTATTCATCAATGGGGGCGGCAGTGTTTCCTCGCTCACAAATGCCCAGTTGTTGGTAGTTGGCCAAAGCTACAAGATGGTAGCTATTCCGGATGCTGGATTCGCATTCAGCAGTTGGCAGCCGGTCAATGTGTTCACGGTGACCACAACCGTGCTCATGATGAATGAGACCTATACGAACGTCTCGGTTAGCGCGGTGCCCGTTCCGACATACACCGATCAGCCGGCCTTGAACTTCGTCATGCAGCCCGTGGACGTGATTCAAGACAGTCCTGGGCTGACAATGACCATGAGTAGCGGGTGGCAAGCCAACTTCGAGCCCATGGTCCTGAACATCGCGGTTGGCGACTCCGCAGTCGTCCTGACTTGGACCAACTGGGCTTGCAGTTTGCAGACTGCTCTGGCACCGAGCGGGGCTTACACCAATGTTTTAGGGGCCGGCAGTCCGTACACGAACAACAGCTCGGCACCCGCGCAGTATTTCCGATTGATATCGAATTAGCACCCGCCTGAGGGTTTGCCAACGAATGCCTGGAAACCCAGGCTGACGGACCGCCGCGTCAAGCTCCCGCTCGCGCTTGCGGCGCAGGTTCCGTCGGCCGGGCCGCACCGGGAACACCTCTGACAAAAGAGGCCGGAGGGGGTTGCCCTCCGGCCTCGATGAACTTTATCGGATGACTCGCGAAGGAGCCAGCTTACGGATAGACCAGACGGTAGAACTCTGTGGGCTTGGCGGTGTCAATCGCTATAGACACCTGATTGGTGGCGGCGGAACCGGTCACCATGGTCCAATCGGCCGGGCTGGAGCTGACGCCCGTGGCCTGGTGAGCGGTCTGGACCAGCAACCGCCAGCCGGTATGGTCCGCAGGCCAGGCCAGGCTCAGCATGCCGCCGGCGACGACGGCCGTGATCTTGGCCGGGGCGGTGCTCACAGCAGAGACGACGGATAGCGTGCCCGCCGCCGGATTCCAATTCCACAACAGCGGGGCGATGCTGGGGAGATTGGTCGTAGTGAAGTGGCTCGCGCCGCCGACGCTGAAGAGTTGGAAGTTGTCGCCAACTTGGAACGTCCCGCCGAGGCTAGTCACCGTGAGCGTCCCGCCGAAGGTGGCCGAGCTGAGACCCGCTATGTTGCCGTAGCTGCCGGTGCCCGAGGTGCGATCAATGGCCAGGGTGGTCGTGCTGCCCGCGCCCAAGGTCAACGTGTTGCTGATGGCCAGCGTGCCGAGGCCATTGTTACCGGGAGCCAAGGTGCCACCCGACTGGACGGTCGTGGCCCCGGCGAGGGTGCCGGTGCCCGCCAGCATGCCGCCAGAGGCCACAGTCACTGCGCCTGCCGCGAGGACGCCGTTAACCTGCAGTGTGCCGGCATTCACGAGGGTGGGGCCGCTGTAGGTGTTGGCACCCGCAAGGGTGAGCTTGCTGGCGCCGGTCTTGGTGAGGCCCAGCGGGCCGGTCGTGCCGGAACCGCTACCGTCATATTCCGAGAGCACGTCCTGGATCGCGCCCGCAAAGGTCCCCGGCGTGTTCTGGATGACGGTCAAGGTCACCGCCGGGCATGTCAACGTCGCTCCGGAGAGCTTATTGCCGTTGGCGATGACGTTGGCGCCGGTGGACGACGAGGACAGGTTGGCCACCGCGATGCTATGGCCGTAAAGGAAGAACCGGGCATTGTTCCCCGCGGCGGCGTTCATGAACAAAACGTTGGTCTGCGAGAGGGCATAGGGATTGCCGAGATAAACCGAGCCGCGTTGAATTTCGAGGGGGCCGGTGAAGCTGTTCGAGGCATTGAGGGCGATACCCACCTCCATCAAGGGGGACCCCGTGTAGGTGTTCTGCGCGATGAAGGTCAACCCGCCGGAGCCGCTAATGCTGCCGTCGAACATCACGTCAGTGTCGTTCAGGGTGTACTCGCCGACCCCGTTGTGGCCGGTTTTGCAATAGATGTAGCGTTGCAGGCTACCCAAATCCAGCGGCGCGGTCTCGTGGGCACCCCAATAGCTGTTGCTGACGTGGTCCGGGCCGAAATAGAGGTCCGGGCTGGAGGCGCTGTTGTTGGTGGAGGTGAGCCGCAGGGTGCCCCCGCCAGACACGTTGACGCTCGGTGAACTGCCGTTCTGGCTCACGTCGAGGTTCAGGGTCGCGGAAAAGGAAGCTATCGCGCCCGTGGCGATGATGAGCGGTGAGTTCCTGTAGGTGTCCACCAGGTTCAGGAAGCTCAGGGTACCCGCGCCGACCGTGGTGGTACCGGTATAAGTGTTCGCACCGGCGAGGGCCAGGGTGCCGTTGCCGGCTTTGATCAAGCCGCTGGTGCCATCCAAAACGGTGGCGATCGTCGCGGTCTGGTTGCCCACGGTAATCACCGGCGGTTTGCCGCCGTTGTCCAACTCGATGATCCCGGACCCGAGGTCAGTCACCAACCAGTTGTGGGCGTTACCCTGGTCGGCGAACAGCAAGTTGCCGACCGTGGGGGAATTATCGTTCACGACGGTGGTGTCGTGCGCCAAGTCCAGGGTGCTGAAATCCGCGGTGATGCCGCTCCCATTGCCCACGACGCTGTACAACCAACTCCCCGTATCCGACCAATTGCCGCCGGCACTGTTGGTCCAGACGGACGAGGATGAAGTGTAGGTCGCGCTGATGGTCGCACTGCTGGTGCGGCCCGGCAGCGCGGCGTAGGCGGTGAGGGTCTCGCTGGGCGATCTGTCCAGCACCGTGACCGTCACCGGCGTCACCCCATGGGTCGAGCCGATCGTGGGCGCGCTGCCATCGGTGGTGTAGTAAATGGTTGCCCCCGGAGTGAGCGAATGGATCGTGACGGTCTGCGCGCCGACATAGCTGCCCGCGGGCGGATTGAACAGGGGCGGTGAGACGGTGCTCACTACGCTGAGGTAGCCGGTGACCGCCAGTTGGGAGGCATCCCAACTCAAGCCGGCCGGCAGCGCCGGCAGGACGAAGCTGCTAAAAGCCCCATCGTAGGTGCCGCCACTGACCGCGAAGAGTTGAACGGTGTCGCCATTGGCCAGCGTGTTCGGACCTGTGGTAATGTTGTTTACCACCAAGGTGCCGCCGTAGGTCACGCCCGCCAACCCCTGGAAGGAATCGCTCACCAGCTTTCCGCTGGATTTATCAATCTTCATGACGTTGGTACTGCCGTCCGCGAGCGTCAGCGTATTGTTAATCATAACCGTGCCGGCGGTCGCGCCGGCGACGACGAGGCTGGCACCGGTCTCAAGAGTGAGCGGACCGGCGAGCGAGCTGACGGCGCCCAGCGCCAGCGTACCGGCGTTCACCGTGGTCGGCCCGGTGTAGCTGTTGGCGGCGGTCAGTGTCAGAATGCCATTGCCGTTCTTGACCAGGCCGCCGCCACTGCTGCTGGAAATAACCCCGTTAATGGTCAGGTCGCTGGCGGCGGCGCCGCGATAGACATTGAGGACATTGATGCCGCTGTAATCGTTCACCGTTTCGTTGATGACGGACCCGACCACCGAGTTGGAGACCGTGATGGCACTGGTGCCCGAGTAGCCCAGGCGCAACTCGCCGCCGTCCCCGGCCGGTCCGGCATTGACCTGGCCGTCAATCATGATGAGGTTGGTCTTGTAATCCTCGTAGTTCATGATCCAGGTGCCTTGGTTGATGAACAAGGAAGTCTCATACCCCAAGGCATGGTAGTTGTCGTTCAACAACGTGCCGTTGGTGTTGATGGTCACGAGGGACGGGCTGAACTGCCCGCCGAAGTCGTCGGTGGTCACCCGCAGCGTGCCGGAATTCACCGTGATGCCGCCGGTAAGGGGTTCATTTACGGACAATGTCAGCGTGCCGGTCCCGTTCTTAACCAGGCTGCCCGAGCCGCTGATGGCCCCGCTGTTGGTCTCGTCGGCCGTGCTGGCGAAAATGAAAGTTCCGTTATTGGTGATCGCGCCGGCATAAACACCGCCACCCAACACACCGGCTCCGCCAATGGTCAGGGTGCCCGCGGCGATGGCGATATTGCCGGTGAAGGTGTTCGCGCCGTTGAGGGTCAACGAGTTGGTGCCGGTCTTGGTCAGCGGGGTGCTGCCGGCAATGGGCAGGCCGCTGATGGTGTAGGGTTTGAGCGAGTTATTGACGCTGAAGTTGCCGGGTGAGACCGTCACGGTATTGCTCACCATCGTCGTTCCGGCGGCCGTGTCGTCAAACACCACCGGCGCGCCTTCCGAATAACTATTCCCGGTGGCGCCGTTGAGCGTCCAGTTGGGCGTGCTGCCGATGTCCCAGGTGCCGCTGACCAAGCCGTTCCAGTTCAGGATGGTCCCGGAGGTGACATGCAGAGCGATAGTGCTGCCGTTAGTGACCACGGTGGCCACCACGGCGGGGGGCAGCGTGCCGACCACAAATGTGCCGGTGCCACTGAGGTTGGTGAAGGCGATGAGGGGGTAATTAATACCGGGGGCAAAGGCCCCGCTGACGACGTTGATGGTGGTGGTTCCTTTCAACGTCAGGGTCCCCACCTTGATGGGAGCCGTGGCGGCGCTGGTCACTCCCGTGAACTCGTTGATGGTCGGACCGCTCGCGCTACCTTCAGTGAGCGCGCTCGGCGACAATTGGCTGCTGCCCGAGACCGTCACGCCCAGGGTGGCGCCGTCGTTCACCGTGATCGCACCGGTGCCGGTCTGCGCGGGACTGAGCACCAACTTGCCCGCCGAGACGGTGGTGGTTCCGCTGTAGGTGTTCGCGCCGGAGAGCGTCAGCGTCGCGACCCCGCTCTTGACCAGACTTAAGGTTGTGACCTTGGTCCCCGCCGTGACGCCATATTCCGCGTTCACGTCCGCGATGAGGCCGGCGTAGGTTGCCGGATTGTTCTGGGTGATGGTCAAGGTCACCGGTCCATAAGCGCTGGGGTTGGCGTTGCCGTTGGCAATATACGCACTACCCGCTCCGGTGGAGGACAAATCCGAAACCGTGGTGTTCTGACCGTAGAGGAAGAACTTACCCTTGTTTCCCGCGGCGACATTGAACCGGAGCACGTTCCCGGCGGGGAAGGCGCCCGCCGCACCCTGGTAAACCGAGCCGCGTTGAATCTCGACGGGACCGGTGAAGGTGTTGGCCGCGTTCAGGCAGAAACCCACCTCCATCGGGGTGCTGCCCGTGGCGATGGAATCCTGGGCAATGATGGTCAGACCACCCGCGCCCGAGATGGCGCCGCCAAACTGGCAATCCGCGGAGGTAACGCCGTATTGCCCGACCCCGTTATGGTTGGATTTGCCCCAGATGTAACGCTGCACGCTGCCCAAATTCACCCGCGTCGCGATGCGCGTCCCCCAGTTCGCCGTACTGCCGTCCACATCGTTGGCGGCAAGATAAATGTCGGGCGAACTCGCGCTGTTGTTCGTCGCGGTCAATTGCAAGGTGCCGGAGCCGGTAACGCCGATCGCCGGATTGGCCGAGCCGGCGTTGAGGGAAAGGGTCCCGGACGAATTCACGGTGGCCCCGGTGGCAATGCTAAGGGGGCTGGAGGAAGAGAAGGCGAACGAGGTGATGCCCAGGGTCCCCGCGTTGTCCGTGGTTAGGCCCGTGTAGGTGTTCGCCCCGGCGAGGTTGAGGGTGCCGCTCCCGCTCTTGGTCAAGCCGGCCGTGCCATTCAAGGGTGCGACAATCGTGGCGGTCTGGTTGCTCACGGTGATCACCGGTGTGGCGCCGGCGTTATCCAGCGTCAGCCCGCCGGCCCCGCCGTCAGCCAAAATCCAATTGTGGGCGTTGCCGCGATCGGCAAACACCAAACCGCCGACGGAGGCCGGGGTATCGACCAAGACCGTCGTGTCACCGGGCAAGACCAGGGTGCTGAAATCGGCGGTGATGCCGGGGCCATTGGCCTCGAAACCGTATAACCAGCTCGCGGTGTCGGACCAGTTGCCACCGGCGAGGTTGCTCCAGAAGGTCCAGGACAGGTTATAGACCGCGGTCGCCGTGCCGCTGGTGGTCTGACCCGCCAGCGTGGCGAAGGCCATGACCGTCTGAGTGGGGATGCCCGCCAGCACCGTAACTGTCACCGGCGTCACGCCATGCGCCGAACTGGTCGTGGGCGTGCTGCCGTCGGTAGTATAGAAAACCGTCGCGCCGGGAGTGAGCGAAGTGATCGTCACGGTCTGCGCACTGGGATAGTAGCCCGCGAGCGGGTTGAAGAAGGGCGTCGAGACGCTGCTCGACACCGCAATGAAACCGGTGACGGCCAGTTGGGAGATATCCCAGCTCAAGCCGGCCGGGAGCGCCGGCAGAATGAAGCCGCTGAACCCACCCGCGTAGGTCGTGGCGGAGAACAGTTGGACGGTGTCGCCGTTCGCCAGCGGCGTCCCATCGGTCGTGATATTGGCCACCATGAGTGTGCCGCCATAGGTGACGCTGGTCGCCACCTGGATAGCATCGCCGATCAACGAGCCGCCGGTCTTGTTGATCTTCATCACATTGGTGCTGCCGGATGCCAACATCAGGCTGCTCTTCATCGTCAGCGTGCCGATAGTGGGCGTGCCAATGGCTAGGGTGCCGCCCGCCTGTATCGTGGTCGCCCCGCCAATGCTTCCAGTGCCCGCCAACGTGGCGTTAGTCCTCACGGTGACGGTCCCGGTGCTGAGGGAACCCCCCGTCGCGATGTTCAACAGGCCCGCGTTGACGGTCGTAGGGGTGGTATAGCTGTTCACGCCCGCCAACGTGAGCGTGCCTTGACCCGCCTTGGTGACCCCCGTGCCGGCGGCCGCGATGACACCCGAGATCGTCAGGGTCGCATTATTCGACACCGCAATCGTTTGGCCGACGGAGTTGAAATTGATAGGACTCGAGATAGTCGCCGTGTTCGTGCAGGTGATCGCCGCCGCCGGGGCCGCTGGGGTGTAATACCACTGTAAGGCACCCGTGCCGGTAACCGAACCGCCGTTCAAGAGCAGCGTGTTGATATATTGCGCCGCTGAGAGTGAGATGCTCCCCCCGCTCAGCAAGATGTTGGCGTAGTTTCCCTGTCCGCTATAGCCCATCGCATTGCCGGAGGTAATAGCCAACGTGCCGCCCGCGTTCACGGTGACCGGCAGGTTCGCGCTGCCAATCGGATTTCCGTTCGCGCTGCCGCTAAATTGCACCGTGCCTCCGCTGTTGATGGTGAGGCTGGAGGCGTTGTTGATCGAACCGCCCGTGGCGAAGAGCAAGGTGCCGCCGTTAACGGTGACCGGGCCGGTGAAGGTATCGGCCGCGGCATTGGTCAGCGTGCCGCCCCCCCCCTTGGTGATGCCGAATCCAGTGCCGCTGATGACGCCGGCAAGCTTCAGGAAGGAGTTGTTGGTGATAAACAAATTGTCCGCAAGCACGATGGGCGTCGCAATGATGTCGAGCGCCAGAGTGCCGTCCGTCTGGTTGATCTGCGCCCCGGCGCCGTTGTTATTCAGCGTGAAGGTGATGCCGCTGTTGTTCGTGAGCGTGTAGCCGAAGGCGGCGGACCCGGGATTGCCAATGTTCAAGATGCCAACGGCCTCCGAAACGTCGTTGGTGATAACGCGCGCCGCGGTGAGGTTGTAGGTCAAATTCGCGGTGTCGCCGGCCGCCGCTGGAACGCTTCCATTCCAGTTGGCTGGCGCGCTCCAAAGGCCACTGCTATCCACGTTCCAGGTGCCGCTGGCGGCATTGGCAGAGTGAAGCGCTAAGAGGCTGCCACTGAGTGTCAGCGCCTCAAGCAGCCGGCGGATGGAGCCCGGGCGGGTTTGTCTGTTGGTTCTTTTCATTTTAGTTCAGTGATTGTTTTCGAGTGATTCGAGGGACGGATTGGGTTTAGGACGGAAAAACTTCCAAAGACGGGGTTCAAGGGGAACACACGACCGGGATTCGGCCATCCGGGCCGGGGACATTCCATTCGCTGGCAATCTGCTTGCCTTCGTTCGAGCTCAGCGCGTGCCACTCCGTTTCGTGCCAACGCCGCACCCAAGTGTTGGGCGGGACCTGGCTCCGATCAATGCGCCCCTCGTCAGACCGGCCCTCCGCGCGCGCCTGGCGGACCTCCTCGAAGAGCTGTTTGATTTCCGGAGAATACTTTTCGAGGTAGGCAATCTGGCGGTGCTTTTTGTCGCCGGGATCGCCGGTCGGGGAAATCACGATCGCGCGAACGCCGGCAGACTTCCCACCTTTCATGCCCGTGATGGGCGGGATGGAACCGCGGGGCGCGACGAAAAGTTGTTGTTGCTCCACATCATAGAAGTAGGCGTTCTCGCCCCCGGCTTCGCTCGTGGGGCTCAACTTGAAGTAACAGACGACGGCCCCCGCCAAGAGGCTCAACGCCACGCCGACTTTGATGAAAGAAGTGGCATTCATCAGCGAACTAATGGGGGCTGGCTTTGGCCGACCACCAGCAACTCTTGGCATCGCACGGAATCCGACTCGGGTTGATGAGGGTCGCCCGGCCGTCGGCAAAGGCGTAGTTAGATTTCCGGTTGTGCCGGAAGGCACCGGGGTCCTGTTCGGTGGCGCGATTGAAGCCCATGCTGTTGCCGTCGCCCTGTTCCTTCCAAATCCACCAATGGTCATTGGGCCACAGCAGGTCGAAGTCGCTGTTCCCGTCCCCGAACAGGATCAACTGCACCGGCTTCTCGATGGCGGACCAACGGCACACATTGTCCTCGTCCGGAGCCGGGCGGCCGAAAGGCGGCTGCGCCCCACCCGAGATCCAATGCACATCCACGGCGCCGATCCCGCTGCACAACTCGTTCTCGCCTGCCAACGGCAGCCCAATGACCGCCGGGTTCGGTTTCAGCGGCGCCATGCGGCTGCCCAAGGAATAGACATTGGTCTTGTCCCCCGGGCAGTCATAGACCTTGGCATTCCGGCTCACGTAGCTGAACAGATAGGATCGCCAGGTCGTCCGGGCGCCCGTTATCTCGGCCTGGATCGGCGGCAGCCAGTCGGCGTAATCGCCGCTATACAGGTGGGTGGCGATCGCGAGTTGCTTTTGGTTATTGAGGCATTGGATCTGGTAGGCCTTGGCCTTGGCCTGAGCCAGCGCCGGCAGGAGCATCGAGGCCAGGATCGCGATAATCGAGATCACCACCAGCAACTCGATCAGCGTGAAGGCCATCCGGGTTGGAGACGACGTGACAGCGCCGGACCGATGGCCCAGCGCGCATGCACCTCCAAGGGGAGTGTTCACGCCAACCTCGACGTTCTTGATCCGACTCATTCGCACGGATGCATTTCTAGACAACTTCCGTGGCGACCCCGCGTCGCCAGGGTGACGAAACCGAAACACCGTTGGCCTAAGGGGCTCTGGTTATGTCACTGGTTGTTTCAGGGGCGGGCTACATCGCTGACGGTGGCGGTGTGGCGGCACTGGTAGAACAGCCCTCGGTATTCGTCCGGTTCGCTCTTGCCGTCGTAAAAGACGGCGATAGGCTTGCCGGCGGGCAGCGATTGTGTGGCGATGAACTTAAGGAATGGACCGTCGGTGTTGTAGCTGTCGCCAAAGCCGGCCAGGACATAGACTCGCTGGCCCGGTCGGTCGCGTTCGATTTGTGCGACCAGCGCCTGGACTTTCTCTCGCTTGCCGAGGTTCCAGGTCACGGGATAGACCAGTTCCTCGGTAAGGCGTCCGTCCCGAATCCTCACCTCGATGCCATGGATGTGGTTGGTGGGGATATCCAGGCTGGCCGCGGCGCCTTTAACGAAGAGATCGGCGCTGGCGGAGATAATGTGAGGCTCGACCCCCTCGCGCTGAAGCGCGCGGATGAGTTTGACCGATGATGCCATCAGGTAATTGCTGAGCGTCATTCCGAAATGGGCGCGGCTTAACTCCAAGACCTCCTGGGCCTTGGCTCCGCGAAGCATTTGCGGGATGAAGGGGTAGGCCAGCCAGTGGCCAACGCGCGCGTCCATGTTCGTATAGTCGTTCCAGAACCGATCGAAACCGCCGGCCCGGGGGTAGAGCTCCGACAACCCGTGCTCGATGCTGGCCTGGGCCAGTCCGGGGTAAACGGTCCGGTCGCCATCCTTCAAGCCTTCCGAGCAATCGCCCTTGAGGATGGTGCCGTCGAAATCCCAAAAGGCCAGAAACACCGTCGAGGCGGCGGTGTCTGCGGTGCCGGGGCGCCTCAGGATGGCGTCGCGAGTTTCCAGAATCTGTCCCAGGATACGGCTGTCGTCCGGCTCCTCGCCTTGAGCACCGGTGACGACCGACAGGGCGAGGACGAAGGCCAGGGAAGCGATGGTGGTTTGCATGGCGGGATTCAAGGGAGCGTGACCGTTTCGCTGGGAGAGGTGGGCACTATGCCCGCTTGGCTCGAGGCTGAGACTCCAACACAGCCGAGCTCCCGCATGGCTGCCTGCACGGCGTTGACCAGTTGGTCCATATCCTCAGGAAACAGCCGCCCGATGGTGCCGATACGGAAGGTATTCACCTTGGTCAGGCGGCCGGGATAAATAATGAAACCGCGGTCGCTGAGTTTCTGGTAAAGCGACTCGAATGAAAACCGGGGGTCGGCAGGGTATGCGAAGGCGGTAATGATATAGCTCTGGACAGCGGGATCGAGATAGGTCTGGAAGCCCAGATCCTGCATGCGGGCCACGAGGGTTTCATGATTGCGGCGATAGCGGCTTCCGCGCGCGGGGATGCCCCCTTCCGCGCGCAACTCTCGCAGCGCCTGGTCCAAGGCGAGCAACGCGTGGGTGGGCGGCGTATAGCGGAACTGGCCGTTCCGCTCGAAGCCCTTGAGTTGGCCCAGCAGATCGAGACTGAGGCTGCGGGCGAAGCCTTCGCAGGCATTGAGCGCGTCCCGACGGCACAGCACGAAACTGAACCCTGGCACGCCTTCGAGGCATTTATTGGCCGATGAAATGAGGAATTGAATCCCGCAGGCCGCGAAGTCGATCGGGATCGCGCCAAAACTGCTCATGGCATCAACAATGAAAAACGCGCCGTGGCGTTTGGCGACGCGCCCGAGGCTCTCGATGGGATTCAGAATGCCGGTGGTGGTCTCACAGTGCACTGCCGCCACATGGGTCACGGTCGGATCTTGGGTGAGCAGTTGGTCGAGCGCATCCGCGTCGGCCGGAGTATTCTCGGGCGTCCGCAGGACCACGTGGTCAATCCGGGCGCAGTGGAGCATCTGCACGATGCGCTCGCCGTAGGCGCCATTGGCCAGCACCGCGACTTTGCCTTTCGGCGGGACACAGGTTTGAAAGACGGCTTCCACCCCGAAGGTGCCGCTGCCCTGCAAGAGGATGGTTTCCCAGCCGGACTCGCGGGAAAGGCCGGCCAGGTGCAAGAGTTCGTCACGGACGCGGGCGACGACCGCATTGAACTCGAAATGCCAGGATCCGGCGTCATGCAGCATGGCCTGCTTGACGCTGAGGCTGGTGGTGAGGGGGCCCGGGGTGAACAGCAGTTTGTCTCGGGCGGGCGGAAAAACGCACTCAGGGTTCATAAGGAAATCGGATTCACAAGGACGGCGGCGGAGTTCAGCGCGCTTCCAGCACAAGTGCGGGAAGCCCCTCCAGGGTGGGGAGGAGGTGCGTGTGGGGGTACACCGCCAACTGCTGGCGCGTGTGCGACCCGTTGGTCACGCCGATAACCAGGCCGCAACCGGCGGCGTTACCCTCGAGCAAATCCGAGGGCGTATCTCCGACCTTCGCCACCGTCCGGGCATCGGTCACTCCGGTCAATTGCATGGCCTTCAGAATGAGATCCAAGTGCGGACGTCCCCGGGCCACTTCGTCACTGGCGACCGTGGCATCGAGCAGCGCGCCGGTGCGCCAGCCGAGGCGGTCGAGGATGGCATCGACAATCGGACGGCTGAAGCCGGTGTCCAACGCGACCTTAATGCCCGCCTGCTTAAGCCGCGCCATCGCTTGGACCGCGTGGGGCATCGGTTCGACGCCAGGGTCGGTCTGGTAAAAGGAGATCATGCGCCGAAGAAAGTCAGCGTGGATTTCCGCGGCCACCGTGAGCAGGAACGTCCCTCCGGTCAAGTTCTTGCGCTGGAGCAGTTGATGGATGGCGAGGGGTTTGGGCAAGCCCATCACGGCATTGACTTCGTCGCGGGTCACCTCCACCCGCTGGGCCGCCAGGGCCTCACGCAGACAAAGGTTGACGGCATCGTCGTCGCGCACAGTCGTGCCGGCCATGTCGAGGACTACTAATCGCATTGGCATAATCCGTTATCCATTTTTTCGGTTTTTAGGTGAATCAGTATCTGGCGGTGTTGCAGCTCGGCGAAGATGGCCTCGGGTTCAAACGCCTCTTCGGGGGTAATGACGCCGGTGGGCTTGACCAGGCCTTGGGCGAGCATTTGCGCGCCGATGGACAGGGGGATTCCGACGTTGCGGGTGTAGGCCCGCAACTGCTCCCAGCCTGGCTGAGAACCATCGGAGGCCGGGTGCGTATGCCAAAGGGTGTACCGAAACCGCTCGCTCCCGCGGGTCCCAACCACCTCCACATGCAGCGCGTAACCATACAACTCCGTCTCCCGACCCTCCGGCGATTGCATCAGGTAAGCCGCGATCGCCTCCATCACACCCAAGGACTGGCCCTTGACCTGGATGGGGTCATTCCGCATAAAGCCCCAGTCATAGAGCGCGCGAATCAGTTGCATGTTCTTTTGGGGCCAGGTGCCCCGCACCTCGATGAGCCGCACGCCCTTGTGGGCCAGGTTCTTGGCCAGGGTTTTGGTTTCGGCGTGCGGAATGATGTACTCCAGGCTGGGGCCGTAGGGCGGGGGCAAGGCGATCTCCCGGGGCCGCGCAAACGGCGGCACTTGCACGAACTGGCCATCCTCATAAACGACTCGCCCTGGCAGCTTGGGGTCGTACTCGTAGGTGGTGGTCTCGGTGATCGACGCCGAGAAGGCGATGGGCCGGTAAGCGCCGTGGCTGACACGGATAACCTCCACGGTGTCGAGTTGGTTGGCGGCGTGCATCGCCATCATCTGGGTGGTGCCGGGAGTCATGCCGAACCCCGGCACACAGGTCTTGCCGTGCCGTTTGAAAACCGGATCGGAGGCGTCCTCCTCCCCAAAGCCATTAAGGTTGATGCCGTGGCAGCCGGCCTCCGCGATACAGGCAGTGGACCGGCCGTTCAAACCGATGGTGGTGCCGTCCATTACGACGTCGTAGCCGTGCATTTGGGCGACCGTCGTCGCCTGGTCGCGCACGTCCACCCGGGCAAAGTCCACGCGCGGGTCATCGAGCCAGGCCACGACTTTCCGGCCTTCGGTTTCATTCACGTCAGCCACGGTGAT
>Ga0316222_1004103_pt1 | contig 13601 bp, 14 predicted proteins | sample TBH18011metaG_FD_206008 | JGI IMG/M metagenome (GOLD analysis project Ga0316222, IMG submission 206008) | Freshwater microbial communities from Trout Bog Lake, Wisconsin, USA - TBH18011 | ecosystem: Environmental > Aquatic > Freshwater > Lake > Hypolimnion/Profundal zone | place: USA: Wisconsin...
CCGAGCGGGCTGGTCAGGAAACAGGCGGTGGCCAGATCGTCCTGCGGCAGCAGCAGCACATCGGCCAGCGCCAGCAGATCCTGCACCGCCGGCTGCTCGGTGAGCACCATGCGGTCCAGCCCGGCCACCGGCACCCCGCGCGATTTCAGGCAGCCCACCAGCGCGCTGGCGAAGCGGGTGCGGCGGCGCACCAGCACCAGCACATCGCCCGGCGCCAATGCGCGGCCACGGGCTTCGAGCATGGTGGATCCATCGGTCTGGGCCGCGACCCAGGAAGCCATCTGCTCGGCCAGGGCCTGCTCGGCATTGACCAGGCCCTGGTTCTCGGTGGGCAGTTCGACCTCGTCGGCCGGCGCCGGGCGCGGGGCGAGCGGCCAGAATTCCACCCGTCCGGCCGCGCCCAGCCGCGCCGGCACATGCGCCAGCGTCTCGCCCGGCGCCACCACGCCCGCGGCCGCTGCCGGCTGCGCGAACACCGCATCGACCAGGGCGAGCACCGGCGCGGTCGAGCGGAACGACACATCGAGCGTGGCATCGAGCCAGGGCCGCCCGGCATCGCGCGCGCGGGCACGAAAATCGACGTGGCGGGTTTCGAACTGCGCCACATCGGCGCCCTGGAACGAATAGATCGACTGCTTGCGGTCGCCCACGGCGAAGAAGCTGCGCGCCACGTCGCGCGCGCCCTGCCCGGCGAAGAATTCCGCGGTCAGCGCCGCCGCGATGTCCCATTGCTCGGGGGCGGTGTCCTGCGCCTCGTCCAGCAGCAAATGATCGAGCCCGCCATCGAGCTTGTAGAGCACCCAGGCGGCGCCCGGATCGACCAGCAGGCCGCCGGTGCGCCGGATCAGGTCGTCGTAATCGAGCTGGGCGGCGCGTTCCTTGCGCTGCTCATAGGCGCGCAGCACCGGGGCGGCGAGGCGCCAGAGCGCCAGCGAGGCCACGGCCATGCGGCAGGCCCGCCGCGAATCCTCCACCGCGGCCAGCCGTTCCTGCTCGGCCGCGCAGGCTTCGCGGATGTCGGGATGGATCAGGTCGAGCTTGTCGTTGGCGAAGCGCGACAGGCCGCGCGGCAGGCCGCCCGCCTGGAAGAACCCGCCATGCCATTCAACCCAGCGCAGCGCGCGGGCCTGGGCGGGCAGCGCCAGCCAGACCAGCAGGCCGGACGCGGTCTCGCGCACTTTCGGGCTGCCCTTGTCGCGCGCCAGCCGGAGCAGCGCGGCCAGTTCGTCACGCGGCGCGGCGCAGGCCTCGGCGATGGCCGCTTCCTCATGCGCATGCGTGGCCCCGGCGGCGCGGCCGAAGGCGGCGTTCCACAGGCCGGGCGGCAACGCCATGAGCGGCCCAAGCCGGCCACGCGCGCGGCCCAGTTCCTCCACCAGCCGCGCGAAGCCGTGCACGTTGACCAGCCCGGCCAGATGGTCAAGCGATTCAGCCGAATCGGCATCATCGAGTTGCAGCAGCCGCGCTTCGCGTGCCGCACGCAAAGCCGCCTCGTCGTCCTCGGCCGCCACCACCTGGAAATGCGGGCTGATCTGCGCCTCCAGCGGAAAGCGCCGCAGCAAGGACTGGCAGAAGGCATGGATCGTCACGATGCGCATGCCGCCGGGCAGATCGAGCACGCGGGCGAACAGCGCCCGTGCCGCCTGGCGCAGATCGGGGGTGGGCTTGATGTCCAGCCGCGCCAGTGCCGCATCCAGCGCCGCATCCTCCAGCGTCACCCAGGCGCCCAGCACGTGTTGCAGCCGCAGCGCCATTTCCGCCGCCGCCGCCTTGGTGAAGGTCAGGCACAGAATGCGCGCCGGATCGGCACCGGTGAGCATCAGGCGCAGCAGCCTGTCGGTCAGCAGCTTGGTTTTGCCAGAACCCGCCGAGGCGCTGACGAACACGCTGGCTTGCGGGTTGGCGGCCTCGCGTTGGGTGGAATCGGCGCGTTGCTGCGGCGTCATTCCTCGCCCTCCAGCGCCATCCACTCGGCCACGCGCGCGAGCTGCGTGTAGTCCGAGAAGCGCGGCGCGCGGCCTGGATTGGGCTGCGACAGATACGGGCGCCCCGGATCGTCATAGGCGGCCACCAGGTCGCGCACGCGGTCGGTCCAGCTCGCCACGATTTCGCCAAGCAGCGCCGGATCATCGAGCGTGCGCACCTCGCCCGGGGTGTAGCCGCCGGTCAGGTGCCAATAGGTGATCTCGCCGGTCTCGCCCTGCAGGCCGGGGAACGCGCCGAGCGCGCACATCACCGCCTCCAGCGGCAATTGCGGCGCGTGGCCGTCGCGCAGCTCCGCCTTGGTCGGCGGCTCGCCGGTCTTGTAGTCGAGGATCGCCAGGGCCTGATCGGCGCGGCGCTCGATGCGGTCGGCGCGGCCGCGCAGCTCGAACGGGCCGGCGGGGGCGGCGAATTGCCAGGCGCCGGTGCATTCGGCACCGAGTTCCACGGGGGCGGCGCGGGCGCGGCGGCGGGCTTCCTCCTCGACCACCCAGTCGGCGATGCGGCGCAGGCGCGGGCGCCACCAGGCGGCCAGCACCGGGCGCAACCCGGCCTCGGCCAGGGCGCGGTCCATCGCATCGCGCAGCCGTGCCGGCGCGTCCGTCGGCCAGGTGGCGCGCACATCGCGGTAGAAACGCTGCAACCCGTCATGCACCACGGTGCCGTAATCGGCGGGTTCGGCCTCCTCCTCGATCGGCGGCAGGCGGCGCAGGCGCAGCACATGGCGGGCATAGATGGCGTAGGGGTCGCGCATCAGTGTCTCGATCTCGGTCACTGACAGGCGACGCGGGCGCAGCGCCACGGCCGGGCAGGGGCGCGGCGGGGCCAGGCGCGTGGTGGTGGCCGGCTGATCAAGCGCGCGCGCCCACAGCGCGGCCGGGTGCTCGGGCAGAGCCAGGCCGGCACCGGCCAGCATGGCATCAAGCCGCGCCAGCCAGCGCGCCGGCACGGCGGGGGCGCCATCGCGACGACGCGGCGCCGACAGGATGGCGAGGGGCGCGCAGCACGCGGCCAGCACGAAATCCAGCGCCGCCGCGCCCACGCGTTCTTCCGGCGAGGGCAGGCCGGCGCGCATCCGCATTGGCCGGCTCATCCATGGGCCAGACTCGGCGGTGGGCGGCCACGCCGCCTCCACCAGCCCGCCCAGCACCACCACATCCACGCTTTGCAGCCGGGCTTCGAGCAGGCCCCAGATGTGCAGGCGCGGATGCTCCTCCATCCCGTCGCGCCGGGGGCCGGGGCGCACCACGGCACCTTCCAGCAGCGCATCGAACAGGCTGGGCAACGTGGCGGTGTCCTGCTCCGGCACGGTGGCCAGGGCCGTGAACAGCGCGGCCAGATGCGCCGACAACGCCTCCCCCGCTTCGGCGCGCCATAGCCGATCGGCGCCGGTTTCCGTGTCGGAGGCAGCCAGCGCCTCCCCGGCCGTCACCAGCGCGGCGAGCAGTGCCTCGGGGTTTGCGCGGCGCGCCAGGGCGGCCAGCGGGGCCATGGCTGTGTCCAGCCGGTCGAGGAAATCGGCCAGGGGCGCGGTGATGTCGGGGCCCAAAGCGCGCCGCAGCCCGTCCAGCCCGCCGGCCGGGCGCGGCCCGCGCAAAGTGGGGTTCTCCAGCGCGCGGGCCCGTTCGCGACAGGCGGCAGGCGCCAGCCCGGCCGCCGCAAGCGGATGCTTGAGCAACGAAAGCAGCGCGATCGGCGCGAAATTTTCGGCCGCCGCGCGGGCCAGCAGGCGCAGGAACACGGCGGGCGGCGTGCGGGCCAAAGGCCGCCCAGCACTATCATCAGCGACGATGCCGAAGCGGCCCAGTTCGGCCGCCACGCGCTGCGCCAAGGCACGATCGGGCGTGACCAGGGCGGCGCGCGTGCCCGGCTCGGCCAGCGCGGCGCGCAGGGCCAGCGCGATCGCCACCGCTTCCTCCTGCTCATCCGCCGCGGCCAGGCGGGACAGGCCGTCGAGCGGGAGCGTGGTTTGCGCGCGCCAGGCATCGAGCCCGCTGGCCGGCAGCAAGGCGCGCAGCAGCGTGCCCGCCCGGCTGGCATGTGCGGCGTTCGGCACGGCCCAACGCGTCGCCTCATCAGGCCGCGCGCCCATGCCATTCAGCAGCCGGCGCAATCCGTCCTGCGCATGATCGGCCGGCAGCGACTCCCATTCATGCTGGTCGGCGATGTCCAGCAGGCCCGGGACCATGACCAGGCCGCGCGGCAGCCCGGCCACCACGCGCAGCAGGCGGAACAGGGCCGGGATGCCGCCGGAAAACCCCGCGGCCCAGACGCGATGGACGGGCGGGCGCAAAGCCCAGGCCTCGGCCTGCGCATCGAGCAGTGCCACCAGCCGCCGCCCCGGCGCCGCCAACCCCCGCTCATCCAGCCAACCCGGCCACAAGGCGGTGACGATGCCGAGGAATTTCAGCGTCTGCTGCCAATGCGCCGCGAACTGCTCCTCGGCCGCGTTGGGCAGGGCGGTGGCCAGCTCGATCCCGGCCAGCTCCGCCTCGTCCATCAGCGCGGCCAGCTCGCCAGCCAGCGGCCAGGCCGCATCGGCGCTGCGCGGCGCACCGAACTGGCCATCCAGCGCCAGGATCAGCCGGGTGAGCACCGCGGCGCGTTCCTCGGCCGAAACCGCTTGCGGCTGATCGAGCGCGCCATGCAGCGCGAGCCCCGCTTCGTCCAGCGCGCCAATGCCCAATATGCGCGGCAGCAGCAGCGGCCTTCCCTGGGAGACGCGCAGGAATGCCTCGGCCAGGCCACGCGCGGCACGCCGGCTGGGCAGCAGGATCAGCCCGGATGCCGGGTCATCGCCCTCCGCCAGCCAGCGTTCCGCCACCGTGTCGAGAAACGGCGCGTGCGGCGGGATGGCGGCGAGGTTCATCCCCCCGCCTCAGCGCGTTTCGCCGAGGGCGCGATCTCGCAGGCTGGCCTGTGCCTCGGCCAGGTCGGCGGGGTTGGACAGGCGGTACCACAGCCCGTCATGCACCACGGCCTCCAGCCGTTCGGCGGCAATCGCCTGGTCCCAGAGCGCGTCGAAATCGGGCGCCTCGGGGGACGCTTCCAGCAGGGCCGGGCTGATGATCTGCACGCCGGCGAACACGTAGGGCGCCACCTCGCGCTCATTGCGTCGGCGCGGATGGCCCAGATTGTCGATCAAGAATTCGCCCAACCCGACATCGGCGATCACCTGGAAGGTGCGGTGCACGAGCAGCGCCACATCAAGCCGCGCCGGGTCGAAGCCGGCGGCCAGGCGTTGCAGCGCCGGCGCCGGCCCGTCGAGCCAGAAACTGTCACCATTGACGATGGTGAACGGGTCGGGCCCGAGCAGACCGGCCGTGAGCGCGTCTATCGCCGCGCCGCGCCCGTCCTTCGCGTCGGCCACCGGGCGCAGAACCGTTTCCGGCCCGCCACGCCGCGCCGCCAGATGCCGTTCGAGCTGGTCCAGATGATATTGCGCGCTCACCACCACGCGACGCACCCCGGCCGTCGCCAGCCGGTCCAGCGCATGATCGATCAACGGCGTGCCGGCCACCGGCAGCAAGGGCTTGGCGATGCCGTGGCTGACCTGCGCGAGCCGGCTGCCGAGCCCGGCATCGAGCAGAAGGGCGGTCTGCGGGAAGTTCACGCCAAGCCCTCGATACGATCGGGCCAGCCGGAGAGCACGGCGCGGCGCGCATCGCCCTCGATGTGCAAGGCCACATGCAGCGCGCCGGCCGGGCGAAGGAAGCCGAGACGGCCGGGCCATTCCACCAGCACCACGCCCGCGCGCGCATCTTCCCAGCCCAGTTCGTCCAGCGCTGCCGGACCATCGAGGCGCCAGAGATCGAAATGGCTCACCAGGCCGAGCTTCGTGGCATAGCCCTGCACCAGCGTGTAGCTCGGGCTTGGCACATCGAGCGCGGGGTCGTTCGCCAGATGGCGCAGCAGCGCACGGGCGAGGGCGGATTTGCCGGCGCCGAGCGGGCCTTCGAGCAGCACCGCATCGCCGGGGCGCAGCCGGTCGGCGATGCGTCGGCCAAGCGCCTCGGTTGCCGCCGCGTCGGGCAGGCCGAGGATCAGGGAAGCTTGTTGTGCGGACATGCCCCATCCTGCCGCACGCGCCCCGCGCCGGGCAACCTGTGGCAATGCGCGGGACGGCAGTTTCGCAGAGTTCGCGGCTCCGTTAGGGTGCGGCGCATGAGCGAGCATCTTCACACCGACGTGGCGATCATCGGCGCCGGCCCCGTCGGGCTGTTTGGCGTCTTCGAATGCGGCATGCTGAAGCTGAATTCGGTGCTGATCGACGCGCTGGATTCGGTGGGCGGCCAATGTGCCGCGCTGTATCCGGAAAAGCCGATCTACGACATTCCCGGCTATCCGGCGATCGAGGCGGCGATGCTGGTCGAGCGGCTGGAGGAACAGATCGCCCCCTTCGCCGCGCCGCGCCTGCTCGGCCGCCGCGTGGAAAAGCTGGAAGGCACGCGCGGCGATTTTACGCTGCGCACCGATGCCGGCGACAGCATCCGCGCACGCGCCGTAATCATCGCCGCGGGCGCCGGCGCGTTCGGCCCCAACCGCCCGCCGCTGGATGGGCTGGCGGCCTATGAGGCCACCGGCGCGGTGCAATACTATGTGCGCAAGCGCGAGGAATTCCGCGGCAGGCGCGTGGTGATCGCCGGCGGCGGCGATTCCGCCGTGGATTGGGCGCTGGCCCTGCACGGCATCGCCGCCCAGGTGATGGTGGTGCATCGCCGGCCGAAATTCCGTGCCGCCCCGGAAAGTGCCGCGAAACTCGACGCACTTGCCGCCAGCGGCGCGATCGACATGGTCATTCCCTACCAGTTGCACGCGCTGCACGGCACGGGCGGCGTGCTCGAAGCGGTGGAGGTGCGCACCCTTGCCGGCGAGGCGCGGATGCTGGAAGCCGATGCGTTGCTGCCATTCTACGGTTTGTCGATGGATCTCGGCCCGATCGCCGCCTGGAATCTCGACCAGGCGCATCACCACGTCACGGTGAACCCGGCGACGCTGGAAACCAGCCTGCCCGGCGTGTTCGCCATCGGCGACGTGGCGACCTATCCGGGCAAGCTGAAACTGATCCTGCAAGGCTTCGCCGAGGCCGCGATGGCGGCGCATGCCATCCATCCCATCGTGCACCCGGACGAGGCGCTGCATTTCGAGTATTCGACCAGCAAGGGCGTGCCGGCAGCGTAGCCGGCCTCTTGCAATCCGGCCCGTCCGGGCCGATCTTCCTGCCAACCGGACCTATGCGGTCCTGTTTCCGACTTCGCAACGAGGCGTTCATGTTCATCGAGACCGAAAACACCCCGAACCCGGCAACGCTGAAATTCCTGCCGGGCCGCGACGTGCTGGGCAGCCGCACCGCCGATTTCCCCTCGGCCGAGCTGGCCGAAGCAAGCCCGCTCGCCAGCGCGATCTTCGCCCTGCCCGGCGTGGCGCGCGTGTTCCTCGGCGGCGATTTCGTGACCGTCACGAAAACCGATGAGCTGTCCTGGGCCGCGCTGAAGCCGGAAATCCTCGCCGTGGTGATGGAGCATTTCGTTGCGGGGCGCCCGGTGATGGATCGCCATGCCGATGCGGCGGACGAGGACGTGGCCGAGGAAGACCGTGACATTGTCGAGCAGATCAAGGAATTGCTGGACACGCGGGTGCGCCCGGCGGTTGCCGGCGACGGCGGCGACGTGATTTTTCGCGGTTTCCGCGATGGCGTGGTGAAGCTGCACATGCAGGGCGCCTGCAGCGGCTGCCCCTCCTCCGCCGCCACGCTCAAGCATGGCATCGAGAACCTGCTCAAGCATTACGTGCCGGAAGTGCGCGCCGTGGAACAGGCCGAGGCCTGATCGCCGCGCGCGCCCTGGCTCCGTTCCCCGATTGACGGAAGGGCTGGGGCGCGCCACGACTCGTCCCCAGCAACGACCGAACGGGAAATACCGCACATGGCTCTCGACCAGGCCGGCCTTGATCTGCTGTTCCGGCAAGCACGCACGCACAACAAATGGACCGACCAGCAAGTCACCGAGGACGAGCTGCGCGCGGTATACGATTTGCTGAAATTCGGCCCCACCTCGGCCAATTGTTCGCCGGCGCGCTTCGTGTTCCTGCGCGGCCAGGCGGCCAAGGAGAAGCTTTCCCCAGCACTCTCCTCGGGCAATCGCGACAAGACCATGGCCGCCCCGGTCACAGTCATCGTGGCGCATGACCCGAAATTCTACGACCAGCTGCCCAAGCTGTTCCCGCATGTCGATGCGCGCCCCTGGTTCACTGGCAGCGAGACGCTGGCCAACGAGACCGCCTTCCGCAACGGCACGCTGCAAGGCGCCTATCTGATCCTGGCGGCGCGCGCGGTCGGGCTCGATGCCGGGCCGATGTCGGGCTTCGACAACAAGAAGGTGGACGAGGCTTTCCTCGCTGAGGAGGGCTGGCGCTCCAACTTCCTGGTCAATCTCGGCCATGGCGACGAGAGCGGCGTGATGGCTCGCCTGCCGCGGCTGGGCTTCGAGGAAGCCTGTCGCATTCTGTGATGCGCGCCCTCTAATGCGAATGCTCTGATGCGAATGCTCTGATGCGAATGCTCTGATGCGAATGCTCTGATGCGAATCCTGGCACTCGACGGCGCGCTGGCCCGCTGCTCGGCGGGGGTGGTGGCAGATGGCGGGCTGCTCGCCAGCCGCCATGTCGATGGCGCGCGCGGCCATCCCGCCGCCTTGCCTGAACTGGCGGCCGAGGTGCTGCGAATTGCCGGCATTCCCGCGTCCACGCTCGATGCGGTGGCGGTCACACTCGGGCCGGGCAGTTTCACCGGGCTGCGCGCCGCCATCTCATTGGCACACGGCCTGGCGCTGGCCGCTGGCTGCCCCGTGGTGGGCGTGACTTTGGGCGAGGCGCTGGCCGAGGGGCTGCCGCATCTGGGTGGCCGCCAGCTCTGGACCGTGATCGACAGCCGGCGCGACCGGGTGTTCCTGGAACGCGACGGCGTGGTGGAAACCATCGCGCTGGCCGATTTGCCGCGCCAGCCCCGCCGCGTGGCGCTGGCTGGCGATGCCGGGCGCCTGGCCGCCGCGTGGCTGGCCGCGCGCGAGGTCGATGTGCTGCTGACCGACGCGATCTTTCCGCAACCACGCTGGATCGCCGCCGCCGCCGAGAAGCGCCTGGCCGGGGCCTTGCCGCCGCGCGAGGCGCTGCCGCTCTATGTCGATCCGCCAGAAGTGCGCGCTGCGCGCACCCCGCCGCGCCCAGCCCCAGCCGACCTTGGGCCAGCCGACCTTGGGCCAGCCGACCCAACACCTGCCCCGCCCACGTCTGAATGAACGAGAATGTCGATTACGCGCTGATCCCGGCCAGCCCGGCGCACGCCGAAGCCCTCGCCGCCATCCACAAGGCCGCCTTCTTCGACGGCGAATCCTGGAGCGCGCGCGACATCGGCCGGCAATTGGTGCTGCCAGGCGCCTTCGGCTTCCTCACCGAGGCGGGCGGCATGGTGATGGCCCGAGTGGCGGCCGACGAGGCGGAGATCCTCACCATCTGCGTGACACCGGATGCCCGCAGGCGCGGCCTGGGGCGCGCCCTGCTGCTGGCAGCCCATGACGAGGCATTGCACCGTGGCGCGCGCAAGCTGTTCCTGGAAGTCGCCGACCACAATGACCCGGCCCACCGCCTCTACACGGCTCTGGGCTTCGTGGAGGTCGGCCGGCGCCGGAATTATTATCCCGACGGCAGCGATGCCGTGGTGATGCGGCTGTAGGGCGCATAAACGCAGCGCCATGCGCCGAATCGGCTGGCGCTTGGATCGCGATGGCACATGGCGCTTCGCTTGTTTGCCCTACGAAAGGGCCTCCGCCACCGCCCGGTGAACAATCCGCCCCGCCGCCACGTTCACCCCCGCACGCAGATGCGCATCGCGCGCGGTTGCTGCCTCCCAGCCCAGATCGGCGAGCGCCAGCACGAAAGGCAACGTCGCGTTGCCCAGGGCCTGCGTCGCGGTGCGGGCCACGGCGCCTGGCATGTTGGTCACGCACTAATGCACCACGCCCTCTTCCACGTAGATTGGCGCGTCGTGACTGGTCGGGCGAGAGGTTTCCAGGCAGCCGCCCTGGTCGATGGCGATATCGACCGCCACCGATCCCGGCCGCATGGCGCCGATCAGCGCGCGGGAAACCAGCCTGGGTGCCGCGGCGCCGGGCACCAGCACGGCGCCGATCAGCACGTCGGCGCGCGGCACCGCTTCATCGATATGGGCGCGCGTGGCGTGCAGCGTGTGGATCCGGCCGCCGTACCGCTCATCCAGCGTGGCCAGGCAGGCCGGGAGCCGGTCGATCACCGTCACGTCCGCCCCCATGCCGACGGCGACGCGCGCGGCATTGCCGCCGGCAACCCCGCCGCCCAGGATCAGCACGCGCGCCGCGGCCACGCCCGGCACGCCGCCCATCAATATGCCCGCGCCTGGCGGCGATTGCAGGCAATGCGCCGCCACCTGCACGGACATGCGCCCGGCCACCTCGCTCATTGGCGCCAGCAAGGGCAGCCTTCCTTGCGCGTCGGTCACGGTCTCGTAGCCGATCGCCACCGCGCCACTGCGCATCAGCGCCTCGGCCTGGGCGCGGTCGGCGGCCAGGTGGAGATAGGTGAAGATCACCTGGCCGGGGCGCAGGCGCGCGCATTCCTCAGCCTGCGGCTCCTTCACTTTCACGATCAGGGCAGCGCGGGCAAACACATCGTCACGGCTGGCGATGCTGGCCCCGGCGGCCAGATAGGCGCCATCCGATTCGCCAATCCCGGCCCCGGCGCCGGTTTCCACCACCACCGCATGGCCATGATGCACAAGCTCACGCGCCGCACCGGGCGTGAGCCCGACGCGGCGCTCCTGCGGCTTGATTTCGCGCGGGACGCCAACCAGCATGAAACGAAGGCTAGTCCTTCACGTCATCGCCTTCCAGCGTGAAGCCGGCCTTGATGGTTACCTGCCAGTGCTGGACGCGGCCGTCGGCGATATGGCCGGAAAGGCGCTTCACTTCGAACCAACGCAGATGCCGCAGCGTGCGCGCGGCGCGACTGACCGCATTCTGCACCGCCGCCTCGACGCCCTCGGTGGACGACCCGGCCAGTTCGATGACCCGATAGACATGCTCTTCCATGGCACACCTCCGTTGCTCGGCGGCAACGCGAAATGGCACAGTATAGTTGCTGGAGCTTGCCCGACGACGATGGTGCCGTCGGGCACGCTCCAGCTCTTTGATGTGGCGGGCGATTCACGCCTTCGGTTGTTCCAACCTCCGGCGACGGCGCGCTAGCCGTCCTGCTTGTAGCCCTTGCCCTCCAGGCATTGCCGCATATCACGCCGCTCGGCGATCCATTTGGAAACCGGGTAGGTCATGAAGGTGTAGAAGCGGCGCTTGACGAATTGGTCCGCCGCATCGGGCGCCGAAGCCTGGCAGGCCTTCAGGTCGGAGGCATAGGCGGCCTCGGCGTGTCCGTCGCGCAGCCCCGGATCATAGGCGCAGGCCGCCAGCGGCGCCAGAAACAGCCAAATCCCCAACCAGCTCCAACGAACCATCCACGCCCCCTCAGGCAACCGAGGCGGCCATGGTAGCCGGTCGCAACCGTTGGCAACAGCCTTCGAGAGCTACGCCACGCCGCTCACGGGTTGCGCCGGATAGGCCAATTCGTGGCGGGACCGCCATTCCGGCTTCACGTAGTTGATGATCAGCGACCGCCGCACACCCCGGATCGGGCGGGGCGCGAAGCCGTGCCAGGTATCCGCGGCCGGCAGGAAGATCAGGCCGGAATTGAAACTGCCCGGCGTGCGCATCACCAACTCATGCCCCGGCTCGGGCGAGAGGATGTCGGTGCCCCAATCCTGGGCATCCGCATGGTCGGACAAATATACCAGCATGGTGAACATCTTGGCGCCGATATCGGTGTGCGGCTCCAGCCAGAACCCGTCCGTATCCAGGCAATGCTCGATGCGCAGGTAATTGCCGGTCAGCTGCCGCCCGCACACATCCTCCAGCAAGGCCACCGTGGCATCGTCCTGGAACATCTCGGCCAGCGCCTCGCAGGCCGGATGCAGCGCCCGGTTGGCTTCCGAGACGAACATCCGCGCCGCGTTGTGCGTCTCGCGCTTGCCCAGCGTGTCGTCGATCGTCGCCGGTGCGAAGGGCAGTTCGATGATCGCCTGGCACAAGGCCGTGGGCAGCACGTCCTGCAGCAGCCAGTAGGGGTACGGCGAGGTTCCGTGCTCGGCCACGCCAATGGCATGGCGCAGATGGGGGGCGCCCGGGGCCTCTTGCAGCGCGCTCATGCGAAAATCGCCTTCACCCTAGCGGAAATTGCGTGGCGCATCGCCTCGCTGCGTGCCGCGGCACTGTCGACCATCCAGTTCAGCATGATCGCCTTGCGCGGCCCGTCAAACGGCTTGTGGCCGTGCCAGGAATGCTCGGTGCGCCGGAAGGTGATCAGCGTGCCCGCCACCGGCGGCACCTCCGCCGCCATGTCCTCCAGATCGTCGGGGCTGCGCAGCACACGCAGCCTGCCGCCATCGTCGGACCAGTCTGTGTTCAAATAAATCAGGGCGGTGATCGCCTTGGTCTTGCTGTCGGTGTGGATCTGCCCATCCTGCGGGCGCGTGCGGGCACGCAGCGTGATCATCAGCGTGTCGGGCGACAAGGGCAGGCCATATTTCTCGGCGAAAACCTGCGTCAGGCGCGGCGCCCGCAACTCGTTCAGCAAATGGCCGAACGCATCGTCGCGCCCCTGCTTCGGCGCCGGCAGCACGCCGGGCAGGTCGCGCCCGGGGAAGCTTGCCGCCACTGCCTCGGCTTCCGCCAACGGCAGGAAGCCCGGCACCACCATGTGGTCATAGGGGTCATGGGAAAGCGGCGTGGCCGCGAAAAGATCGTAATCCAGCATGCTACACCGCCACCGCGTGACGCGTTGTTCCAGGACGCAGATAGGCATCGAAGGCCGCGGCGGCGCAGCGCAGGAATGGCCGCCCGGTCTCCGTCATGCGCACGCGCTGCCCGTCCCAGACCAGCAGCCCGTCCTGCGCCAGTTCCTGCAGAACCGGCGCCGCATCCATCAAGCTCACCAGCTCGGCGCCATGCCGGGCAGCGATCTCAGCCAGGTCCACGCTGAAATCACACATCAGTCTTTCGATCACGTCACGACGCAACCGATCCTCCTGCGAAAGTTCCACGCCGCGCGCAATCGGCAGGCGCCCGGCCTCGATGGCGGCGCGCCATTCCGGCACGCGTGGCGCGTTCTGCGCATAGCCCTGCGCCAGGTTGCCGATCGAGGAGGCGCCAAGGCCGAGCAGCACCGGCGCATCATCGCTGGTGTAGCCCTGGAAGTTGCGGCGCAGCGTGCCGGCGCGCGCGGCAAGCGCCAGAGAATCAGCCGGACGCGCGAAATGATCGAGGCCAATGCGATCATACCCGGCGCCGGCAATAAGATCCTCGGCCATCTGGCGCTGCGCGTGGCGCGCCGTCGCGTCTGGCAAAGTGGGTTCAGCCAGCAGGTTCTGCTGCTTCTTCATCCAGGGCACATGCGCATAGCCGAACACCGCGACACGATCGGGCGAAATCCGCATCGCCTGGCGCACCGTGTCGGCCAACCCTTCCACGGTCTGGTGCGGC
>Ga0316222_1004105_pt1 | contig 13595 bp, 13 predicted proteins | sample TBH18011metaG_FD_206008 | JGI IMG/M metagenome (GOLD analysis project Ga0316222, IMG submission 206008) | Freshwater microbial communities from Trout Bog Lake, Wisconsin, USA - TBH18011 | ecosystem: Environmental > Aquatic > Freshwater > Lake > Hypolimnion/Profundal zone | place: USA: Wisconsin...
ATAATTTTGAATTCCGGGTTTTTGCGGCTACACTGCTGCTTGCCCCGGCCTTTTGAGCCGGGGATATCTATCATGCGCATCGCGATTTATCCGGGCAGTTTCGACCCGCTGACCAACGGCCATTTGGACGTTTTGCAACGGGCGGCGAAGTTGTTTGACCGCGTCATCATCGCGGTGGCCCAGAATGAGAGCAAAGTGGCCTTGTTCACGCTGGCGGAGCGGGTGGCGCTGGTGAAGACGGCGGTGGCGCATTTGCCGAATGTGGAGACGGACACGTTTTCCGGCCTGCTGGTGAATTATGCGGCGTCCCGCCAGGCCAGCGCGGTGGTGCGGGGGCTGCGGGCGATCTCGGACTTCGAGTTCGAGTTCCAGCTGGCGCTGATGAACCGCAAGCTGGATGAGAAGATTGAGACGATTTTCATGATGCCGAAGGATACGTATACGTTCCTGAGCTCCCGGATCATCAAGGAAATCGCCCGGTTGGGCGGGGACGTGAGCCAGTTTGTGCCGGCGCACGTGCGGGCGGCGCTGCTGGCGAAGCTGGCGGCGACGAAGCAAACGGTTTGAATGGAATCACATGGCGATAAAATTTAATCTGCGGCAATTGGAAGAAAACGGTCTGCGGCTGGCCGGCGAGCTGCCGCTGGCGGAGCTGGATCTGGGGGTGCAGGACGAGTTGATCCACCTGAACCACCCGCTCAAGTACAAACTGCAGGTCGAGCAGCTCCATGACAGCATTTTGGTGACGGGTTCGCTGCGGTTGCCGCTGGACTGCGAGTGCGGGCGGTGTCTGAAACCGTTCAAAGACGAGCTGGCTTTGCGGGATTGGGCGCTGCACCTGCCCCTGGAAGGGGAGGACAAGGTGACCATTCTGGACGATTCCATAGACTTGACTCCCTACGTGCGGGAAGATATGCTGTTGGAATTTCCGCAACATCCGTTGTGCAAACCGGATTGTTCCGGGCTGAAAAAGACGAAGAGTGCCCCGGAGTTGGCGGCGGACGAAGAGCCGCCGCCGGATCCATGGGCTGAACTGAACAAACTGAAACTGAAATAGATTTGATTTATGGGCGTTCCAAAACGTAAACCGTCAACGAGCCGTCAGCGCATGCGCCGGGCTTATAACAGTGTTCTCAAGCTTCCGCAATTGGGCAAGTGCCCGCAATGCGATGCGCCGGCAGCGCCCCACCGCGTTTGTCCCGCCTGCGGCTTCTACAAGGGCCGTCAGGTTCTGACGATCACCGCGGGAGCCTAAGGGTAACGCGGTTTTTCCGCGGTACAACTATGCGAATCGCAGTGGATGTCATGGGTGGCGACCACGGGTGTGTGGTCGCTCTGGCCGGGGTCAAACTCGCGCTGGCCGCCGATGACGCCATCAGCAAAATCCTCCTGGTAGGTCGCCAGGAGGATATTGCCGTTGCCAACCAGCAGGTCAAAATCCGGGATCCCCGGATGGAGGTCGTCCATGCCAGCGAAGTGCTGACGATGGAGGACAAACCGCTGGAAGGCATCCGGAAGAAGAAGGATTCGTCCCTCGTCCGCGCCATTGACTTGGTGCGCGGCGGGCAGGCGGATGCCGTCATTTCCCCCGGCAATACGGGTGCCCTCGTGGCCGGCTCCATGAAATTGGGCCGGCTGGACGGAGTGGAGCGCCCGGCGATCGCCTGCCGTTTTCCCTCGTTGAACCAGGATTTCATTCTGCTGGATGCCGGGGCCAATGCCACGGCGGAACCCTCGCACCTGGCGCAGTTCGCGGTGATGGGCTCGGCTTACGCCAAGGGCGTTCTGGGCGTGGACAAGCCGCGGGTGGGCATTCTCAGCAACGGCACGGAGGAAACCAAGGGCACGGAATTGACGCGCGAGACCGCGCGGCTGTGCGCGAAGCTGGACTTGAATTTCATCGGCTACGTGGAGGGTTTCGACCTGTTCAACGATGGCGTGGATGTGGTGGTTTGCGACGGTTTTATCGGCAATATCGTGCTGAAGACGGCGGAGAGCCTGAGTCGCGCGATCGGCCGGATGCTGAAGGCGCAGATCAACGAGAATCCGCTGCGCCAGTTCGGCGCGCTGCTCGCGAAGGGCGCTTTCAACGGGCTGAAACGCCGGGTGGACCCGGAGGTCTATGGCGGCGCGGCGCTGCTGGGGCTGAACGGCATTGTGATCAAAGCCCACGGCTCCTCGCGCGAGCGGGCCATCGCCAGCGCGGTGCGCGTGGCGGCCGAGGAGATCCGGCACGATCTCATCCATACGCTGACCCGGCAAATTGCCCAGGCCAATCTCCGGTTGGCCGAGCCTGCCAAGCCCGATATCGGGACGACTCCTGCTTCCGCATGACCAATAACGTATTCAATCCGCGCGCCAAGCATAACTTTGCCGGGCGCACCTGTTCCATCGCCGGCGTCGGTTCCTACGTGCCGGAGCGTGTGCTCACCAACGCCGAGCTCGAAAAGATGGTCGACACCTCGGATGAATGGATCACGACGCGCACGGGCATCAAGGAACGGCGCATCGCCGCGGCGGGCGAACTGACCTCGGACCTCGCCACGAAGGCCGCGCTGCGCGCGATGGAGATGGCGGGCGTCACGGCGGAGCAGATCGATGTGATCATCGTGGCCAGCATCACGCCGGACATGCCGTTCCCGAACACGGCGTGCCTGGTGCAGCAAAAGCTGGGGGCGCGGCGGATTCCGGCCTTTGATATCGAGGCGGCGTGTTCCGGGTTCATCTACGCGCTGGAGATCGGCCAGCAGTTCGTGATGTCCCATGCGTACGAGACCGTGCTGGTGATCGGCGCGGAGAAGCTTTCGGCCATCACCAACTGGTCGGACCGGAACACCTGCGTGCTGTTCGGGGATGGCGCGGGCGCGGCGATTTTGCAGCACCGGCCGGCGGGGCACGGGCTGATGACGACGGTGCTGGGCGCGGACGGCGGAAAGGCGGAATTGCTTTCCATGCCGGCCGGCGGCAGCGCCTGCCCGGCCTCGGCGGAATCGGTGGCGAACGGGTTGCATTACCTGCGCATGGACGGCAAGGAGACTTTCAAGAACGCGGTGCAGGCCATGTGCAGCGCGGCGAACGAGGCGCTGAGCCGGTGCCAGATCGACATCACGAAGGTGAAATGCGTGATTCCGCACCAGGCCAACCGCCGCATCATCGACGCGGTCAGCGAGCGGCTGAAAGCGACGCCGGAACAGGTCTTCGTGAACCTTCACAAGTACGGCAATACGTCGGCGGCATCCGTGGCCATCGCCTTGGACGAGGCGGTGCGGTCCGGTCGCATCGAGCGGGGGGATTTGATTCTGGTCGTGGCGTTTGGCGCGGGTTTGACTTGGGGCGCGGCGGTGATCCAATGGTGAATGCCATAAAACACCAAAATCCCCTGTAAAACAGGTGATAAACAAAAATTTGACGAAGCGCAGACCTGTGCTAAGTTAATTTACAAGTATGTGTGCTAAAAAAATTAACAGCGTCGGCGCGTCCGCCGGGTCCGTGCAGGTAAAGGACCGCCAGGCCGCCTTGGAACTTTCCGCAGAGACGGTATCCATCCACAAGAACGGCATTGAGTTCCGCAGCCCCCGCTCCTTCACGGAATGGAGCGAGATGACGGTTTCGCTGCAATCGCCGCAGGATGGCGCCCAGATTTCCTGCCACGGCGTGGTCGTGGCCTGCACCGGCAGCAAACACGCCGGGTATCATGTTTCCATGGTGTTCACGAGCATGACGCCGCAGGCCGAGCAGCGCCTGAGCGTCATGGCCCGGTCGGCCTTCGGCATCGGCTGATGCCGGGGTTGGTTCATTTCGCCCCCGAACAAACGTTCGGGGGTATTTTTTTTGACCGGAAGCCCCTTTTTTTCTAGTCTGTTCCGGTTCAAGTACCGGCATAAACATACAATCGTCTTTAAAATCCGCATAAAATGAAATACGGCCTCAATATCCGCTCCGAAGGCGCCCTGGATTTTCTTTCCCTGGGTGCGCTCGTTCACCGTCTCGATCCCGGCATCATTCCCTTTCGCAAGGCGTCGCACTGCGACATCCATGTGAGCGGCGGCGAGTTCAATGTCTCCGCCAATCTCTCGGATTGCTTCCGCCTGAAGACGGGCATCGCCTCGGCGATGGTGGATTATCCGATCGGCGACCTGATCGCGGAGCGCGTGCGGGCGATGGGGGTGAAGCCGCATTACCGGCATTTCAAGCATGACGGCGTGCGCGGGCCGAACATGGCCACGGTGTATTCCGACCGCGGCCAGGGCGTGCGCGCCCCGGTGGTGTTCTACAACCGCTGCAACGAGGCGGCCGGCCAGCTGAAGCCGGGCGATTTCAACTGGCAGGAGATCTTCGGCAACGGCGTGCGCTGGTTCCACAGCGGCGGCATCTTCGCGGCCCTCTCCGACACCACCGGCGAACTGATTGTCGAGGCCATGAAGGCGGCCAAGGCATCCGGGGCCATCACCTCGTTCGATTTGAATTATCGCCAGAAGCTCTGGGACATCTGGGGCGGCCAGTCGAAGGCGCTGGATGTGCTCGGCCGCATCGTGGAGCACGTGGACGTGCTCGTCGGCAATGAAGAAGATTTGCAAAAGGGCCTGGGCATCGAAGGCCAGGACGTGGAGAGCAAGTCCAAGCTGGATCCGAGCGCGTTCTACGCGGTCATCAATCAGGCGGTGAAAAAGTTTCCGAATGTCAAAGCGGTGGCCACCACGCTGCGCGAAGTGCATTCCACCAACCGCCACACCTGGAGCGCGGTCGCCTGGGTGAACGGCACGACCTATCAGTCGCCCACGTGCGAGCTGGACGTGATCGACCGCGTGGGCGGCGGCGACGGCTATGCGGCCGGGTTCTTCTACGGCCTGTTGTCCGGCGCGAGCGAGCAGGAAGCGGTGAACTTGGGCTGGGCGCACGGTGCCTTGCTCACGACCTTCCCGGGCGACACCACCATGGCGACGGTGGAGCAGGTGAAAGCCTTTGCGAAGGGCGGTTCGGCGCGGATTCAGCGCTGAGAAAAGAAATGGGGGCCGGAGAGTGGGGAGACTGAACTTCCCCTCCCCGGCCCTCGCCAACTCCTGACGTCAGGGGCGAAGGAGACCGGAGACCGCAGGTCTGGCGGGACGGCGGTCACAGACCGCCGCTGCAGGTTGCGGCGGGAGTGAGATGCCCCGATGTGATAATCAGGCTTGAAAAACAACGCTCGAGGACGAAATTGATTTATGCTGTATTACGAACGCGGTTCGGTTGGCGATAAGCTGTCCCATGACGATTTGCGCGCGGGTCTGTTCGCGGCGCTCAAGCGCCTGGGGCCACGGAATCGCGTTCTCGTGGTGCCGCCGGATTTCACGCGGTTTCATTCCCATGCCGGCGCGCTGACCACGCTGGCGCACGAGTATTACGGCGACAAACTGACGGACGTGCTGCCCGCGCTGGGCACGCACACGGCCATGACCGGCCACCAGATTGCGGAGATGTTCCCCGGCGTGCCGGAGAGCCTGTTCCGCGTGCACAACTGGCGCACGGGCATCACCACGGTGGGCGAGGTGCCGGCGGCGTTTGTGAGCGAAGTGTCCGAGGGCGCGGTGAATTTCCCCTGGCCCGCGCAGGTGGCGAACCTTATCGCGAGCGGCGGGCATGATCTGATCCTGTCCGTGGGGCAGGTGGTGCCGCACGAGGTGATTGGCATGGCCAATTACAACAAGAACATTTTCGTGGGCACCGGCGGCGTGGAAGGCATCAACAAGAGTCATTACGTGGGCGCGGCCTACGGGATGGAACGCATGATGGGCCGCGCGAACACGCCGGTCCGGCGCATCCTGAATTACGCTTCGGAGCATTTCACCAAGCACCTGCCGATTGTCTATGTCCACACCGTGGTGGGCCGCGGCGAGAATGGCAAGCTGGTGGTGCGCGGGCTGTATGTGAGCGATGACGCGTCGGGCTTTGAGAAGGCGGCGGCGCTGTCGTTGCAGGTGAATTTCGAGATGCTTGACGAGCCGCTGAAGAAGGTGGTGGTGTATCTTGACCCGTCGGAATTCAAGAGCACCTGGCTGGGCAACAAGGCGGTGTATCGTACGCGCATGGCCATGGCGGACGCGGGCGAACTGGTCATTCTCGCGCCGGGTCTGAAGGAATTTGGCGAGGATCATGAGATCGACCGGCTCATCCGCAAATACGGTTATCGCGGTACGCCGGCCACGCTGGCGGCGGCGAAGGCGAACCCGGAATTGCAGCACAATCTCAGCGCGGCGGCGCATCTCATCCACGGCTCCAGCGAGGGGCGTTTTGGCATCACCTATTGCCCCGGCCACCTGACGCAGCAGGAGATCGAGAGCGTGAATTTCAAATACGCCGACCTCCAGACCATGACGCAACGGTATGATCCCAAGCAACTGAAGGACGGCTGGAACACGCTCGCGGACGGCGAGAAGATATTCTACATCTCAAACCCGGCCTTGGGGCTGTGGGCGTATCGGGGGCGGTTTAAGGATTAGTCAATGCATGACGGCCACTGGGGGCGGCGGATTGGCCGGTCAAATTGTTATAAATCCGTGTTTCATCCGTGTTCCATCTGTGGCTAAAATATGGGCATGGATTTTCATGGTAAAATCATCGCTTGGGACAAATTGCCGGCCTGGCGCGCGGCGATGCGCGCGAGCGGGCGCAAACTGGTCGTCACCAACGGCTGTTTCGACATCCTCCACCTGGGCCACGTGACGTATCTGGAGAACGCCCGTAACTTCGGCGATGCCCTGCTCATCGGCGTGAACAGCGATGCCGCCGTGCGCGGCTTGAAAGGCCCCGGCCGGCCGGTCAATTCCGAGACCGACCGTGCTGCCGTGCTCGCGGCACTGGAGAGCGTGAGCGGGGTGTGTGTTTTCACGGATACGGCGGCCACCAAATTTCTTGCGGCGGCGCAGCCGGATATTTATGTGAAAGGCGGCGATTACACGCTGGAAACATTGAACCAGGAGGAGCGTCGCGCGGTGGAATCCGCCGGCGGGCAGATCGTGCTGGTGCCGTTCGTGCCGGGCAAGTCCACCACCTCGCTGCTCGAAAAGATCACGCGCCTGTGAAAATCCTGGTCATCTCCATGGCGGGCATCGGCGATACGCTGATCGCCACGCCGCTGTTGCAAGAGTTGCGCCTGAACTTTCCCCTGGCCACCATCGACACGCTGGCGATGTGGCCCGGTTCGCGCGACCTGCTGGAGAACAATCCGAACGTCAATTCGGTCTTCCAGAAAAACCTCATCAAGTGCGGCAAGGTGGAGGGGCTGAAGTTCCTGTGGTCGCTCCGCAAAAATCGCTACGACGTCTCCATCAACACCCATCCGCAGAGCCGGGCGCATTATCGCATCGCCGCCCGGATCACCGGGGCGAAGGTGCGCGTGAGCCATGTGTATGAATGTTTTGGCGCGCTGGACCGGCGGCTGGTGAACGTCACATTGCCGCAGGATTACACGCGCCATTCCATCGATAACAATTTCGACATTCTCCCGCTGCTGGGCGCGCGCAAAACTTTGCCCGCGCACCGGATGCAACTGTTCTTCACGCCGGAGGAATTGCAGTTCGCCGAAACTTTCCTCAAAGAAAACGGGTTGTTGGGCAAGAAGGTGTTGGGCATCCATGTGGGGTCCGGCGGGACGAAGAACCTGCCGCTGAAACGTTGGCCGCTGAAAAATTACACCGGCCTGGTGGCGCGCTTAAACCGCGAACGGCCGGATATCCATGTGCTGCTCTTCGGCGGGCCGGAGGAGGCGAAGGAACATCAGCTCGTGCTGGCGCAGGCGGACCGGACACTCACGCGCGAGGCGAAGACAAAGAATCTGCGCCAGACGGCGGCCTTGATGCAACGGTGCGGTGCGTTCCTGAGCGTGGACACGGCGCTGATGCACATCGCCTCGGCGGTGAAAGTGCCGAATCAGATCGTGATCGAGGCGCCCACGCTGAACGTGACGAATTGGCCGTACGGCAATCCCTTCACACTGGTGCGCAATCCCGTGGTGAACGGCCGCGGGCTGGACTTCTACCGCTACGACGGCGGCGATATCAAAGGCACCCGCGACGAACTCATCAAGTGCATGGAATCGGTGACCATTGAGAATGTGCTGGCGACGGTGAACAAGTTGATTTGAGGCGGGGGATTTTCACCACAAAGGCACAGAGGCACAAAGGGGGAACGGATTTTCTCACGCAGAGGCGCGGAGAAATTTACAGATTCACGCTGGTTGTCTGACGCAGTCCATCCCAATGAAGTGTATCATTTAAAACCAGGCTCATGTGATCTCCAGAACAAGTCGGCTTGTGATCTAAGCAAAGATAAAACTTCCAAGGCGGCGTCTTGATAAACGCTGGCAACATCCGGCTCGTAGTAAAACCAATGGTCGGCTATCTCCGGCGGCTGGGATCCCAATCGTAATCGCTGTCGATAATGCAGATGATTCACACGAACCTTTGCTGGTGAATGACGTTCGCCAGAAAGGGATGTGTAACCGGAGGCCGGACAATAGCCAAGTTCCACGACAAAACCACCGCCCCAACGGCTGAATTGGAACATCATTAAATCAATCTGCCCATCGCGCTCGCGCCGAAAGTGAGGGAATGAACCTTGGAAACCGATGTTGCGAACCGTCGGAAAAACAATTGTCTTCAACGCTGAAATCATTTTGTCGCGTTGCTTGCTCATGTTCCTTGCACTGCCCTTTGTGTTTCTGTGCCTTTGTGGTGAAAATCCCTCTCTGTGTTCAATCCCCATCCGCCAAATTTAAAATCGCCGGGTCGCCGTAGAGGGTGAAGGAACCGGTGCGCTCAATCTTCACGTCCATGAGCTGGCCGCGATGGCGTTCGCCGCCGTCGAAAAGGACGATGCGGTTGCAACGCGTACGGCCGGTATGGCGGGCGGGGTTCTTCTTGCTCGGACCTTCCACCAGGATTTGCACCTGGCGGCCGATAAAGGTGTCGTACTTGCGCCCGGCGATCTCGTTCACGAGGTCGAGCAGCCGGTGGTTGCGCTCTTCGAGCACGGCCTGCGGCACCTGGTCCGGCATGTCCGCCGCCGGAGTATCGCGGCGCGGGGAATATTTGAAGATGTAGGCGTTGTCGAAGCCGATCTCACGGCAGAGCGACAGGGTTTGCTCGAAATCCTCCTCGGTCTCGCCGGGGAAACCGACGATGATGTCCGTGGTGATGCCAATATTGGGTTTGGCCTGACGCAGCTTCTGGATGATGCCCAGGAACTTCTCGCGGGTGTAGCCGCGATGCATCAATTTCAGAATGCGGTCGCTGCCGCTCTGGAGCGGGATGTGGGCGCTCTCACAGAGTTTCGGGAGGCGGGCGTAGGCTTCCACGAGATCATCGCCGTAACCCTTCGGGTGCGGCGAGGTGAAGCGGATGCGTTCGAGGCCGTCGATCTCATGCACGGCTTCGAGCAATTGGACGAAGCCGGACTTGCCGTCGCGAATGGGGACATCGCGTTTGCCAAAGCTGGTGACGATCTGGCCCAGCAGGGTGATCTCCCTCACGCCGCGCGCAACCAGTTCCTGACACTCGGCCACGATGTCCGGGATGGTGCGGGAACGTTCCTCGCCGCGGGTGGACGGGACGATGCAGAAGGTGCAATGCTGGTTGCAACCCTGCATGATGCTGACGAAGGCGGAGACGCCGGTCTTGGCGCTGCCGTTCACGAGATGTTCGCGGATGGTGGCCTCGCTCTTGGCTTCCACCTCGGTGTCCACGATTTTGTCGCGCTTGCCGGCGAGGATTTCGTCGAGGTACTCGGCGGCGCGATGAAATTTTTGCGTGCCCAGCACGAGGTCCACATCGGGGAGCCGGTCGATGAGTTCCTTGCCGCGGCTTTGGGCCATGCAGCCCATGAACCCGAGGACCTGGGTGCGCTTCTCGCTGCGGGCGGTGCCGGCGACGTTGCGCATCTTGTTGATGGCCTTTTGCTCGGCCAGGTCGCGAACGCTGCAGGTGTTGAGCAACACCACGTCCGCCGCTCCTTCGGACTTGGCGAGGGTATAGCCCTTCGCGACGAGCTGGGCGGCGACGGCTTCGCTGTCCCGCTCATTCATCTGGCACCCGTAGGTCTTTATGAAAACACTCGGCATGAGTCGAAAGTGACCGATAATATAACCCATTCGCGACGACCCGGAAAGCAAGAATGCAGGGCGCAACGCAGGGGTGAATTTGGCCGCTTCTCTTGAAGTAGCGCCGACTGGCCGCAAGAACAGATGATCGACTGGCACCGGGACGGTGCCAGAACCCGCAGCCGGGGACGGCTGCGCCACATCGGGCGGTTGGTTCGCCGGGCTTAGGAATGATTCGGAAGCACCCGGGTTTAAGTTGTTGCTGCGCCCGGGGACGGGCGCGCTCCGGGGTGACACAAAATAGCCCGCTTCGGGCGAAGCGGGCTTTTGAAAGGGCAGGCGAATCAGCCTTGCGGGCGGATCTTTTTCCAGAGCCAGCCGAACGGGTCGTAATATTCGTCCACCACGCGTTCCTTGAGGGGAATGATGGCGTTGTCGGTGATGGTGATGTGCTCGGGGCACACCTTGGTGCAGCACTTGGTGATGTTGCAGAAGCCGATGCCCTGGGCCTGCTTCAGCTCGGGCAGGCGGTTCTCGGTATCGAGCGGGTGCATCTCCAGCGCAGCGGTGTAGACCAGGAAGCGCGGGCCGATGAATTCATCGTGCTTGTGATGGTCGCGCAGCACGTGGCAGACGTCCTGGCAGAGGAAACATTCGATGCACTTGCGGAATTCCTGCACACGGTCCACGTCTTCCTGCTGCATGCGCCAGGTGCCGTCGGCGGCGTCGGGCGGACGGGGATTGAACTTCTTGATCTTGGTCTTGACGCGGAAGTTCCAGGAAACATCGGTGGCCAGGTCGCGGATGCTCGGGAAGGCGCGCATCGGCTCGATGGTGATGGGCTTGGACGTGTCGAGGGTGTCCATGCGCGTCATGCACATGAGTTTCGGCATGCCGTTGACTTCGGCGGAGCAGGAGCCGCATTTGCCGGCCTTGCAGTTCCAGCGGCAGGCGAGGTCGTTCGCCTGGGTGGCCTGGATCTTGTGGACGACGTCGAGGACGACGAGGCCTTCGGTAATCTCCGTGGTATATTCCACGAATTTGCCGCCGGTGGCGTCGCCGCGCCAGATTCGAAAAGTAACGGTCTTGTTCATTTCATCTCCTCGATGACTTGTTTCAGGGCTTCGGGCATCGGCGGAATGGGTTCGCGCCGGAATTTCATGGAACCGTCGGCCGCCTTGGAAATCACGCTGTTATATTTCGCGGCTTCGGGGTCTTTGTTCGGGAAATCCTCCCGGAAATGGCCGCCGCGGCTTTCCTTGCGGTCGATGGAGGCGATGGTGATGGCTTCGGAGACCGTGAGCAGATGCTTCAGGTCGATCGCCGTGTGCCAGCCGGGGTTGTATTCCAGATGGCCTTGGACGGCCACCTTGGTGGCGCGTTCCTTGAGCTTCTGGATGCCGCCGAGCGCGGTTTCCATCTCGTTTTGCAGACGCACGATGCCGACATTGGCCTGCATCATGTTTTGCAGGTCATACATCACCTGATAGGGGCCCTCGGCGCCGCTGGTGGCGGGACGTTCAAAGGGTTCGATGGCTTCGCGGTAGGCGGCCGCGACCTGTTCGTCATTGATCTTGCCGGCGGGGGTTTCCTTCGCGTATTTCGCGGCGTATTCCCCGGCGCGTTTGCCAAAGACGATGAGGTCGGAGAGCGAATTGCCGCCGAGGCGGTTCGCGCCGTGCAGACCGGCGGCGCATTCGCCGGCGGCGAAGAGGCCGGGGACGTTGGTCGCCTGCGTCTCGCCGTTCACGCGGATGCCGCCCATCGCGTAATGCGTGGTCGGGCCGACTTCCATCGGTTCCTTCGTGATGTCGAGGTTCGCGAGCTGCATGAACTGGTGGTACATCGAGGGCAGCTTGCGCTTGATGTGCTCGGCGGAGTTCGGAATCTTTTCCTTGATCCAGGAGATGTCCAGGAACACGCCGCCGTGCGGGCTGCCGCGGCCGGCCTTGACCTCGCGGTTGATGCAGCGGGCCACGTGATCGCGGGTCAGGAGTTCCGGCGGACGCTTGGCGTTCTTGTCATTCTGCGTATAGCGCCAGCCTTCCTCCGGATCGGTGGAGGTCTGCGACCGGTAATTCTCCGGGACGTCGTCGTACATGAAGCGCTTGCCTTCCTTGTTACGCAACACGCCGCCTTCGCCGCGCACGCTTTCGGTCACCAGAATGCCCTTCACGCTGGGCGGCCAGATCATGCCGGTGGGATGGAACTGGATGAATTCCATGTCCAACAGTTCCGCCCCCGCGTGATACGCGAGGGAAACGCCGTCGCCGGTGCCTTCCCAGGAATTGCTGGTCACGGCATAGGCCCGGCCCAGACCGCCGGTGCAAACCACCACGGCCTTGGCCTTGAAAATGCGGAAACGGCCGCGTTCACGGTCATAGCCAAAAGCGCCGACCACGCGTTCGCCGTCCTTCAAAAGCGAGACGATGGTGTATTCCATGTACACCGTGATGCCCTGATGGATGCCATGGTCCTGCAGCGTGCGGATGAGTTCGAGGCCCGTGCGGTCGCCGACGTGGGCAAGGCGGGGATAGCGGTGGCCGCCGAAGTTGCGCTGCGAAATCTTGCCTTCCTTGGTGCGGTCGAACACGGCGCCCCATTTTTCGAGCTCGTGGACGCGTTCGGGCGCTTCCTTGGCATGCAGTTCGGCCATGCGCCAGTTGTTGACGTATTGGCCGCCGCGCATGGTATCGGCGAAATGGACCTTCCAGCTGTCGCGGTCGTCCACGTTGCCCATGGCTGCCGCCATGCCGCCTTCGGCCATGACCGTGTGGGCCTTGCCGAGGAGGGATTTGCAGATCAGACCGACTTTGACGCCGGCGGCGGAGGCTTCGATGGCGGCCCGCAGGCCCGCACCACCGGCGCCGATCACCAGGACATCGTACTCAAAAGTTTCGTAGTTAGTAGCCACAGGTAAATTCCGGGTTGCGGGTTAGAGTTTGAAGAAAACGAAGTCGGTGATGTGGCCGGTGGCGCACAGGCGGATGTAAACATCCGTGAAACCGACCCAGACCAGGCTGATCCACGCCCACACCATGTGTTTGCGGTTCAGGCAGCTGACGCAGCTGTAGGCTTTGCCACAGGTGGGCGACTTGGACTTGGAATCCAGGAACCCGCCGATGAGGTGGCGCAGCGAATGGCAGCCGAAGGTGTACATGGCCAGGCAGATGGGATTGATGATCATCACCACGGTGCCCACGCCGATGCCGAAGTATTTCACGTGCGTCACGGAGTCTTCAAACCACATGGCCTTCCACGCGTCATAGGAAAGCAGGACGATGAACAGGGCGGCCAGATAGAAGAAATAGCGGTGGATGTTCTGGATGATGAGCGGGAAAGAACGTTCGCCGAGGAAAGATTTGCGGGGTTCGCCGACGGCGCAGTTGATGGGATCGGCCCAGAAAGCCTTGTAGTAGGCGCCGCGGTAGTAGTAGCAGGTGAACCGGAAACCGCCGGGGATCCAGAGGATCAGGAAGGCCGGGGAAAACGGGGCCCAGTGGGGCCACCAAGCGGGCAA
>Ga0316222_1004109_pt1 | contig 13581 bp, 9 predicted proteins | sample TBH18011metaG_FD_206008 | JGI IMG/M metagenome (GOLD analysis project Ga0316222, IMG submission 206008) | Freshwater microbial communities from Trout Bog Lake, Wisconsin, USA - TBH18011 | ecosystem: Environmental > Aquatic > Freshwater > Lake > Hypolimnion/Profundal zone | place: USA: Wisconsin...
TGAAGGCTGGAACCGCAGCGTCGGAACCAGCAGCCCCCCGATCCCCTTCGACGCCCATTGAAGGTCGGTCGGCAGCATGGGTGGATGAGTTCATCACCAAATGCGTTGATGGCGGTCGTGGGATCGTCGTAGACGCCGAGAACACGGTGGCTGCTGGTTCAGCCCAAGAAAGCCATCACACCGAACCTGAAGCGTCCGCAACGACGATGGCACCGCCACAGCAGCCATCACCTGCTTCACCGCCACCATCGGAATCCAGCACAGCTATCGCGGTGCCGCCGCCGGTGCAGCCGACCGCCAACATCATGACCATCATGCCCCGGCATCGTGTCGCGACCGTGCAGGAATTGTTTGATCGGTATCTGGCAGAATACGAACGGCGACCACGGACCGAACGAACATGGCGAAAGCACCTCGACATGTTCCTGGAAATCAGCGGGCTGTCGTGGTCAACGCCCGTTCACACGGTCAACGACGCCCATGTTGAGGATTTCATCCTTGCGATGAAGCGGCTACCGGCCCGCCGGATTGACGGGTTCTACAAGGGCTTGACCCTGCTCCAGATCATCGAAAAGTTTGGTGATCGTGGCGATCTGCCGAAATTGGATCAGAAGACCATCAACACCAAGATGGATGCCCTGCGGGCAATCTTCTACTACGGGCTTCGCCACAAATATCTTGATGAAAATCCTTTCGTTGGCAAAACGAGTAAGCGGGTCAGCAGGCGAACGCCGCCAAAGCGGCGACTGCCTTTTGACGCCGACGAATTGCATACAATCTTCTCATCCGATCTGTTCAAACCGCCATCGTCAGAGTGGGGGTCAAAGGCTTGGATCATCGCCATCGCCTGCTACAGCGGTTGTCGCATGGAGGAGATCGGCCAACTCCGTGTCAGTGATTATCGTGTTCGCAGTGGCGTTCAATTTCTCGCCATCACTGCCTTCGACCTTGGCGATGAAGGTGGTCATCACGGCGAAAAGAGCGTGCCAACAAAATCGCTGAAAACTGAAGCTGCCGACCGCGAGGTGCCGGTTCATCCGGTACTTCTTCGGTTGGGTTTGCCCGACTACGTGAACCGCATGCGGAAACAGAAGGAAAGCAGGCTGTTTCCCGACATCGTTTCTGCACGCGATGAGGTTACCGCCGCCTTTTCGAAATGGTACGGACGCTGGCTCACCCGTTTGGGTATCACCTCTTCAACGAAGGTGTTCCACAGTTTCCGCCATGGCTTCAAGGATGCCTGCCGCAACGGCGGCGTCCCCCGCGAAATTGCTGAGGTGCTGATGGGTCATGCAGGCAGTTCGGTCGGTGACAGCTACGGTAGTGGCTACGCCATCACCGTGCTGGCAAAGGAAATGTCGAAGGTGGCGTTCGGCCTGAACTGGGAGGTTGATGAGGGCACGGTGAACGATGGATGATCACATTGACCCATTCACCCACGCAGGCGTTCCGCCATGCGTGTGGAAGCTTCGATGAATAATTCGTCGGTGGCGTTTGCCAACGGTCTGGATCGTCGCTTCGCCTCATTGAGCGATTTGGTTCCCAGTGTTCGGGTGATCTCCCGTTGACCAATGATTGGTCGCAAGAGATCGGGAACCCGGCGTCGAAACCAGTAGCCCCCAGTCTTGGGATGTCGCTGAACGTAGGTGGCCCCGAGCATTTGTGTAGCACCCCGGTGTAGTAGGGGAGTGCTAACGACGCCACTGGCTTCCAATTTCTTCTGAATTATCAGGCGTTTCGCCTAATAATTGGCGGAGAGGGTGGGATTCGAACCCACGGTGAGCTTGCACCCACACCGGTTTTCGAGACCGGCCCATTCGACCGCTCTGGCACCTCTCCGCAGAAGAAAGCGCTCGGTCTTGGGAAGGCGCGGAGACTAGCGCAAGACGGCCGAAGCCGCAACCACTTACCGAGCGTTCTTTGGTGGCCGCGCCGCAATTAGCGCGGCGCGATCACCATCACCATCTGACGGCCTTCCATACGCGGATGCTGCTCGATCTTGCCCAGATCTTCCAGGTCCGCCTTGACCCGTTCCAGCACGCGGACGCCGATTTCCTGGTGAGCCAGTTCGCGACCGCGGAAGCGCAACGTCACCTTGACCTTGTCGCCTTCCTCGATGAATTTGCGCATCGAGCGCATCTTCACGCCGTAATCATTGTCGTCGATGCTGGGTCGGAGCTTGACCTCCTTGACCTCGATCACCTTCTGCTTCTTGCGCGCTTCGTTCTTTTTCTTCTGGGATTCGTACTTGAACTTTCCGAAATCCAGAATCTTGCACACGGGCGGCTCAGCATTGGGCGACACCTCGACAAGGTCGAGGCCGGCCTCCTCGGCCATGGTCAGCCCTTCGCGCAGTGTGACGACTCCGATCATCTCCCCGTCAGCGCCAACCAGGCGGATGGAACGGGCATCGATCTCGCGGTTGACGCGCGGCCCATCGGACTTGGGCGGCGTCTGCATCGGCGGTCTGGCTATGAAACTGTCTCCTGTACCTGAGGAAATACGTATAGGCCCATCCGCATTCCCCCGCGGATCAGGCCCGATGTCATGGATTGGTCACGCCGGCGGCGCAGCCTCGGCGACAAGTGTAGCGACAAGCCGGTCCAGCGCAACAGTTTCTTGGTCGGCACCACCGAGGCGACGCATTGCCACCGTCCGCTCCTCGGCCTCGCGGCGGCCAATCACCAGCAGAACAGGCACCTTAGCGACCGAATGCTCGCGGACCTTGTAGTTAATTTTTTCGTTGCGCAAATCGGTCTCGACCCTGAGGCCGGCCGCCCGCAGCGTCGCCGCCACCTCGCTGGCGAAGCCGTCGGCCTCGGAGACGATGGTCGCCACCACCACCTGGACCGGGGCCAGCCACAGCGGGAAGCGGCCAGCATGGTGCTCGATCAGGATGCCGAGGAAGCGTTCGAACGAGCCCAGGATGGCCCGGTGCAGCATCACCGGCCGGTGGCGGCCGCCGTCTTCGGCGACATACGAGGCGTCGAGCCGTTCCGGCAGCACCGAATCGACCTGCAGGGTGCCGCATTGCCAATCGCGGCCAATGGCGTCGCGCAGGACGAATTCCAGCTTGGGACCATAGAAGGCGCCCTCGCCGGGATTAAGGGTGATTTCCAGGCCGGCGGCCTGGGACGCCTCCATCAGCGCCTTCTCCGATTTGTCCCAGGTCTCGTCGCTGCCGGCCCGCTTGGCCGGGCGGTCGGAAAATTTGACCCGCAGATCGGTGAAGCCAAAATCGGTGTAGACCGACTTCAACAGCTCGCAAAACGCCACGGTTTCCGAGGTGATCTGGTCCTCGGTACAAAAGATGTGGGCATCGTCCTGGGTGAAGGCGCGCACCCGCATGATGCCGTGTAGCGCCCCCGACGGCTCGTAGCGATGGCACGAACCAAATTCGGCCATACGCAACGGCAAATCACGGTAGCTCTTGATGCCCTGGCGGAAGATCTGGACGTGACAGGGGCAGTTCATCGGCTTCACCGCCAGGTGGCGCTCGTCCTGGGTGGTGATGGTGAACATGTTCTCGACGAACTTGTCGGCGTGGCCCGACGCCTCCCACAGCGAAAAATCGACCAGCTGCGGCGTCTTGACCTCGACATAGCCGGTCTTTTCCAGCCGACGGCGCATATAGGCCTCGACGGTGCGGTAGATGGTCCAGCCCTTGGGATGCCAGAACACCGCGCCGGCGGCCTCCTCCTGCTGGTGGAACAGCGACATCTCGCGGCCGATGCGGCGGTGGTCACGCTTTTCCGCCTCTTCCAGCATGTGGAGATAGGAATCGAGCTCCTTCTTGTCGAACCAGGCGGTGCCGTAGATGCGTTGCAGCATCTCATTCCGCGCGTCACCGCGCCAATAGGCCCCGGCCAGCTTCATCAGCTTGAACGCCTTGCCCAGCTTGGCGGTCGAGGGCAGATGCGGGCCGCGGCACAGATCGATGAAGGCGCCCTGGCGATAGAGCGTGATGTTCTGGTCGCCGGGGATCGAGGCGATGATCTCGGCCTTGTACTTCTCGCCCAGGCCCTCGAAGAAAAGCACAGCGGCGCCGCGCTCCCACACTTCGCAGGTGATAGCCTCGTCGCGATCGACGATTTCGGCCATCCGCGCCTCGATCTTGACCAGATCCTCCGGGGTGAACGGGGTAGGACGGGCGAAATCGTAATAGAAGCCGTTCTCGATCGACGGGCCGATGGTGACCTGGGTCTCTGGGTACAGCTCCTTGACCGCCTCGGCCATCACGTGGGCGGCGTCGTGGCGCAACAGCTCCAGCGCGTCGGCATCCTTGGCGGTGACGATGGCCAGCTGGCTGTCGGCCTCGATCACGGTCTTCAGGTCGGTCAGGCGGCCGTCAAGGCGAATGGCCAGCGCCGCCTTGGCGAGGCCGGGGCCGATATCCTTGGCCACCTCGGCGCCGGTGACCGGGCCGGGATAGTGGCGAACCTTGCCGTCGGGGAGGGTAATGGCGACCATGAAGCCGGCTCTCATGCAGCGAACGGGGATGGAAACCGGGGAGAGTACGAGGATTCGCCCTCAAGTCAAGGCGGCCAGCGCGGACTCGACCTCCGCCACCTCCAGCTCGGCCAGTCTGGGCCGCCGCAACACGGTCACCCGGCCGCGCGGTGCGCACAGCGCCGGATCGCTTTCGGCCGAGAACAACACCAAAGCGGGGGCGCCGGCGGCGGCGATCAGGTGCATCGGCCCGGTATCGTTGCCGATCGCCGCCACCGCCCGTCGGCCCAGCGCGGCGATGTCGAACAGGTCGGTCAGCCCGGCCAGGCTGGTCGCCTGGGGACAGGCGGCGGCGATGGCGGCCAACTCGGCCGCCTCGGCCTTGGCCCCCAGCAGCACCGGCGCCACGCCCCGCGCCGCCAGCCGGGCGGCCAGGGCGGCGAAACGTTCGGCCGGCCAGCGCTTGGCCGGACGGTGGGCGGCGCCGCCGGGACAAAGCAGGGCGAAGGGCGTGCCCAAGCCGAAGCGGGCGGTGTCGTCGGGCACCCAGGACAAATCGGGTGCCGGCACCCGATCGATGCCAGCCATCGCCAGTTGTTCGGCCTGACGTTCCAGGGTGTGCATGAAATCGCGACGGGGATTGGCATGGGGCTGCGAGCAGCCGGCGGCGATGCCCGACCACGCCACTTTACCGCCGAGCAGACGGAAATAGGACGACGAGCGATCCGAGGTTTGCAGGTCGTAAACCTGCGCGAAATCCTGCCCGCGCAGCCAGCCGCGCAGCCGCCACAGCGCCAGCGGCTGCCATGGCTTGGGCCGCTGGTCGATCCGCACCTGGTCGAACCAGGGCGAGGCGGCGGCGAAGGCGGCGAAGGGCCGGGTGGTCAGCAGGGTGATGTGGGCTTTGGCGTGGTGGGCGCGGATGGCGGCGAAGGGGCCGGTGCTCTGGACGAAATCGCCGAGCGCGCCCAATCGGATCACCAGGATCCGCGCGGTCACCCCGGCTCCGCCACTTCGGGCGGGAACGACCAGCCGGCCTCGGCCAGCACCTCGCGATAGACCGCCATCGTGCCAGCGCACATCCGATCGCGGGAGAAATTGGCGCGGACGAAATCCTGGGCGTCGTGGGCCATCGCCTCGCGCTCGGCTTCGCTCAGCTCGAGGAAGCGGGCCAGGGCATTGGCCAGGGCTCGGGCGTCGCCCGGCGCGGTCAGCCAGCCGGTGCGGCCGGGCAGGATGGTCTCGCGCGGGGCGCCGTGGTCGGAGGCGATCACCGGCCGGCCCATGGCCTGGGCCTCGACGACGATGCGGCCGAAGGCCTCCGGATCGGTCGAGCAGGATACCGCGACATCGGTCAGCATATAGGCGGCCGGCATGTCGTTGCATTCGTCGACGATATGGACCACGTCGGTTAGCCCGCGCGCCTGGATCAGGTCGGTCAATTCGTTGCGGTAGCCGGTGCGGCCCTGGTCCGAGCCAACCAGCAGGCAGCGCACGTCGTGGCGGCCGAGCAGGGCCAGCGCCTCGATCAGCACCGCCTGGCCCTTCCACCGGGTCAAGCGGCCGGGCAGGGTGATGACGCGGTAGCCGTCGGGCAGCCGCCATTTCTGGGCCAGGGCGATGATCCGCTCCTGGCTGACCCGCTGGGGATCGAAGCGGCTGAGGTCGACGCCGCGATGGACCACCCGCACCTTGGCCGGATCAAGGCCGTACAGCCGCTCGGCGTGCTCGGCAATGAAGTCGGAGATGGCGATCACCCGCACGCCCCGGGTCATCACTGAATTGTAGAGGCTTTTCAAGCCCCCCCAACCGCGATTGTAGGTGCCGTGAAAGGTGGTGACGAACGACCGCCCGGTGGCGTTGGCGGCGGCCAGCGCGCTCCAGGCCGGCGCGCGCGAGCGGGCATGGACGATATCGGCGCCGTGCTCGCGAATCACCGCTTCCAGCTTCTTGATATTGGCGCGCATGATCAGCGGGTTCTTGCTGTCGAGCGGCAACGTGATGTGGGTGGCGCCGACCCGGGTCAGCTCGCGCACCATCGGGCCACCGGCCGAGGCGACCACGGCGGTCCAGCCGATCTCGGCCAGCCCCTGGGCGATTTCGATGGTGCCGCGCTCGACGCCGCCGGTGACCAGCGACGGCAGCACTTGCAGCACCACGGGAACCCGCCCCTCGGGGGCGGGTTGACGACCGCCGCCAGCTTGGGCTTCGATGGGAGAAAGATGCGATGTCATGGCAAAGGGCGCACGAACGATGACCGAAACTGTTGGCACATTGGGCGACCCGCCCGTCGGGGCGCGGATATTAGCACGGCCGGGCGGCGCGTCCATCGCCTACCATCTCTGTGACGGAAATTCCCCGACGGTTGTGTTCCTGCACGGCTATCGCTCCGACATGGGTGGCGGCAAGGCGCTGCGGCTGGAGGCATTCTGCCGCGCCAAGGGTTACCGCTTCCTTAGATTCGATGGCTTCGGCCATGGCGCCTCGTCGGGCGACATCCACGACGGCACCATCAGCCGCTGGGCCTCGGACGCGGTGGCGGTGCTCGACGCCCTGACGGCGGGCAAGGTGGTGCTGGTCGGCTCGTCGCTGGGCGGCTGGATCGCCCTCTTGACGGCGCTGGAGCGGCGCGACCGGGTCGCCGGCTTGGTCGGCATCGCCGCCGCCCCCGATTTCACCGAAGATCTGATGTGGGCCACCTTCACCCCGGAGCAGCGCCGCGAAATGCTGGAAAAAGACGAGGTCACCCTGCCGAATTGCACCGAGCCGGCCGATCCCTGGCGCATCCCGCGCCGGCTGATCGAGGACGGGCGCCGCCACCTGCTGCTGCGCGACACCGTCAACCTGGCCTGCCCGGTACGGCTGATCCAGGGCCAGCGCGATCCCGACGTGCCGTGGCAGACCGCCCTGCGCCTGGCCGATTGCCTAAGCCCCGACGACGTCGAAGTCACCCTGATCAAGGACGGCGACCACCGGCTGTCGCGAGAGCAGGACCTGGCGCTGCTGTGCCGGGTGGTGGGGGCGCTGGTCGAGCAAGTGGCGGAGTAGTCCAAAACGAAGGCGCCCATCCGGCCCGCCCTTGAGTAGTTTCCGAAGCTCTCGCGGCGGCAGCGAATCCCATAGTCTCGTTTCGGTACGACACGAGATGGCGGGCCGGAATACATCATGACCGCGACACTTTCCCTGCCGAAACACCGCCGATCCGCGATGATGCGGCGGGCGGCTTTCACCTTCGTTACGCTGATTGCCCACGCCCTGGCATGCCCCCCGGCCGTCCTTGCCGCCGAGGCGCCACCCTGGAGCGGCGAACACGATGACGCGGTCCTGCTGGCCCGCCTCGGCAGAACCGGGCCGGCATTGGCGGTTCTCGACCGCCTGCACCGCCAGCATCCCGAGGATGCCGGCGTCACCCGCGATTTGATCGCGATCGACGGGTGGGCCGGCCGCGACGGCGCGGCGATCGGCCTGTTCACCACCTTGCCCCAGGCCCCCCAGGCGGATTACCTGATCGAGGCGGTCGCCCTCGCCTATCGCCATCTCGACCAGCCGGCCCAAGCGCTGATCCTCTATCGCCACGGGCTGGCGGAATCTCCAGACAATTCCCGCTTCGCCGCCGGCGAAATCCGCGCCCTGGTCGATTTGGGCCGGTTTGCTCCGGCCATTCTGGTGGCGGATGCCGATCTCCGCGCGCGGGGCGAGCGAGTCGACGTCCTGCTGGCCGCCGGTGCCGCCGCCTCGGCGCAAAAGGCGCCGGTCGAAGCCTTGCGCTACATCGACCGCGCCCTCAAGCGTGCGCCGGCCAATCGCGAGGCGATGCACGACCGCCTTCTGGCCATCGACGAGATGGGCGCGCCCCAGGTGGCGCGTCAATTGGCCGACGACCATCCGGGCGCGCTGAATACCGCCGAGCTGCGCCGCGTCGACGGCGACGCGGCGGCGGCGCTGGTGCGCTGGGGCGCGCTCGATCCCGTCAGCGAAGAGCAACGCTTCGCCGCCAGCGACCGCGCCATCGGGGTGCTCGACGGCCTGATCGCCGCGTGGTCGCGGCTGGGTGACGGGGCGCGCGGCGACGTCCTCCGGGCGCGCTTCGATCGGATGGTCGCCTACCGCGACCGGGTGCGCATGACCGAGGTCTTGGCCGAATACGACGACCTCAGCCGGCACGGCGCCAACATTCCCGGCTACGCCCTGGCCGCCGCCGCCGACGCCGCCCTCTATGTCCGCCAGCCGGAAACCGCCCGCGACCTTTATCGCCGCGCTCTCCAATCCGATCCCAGCAACGCCGAAATACGGCTGGCGCTGTTCTATGCCTATGTCGAACTCGAGGATTTCGACGCCGCCTACGCCCAAGCCGATTTCGCCACCGCCGATCAAGTGGTCTGGCTGTATCTCAAGGGCCTGGAGGAGCCGCTCGAAAACCCCGACCGGGCCACCGCCGAGCTGGCCGCCGCGGACGCCCGCCTTTACGGCGACGAACTGGCCGAAGCGCACCGGCGCCTGGCGGCGATGGCCGAGGCCGCCCCCAACAACACTCGCTATGTCACCGCCCTGGCCAACCTTTATTCGGCGCGCGGCTGGCAACGCCGCGCCGCCGAGGAATATGAGATCAGCCGCGCGCTCAAACCCCGCGACGTCGCCACCGAGGTTGATCAAGCCCGCAACAGCCTTGACCTGCGCGACTATCGGCAGGCCGAGGGCGAGTTGGCCGACCTGAAACGCCGCTTCCCGGAAAACCTCGACGTGCGGCGGCTAGACCGGCTGTGGCAGGTTCACGACATGGCCGAGTTTCGCCTCAACGTGGAACAGACGCTGCGCTCCTCCAACAACGCCCAGGATGGAACCGGCATCGCCATCGACGCCCGGCTTTATTCGGCGCCGATCGATTACAATTGGCGGATCTTCGCCAGCGAATATATCGGCCATGAGCAATTGCTCGAAGGCGAGGGAACGATCACCCTGCGCCGCTCGGCCGCCGGCGCCGAGTATCGCGGACGCGACCTGGTCGCCAGCGTGGAAGGCACCGTCAACGCCTATGGCCGCGGCATCGAGGACACGCTGACCGGCGCCGTCGATGGCGGACGCGGCGGCGCTCGCGCCCAGGTGGCCTGGTCGATCAACGACTTTTGGCGGATCGATGGCGGCGCCGAATTGTTCGCCCGCGACACGCCGCTACGGGCCTTGGGGAGCGGCGTCACCGCCAACGCCGCGTCCACCGGCCTGACCTATCGCGCCAGCGAGTCGCGCAAGGTCGAGTTGGGCGGCGAAGTGATGGATTTCTCCGACGGCAACCTCCGGACCAGTTTGACCGGAACCTATACCGAGCGCCTGCTCACCCGCCCACGCTTCAGCCTCGACGCCGTCTTCGGGGGCGCCGAATCGGGCAACAGCGCCGACAGCCGCCGCGCCTATTACAATCCACGCCAGGACGCCGAGGCCAGCGCCGGGCTGTCCCTCAACCAGACGCTTTATCGCCGTTATGAATTCGTCTACGACCACCACTTGGCCGTCACCCCTGGCGCCTATTGGGAACAGGGTTATGGCGGCGGTGGCGTCGCCAGCATTCTTTACGAACATCGGGTCGAGATCGACGACGCGTTCGAGGCCGGGCTGGGGCTAAGCGTCAGCCGCCAGCCCTACGACGGCGCCTACGAAAACACCACCGCCATGTTGCTCAATCTGCGGTGGCGGCTATGACCGCGCGACATCTCAGTATCCTCGTCGCCACCCTGCTCGCCCTGGCCATCCCGGCGAGAGGCATCGGGGCGGCGGAGCCGTCGACGCGCGGCTTCATTGCGCTGTGCTACCACAACGTCGAGGACGACGATCCCGACCAGCGGTTCGACGGTGTCACCACCGAGAAACTGGTCGCCCAACTCAGCTGGCTGCAGCGCAACGGCTATCACCCAGTATCGGTCGACGACTTGCTGGCGGCGCGCGACGGCGGCAGGGCGCTGCCCGACAAGGCGGTGTTGCTGACCTTCGACGACGGCTATGAAAGCTTTTACACCCGGGTGTTCCCCATCCTCACCGCGTTCCGCTTTCCCGCCGTGCTGGCCCTGGTCGGCGCCTGGATGGAGCCCGGCGGAGATACCGCGATCGACTATGCCGGCGACCGTGCCAACTCCACGCCCAGGCGTGGCCTCTCGGTGCGATTCGGCGACATCTCGGTGACGCGAGCCCAGTTCTTGAGTTGGAATCAGGTCCGCGAAATGGCCGCCTCCGGTCTGGTCGAGATCGCCTCCCACTCCTATGATGCCCACCGGGGCGTTCCCGCCGATCCCCAGGGCAATTCCGAGCCCGATGTGACCACCCGGCGCTTCAACCCCAAGACCGGAACCTATGAAAGCGACGCCCAGGAACGCCGCGACCTTGGCGCCGACAGCGCCAGGATGGAACGGACCATCGAGCGCGAGACCGGCAAGCGGCCGCGGGTGATGGTCTGGCCCTATGGGGCGTACAACGAGCTAGCTATTTCGGTGGCCGCCGCCCACGGCATGGCGATCACCCTGACCCTGGACGACGGCGCCGCGACCATCGACCGGCTGAGCGCCACGCCGCGCCATTATGTCAACCGCGATCCCAGCCTTGGCGAACTCGTCACCCAATTGCGCGATTTCGCCGAAATCCCGCCGATACGGGCAATTCACGTCGACCTCGACGGGGTCTACGATTCCGACCCGGCGCGGCAAGAGGAGAATGTCGGCCGCCTGGTCCAGCGCGTCTACGAGATGCAGATCAACACCGTCTTCCTCAAGGCTTTCGCCGATCCCGACCGGACCGGGCTGGCGCGGCAGGTCTATTTCCCCAACCGCCTGCTGCCGATGCGCGCCGACTTGTTCAATCGCGTCTCGTGGCAGCTGCAAACCCGCGCCCACGTCCGGGTGTTCGCCGCGTTGCCGTTGCTGGCCTTCGATTTCGGCGATGCCAAAGGACTCTCGCCGTCGGATCCCGAGGCGCGGGCCAAGGTCCTGACCGTCTATGAGGATCTCGCCCGCGCCGCGCCATTCGACGGGCTACTGTTCGGCGACGCCCCCTCGCCGGCCGACGGCGCCGACTTGCTCGAATTCACCCGCGCGCTGGCGGCGACCGCCAGACGGACGGTCACACCGCTGGCGACGGCGCGCCGCGTCGCCGCCGCCGCCGTTTTGGATCGGGCCGGTGCCGACCTCGACCGGGTCCTCGCGACCTACGATTACGCCGTGGTCATGGCGCCCCCGACCGACCCGGACTCCGACGCCGGATTGCGCCGCCTGGTGGCGGCGGTCGCCACCCGACCGGAGGGTCTCAAGCACGCGGTGTTCGACCTGCCGGCGGCCGATGTCCCGACGGAAGCCATCGGCCGGCAAATGCGGCTGTTGTCGCGGCTGGGGGCGCTGAATTTCGGCACCCAATCCGATGATTTCCTCGCCGACCATCCCGACGCGGGCCGGCTGCACCGGGACTTCTCCCTCCAGACCTACCCGCACCTCAAATGATCGCCCCCCTACTCGGACCGCTCTTGATCCTTCTGATGGTCGCCCTGGCCAAGATCAGCGGATTTCTGCTGCAATTCGTCTTCCTCTATCCGCTGTTCATGTCCTGCACATGGATCGTCGGCGGTATCTATTTCTATTTCCACTGGGAGCGGCACGGCGTCCGCGCCGCCGGGCCGCCCGCGATCGAGAACCCGCCGCTGGTCTCGATCCTGGTTCCCTGCCACAATGAGACCGTCAACGCGGCGGAAACCATCGCCGCAGCGATGGCGCAGGCCTATGCCAATTTCGAGGTGGTGGCGATCGACGACGGTTCCAGCGACACCACCGGGGCCGTGCTCGACCAACTGACCTTGATCTATCCGAAATTGCGCGTAATCCATTTCGAGGCAAACCAGGGCAAGGCCATGGCCCTGCGGATGGGGGCGCTGGTGGCCCGCGGCGAATTCCTGCTGTGCATCGACGGCGATGCCCTGCTCGACGTCAACGCGACTGCCTATATGGTCCGGCTGTTCGTCACCAGTCCGCGCGTCGGCGCGGTGACCGGAAATCCGCGTATTCGCACCCGCTCGACCCTGCTGGGCAAGGTTCAAGTCGGCGAGTTCTCCTCGATCATCGGCCTGATCAAGCGGGCGCAACGGGTCTACGGCAACATCTTCACGGTGTCCGGAGTGATCGCCGCCTATCGCCGCTCGGCCCTGCATCGCGCCGGCTACTGGAGCCTCGACATGATCACCGAGGACATCGACGTCAGTTGGATGCTCGAGGCCGATCACTGGAGCATCCAATACGAGCCCGACGCCTTGTGCTGGATCCTGATGCCGGAGACCTTCATGGGTCTGTGGCGGCAGCGGCTACGCTGGGCCCAGGGCGGCGCCGAGGTCTTTCTCAAGCAGATCCGTCAGATGTTCGTGTGGAACCGCCGCCGCATGTGGGGCGTGCTGATCGAATATTGCCTCAGCCTGGCTTGGGCCGTGGCGATCGTCATGACCATCGCCCTGTGGGCGATCGGGAAATTCGTCGCCATGCCGGAGGGTTTGAATGTTCCAACCATTCAGCCGCCGTCATTCTGGGGCTTGTTGCTGGCCACGGTTTGCCTGCTGCAATTCGCCGTCGCGCTGGTGATTGAATCGCGCTACGAGAAGCGGCTGATCGGAACCATCTTCTGGGTGATTTGGTACCCATTCTTCTTCTGGATGCTGACGCTGGCCACGGCCCTGGTCGGCTTTCCCAAAGCGCTGATCGGACTGCGCGGCAAGCGCGCGGTCTGGACCAGCCCGGACCGGGGAATCAGCTGATGGGCCGGTCGCTGATCATCGACAAATCGTCCTCGCAGCCGTCCTGGTCCCGTGGTCGCGACTGGGTCCTGTCGGGGCTGATGTGGCTGCTCTACCTGTATCTTATCCGGGAGGCGCTGGTCGACGCGGCGGACCTAGTCACCGGCGCGCTCCGCTGGGAGTTCGGCGGCGGCGAGCGGCCGGTTTTACCCCGGCTCTCGGCGGTTCTCGTCACGTTGCGGCAGTATGGCCTGGTGGCGCTGATCAATGGCGCCGTCCTGATCGCCTGGGCGCGCTACAACCAGAATCGCTTTCGCGGGCGGGAGCGCCGCGGCGCCCACAAGCTGGTCACCACCGCCGACATGGCTGAACTATACCGGGTC